>Ga0197142_1005029_pt1 | contig 10487 bp, 11 predicted proteins | sample GBS60_MetaG_FD_148614 | JGI IMG/M metagenome (GOLD analysis project Ga0197142, IMG submission 148614) | Sediment microbial communities from Great Boiling Springs, Gerlach, Nevada, United States - GBS 60_MetaG | ecosystem: Environmental > Aquatic > Thermal springs > Hot (42-90C) > Sediment...
ATGATCTTGTGGATCACCGCCAGTCCCAAGCCGGTGCCCTTCTCCTTGGTGGTAAAGAAGGGGTTGAAGATCTTGGCCAGCACCTCCGGGGTCATCCCCACCCCGGTATCGGCGACGGCGAACCACACCTGCTCCTCCTCGGCGCCGCTTTTGAGGACGATGCGGCCGCCGCCGTCCATGGCCTCCAGGGCGTTTTTCATCAGGTTGAGGAGCACCTGCTTCATCTGACCGGGGTCCGCGGGAACGGAGGGCAGGCGGCTGTCCAGATCCTCCACGATCTCCACCCCCCGTTTCCTGGCCTCGGATTCCAGCAGCTGCTCCACTTCCCGGATCACCTGGTTCAGGTTGACGGGGGCAAGGGCCGGCTGGGCCGGCCGGGTGAAATCCCGGAGATCCCCCAAAAAGGTTTCCAGGCGTCGCACCTCCTCCCGGATGAGGCGCAACTTCTCCTGGAGCTCCGGCTGGCCCTCCAGCCGCCGGGCCACCTGGTGGGAGAGCCCTCCGATCACCATGAGGGGGTTTTTGATTTCATGGCTCACGTAGGCGGCGGCCTCCCCCACGGCGGCGAAGCGCTCGGAACGCAGCAGGCGCTCCTGGGACTCCTGGAGTTCCCGGGTCTTTTCCGCCACCTGGCGGCTGAGGGAGCGGTTGTAGGACAGGGCCACCCCGATGAGCACCCCGCTCCCCACCAGGAGGAGGAGAAAGAAGACCCCGGCCAGGGCAATCTCCTGGTAGAGCACCTCCCAGACAGTGCCGGAGACCTCGCTCACCGGGGCCACCACCGCTACGCCCCAGAGATTGCGCTCCGGATCCTCCACATCGGTCAGGCCCCGGATGACCCCTTTGTCAAAACGGATGGGGGTGAAGGCCGCCAGTTTCAGGATCCGGCCGACCTCCTGGCGGTGCCAGCCGGAAATGTATTCGGTGGTGCCTTCCTCCCCCCGGAAGATGCGCGCATGCAGTTCCCGGATGCCGGCGAAGGAGATGCGGGGATTGCGGGCCAGGCGCACGGCAATGGCGTCCTGCCCTACAAAATCGACTTCATAGTGGGCCAGTAAGATGCCGTCCTGATTGATGATCCAGGAGTAGCCGGTGGCGCCGGAGCGCACCTCCCGGGTGGCCTGGCCGCAGATGAAGAACGGATCCGCCAGGAGGACCAAAACGCCCTGAAACTCATCCCCATGGTAGAAGGGGGCTGCCAGGGACAGAACCAGGCGCTCCCGGAAGGGAGGGTAGGGGCCGGGCCGGGTCCTCTCCAGCCGCAGCCGGCCTCGGTGGCCGGGATCCCGGGCCCACGCCAGGGTCGCCCCTTCCAGATACACCCCCGACTCCGGCTCCGGGGCTCCCCGACAGGTGTATTTCAGGCCCCCGTCCGCCCCGTACCAGGCCAGATCCAGCACCCCCAGGGGGGCGAGGTCCTCCAGCCGGGTCTGCAGATAGCGGCAGAAGCCCGGCAAGCCCGGCTCCTCCTCCAGGCCCCGGCTCATGGTGAGAAGGCTGCTCTCCAGGAAGTCCAGGTGGTTCTCCACGCTGTCGGCGATCTTCCGGGCCAGCACCAGCTGCTGCTGATTGAACTGGTCCCGGAGCACCTTCTCCACCTTCAGATTGAGCTGGTGGAAGAGGTAAAAGAACACCCCGCCGAAGAGCACTGCCCCGGCGACGATGAGGCCGATCACCACCGGGAGGGAGACGGCACCCCGATCCGATCCGGAAGTCATGCCCGGGACATCCTCGCGCATCCGGCTAAGGTATGAAAGACATTATCACTTTTCGAGGGGAGCGGCAAGGGACTCCTCGGCGCCCGGCCCAGGAGGAGGGCGGGGGGCAGGGATGGCCTGGTCCCCGGTCAGGCCTCCGGTTCCTGCCGCTCCCCAGCCTTGGCCGCCTCCCAGATGGCGTCCATCTCCTCCAGGGTGGCGGACTCCGGGGTTTTGCCCGCCCTGGCCAGGGTGCGCTCCACCACATGGAAGCGCTTGATGAACTTGTAGAGGGTGCGGCGCAGGGCGTGCTCCGGGTCGATCTTCAAAAACCGGGCTACATTGACCAGGGCGAAGAGAAGATCCCCCAGCTCCTCCTCCCGGGCGGGGTCCGGCGGACCGGCCAGGGCCTGGCGGAATTCCCGCCATTCCTCCTCCACCTTGTTGAGGGCGCCGGTGAGGTCCGGCCAGTCGAAGCCCAGGCGGGAGGCGGCCTCCCCCAGCCGGCGGGCCTGGGTCAGGGCCGGCAGGGCGGCGGAGACCGACTCCAGGGCGGTATTTTTGTGGGGTTTGCCCTCCCGGGCCTTGGCCTCGCGCCACAGGCGGTGCAGATCCTCCATGGTGTGGGCCTCCACCTCCCCGAAGACATGGGGATGGCGGTGGATCATCTTGGCGGTGATGGTCTTCACCACCTCCTCAAAGGTGAAGGCCCCCCGTTCCCGATAGAGGTCGCTTAAAAAAACAATGTGCAGAAAGAGATCCCCCAGCTCCTCCCGGATTTTGGCCGGATCGCCGGCGTCCAGGGCCTCGATGAGCTCGTAGGCCTCCTCCAGGACGTAAGTCTTCAGGGTTTCCGGGGTCTGCCGGGCGTCCCAAGGGCAGCCTCCCGGCCCCCGGAGCCGGGCCACGAGGTCCAGAAATTTCTGCACCACCTCTTCGGTGGACGGGTCAGCCACCGGGACTCTCCTTCCCTCCTCCCGGAAGCGCCACGGTTCTGGGCCGCTCCCGGCGGATATTTTCCTTCCAGTACTCCTGCACCCGCTTTTTGAAGTCCGGGGGCAGATACCCCAGGGCCTGACGGGCCAGGCCCACCAGCGCCGGCGCGGTGCGGGACTCCTTGAGGAGGGGCGACTCCTTGGGGAGCACCACCCCCACCAGCATCAGGGCAAAGCCCAGGACCAGGGCCCCCTTGACCAGGGCGAAACCGGCGCCCAGCAGGCGGTCAAAGACATCCAGAGAGAGAAAATACAAAAGGCGCTGCAAGGCAAAGGCCGCCAGGCGGGTGCCCCAGTACACCCCCACCAGGATCAGGCCGAAGGCGGCCCAGCGGGCATAAGTGGGGTCCGGGAGGAAGGGCTGCAGCCAGCCCCCCACCCGGGGATACCAGTGGGCCGCAATAATCACCCCTCCCACCACGCCGGCCAGCACCGCCAGCTCCTGGAAGAAGCCGCGGTAGTAGCCCCGGAGGACGATGAGGCCCAGAAGCAGAATGATTCCCAGGTCCAGCAGGTTCATGGGCGTCTGTCTCACGCCAGGTCTGTCCCCGGGGGCGCGGGGTCACCTCACCCCCGTAGGATTCAGGGGTCCTCCCGCTCCTCCCAGCAGTGGACCCGCACATAGGTGAGCCGTGGCCCCAGAGGCAGGACCTCCCCGTAAATATGAAGGGGGGCCAGCCGCGGGGGTTTCCGCTCCTCCATTTGCCCCCGGTCCAGGGCCAGGCGGTCGTAAAAGCCCTGCATCCGGGGGGATTCATAGACCGAAGCCCACCGGAGCTGCCGCCACCTCAAGGGGTGGCGGGCCATCAGGGCGTAATTGCTGAAGAGGGCCGGATCATAGTAGGTGAGATGGTCCCAGAAAAAGGCGGCAAAGCGCACCCGCCGGCCCGCCAGGGCCAGGGCGGCGGTGGGGTCCCTCAGCTCGGCCAGGGTGATCTCCTGGTACTCCCCGGGAACCACGGTCTTTGGCACCCGTCCCAGGCGGCCGCAGGCCCCGGCCAGCAGCAGGGCCAGCGCCAGGGGCAGCAGAACCCCCTTGCCCTGAAGAAAAATTTTTGGCAAGGAGAGAGGGAAACAGTACATGCTGCTACTCCCCGCCCCGGGAGGCACAGGGCGGCTTTCCCAGGAGGAGGCCATGGCTTTTCCGGTGATCATCCGACGGCATCTGGGCATCCAGTCCTATCTGGTATTGGATCAACAGCCCCGGGAGCTGCTGCGCCATCCGGGCTTCATCCAGGAATTCAGCGTCCGTCCCTGGCTGGGGTCCCTGGACCCGGTGGAGGCCCGGGAGGAATGGGCGGAAATGCTGGGCGAGGATCTGGAGGAATTTCTCATTGTGGACGACAGCAATTGGCAGTATCTCCACGACCGGCATCTCTGGGACGGTCTGTGAGGCCTTCCTTCCGCCTCATTCCCCAAAGAGAAAGACATGGGCCAGCACCTGGGCATCACCCACCAGGGTGCTCAGAAGGCAGTATTCATTGGGCTGATGGGCCGTGTCGCTCACCGTCATCCAGACTGCGGCCGGCAGGCCCCGGCGGCGGAAGAAGGCGGCCACGGTGCCGCCGCCGATGCCCTGGGGGGCCGCCTCCCGGCCGTACACCCTCCGGATGGCCCGGGCCAGGGCCCGGACCACGGGGGCCGCAGGGTCGGTAATGGGGGCTGCGGGCTGCTCCTGGACCACCTCCAGCTCCACTGACACCCCGAACGGGGCCGCGGCCTCCTGCGCCAGGGTGAGGACGCGCTCCTTCACCCGGGCCAGGTCATACTCCGGCAGCACCCGGCAGTCCAGATAAAAGATGTCCCGGCCGGGAATGGTGTTGATATTGGGGACATTGGCCTCCTTTTTGGTGGGCTCAAAGGTGCTGACGGGGGGCCGGAAGAGGGGGTTCTCTTGCGGAAATTCCCGCTCCAGGGCCTCCAGGGCGACGATGGCGCGGGCCGCGGCCCGAAGGGTGTTCCTCCCCAGCTCCGGGCGGCTGGCGTGGCACTGCTTGCCGGTGAGGGTGAGCTTCAGCCACAGCAGGCTCTTTTCCGCCACCTCGATCAGGGTGCCCTGGTCGTTGCCGGCATCCGGGACGATGATGAGGTCTTCGGGGGAAAAGAGGTGCGGGTGCTCCCGCAGGAGAAAATCCAGGCCCCGGGCGCTGCCGGTCTCCTCATCGGACACCAGGGCCAGGGCCACGCTGCGGGCCGGGGCCGCCCCCACCTCCAAAAGGGCCCGCACCGCCATCAGGGAGGCCACAATGCCGTGGTGGTTGTCCTCGGTGCCCCGGCCGTAGAGGCGGTCCCCCTCCACCCGGAGGGTGAAGGGGTCGGATTCCCACAGGGATAAATCCCCGGCCGGAACCACATCCAGGTGGCTCAGCACCCAGACCCGGCCGGGGGTGCGGCCGGGAAGGCGGGCCACCAGATTGGGGCGCACCCCGCCCGGCACCCGGGCATCCGGGGCCGGGTAGTCCTCCACCGTGAGCCCCCAGGACTTCAGGAGCCCGGCGAGGAAGGCGGCCTTCTCCCCCTCCCCGGGGCCGCCGGCGTCGGGGCCCACCGCCACCCGGCACACCAGCTGCCGCTGCAGCTCCACCATCTCCGGCGCCAGCTCCTCCAGCCGGGCCGCCACCCGTAAAAACAGCTCGTCGTCCGTCATAGGGAGCAGTCTTCCATTCCAGGGAGGGCGAAGGGATCCCCGCCCCTTTTTGCCTGGGGGCCGTCTTCGCCATGCCGGGATGGCGGGGGGCGAGCTCCCCGGCCCCGGGGCCGTGTCTCTCCTTCGCCCCGCCAGATCCCGGGGTCCCCCGCTCCGGCCGGAGGCCGGGGCTCCGCCCCTCCCCCGGTCTGTCTTCCCCAAACTGGGTTCATCATATATAATGCCAGCTTGTTTGGGCAAGAGAATATCCGGCCCCCGGGCCGCACGCCTGCCGAGGAGGAGGTCATGAAAATCAAGCGGATTGCCCACCTGGGCATTGCGGTGAAGGATGCCGAACCGGTGAAAAAGCTGTACAGCGAAAACCTCTGCCTGGAGCTGGGCGGGGAAGAGGTGGTGGAGACCCAGAAGGTCAAGGTGACCTTCTTCAAGGTGGGGGAAAGCAACCTGGAGCTGCTCCTCCCCACCGCGCCGGACAGCCCGGTGGCCAAGTTTCTGGAAACCCGGGGGGAGGGGTTCCACCATCTGGCCCTGGAGGTGGAGGACATTGACGCCGCGGTGGCGGAGCTCAAGGCTGCGGGCGTCAAACTCATCGATGAAACCCCCCGGGAGGGGGCCCACCACACCCGGGTGGCCTTCATTCACCCCAAGGCCACCTTCGGTCTGCTGGTGGAGCTGGTGCAGTACCCCACCTCCCACTGAGGCGGCACCGGCATGGGGCTGACCCCGGAGGCCCTCATTCCCCGGGTCCAGGTGAATATCCCCTTTCCTTATCTCCTGGGCCGCTATGGGCCCCTGTTTCTGGAGCGGGGCCTGAACCCGGAGATCGGCCTGGACGCCCGCAGCCTCAGCCGCTATCCGCCCCGCACCTTCCGGGACGTCGCCCGGCGTTTCCGGGCGGCCGGGCGGCGTCTCACCCTGCATGCCCCCTTTCAGGACATGGCCCCCGGCGCCCTGGACGACATGGTGCTGGCGGCCACCCGGCGGCGCCTGCGCCAGGCCTGCCGGTGGCTGCCGGTCTTCAGACCCGCGGCGCTGGTGTGCCACCTGGGCTATGAGGCCCGGCACTATCGCCACGCCCGGGAGAGGTGGCTGAAACGGGCCGCGGCCACTTTCCGGGAGCTGGCCGGGCTGGCCGCGGCCTCCGGGGCCCTTTTGGTGCTGGAAAACGTCTTTGAGCGGGGGGAGGACAAGGAGCTTTTCCTGGAGGTCATCGCCCGCACCGGGGCCCCTAACCTGAAGGTCTGTCTGGATGTGGGGCACCTTCTGGCCTTCGGGGACGGCGATTATGAGGGCTGGCTGGCCGCCCTCTGGCCCCAGCTGGGGCTTTTGCACCTGCATGACAACGATGGCAGCCACGATCACCACGAGGCCCTGGGCACCGGCCGGGTGCCCCTGCGATTCATCCTGGAGTACCTGGCGGCCCGCCTGCCCACGCCGCCCCTCATCACCCTGGAGCCGCATCGGGAAGGCAGCCTGGAACCCTCGTTGGCCTACCTGGCCGGGATCTGGCCCTGGGACTGAGGGGCCGGGGGCGTGAACCTGGTGGTTGTGGCCTTACCCGGGAGAGGCAGGTGATTCCCGGCGGATTGCGGCGGCGTCAGGGCCAGGGGACCGCCAAGCCCCCTGCCCTCCCGGCCCCTCAGACATGATACGGATGCCCGGCCCGGAGAGTCAGGGCCCGGTAGAGCTGCTCCAGGAGCACCAGGCGGGCCAGCTCGTGGGAGAAGGTGAGGCGGGAGAGGGCCAGGGTCTCCTGGGCCCGGGTGAGGACCTCCGGGGACAGTCCCAGGTGGCCCCCCACCAGAAAGGCCAGCGGCCGGGCTTCTGCCTCCCGGGCGCCCAGCCAGGCGGCGAAATCCTCGGTGGTGAATTCCCGGCCCCGGGGGTCCAGGGCAATGAGATAGGCCCGGGGCGGCGCCTGGGCCAAAAGACGCGCCCCCTCCCGGGCCTTCACCGCCTCGGCCGGGAGGCCCTTCACCTCCCGCTCTGCCCGCACCTCCACCAGAGAGAGGGCGGCATAGGGGGCCAGCCGGCGGCGGTAAAAGGCCACCCCCTCCCGGAGAAAGGCCTCCTTGGTCTTTCCCACCATGAGAATGGTGACCTGGAGCATGGACGGCAAGGCGGGGTCGGGTCCGGCCTCCGCCGGCGTTATTTCTCCCGGTAGGTGGGCTTTTCCTCCAGAAGGAGGAAGCGGCTTTTGCCGCTGGCGATCTTTTGGCCGTCCGGGAGCCGGATGATCTCCCCTTCGGCGTGGCGGCGGCTGCCGTTGCCGGGGGCCAGCACCCCCCGCACCCGGATGGTCTCGCCGGGCTTCAGGGGGTGATGGAAGCGCACCTCCATGCTGACGGTCACCCCGGGCCCGGCAAAGCGCCAGACCGCGTGGGCCATGAGCTCATCCAGGAGCGTGGCCAGAATCCCGCCGTGGATGAGGTCGACCCAGCCCTGGAACTCCCGGGGCAGGGAGAGCTCGGTGTGGGCCGCAGCCGCCTCCGGCTCGTAGCGGACCTTGATCTTAAGGCCCCGGGGATTGTCCGGGCCGCAGACGAAGCAGTAGCGGTCGGCCACCGGGGTGAGGGCCCCGGATCTGAGTGGCTTTTCCGCGGTCATCGCCTCCTCCCAGGTGTTCAGGATCGTATCGCTGGAAGCGCCGGAGGCCGAGGCCCAAGAGGCAGGGCCCCAGCCGCCGGCCATCCCCCGCATGGAGGAGGGTTGGGACATGCGCCCGGAGGATTTCCGCCAGCTGAGTGTCAGCCTGCCGGTGACCGATGCCGGGGAGGTGCCCGAGATCTGCTTCACCTGCCCCTTTTTGGCCAGCAAGTGGTTCTCCAGCGGGGATGCGGACCAGGCCTACCTCTTTTGCGCCTACCCCTTGCCGGACCGGCTCACCGCAGACCACCCCCCCTGCCTGGCGGAGACCCCGCCCGACGCCCCATCGGCCGACTGAGCCCCCGGAACCGGGGGCTGGGGGAAAACCAGGGGCTTCCCGGCCCCTTCCGGGATTTTCCCCGGTAGGGGGCCAGGGAGCAGGGAATCCTGCCCCCGCCTGTTCCTCCTCTCTGATCCGTCCCCACCCTCCGGGTCTGCGCCCACGGCCCGGCCGGTCTTCCCCGGTGCACCCGGGAAACCTGTGGCGAACCGAGGCGATGCCCTCGGGGGGCCTTACCGGGAAACCTCCCGGCCCAGCTCCAGGATGGCCCGGGCGTAGGCCTCCTTCAGGCGGGCCAGAAAGGCGGGATCCACCTTCCCCTTCCAGTTCTCCACCTCCAGGACGCGCCGGGGGATCTCCACCCGGGTGGGGTCGTAGCCGGTGGCCAGGCGCAGGCGCCAGCGGCGGCGCTGGATGGCCTCCCCCACCTCGCCCAGGCGGCCCGCCAGTTCCCCGTATCCCAGCACCGTGAGGCAGTCCGCCACCACCTCCGGCCGGTAGACCTCCCGGGCGAAGAGACAGGCCACCAGGGAGGTGAGAACCACCCGCTGTCGCTCCTCGGTGACGAGATAATTCAGGGCCTCCTCCACATTCCGGGCCGTGGCCTTCTGGTCGTAGGCATAGCCGGCGGCATCCAGATGGGAGTGCCGGAATCCCAGGGCCTGACCCACAACGAAAACTTCGCCGGTGGCGTAGCCCGCCATCTCCTGCCCCAGGACGCAGGCGAACTCCCCGCCGCCGTAGAACGCCGCGGCCTTGGCCGCCCCCTGGGCCAGGAGGCGGTAGAAATCCGTGGCGCCGTTGGCCAGGTGGCGCACGGCCGCCTCCAGGGCCACCGCGTCCCCGAAGCGGAGAGGCACAAGGGTGTGCTCCTCGGTGAGGAGGCCCCGCTCCCAGGCCTCTGCGGCCCAGGCCAGGGCCACCCCGGCGCTCATGACATCCAGGCCCATTTTGTCCGCCGCCTCGATGAGGCGCAGCACCTGGAAGGGATCCGTCACCCCCACCATGCTTCCCATGGCGAAGATGGGCTCATGATCATAGGCGATCTGGCGGTAAAAGTAGCGGTGGTCCGCCATGAACTTCTCCCGCACAAAGCCCAGGTGGATGCAGCCCACCGGACAGCCGGCGCAGGCGGTGTTCCGCAGCAGCACCGCCTCGGCGAAGCGCTCGCCGCTGATCTCCTCCGCCCGGGGATCGCTGGTGGCGGTGAGGTTGCGCCAGGGCAGGGCCTTGAGGTCATTTAAGACCCGGATGTTCGCGGGCGTGCCCAGATTGTGGTACTTCTGCATCATGGGGGTGGCGGTGAGGAGCCGGAAGACCTCCGCAAACCGGGCGGCATACTCCTTCCCCTCCGGAAGGGGGAAGGAGGCGTCCCCCTGGAGGACGATGGCCTTGAGGTGCTTGGCGCCCATCACCGCGCCGGCCCCCAGGCGGCCGAAGTGGCGGTAGGTATCCACATTGATGCCGGCGTAGGCGCAGCCCTGCTCCCCTGCCGGGCCGATGCGCAGGATGCTGCGGTGGCCCGCCCCGGAAAACATGCGCCGGAGATATTTCCCCACCGCCAGGACATCCCGGCCCCAGAGATAGTGGGCCTCCCGGAGCTCCAGGTGGCGGGAGCCCACCCCCAGGACGCTGGGCCGGGGGGCCCGGCCGGTAATCACCAGGGCGTCCAGGTCGGCGAAGCGCAGCGCCAGGGCGGATCGGCCCCCACCATGGCTTTCGGCGTACTGATCGTGGTAGGGGGACTTGAAACCCGCCACCGTCTTGCTCATCAGGGGGAAATAGCCGGTGAGAGGACCGATGGTGAAGATCAGGGGCTGCGCCGGGTGGTTCCAGGGGAGCTCCGGCCGGCCGTAGCGCTCATAGAGCAGGGCCGCCAGGCCGCTGCCGCCCAGGACCTCCTCCCGGCCGGGGATCTCCTCCACCCACCCCTTTCCCGTGGCCAGATCCACTCCCAGCACCCGGAAGGTGTCCCGGATCATGGCGCTTCCTCCCGGCCATCGGCGCTCACCGGCCGCATGGCCAGACATTCATGGGGGCAGAAAGGCACACAGCGGCCGCAGTGCAGGCAGACGAAGGGCTCCCCCTGGGGGTCGAGGTAGATGGCGTCCACCGGGCAGGCCCGGGCGCACTCCCCGCAGCGGATGCACAGGCGCCGCCGCACCACCACCCCGCCCCCCTTGCGGGGGGCAAAGGCGCCGGTGGGACAGGCGGCGGCACAA
>Ga0197142_1005033_pt1 | contig 10485 bp, 11 predicted proteins | sample GBS60_MetaG_FD_148614 | JGI IMG/M metagenome (GOLD analysis project Ga0197142, IMG submission 148614) | Sediment microbial communities from Great Boiling Springs, Gerlach, Nevada, United States - GBS 60_MetaG | ecosystem: Environmental > Aquatic > Thermal springs > Hot (42-90C) > Sediment...
ACTTTTAAACAAGACGATAACTACCAATAATTTAAATTCACAAAACTTACAGTCATTCGACCAAAATTCTAAGGTAAATTTGCCACCGGCTAAACCTATGGTTAAAACTAGGAAGAAAACTAAACAAACCAACTTAATACCGGTTTTACTAATAACCACTTTACTAGTGACAGTGGCTACTCTAGGTTATATCAGTTACTATCTTTATAACCAAAACCAATCTTTACAAAAACAAGTTTATGCTCAGTCAAACAACCTAAAACAGGATGCCCGTTTACAAAAACTAATTCAAACTTATGAGCAAGAAATTGCAAACTTACAACAAAAATTAAACAGTCTAGAGCAGTGCCACAAGTCAACCACTGACTCAACTTAAATTAATACAAAAACACATTTAACTCGGATTTTTGCGTGCAATTAAAGCAAACCGAAACAGCTCATATCTCGTATATCTTTCGTAGCTCTGGATACAGAAAATTGATGTTGTATTTGGGTAAAATAGTCTGCGGTAAAGATACAGAAGCAGTTTGTCGGTTAAGCATTCCATCATGGATTCCGATAGCTAATTTGGGCTTTTGTTGCAAAATAAATTCTAAAGCTTCGCTAATTTTTACTGCTGGACCAGTAAGCATAAAAGTACAAACTAGGTTGGGTCGATTAATAGGTTGAAACGAGTCTCCAGGGTTATAAAAATAGTTGTCGATTACAAAACCTGTATTTTCCGGGTGTTTCAGTTCTTTCCAAATTTCTACATGAGGCAAGCTGAAATTTTCAATAGCTATTTCACGAAAAACGAAAGTTTGTCCTGGATAGCAAATTTGTGCTTGAATGCCTTCGGCTCGTATAACAGCCGCTACTTCTGGGTTAGCTAAAATGGTTAAGTTAGGGTTTTTTTGGAATAGGTTGTGTACACTTGGTAAATGTAAATGATCAGGGTGGTTGTGAGTAATGATCAGTAAATCTATATCAGTTAAATTTCTGGTTTCGTTGATGGCGTAGTCGCCTGGATCAAATAAGATTTTACTACCTTTATGTTGTAGCCAAAAAGTAGAGTGGTTAAGTTTGCAAAACTGCATATGCCAACTAGGATTTGTTTTATTAAAAAGTAAAAAGGCAACCAGAGGTGGTTGATTAATATCAGTAATAAATGATTATAAAAAAGTCAAAACTAGTTGATGGCTTATCAAGCTAATGTAAGCTTTTCGCAAGGAAGGGTTAAAATGGCTTTGAGTTAGCTGTGAAGTATAATTTCGATGTTTATCTAATCATTTGGGAATTGACCCAACTAATTGTCAGGTTAATTTTGGTTATTTTTGTTATTAGTTTGAATTTGACTGATAGAATTGGTTGGACTATTTCTTCAACTGTTTCCGATGTTTGCCTATAAAAAAATAGCTTTAATTTCCCTAATGGTTAACTTCAGTTAAAAAAACTTACAAAAATTTTACTAGTTTGCCACTCCGGTAAATTTATAAATTCTATCTTTCCAAAAAACTAGTCTAAATAGGCGAGTAGTGAAACTAATTAGTGCTGTAAAGACTAACATTGACATTTGAATTGGGTGTAGTAAACCCTCCCACCAAGTTTGTTTAACAAACCAGCTTACCAAAAACCTCTGTCCAAGAATTAGCCACCAAAATTTTAAGTTCAAAAAAATTACACCCAAACTTAAAATTGCTATAAGTAACACAAAGGCCTGGAATCTATTATTGGTAAAAATCAAATTTTTACTAAATCCTTTGATAGCCGACAGTAAGTCAGGGTACATTCGACAATGAATTAGATCGCCAAATTCTAAGGTTAAAGGATAACCGTGTTGTACGGCTAATCTAGCTAGGTCTAAGTCTTCTAAAAAACTATAACGTACAGCTTGATGAGTGCCTATGGTTTCATAACATTCTTTAGTAAAAACTAAACATTGACCATTGGCTGCCACTAAGTAGCGATTACTGATAGTTTCGGCTAATTGTATTGGTAGAACTGTTAAAATTAACCAATTAAGCAGAGGCGTTAAAGCAATATCACTACTGGTATATTTTTGACTGGGAAAGTAGCTCAAAAAAGGTTTAGTATTTTGACTAATCTGTTCTAAAGCTTTAGGTTGCAAAGTTACATCGGCGTCTAGAAAGACTATTTTTTGTATATCTGGTTGTACTTTTAACAAGTGTAGATAACCATTGTAACAAACCCAACACTTGCCTGTCCAAGCTGAAGGTAAATTTGGTACATGCACTAAGTCTATTAGAGAATTGTACTGTTGGTGACCTTTGACTATCTCACTGGTATTGTCGGTAGAATTGTCGTCGCAGACAATAATCTTTTTGGGTAGTAAACTCTGGTTTTTCAAAGATTCCAATAAATTACCAATGTGCTGTTCTTCGTTACGTGCTGGAATGATAATTGCTAAAGTGTTTGGTTGATAAGTGTTTCTTTTTAAACTTAACCAAATCAGATTCCATAGGCTAATAACACAAAAAGTATAGAGACTGTATTCAATGATAATACTGTACATTAAGTTTGCTAGCTAAGATCTAAAGAATTGGTTAAATTACAAGAAAAATATACATTAGAAGTAAAATTCTAAAGATTAGTTCAAGCTAATTAATTTTAAGTCTTTTTATTCATCCTTTTTAATCTTGTTGCGAATAAAAGCTGGAATGTCTAACTCGTCAATCTCGGGTTCGTCATTTATGGTGGTAGTAGTTTTGGTTGGTGTACTAGAGTTAAAACGAGAATTATTTAGCTCCTCTTTTTCTTTATTGAATCGAGGTGGAGTGTAAGGGATGTTACTACTATTAACAGGCCTATATAAATCATCGTCTTTTTCTTTAGAAAAACCAGTAGCAATAACTGTTACCCTAATTTCATCTTGTAAATTAGGATCGATGGAAGTACCGACAATAATTTTAGCTTCTGGATCTACGTGTTGATTGATTACTTCGGCGGCTTCGTTAATAGCCACCATTGACAAGTTTTTGCCACCCTGGACGTTGAATAAAACACCTTTGGCACCTTCAATACTCATTTCCAGTAGAGGCGAATCGATTGCCATTAAAGCTGCTTGTCTGGCTACACTTTCGTCACCACCACTGGCTCTACCCATACCCATCAAGGCTGTACCAGAGTTACTTAGAATTGCTCTTACGTCTGCAAAGTCCAGGTTAATTTCGCCTGGAAAGTTAATTAAATCAGAAATACCTTGAACTGCCTGCCGCAAAACATCATCTGAAATTTTAAACGCTTCGTAAACACTTGTGCGTTTGTCAATTACCTGAAGCAATCTTTGGTTAGGTACTACAATGACGGCATCAGCATTGGCTTTCAGACGTTCAATTCCTTCTTCAGCAATTTGTCTACGTTTTGCACCTTCAAAATCAAAAGGTTTGGTTACGACACCGATAGTTAAAATACCCATTCGCTTAGCAATTTCAGCTACTACTGGAGCGGCTCCGGTACCAGTACCACCACCCATACCAGCAGTAATAAACACCATGTCAGCTCCAGCTAAAGCTGCCTCAATTTCGGCAGCACTTTCTTCAGCAGCTTGTCTACCGACTTCAGCACTCATACCAGCACCTAAGCCTCTAGTTACGTTTGGCCCCAACTGAATAATTCCGTCGGCATGAATTTGTTTGAGCACTTGTAGATCTGTATTCATAGCCCAAAATTCAACTCCTTCCAAACCAACTTCTATCATTCTTTTGACTGAATTACCTCCACAGCCACCTACACCGACAACTTTAATTTTAGCAGCTGGAGAAACCTTACTGGAATTTATACCTATAAAAGAATCACTTTTGGGGCTTAAATAATCAGTTTTAATAGATTTGGATGACATAAGTATGTTTTCTTGTGGTTAAGCAAAGAGAAAGAGAGGTTGTGTAATAAGGTAAAATATGACAATATTTGTCAAGCTAGCCTTAGCTTGCAAACGAGGTAAGCATAAAAGTCCGTAACTTTACGGAGTAAAAGCAGGTATTTGTGGTCAATTTTTGGCTAAAATCAAGGATTGGTTCAACTTCGTTGAGAGTATAGTTTAAGTGAATTTAGTTTTACTGGTGAATAACGGTTTATCTATTCATAGCTCATATGTTTAATTGTGAATTTAACCGAAATAAATAGTTAACATGTCTTGATTGTTGACTAATTTACGATTTGGTATAAAAAGTTAAATACTTAACTTAAGTGTCTATGTTATCTTTAGATCTGACTTGTCTTGAGGAAGTTTTTCAAACTCATCCTACACATTCCTTGCAAACAGAAGAATTGTTGCAATTGACTGCACAAATAGCCAATTATCCAGCGCAATTGGTGGCTTCTAATCAGGGTTTTTTGGATTTGGTTAAGCAAGTGCAAACTGTTTCAGAAATTCAAGCTTATGTTAATAAGCATAGAGATAAGGAGTATTTCGTGATACTAGGTATTGGAGGGTCAATGCTAGGACCTAAAACGATTTTAGATGCTTTAGTTGCTTTAGAATTGAGGCACAGAATTATTTGTTTAGATAACATTGACCCTAGTATTATTCAGGAACTGGTTGGTTGGTTGCCCTTGGCCAAAACTTTATTTTTAGTGCAAACTAAATCCGGAACCACCCCGGAAACTGTTAGTCAGTATTTATTCTTCAAACAACAGTTAGAACAAGCCAAGCTAGATTTAAGAGAACATTTGGTTTTTGTTACGGACCCTGTTTCTGGTTGGTTAAGAGAAGAAGGCAAAAAATTGCATATTGATACTTTTTTTGTACCACCAAATGTAGGCGGACGTTTTAGTGTACTTAGTCCAATTGGTTTGCTGATAGCCGGGTTAATGGGGATAGATATTGCAGCTATGTTAGCCGGAGCTAAACAGATAGCTTTCGAACAACAGCAAGAAGCTTTGCGAATGGCAGCCACTAGTTTTTTATTGGCTCAAAAAGAAAAAACGAATGTAGTGATTATGCCATATAGTTCACGGCTAAAAACTTTTGCCGAGTGGTGCGTTCAACTAATTGCCGAAAGCCTTGGTAAACAATTCAATTTAGATGGAGAAGAAGTTTTTGCTGGTCTTACTCCTATTCCAGCTGTCGGTGTAACCGACCAACATTCACAGTTGCAACTATTTAAAGAAGGTCCCCACGATAAACAAATTATTTTTATTCAAGTTGAATCACACCAAGCTCTAGTTCTCATCCCAGCTGAGCAACTACACAATCATCCTAGTTTAGGTTATTTGTACAAGCAATCTTTTAACTCTCTGATGCAAGCTGAATTTATAGGTACTCGCCAAAGTTTAACCGAGTCAGGTAGACCCAATCTGACAGTCACGATTTCTCAGTTAGATGCCTGGCATTTGGGAGCTTTGTTTATGTTTTTTGAGTTATATACAGTTTTCTTGGCTCAGTTGTGGAATATTAACGCTTTTGACCAACCAGGAGTAGAGCGTAGTAAAATCCTAACTAAAGAAATCTTGTCTCAGAGACTATAAAATCTAAACCACGTTACTTTAACTATAAAAATAGTAACTGTTTTACTCATAAGGTGTTTTGGCTTAAGCATGTCTACACTAATGACCACAAACAAAATATTTTAAGCAAAGACTTGACTAAAATAAAAATATCTTTAGTTTTATATTAGTTTATTTTAATGGCTTTTTTAGCTTTGTCTTAAGCATTGCAGAGTAGTCAGTAGTGAATTATTTGTATGTCTAATTTGTTGTTGCAAAAAAGTTCAGTTATCCAAAGTCAAAAAAGAACCGATTTGCCAGAATTTAAGACCGGTTGTGTGGTGGAAGTGCACTACAAAATTAAAGAAGGCGATAAAGAAAGAATTCAAGTGTTTACTGGTGTTGTCATCAAAAGGCACGCAGGAAATAGTTTGGATGCTACTTTTTCGGTTTTGAAAAATTCTACCAATGGGGTTAAAGTAATTAGAACTTTTCCTTTACATTCTCCTTGGATTGAAAAAATCGTTTTAATATCTCCTCTACAACGAGCTAGACGTAGTAAGTTATATTACCTTAAGTCTGTTAAAGAGCCTATTAAGGCTTTAAGAGTGAAGCCAGTTAAAGTTAAATCCTAGTTGGTATGAATATTTTACCCTATAGATATTTTGTTTACTTGAATTATTTATTATTTTTAGGCTTATTATTAGGTACTTGGTGGCTGTTACCTAAAGTTGTTTCTTTCAATATTTTTTTAACCGTAATTAGTTTGGTAGTTTTGATAGTTCTTTTAATTTCTAAAGAAAAAGATGTACCCAATATACAATTAATTTCTACTAGAATTACCTTATTAGTAGTTTTTGTAGCTTCAGTTTGGTTGGCGTTTGCCCACTTCTTTTTTATGGTTGACAATAGTTGGTTAATTCTACTAACTTTAATTCTACCAGCTGTTAGCTTACTTAGCTTAGTTTTTGTGGATGTTAGCCACAATTCGTAATTTTTAATTAGTTGTTTTATGATTAAAGTTAAACGAACCGAAAATGATACCGACGCGAAGTTAGTAGCTAGGTTCTTAAGAAGAGTTAAACTAGCAAATGTGGTCGCTCGTAAAAGGAAAACTAGGTATTGGGTTAAACCACCGTCTAAGTTACAAAAGAAAAGAAAAGCTTTACGTAGAGTGGCCTACGAGGCTATGGAAGAATTTTTAATGAAAACCGGTAAGAAATAGACGATTGACATCTATTTGCCAGTAGTGGCTAGTGATTAAATCAAGATTGACTAGTTTACAAATTTACTAAACAAATAAATTAAATTGTTTTAGTGGTGTCTAAAGATCCGTATTTAGTCTCTATAGATATAGGTTCTAACTCGATTAAGCTAGCCATAGCCAAGAGTAGCTTGGATGATCAAGGCAAAGTGCAAATATTGGCTTTGGTAGAAAAACCGTCTGCGGGCATTAAAAGGGGTGTTATCACTAGTATGACTGAGGCTACAGAATCTTTGATTGAGACTGTAGCTCAAGCTGAGGCAATTGTTGGTTTACCAATCAAGCGAGCTATTTTTGGTATCAGTGGCACCAGCGTTAGTTTTGTAAACTCTGAAGGTTTAGCTGTGATTTCTAGACCTAACGGTGAAATTCAAGAAGAAGACGTGGAGCGTGTGATTCAAGATAGTTTAGCCAAAGCCTTTGGGGTGGGGAACAGCGAAATTATTCATGTCATTCCGAAAACTTTTCGAGTAGATAACCAAAGTGGCATTCGTTATCCAGTTGGCATGTTAGGCAACAAACTGGAAGCCAAAACTTTGATTATTAGCGTGGAAACCAGCTTTTTAAGAAATTTTACCAAGGTCATTACCCAAGCTGGAATTGAAATTGTGGACCAAATCTATACCCCTTTGGCTACTAGTAATTTTCTTTTTTCTACTAGACAGAAAAAATCTGGCACCCTGTTAGTTGACATTGGGTATGCTTCCACTTCCTACATCATTTGGGAAAATGAGGAGATTTTTGCTAGCGGAGTAATTCCTATAGGCAGTGACCATATTACCGCTGATTTGGCAGTTGGTTTACAAACTACTATTGAAATGGCTGAGGAAATTAAAAAACAATACCTAGATTTAAGTGACAGCAATTTTGATAACTTAGAAGAAGTGGAAATGTACAATCCAGATCTACAAATTAACGAAATTTTTAAACTGGAAGATATTAGAGAATATGGTCGGGCCAGAGTTGAGGAAATCTTTATTTATATTAACCGAGAGTTACAAAAAATTGGTAAAAAAGGTAAACTACCTGGTGGTGTTATTCTGACTGGCGGTGGTTCAGCTTTGAAAGGAATTGAAGATGTGGCCAGATATGTATTAAAACTAGCTATTTTTAAGTACCAATTTGACCCCAAAAAAATTGATTTTTTGCCTGATTATAACGGAGATCCGGCTTTTATTAATGTTATCTCACTAGCAGCTTATTACTTATTTCAAGCTGAAGAAGTTAATTATAGCAAAGTTAATAAAAATACTTTTGTTAGCAAAACTTTACCCAGTAATTCAAATTTAACTAATACTGATGGCTTACTTGGTTGGCTTAGAAAATTGTGGCCGTTTAGTTAAGCTGGTTGTTTATGGCCCGATTTTTCATCACTCACCTCTATCCTAGACAAATGTCAATTTATGGAGACCGGGGGAATATTTTGACTTTACAATATCGTCTCCGGCTGATGGGAATAGAACCTGTTTACCAAACAGTTGATTTAGGCGAGTCGTTACCAGAAAAAACCGATTTTTATTTTATCGGGGGCGGTCAGGATAATGAACAATATCTAATTTTTCAAGATCTTTTGACCAAAAAAGACAAATTAGTAGATGACATAATTAACGGTGTTGGTTTGTTAGCTATTTGTGGAGGTTATCAGTTATTAGGCAAATCTTTTTTAACGGGAGATGGTAGAGAAATTCCAGGAATTGGGTTGTTTCCAGTAGTTACTAAAGCTCCCGATACTTCTGTGAAATCTAGATGTATCGGTAATTTGGTGAGTAAGTGTTTGTTGCCGGAATTAAAGGATTACTTGTTAATAGGCTTTGAAAACCATAGTGGCCAAACATATTTTGATCCCGAAATTTCAGTAGAATTGTCAGAACAATCAATAAATAAGTTAACTTCATCAGATATATCGCCAAACTTAGAATTAGAATCTAAATTAAAAAGCCTGAATTCTACAGCTAAGCCTCTAGCTAAAGTGGTTTTTGGTTATGGCAATAATAGTCAACAAAAACTTGAAGGATGTGTAGTCAATCGAGCTATTGGTACCTATATGCATGGCCCTTGTTTAGCCAAAAATCCTAAGTTAGCTGATTGGTTTATTGAGCCAGTATTGATACGGAAAAATTTGTTCTATACGAGAAAGATAGATGATACTATAGCCAATTTAACCAGAGATAAAATTCACCAAAGGTTTGTGAGATCAGGTTTTTAAAGGTTAAAATAGTGAAAAAAGTGGCAATACTTTATTATGATCAATTAATTAATCTAATCATCAAGAAAGGAGAGCTATTTTCAATTTTTTTGGAGTATTATAGTCATTCTAATAACTTACAATAATCAAAAGATAATAGTTGTTATGTTTTAATAACTTTATATTAAAAATTGCAATTCTGAATTGTGTATGAATATTATAAAATTTTGGATAAACAAAGAGTTTTCCTTTATGGGCAAAATTACAATTTATTAATGAATAAGCTACAGTTAATTTTCTTAATAGTAATTTTATAATGAGTTGTTATAAAATATAACAAAACTATCAGATCTTATCTTAACACGTTATTAAAACTAAACACTTCTAATTCAGAAAGTAACTTAAAATTAACGAGAAGGTGTTATAAACCAAGTATCTAACCTTAAATACTTGATGAAATCAGTTTATGTCCTATTTGGTTGCAATCGGATCGAAAAAACTTGCTTTTATGAAAATTTGTGGTTTTTAGTTTTGCAACTAAGTCAAAAATATTAATTTGATTTATCTAATCAATAACCTGAAAATATATTAGATAAGCAAACACCAACCTAAAGCTTTTCGAATTTTTATTGTTTTACAATTTGTTTAGTTAAATCTAAACTGGCCGTTTGTATTAATTTGTCAGTATAATTTTTGGTCAAATCATAATTTTTACCTAAAGAGGTAGTTATTTTGATAACTGTTCCATCTTTATCTACAAGAAGGGAGAGAGAATAATTGAGATCGAAAAATTTACCAGCAGGGTCAAGTTTGTAATTTGATGGGTGAGTAGAATATTCTTCTATCAAAATAGCTTCATTAATTTTAGATTCAGAAGGAAGGTTAGATATTTCTCTTATGGAACAGTAAGCCGGTTTAGGTAATCTATTTATTGAACTACATTCTTTTTCGATATCTTTTCTTGTTTCAGAAAAACTTAAGGTGTGGTAATAAATACCTACTTGCAAGTTTGTATAATCATCGGAAACATTCTCTGCATCAGAGTTAAAGTAATAAAGACAAAATTCACCACCAATATTTTCTTGTATATCCGTTATTTGACTATTCCAAATTTTAGCAATTTCTTCTTTTAAGATAGCACAATCCAATTTTTTAGATCCATTAGTATTCTCAACTTGGGCAGGTAAGTTATTGTTAGATTCATTAAAAGAGGTTTATTAATACTGGAATTATTTTTATTTTGCCAAAATAGAATTGTGCCAAAAGCTAATATAGTAGTAGTTACAAATATCAAAACTCCAATTAGAACCAAATTAATTTTTGTGTTAACGTTGTATTTTCCATCATATTTTATACTAGACATAACCCAAAACTATAGAAAATGCTAAAACTATACAAATATAAAAAAATTTGATAAATCAAGCAAAACTATACTTTTTTCAAAAAAAGCAGCCTGGCGGTATAGTATACCTTGTCAAGATAATTAATTTAAGAAAACCACTAAATTATTAAAGTGTTTTTACTAAACCAATGTATTGTAATTATTTTTAGAGTTACAGAAAATTATAAGCTATTTTTCTTTACTCTACAGTCACACTTTTAGCTAAATTTC
>Ga0197142_1005034_pt1 | contig 10485 bp, 3 predicted proteins | sample GBS60_MetaG_FD_148614 | JGI IMG/M metagenome (GOLD analysis project Ga0197142, IMG submission 148614) | Sediment microbial communities from Great Boiling Springs, Gerlach, Nevada, United States - GBS 60_MetaG | ecosystem: Environmental > Aquatic > Thermal springs > Hot (42-90C) > Sediment...
AGTTTCGTTCTGGCAAATCGCCGATGCTGCTGCTCCGGGTTTAGCCCTCGGTCACGCTATAGGTCGGATTGGTTGTTTTCTCAACGGATGCTGCTACGGTCTCCCGACGACGATGCCTTGGGGCGTTCGGTTTCACAACCCGACCCTCGGCGTTGACACTTTGCCCAGTCACCCAACGCAACTTTACGAAGCAACAGGCTTACTGATTTTGTTTATCCTGCTCGCCCTTTACAGCCGTAACATTTCTCGCCCCTCGTCCCTCGCCCCTCGTCCCATCTACGAAGGTGCGGTTTTTATCTGGTGGGCGATTTTTTACTCGGTGCTCCGGTTTGTCGTGGAGTTTTGGAGAGCGGGCGTTACGGCTCAGGTGGTCAACGGTCTCACTCAGGCTCAATGGCTTTCCCTCGTCATTTTTGCCGTTGCCTTCGCTTACCATCGTTGGCGGCTCAAAAAGTGAAAAGCCGCACTCGCTACTTTTTTGTGGGCGCTTGCACGCCCGCACGCTCGCATATCGGCTGAACTTCACTGCTTTTCAGCCCACTCCAAAGCCTCTTTCAGCGAAAGCGACAAGACTTTAGAGATGCCTTCTTCCTCCATCGTGACGCCGTAAAGGTTGTCTGCTGCTTGGACGGTTAGCGGGTTGTGGGTGATGACAATGAACTGGGTGCGGTCGGAAAATTCCCGCAGGAGCGAAACGAACCTGTCAGTGTTGGCGTCGTCTAACGGAGCATCAACTTCGTCAAGCAGGACGAAAGGAGCAGGGTTGATTTTGAGGAGCGCAAACAGGAAACAGAGACCGACAATGGCTTTCTCGCCGCCCGAAAGGGAAAGCAAGTCCTGTTCAGCCTTGCCGGGCAGTTTAACCTTGACTTCAACGCCGCTTTCCGCCAGAGTTTGCCCTTCGGTCAAAATCAATCGCCCCTCTCCGCCTTGCCAGAACCTTTGAACCATCTCGTTGAATGCTTCGCTCACTCGCTCAAGAACTTCCCTGAACCTTTCCCTGAACTGTCGCTCAAGAGAGTCCAAACCTGCAAGGAGTTCGTCTCGCGCTGCTTCCAAGTCAGCAATTTGGGTCTGCAGGAAGTTGATTCGTTCGTTGAGCCGTTCGTATTCGTCCAAAACGCTCAACCTGACTTCGCCGAGTGCAGCCATCTCTTGCTTAATTCGCTCCAACTCGTCCAAAGCCGTTTGCTTTTGCTCAAGCCTCTGCGCTGCCGCGTGAGCCTCTTCAACGGAGACTTGATGCTCCTCTTGCAGCCTCCTTTCAATTTCGGTTCGCTCCGCTTCAGCCTGAGCCAACCTGACCTCGCACTTGTGGAATTCCTCGGTTTGGAGCGACCTTTGTGCCGACAAACTTGAAAGCCTGCGCTCAATTTCCTCGCGCCGCTGAAGCAACCTCTTCCGCTCCTCGTGCCAGTTGCTCAAAGCGGCTTCCAACTGCTCCCTTCGCCTTCTGCATTCATCAAGTTGCCGCTCAAGTTCGGGCAACCTTTGGGTCAGTTCGGTAAGTTCGTTCTCAATGTTTCGCTCTTCGTCGTTCAACTCGCTTTCTTGCCTCTTCAGTTCGCTCAACGCCTCTGTCAACTCATTGACCCGCCGCTGCAAGTTTTCAAATTGCGTTTGCCATTGAGCGGCAACCAATTGGAACTGCTGCCACTGCTGGTTCACTTCGTCCCGATGCCGAATTGCCTCAGAGAGTTTCGCTTGAGCATCGTTCAAGTTCCGTTGGGCAATTTCCCTTGCAGTTTCAAGTTGCGAAATTCGCTCCTCAAGCGTTTTCAATTCCTGTTCCATCCCGTCAATTTCCCGCTGCAACCTAACTGCTTCGGCGCTAAGCCGCTCCAATTCCCTTTGCCTTCTTTCCCGCTCTGCAGCGATTCGCTTTGCTTCCTCGCTGAGCCTCTCGCTCGTGTGCCTTTGCTCTTCCTGCTTTCGCAGCGCTGCAGTTAGTTCGTTTTGCAAGGCTTCGGCTTCAGTTTCCGCTGACTTCAGTTGCTCCTCCAACTCCCGAACCTTAGCCTCCAGAACTCGGACTCGGCTTGACAATTCTTCCCGTTCTCTTTGCCGAAGGAAAAGGTTTCCTGCTCCGTGAGCAGTCGCACCACCTGAGATTGTCCCCGTCGGAGCAATCACTTCGCCCGAACGAGTGACGAACCTGACACCCTTGAGCGATGAAGCCAACCGCCGAGCCGTTGCGAGGTCTTCAACGATGAGGGTGTTTTTGAGCACATGTTTGACGGCGGAAGCAAACCGCTCATCGGTGACTTGAACCAACTCGCTTGCCCAACCTATAACGCCTTCGGCTTCAATTGCCGTCAAATCGCCTTCGCCATATCCCAACTCAGCCAGAAAGTCAAGGGCGATAAAGGTTGCCCGACCAGAGTTGGTTGCTTTGAGGAACTCAATGGCTTCTTGGACTTCGGCGAAAGTGGGAGCAACAAGGTAATTGGCGGCTGCACCCAAAGCGCTTTCGTAAGCGATTTCAAGCCCATGTGGAACTCGTATGAGATGGGCGAGCAGGTGAAATTCGCCTCTCAGCCTGCCATCCCTCATCGCAGTCAAAATAGCCCTTGCCCCTTGCGGAATCCCAGCCATTGACAACTCCATCTCTTCCAAAGCAGCCAACCGAGCCCTCATCGCTGCCAACTGCTCGCGGGCTTGAAGGAGTTGGTTTCGCAATTCGTTGGAACGCTGTTTCTGCTCACTGAACTTTTGTTGCAGTTGCCTGATGAGCCTGTCAAGTTCTTCCGTTGAAAGGGCTTGGTGCTGGGAAACCAGTTCGTCCCATTGTTGCTGCAGTTGAGACAGCAATTCGGTCACGCTTGCCCTTTCCCGCTCAACTTCCGCTTGTCTGGCTCGCAACGACTTCAAAAGCGGTTCGTAGGAAGCGAGTTGAGACTTCGCTTCAGTTAACGAGCGTTCAGCCTCAAAGTGCTCTTCGCGCGCTTGTCTAACTGCTCGCTCAAGTTCCTCAACGGCTTGCTGCGCTTTGTTCAGCGCCTCGTTCATCTGAGCCTCTTGCTCTTCAAAGAGCGACTTTTGCTGCTGCAAGGCATCAAGTTGCTTTTGAGTTTCCGCCAATTCAACGCTAAGCCGCTGTGATCTTTCGGCTATGTAGGCTTTCTGCTGCGAGATTTGGAGACGGCGTTGGGTCAAATGCTTTTGCCGTTCGCGGCAAAGTGCGAGTTCGTTCTCCAACTCTTTCGCTTCCTCAAGGGCTTGAGCGGCTGAACTTTGAATTTCCTGCAAACTCTCCTCCATGCGGGCGAGTGTTGCTTCAACCTCTGAACGCTCGGAATGGACGGCTGCAATTTGCTCGTCCGTTTCGGCGACTGCTTTTTGCAAGGCTGCCAGTTCCTCTTTCAGCCTCTCAACCCTTCTCACCCTGACTTGGTGCTCCCAGCCGAGCAAGGCGATGTTCAACTCGCGCTGTCGCTTCAAAAGTTGCTCATACTTTCTCGCCTTCTCAACTTCGGTGCCCAACGCTTCCCTTTGCCGCCAAAGTTCGGCAACCAAGTCACGAAGTCTTGTCAAGTTCTTTTCGGTTCGCTCCAGTTTCTCCAAAGCGTCTTCACGGCGAAGTTGAAACCTGTGAACGCCTGCCACTTGTTCAATGAACTCGCGCCTTTCCTGAGGCGACAGGAAGACCAAGCGGTCAATTTCTGCCTGACCGACAAAAGCGTAACTGTCAGCAGAGAGCCCCAACTCAAGGAGCAAATCTTGGACATCGCGAAGCCTACAAGGGACTCGGTTGATAGCGAACTGACTTTCGCCTGTCCGCTTCAACCTTCGGGTGATGACGATTTCGGAGATGAGTTCGCAGGGACGAATGACTTGAGACTGGCTTTCACCTTCGTCAGGTTCGTCCAACTCAAGGGTCAGTGAAACTTCTGCGATGCTTGCTGGCTTGACTCTGCCGTTGCCTGCAAAGAGCAAGTCGGCAGCCTTCGGCGACCTAAGCGCCTTCGTGCTCCGTTCGCCCAAAACCCAAATGATGGCGTCAAAGATGTTTGACTTGCCTGAACCGTTCGGACCGACGACAGCAGTTATCCCTGGCGAGAAAATCAACTCCGTCCGATTGGCGAAACTTTTGAACCCGAAAAGGCTTAGGCTTTTGAGCCTCATAGTCACACCTCAACGATGAATTTGTCTCGTTCCCTCATTTTGCCTTCGTCTCGGAACTCATCAACCTTTCCAGCGCATCTTGTATTTTCGCCAACTCTTGCCTTGCGCTCACCGGGTCTTGCTCAACCAAAGCGGGTAGTTGCCTAAGGGCTTGTTGAAGGCTTTGCGCTTGAGTGCGACCGCTATCGGAAAGCAAGGGTTCAGCGTCCCTGAGCCACCTGATCGCTTCGTCCAGCCTGAAAGCGACTTGATAGCGCTTTGGCGGGTCCGCCTGAAGGTCAACACTTGCGTAGCCGAGTTCAGCGGCTGCCCGCTCAAGGAAAACTTTCCGAGCCGAGAAAACGGCGCTCTCAAGTAACGAAATTCTCTCGCTGAGTTCAGCGTTGGTTTGACGCTCGCGAACCAGTTGCACCGCTAAGACAAGGGCAATCACGACCGAGATAGCGAACAAAACCCAACCGAGCAAAACGAACAGCCGTGATGGCGGTGTAGATTGCGGAGCAATAGTCTCACGAGCAACCTCTACAGCGTTCTCCCGCTCATAAGGCTCTTGCTGACCCTGCCCATTCCTTTCCCGTTCCTCATCCATCTACCATCCGCTCCTTTGATTTCAGCAAGCGACGCAACTGCAGAATTTTCATGCCACAGGCTTCAGTTCGTAGTTGATGACGCGCTCTTTGAGCGCCGATTTTAATCGGCGAAATTTTGTGGGAGGGCGAAGTTCCTGCCGAGCCAAAAACGGCAGCGAATGGCGATTAGCGACTGGCAAGACTTGATTTTGGCTCACCGGGAGGTTCGCCCTCCCTCAAAACCGCCAATAATTTTTGCACGCTCATTCAACCTTGAACCTTACCGTGCGGGTCTTGAAATCAGTTTCCTCGCCGTCAAGCCAAGCGAAGAAGACGGTGCATCGGTCACCATCTTTGACCACGAAGCAGTTTTGCAACTCGCCTTCAATGCCTTTCAAGGCAACTATGCCTGCTTTCGTGTGCAAACGGATTTGCGGGTCAGTTTTGTTAAGGGGCAAATGCCTTGACTGCCAATCCCGTTCGCCGATTTCAGGGACTTCATGCCAACCCTTGACAGTATTGACGGCAACTTTCTCAACGCCGACAAAAGTCAAGGTCAGCGCCAAAAACGCCCTCACTTTCCGCATCGGCTTTGAAGGCTCAACGCTTGCTCGGATAATGAAGCCATCGCCGTCAATTTCGTAACTCAATCGGTAATTCACCCGTGGGTTCAAGTTCCACCAATGCCCAGCCCAAGTTGTTGAGAGCGCCCCCTCAAAAGCGACACCGTCGGGCAACAATTCAATTTTGTCTGGCAAACGGCAAGCGCTCACTCGCCCGACAGTCCTCACCAGTCGCCTCTCACCTTCAGCCCTCCAAGCCCCTCCCTCGTCGTGTTCAGGGAAAATGCCATAATCGCTGTAAAGTTCGCTCCCAAGCAAAACCGTTTGTCGCTTGTTGCCATCAATCAGTTCCATCCTGACGGGCAAACCTCCGAGCGAACGGGCAAGGGTCAAACGAAGCCTTCCTGCGTTCAGCGAAATGTGGGCGCTGGAGAAGGAGATGAAGGGCGAAAGACGAGAGAAATGGATAGCAGGTTTTGGGGCGTAAACGGAGTTGAAAGCGATGCTGGCTTGTTCATTGGGCGGAATTCGGACGACAAGGGTTTCATCAGGGTGAAGCCAAACTTGAACGGCGCCACCTCGCCAATCCGTTAGCGTCCACCAACTTCCGTCGGGAAGTTGGACACCGACGGGAGCATTTTCAAGTGCTGGTCGGATGCGGGATGAATCCCAAAGCAATTGCGGTCGGTCATGCCGAGCAAGCGTGTTTTCCTCAATCGTGCCCTCAACCGTTGCTATACGCCAGCGCTTAGGCTTGACGAATTTGAACTCCCAAGCAAAGTCGTGTCGGGCAAGTTTGAAGGGGAGTTTCAACTGCAGCGTTGCCTCGTAGTCCCAAAAGTTGCCTTGTTTCGTCCAACGCCAACGGATTTCAGCAACGGTTCTGACGACAGCACCCATTCGCCTTTTGACCGCCAATTTGCCGATGACCTCATTTTCGCTGCGCTTGATTTCTGCGACCTCAAAAGGCAACCTTTCGCCCGGAGCAATTTTGAACTCGCCTTCACGCCACTGACCTACCACGAAGTTGCCGACTTTGAAAAACCCTTCGTCGGAGATGGTCACAGGTTGAACGGCGATTGGCTTAAGCCTCTCAGGTTTCGGCGCAAGTTTCCGTGTTCGGACTGGATCGGAAAGGAGCGCAAGTTCAAATGCGGGCAAAGTCAGTTCCACTGTGCCCTTTTGAACCTTGTGAACCTCTCCTGTCCATGCGTCACCGACTTGAGACCAATTTTGCATCGGTGATGGCAACCTGATTTTGACGGTCACTGGGCTGCTTTTCAAATTCACCAGCGCAACGGTGTGAAAGTTGCCCCAAAATCGGTGGACAGCGAAAACCGCATCGTCGCTTACCGAAACGGACAAGTAATCGGCTTCACCGTCCCTTAGTTCCCTCAATGCAGAACGGAGTTTCATCAGCCGAGCGATAAAATCGGTCATGCCGACATCTTGACCTTCGTAGATGAAGGGCACGCCTTCGCTAAGTGCGCAAACTGCGAACATGGCTTTGGAGTAACCGAAACCCAACCGTCCTTGAACATATGGATTGTCGTGGTTTGCGAGCCAACGGACGATGCGTTTTGAACCGCCCTTCGGGAATGTGTATCGTTGATGCTGAAGCCAACGGCGCAAACTTGGGACGAACTCTTCTGGCAGCATCGTCATCAACCGCATCGCTACAAAGTAGAACGGAAAGCCGTAGTCAAAATCGCCGTGAACGACGAAAGGCGGACCTGACGCTTCGGGGTAGAACAAGGCTTCGCCACGAACCCTTTTGACAGCGTTTCTGGCTTCCCTGAGAACTTGCAAGCCTCCCCAAAGCCCAGATTGGCTTGGTCGGCGTCTCGGGTAAGGTTGGTTGACAACAGCCCAGTTGGGCGGACCGCCGGGAGCGACATCAATGCGCCAACCGTCAATGCCAAACTCACGGGCAAAATGTTCTGCCACCTTTGCCATGTAAGCAATCCAACCTGGATGGGCGTAGTCAAAAGCGTAACAGCCCCACCAGTGAATTGGTCGCCCCTGCTCGTCAGCGCAAATCCAATTGTCCAAGCCCGCATCAAACTTTCGCCTTTGCTCCTTCCCGAGTTCACTTTCAGGTCTTGGTCCATGCGGGATTAGGTCAAGCAAGACCCGCATGCCCAACTTGTGCGCTTCTGCGACCAAAACTTTCAACTCTTCGGCAGTTCCGACCTCAGGGCGAATGGCAAAGTAGTCAAGGGGAGCGTAGACGCCCGGCGTGTAAGGCGGTAACCAAATTGTCTTGACACCCAATTGCTTCAAATGCGGGAGCAGGCGAGTGATGTTTCGGTAAGTGTGTTGAACTGCAGGTTCGTAAAAAGCGCCGTCAAAAGCGTCCTTTGGCGTGTCCTGAAGCGGTCTCAAACCCAGCAAATCCCAAGCGTGCCAAAGGCTTTCCAGCAACTTTCGCTCATCACCTTCAGCCACGATGAAAAACTGAGTTCCCAACTCGGCGCTCCAACCTTTGCTCGCTCGGTCTCGGACTCCAAGCCAATGCCAAGGGCGGAACAGGGGATAAGGGACAGGGGACACGGGCTTGGGAGTGTCAATGGTTTCGGTGTTGACGGAGAAGTGTTCGGTTTCGCTGTAGAAGGCAGCGGCAATTCCAAGTTTTTGGGAGGGAGAATGAAAGGCGCACCAAGCACCTGTGCCCATGTCAACGCTGAAACGGGGTCGCTGGCTGACTGGAACTCGCAGGAATTCAAAAAAAGGGCTCAGCACAATGGCGTCTTCGCCTAACCCAATCGCTGGGAGAAGAAACAAAACGCCGTCAATTTTGGGGTTTCCATCGCCTCCATAATTCAGCGCTACATCCTTCCGCAAGACCCCGCCTTTACCCAATTGGTAGCGAGTCGTAACCACAAAGTCCCCAATCTGAGCAACGATGTCAATTCGGTTACCTCGGCGTTGCACCTTGAGCGGTTCGGTTCGCAAATCCGTTTCGTGCCACCATTTGCCGTCAACCATCAAACTGACCGGCAGTTTTGTGGGCTGTATGGGAAGGGAGCGATTGCGAACGGTTATTGCGATGATGTTGCCCAGCCCATCAAACCGAAAAGAAACTTGTTCGCCCTTCAGTGTTAATTCCTGAGCGTTCAAAACCGCCGTCAATGCCATCACCAAACCCATCAACCTGACCATGCCCAAAATCACCTCCCATTTTGGCGCTTTGAATTTTAAGGCGTCACCTTTCGCCCGTCACAGAGCAGGACTAAGTAGCGGTGAATGGCGAGTAGCGAACAGCAAGACTTTCACCCGAGGCGGGCGGCTACGAAATGAAAGCAAGGCTAAAACCTGCTAACTGGGTTGAGGGTTGTGGGTTGAGAGTTGCGGGTTAGGTTTTTCTACGAACGAGCAACTCGGAACTCGCAACTTTCAAGTTACCCTGCTTTTTAGCCCGCTTTAGCAGGCTTCGTTTCGTAGACAAACTGGGAGGGCAAGGTTCCTGCCGAGACGGCAGCGAATAGTGACTGGCAAATGTTGGTTGTTGAGCACATTTCATCCTGACCCACTATTCGCTTCGGTGCAACTGCTGTGCAACGAGTTCGGGGACTTTTCTGAGGGCGTCTTGTAGTTTTTGCTGGGTTTCTTCCGCCTGCTTGGGCGAAGTCGGGGCGACCGCCACCGCCTCCGTCCGTCAACTTCGCCACCTCCCGCACCAAGTTGCCCGCATGCCCACCCTTCGCCACGATGTCCTTCGTCACTTTGCTGACCAACACGACCTTGCCGTCATCAACAGTTCCCAAAACGATGACGCCTGACCTAAGCCTGACTTCAAGTTCGTCGGCGAGCCGACGGAGAACAGCGGGCGAAACGCCAGAAACAATCCCCGTCACCACTTTGACGCCTGCGACTTCCTGAACTTGCTTCATCAATTCGTCAACCTGCTGCAACGCCCTTTGCTCTTCAGATTCCTGCAACTTTCGCTCCAAATCTCTGATGCGTTCGTGCAAATCGCTAATGGCGGCAATTACTCGGTCGGGCGAAGTTTCCAACGCTTCAGATGCCTGTTGCAACCATTGCCATCGTTCCTCATACCACTGCCTCGCCCTTTCGCCAGTGTAAGCGTCAATTCTTCGGATGTTTGCCCCGACGCTTGTCTCGGAGATAATTTTCAGCAACCCGATTTCAGCGGTGTTGCTCAAGTGTGTTCCACCGCAGAGTTCCGCTGAAACGCCATCAATGCGGATGACCCTCACGATTTCGCCATACTTTTCACCAAACAACGCCATCGCACCCATCGCTTTTGCCTCTTGCAGAGTGGTCTCAAAAGCCTCAACGGGATACGCAGCCAAGATGTTGCGGTTGATTTCTTCCTCAATGGCTTGCAACTCTTCTGGCGTCAACGGTTTCGGATGCGTGAAGTCAAACCTAAGTCTGTCAGGCTCAACGACTGAACCTGCCTGAAAGACATGTTCGCCCAAGATTTTCCGAAGGGCTGCGTGAAGCAGATGGGTTGCGGTGTGGGCTCGTCGGATGGCTTGCCTCCGCTCAGCGTCAACTTGAGCCCAGACGACAGCGCCTTCGGTCAAGAACCCTTTCTCCATGACGACTTTGTGGGCAATGACATCGCCGAACTTCTGCGTGTCTAAAACCCTCGCAACCGCCTTCGCTGTTTCCTCGTCCCTCGTCCCCCGTCCCCCGTCCCAGATAATCACGCCCGTGTCGCCGATTTGCCCACCGCCTTCGGGGTAGAAAGGAGTTTTGTCAAGGACAACCCAAACCTCGTCATCTTTCTGCTTGATAGCGATGACCGACGCCTCACATGCCAAAACTCCGTCAGGTTCGGGCATTCGCCCGACGAAGGGAGTTGGTGGCAGCCCTTCAAATTCGCCCGCCTCAAAGGGCGATGTGAACCGCATCCGCTCCCGCGCCCTTCGTCGCTGCAATTCAAGTTCCTCGTTAAAGCCTTCCTCGTCAACGGTCAAGCCATGTTCGGCGCAAATCTCTTTCGTTAACTCCAACGGGAAGCCATAAGTGTCGTAGAGGGTGAAAGCGTCGCGGCCACGCAAAACCGTTTCGCCCCTTGCCTTCGTTTCGGCAATCATCTCCTCAAGCCGAGCCATGCCGATTTCAAGGGTTTGCTCAAACCGCTCCTCTTCTCGCCTGATAGCCTCACTGATGACGCTTTGGGATTTGACAAGTTCGTCATACGGGTCGCCCATGAGTTGCACCACTGTTGGGACGAGTAGGTGAACGAACGGGTC
>Ga0197142_1005035_pt1 | contig 10484 bp, 8 predicted proteins | sample GBS60_MetaG_FD_148614 | JGI IMG/M metagenome (GOLD analysis project Ga0197142, IMG submission 148614) | Sediment microbial communities from Great Boiling Springs, Gerlach, Nevada, United States - GBS 60_MetaG | ecosystem: Environmental > Aquatic > Thermal springs > Hot (42-90C) > Sediment...
TCTCGGACTCTGCGCCCGTTATGGCTGGAGCGGCTGTGAATTTCTCACCGGCATTCCTGCAACCATTGGTGGAGCTGCCTTCATGAATGCCGGAACAAATGACGGCACAATAGCAGGCGTCGCAACCTACATTGAAGTGATGTCAACTTCGGGGGAAATTTTCTTGTCGCCGATAAAAGACTTCTCGCCTGGTTATAGATCGCTAGGCATTCCTGACGGATACATAGTGCTTAAAGTGAAGCTAGAACTTGTCGAAGAAACAGCAGAAAAAGTCTTTAACCGCATTCGGTCTATTTTTCTTAGAAGGAAAGAATCTCAACCTCTCACCTACCCTTCAGCCGGGTGTATTTTCAAAAATCCTCCTTCTCCTCATCCACCCGCCGGGTGGCTTATTGATCGATGCGGACTCAAAGGATACAGAATTGGCGATGCTCAAATCAGCCACATTCATGCCAACTGGATAGTTAATCTGGGAAAAGCCAGAGCCTGGGAAGTTCGCGAACTAATTAGTCATGCCAAAGAGAGAGTATTCCAGAATTTTGGAGTACAGCTTGAAGAAGAAATCAAGCTATGGTGAGATAGGACATAATTACTAGCTAACTACCTACGTGATGAAAGGTCGTTACTTCTTTGCTGCAGCCATAACATGGCGGTAAACAACATAGGAGAGAGCAAAAATCTGATCGAGAACTGGAAAGTGCCTTATTATAGTTTCATCAAATCGGAAATTAACTCTTGGCTCAAATTCTTCGTCTCCCTTCCAGAAAACAAGTAATACAGGCACTCGCGGGAAGACTGTAAAAATATAAGCTCTATCACCTCTATTGTCCCGAACAGCGCTCAAAAGATGAGCTGCTCTGTCAAAGTAACCGATATCTACTTGAAAAAGTTCCTCAAGCGGTCTTGTAGGAAGCTGGTGAGGACCATAAAAGAACACGTTACCACCGGGAATGTCCTTTTCACCAACCCATTTTCCGCTTGGATCAATGGGCTGGGAGTGAATAAGGTAGTGAAGGACAACAAGAGCAAGCTCAAAGTCAACGCGGTCGTAAGGGAGAGGCTCTACAAACTCGATAGACCTGTCCTTGATGCTACATCGCACAGTGCTAGATAGGAAAGGCACAAGGTAAGATTTTGATATTTCGTCGAAAGATACTTTAGCCCTTTGACAGACATCCTCCGTATCTTTAGCACTAAGTTCATCCCAAAGAGACGGATCAACTTGATCGGGTTCCTCATAAAGGCCTTTCTGGGAACTGTTTTTAAGCACAGAATAAATTAAGCGTATAGCCTCATGGAATCCTGAACGTGGCACAAGCACCTGCCCCCAGCCTTTCTGTATAACGAACAAGCCGTCATAGGCCGTTTCTTCAAAAGAACGAATCCAGAAAGGAACACCTTCTCTTTCAAGGACATCGGCGACTATATCGGCTTCAAAGCGGTTGGCGAGAGTATAGACAGGAACGTAACCTTCCTTTTCCATGGGAAAAGTCCTGCACAAAAAGTTTACATAGTGTTAACAAACAAAGAAACATGAACGGTTTCCAGTATCGGATGGTCGGGGCGAGCGGATTTGAACCACCGACCCCCTGCTCCCAAGGCAGGTGCGCTAACCAGGCTGCGCTACGCCCCGACTCAGCGTGACTCTGCTACCACATTGCTCTAATTAATGCAAGTTGTTTGTTGCAACCAAGCCAAAAATATTGCGAGATAACAAAAAGACGTTTTTATGACCCCATCAGAATTACTCCATTCTTAAAACTACCATGTCAAAATCTCTCTTATATTCCTATCCAGATTTACGTATCAACTATATTATACCTTTAAAACTAGATTGCTTAGGTGCACTTGAATATAACAAAAACGTTTTGATTCTTCTTTCCGCTAGTTTTACATATTCCTCGTTTATGTCATATCCAATATAATGACGCTTAGTCTTTATGGCTGCAATAGCAGTTTGCCCACTACCCATGAATGGGTCTAAAACTATCTCTTCTTCAAAAGTATAAAGCTGGATCAGTCTATATGGCAATTCTACTGGAAATGGCGCAGGATGACCAACTTTAGTTGCCGATTCTGCAGGAAACGTCCATACACTTTTAGTAAATTCAAGAAATTCATCCTTAGAAATAGTGCTTTTCCTTTCAGAAAGAACATTTCTTGTAAACATGGATTTTGAAAAAACCAAAATATACTCATGAACATCTCTTAATGTTGGGTTTTTGGGGGAAAGCCAACTTCCCCAGGCGGTTGAAGCACCACTACTGGAAGACTTATTCCATATAATTTCTCCTCGCATAAGAAATCCCAGTTCAAGCATATCCTCTATGATAAAAGCATGGATAGGAAGATATGGTTTTCTTCCAAGATTAGCAATGTTAATGCAGGCTCTACCACCAGGAACCAGAACTCTTTTCACCTCACTAAACACTTTTTTCAAAAACGATCTATATTCATTCAAAGTAAGATTTTCATCATATTCTTTCCCAACATTGTAAGGAGGAGATGTAACCATCAAATGCACGCTATTATCTGGCAACTCATCCATACTCTCACTAGATTTACAGAATATTCTATCTATATAGTCCATTGGAATTTGATTCTCTACATATTTAACCGACTCTTCCTTTGGCAATCCATCATATAATTTACTTGCATAAAATATGCTTGAATCATGGTTGATTCTCCCAGGGGATCCAAAAGCGCTTGTTTTAGTACCGACTCTCCTTCGATTAGCTTGCACTAGTCTTCCCTCCAAAGATCAATCCATCTTTTATAAGGATTGAATGACATTTCTGCTCTATGCCAATTTATCTCAATCTTTCTGGTTTCACTATCTTCAACCAGTCTCAACAATGCATGCTTAGTAATTTCAACACCTCTTGGATTTGTTCCTTGTTTAGGAAGCTTAATATAACTGGACCTACCCATTTCATCAAAAACTCGCTTTTGAGTTGCCAGAGGAATATAATAAAATCCACCAATACCATTCCAATTGATATGAACAAGCAAAATATCACAACTGGGATAATAATTTGCCTGGAACTCTCTTGCCTTTTGAGCATCTACTGTCCATATAAGCTTAAATCCAACTAAATTTTTGCCCGTGATTGTCTTTATAGAAATAGGTTCCCCAAATAGTTTTACATCTACTTCCGGTTCTGTAACAGGAATTTCGGTTTCTACATTCGTTTCACCAAACTTATAGATAAGAAGAGCAACTATAATTCTTTCCCTAACTGACCCGATCTCCATTCCAGTTTTACCTGCTCTCGAGGCTTCTATCTGGGCAATCTGAAACATATAAGGCAATTTGCTCTGAATTTTTCTTATCATTTCTTCATTGGCAAATATACCATCCACTAAATACTTATAAATTGACATCTGATCTCCAAAAGAGTTTTTCTCACTAGCACTACCAGCCTTATACGTTAGCGTCTATCCTATTGTTGTTCTTCAATAATCAAATGCCTTTTTATGCAACTATCTTTATCAATTATATGACAAGATTTCAAAACCATGTCAATCTTATCCAGTCACATAATGTTTATCAAGAAAAACCGACATTTGCCGGTTGCTCCACCCAACAAAACGTGTTAGGAATTTCGCTTTGCTAAAACAACTGCTTTTTGTAACAGGGAGCATAGATATGGCGAAAAATTTATTATGGCATTCTTTAACCAGCGATAAGGTCTGCGATGAATTAGGTGTAAACTCAGCCCAAGGGCTACCATCCGACGAAGCTGCTAAACGGCTTGAAATTCACGGATACAATGAAATCACAAGGGAGGAACCCATTTCTCCCTTACGAATTTTTCTTAAACAATTTCAGAATGTACTTATAGTCATACTTCTCATAGCTATAGCGTTATCAATTGCAACTGGTGAAACCACAGACGCTATAATTATAGCAATTATCGTGCTCTTTTGTTCTTTGCTTGGATTTTTTCAGGAATATCGATCCGAGCGAGCTATTGAAGCTTTAAAATCCATGCTCTCACCAAACGTATCGGTCATCCGGGATGGTGTTGTAAAGAAAATTCCTTCCCGAGAAGTCGTGCCCGGGGATGTGCTTTATCTTGAATCAGGAGATAAAATCGCCGCCGACGGTCGAATTGTGGAAAGCCACGCTCTAATGTGCGATGAAAGCGCTCTCACGGGGGAATCTCATCCAGTACCAAAACAGGTCAATCCTCTCCCAGCGGAAACCTCCCTAGGCGATCGCACGAATATGGTTTTTGCCGGAACAACGGTTGTATCCGGACGTGGCTACGCGGTCGTTACAGAAACGGGAATGGCAACTGAATTTGGCCGTATAGCTTACGAACTTGGTAAAATCAAAAGCGAAAAAACCCCTCTCGAAAAACGCACCGGAGAAATAGGTAAATGGCTTGGTATTATTTCGCTCTTCGTATGCCTGGTTGTCGGTGGAGTAAGTGTAATAAGGGAAATTCTGAATCATAACCTAACAATGAAAGTCTTACTCGATATCACCATATTTACAGTATCTCTGGCTGTTGCGGCGGTACCGGAGGCTCTTCCTGCTATAGTAACCGGTGCTCTTGCCATAGGCATGCGAGAAATGGCAAAACGAAATGCCATTATAAGGAAAATGCCTGCTGTGGAAACTCTTGGATGCACAACCATAATCTGCTCTGACAAAACCGGCACGCTGACCAAAGGAGAAATCACTGCAAAGATCATAGTCCTGGATGATCACACAATAGAAGTAACCGGTGCGGGATATAAACCGGAAGGAACATTGGAAAGCCAGGAAAAATCAATACTTAATTCTCCTCTATTGCGTCATTTCCTTGAATGTGCCGTTTTATGTAACAACGCTCAGATCGGGCAGGAAGCAGATACCTGGCTCGTCCACGGAGATCCAACAGAAGGAGCACTAATAGTTTTGGCACAAAAGGCAGGGCTAGATTACGTTCTAATACGGGAAGAATTTCCTAGAGTTCACGAGATTCCCTTTAGCTCAGAAAGAAAGAAGATGACATCGGTTCATAAAGCTCGCGATGGGAAATTGATTGTTTACTCAAAAGGAGCTCCGGAACTAGTACTTGATTGCTGTAGTTCTATGATGACCGCATCGGGAGACATCGTTCCCATCGAAGGCAAAAAAGAGGCTATACTCCGGAAAAATGAAGAACTGGCAGCCCAAGGACTCCGAGTTCTCGGCCTTGGTATGCGGATACTCAAAGACAAAACTGCCTTGCAGGATGAAACAATAGAAAGCGATTTGGTTTTTCTGGGATTGGTGGGCATGATTGATCCTCCACGAGAAGAAGCTAAAGAAGCCGTTGCTACATGCCGTCGAGTGGGCATAAAACCCATTATGATTACAGGTGACCACGCACTAACGGCTGTTGCTATAGCAAAAGAAGTTGGAATTTACAATGAAGGCGATCTCGTGCTCACAGGTGAAGATATAAAGCGCATGTCCGAAGAAGAATACGAAAGCATTGTGGATAAAGTGACGGTGTATGCTCGTGTATCCCCTATGGATAAACTCACTATTGTGAAGGCATGGAAGAAGCGAGGCGAAATCGTTGCTATGACTGGGGACGGAGTCAACGACGCACCTGCTCTTAAACAGGCCGACATTGGCATAGCTATGGGAATTAGCGGAACCGAAGTAAGTAAAGAAGCAGCAGACATGGTTCTTATGGACGATAACTTCGCAACTATAGTGGAAGCTATAAAGCTTGGAAGGTGGATATACGATAACATCAAAAAATACCTGACCTACCTACTAAGATGTAACATTACGGAAGTGGCAGTTCTTGGCGGAGTAGTGCTCATTATGGGTCCTGAGTATCTTCCGTTACTTCCTGCGGCAGTGCTTTACATAAACTTGGCAACTGACGGACTTCCTGCCCTAGCTCTCGGCTTGGCCCCACCCGATCCGGACATTATGGAACGACCGCCCAGAAATCCCCAAGAAAGCGTGTTTTCTCGGGAAGTTATCATGCTCATCGGGGCTGCCCTTTTTCTAGAAATTCCCTGTTTCTTCTTCCTGTTTTTTCACGATTTTAACAATATCGTTCACGCCCGAACCGAAATATTTTTCCTGTTCATTATAATGGAAATATTGATAGCTCTGAGCTTTCGATCACTTCGATTCAGCATCATTAAAGCACCTCCCCACGGCTGGCTTATTGCTGCTGTTTTGTGGGAAATCATCCTGCTGACAACCATAATTCAAATCCCGGCGGTGAGAGAGGCTTTCGGTATAACCATTCCGTCCTTCGCCGACATAAAGCTCATATTAGGAATAAGCGTCGGTGTATTTCTTTCCATCGAGCTTCTGAAAAAAATCATAGCACTGCGCACAAAATCATATCAATAAAAGCCTGCTCATAAAACGGTTAGGACTCAATGTTCTAGTCCGTTTAGAATTTGTTCTGCCCGGCGCTTCCAGGAATACCTTTTAATAAGGGCTTCTCTGGCGTTATGTCCTAGCCTAGCCCTCAATTCAGGATGATCCCGCAAAAACACAAGAGCGTCATGCCAAGCTAGAGGATCATCGTGGGGCACGAGAAGCCCTGTCACACCTGGCTCTATAACTTCATTTAGACTTTCCAAATCCGAAGCAACAACAGTTAAGCCGGCTGCCATATATTCGAATAGTTTAAGAGGAGAGACATGCCATATTTCATCGATATTTCCTGAAACATTTGCTATAAAAGGCTGAGCAGGTAGAAGAGCCACATCCAAAAACGAGCAGATGTAAGATATTAAAGCGTGGGGCATAAAGCCATAAAACACCAAATTTGGTGGAACAATGTCCTCTAGGGTTGAATGTTCTGCGCATCTCTTTTTCCAAAAAGCTACTTCCTCCTCACTACCACCTACGATATGGAAATTCGCCCAAGGGCATAGATGGACAAGTTTGGATATAATCTCCATTCCCTTTCCGTAATAGAGACTTCCCACATATCCAACTTGAAGCCGGTTTGGTGGTAATTCAGAAAATCTAGATTGAAAATATCTAGCCTTATTTTCAAAACCGGGAGGCACTGAGGTATCGAAGTCATCAGGGTCTGCTCCGTCGTGAGCTACAAAAAGTTTTTCGTCTCCGACAAATACTTCTTTTTTAAGATATAAAGCTAATCCCCGAGAAATCGCAACAACACGTCTAAAAGAAGACATAGCTACAAGCTGTTTAAGTAAAACTCGTTTTAGCAAAGTTCTCGGCTTAGCGTGAATTTCGTAAGCTGTCGGTATTCCAATAACCGCTGTACCAAAACATGCCTCAAGGGAACGCCCATAAGCCAAATCGGGTGCAAATTTCTTAGCCTCCCAGATACTGGAAACAACATATAAAAAATCCGTCGTAGAGCCATTTAAAGATGGAATAGATTTTAATCTGAAATGTTTCTTTACCCTATAAAGGGTAAAAACATCGGATGATTCTTTCCCTAAAAATCTACCCATTAGAAGTACATCATGTCCCAAAGCCGCAAAAGCTTCGCACATCTTCATTACATTAACGCTATTTGCAGCAGTCGAAGGAAAACAAGATCTAGAAAGATAGGCGATTTTCAAGGCGTCCCCTCTCGTGAAATTCCCCAACCATAACGTTTTCCAATACACAATATTTTGGCAAGATAAGACACGGCAATATGAACTCCGTAAGCCATAAAAACACCTTTTAACCCCCAGCAACCACCAGCCAACCAAGCCAGAACCACAAAAAGGATGTTTGCTACTACCTGGATAAAAAAATTGGCTCTAACAAAACCTAGAGCAACAAAAAGAGGGTTGATATTGTTAAGCACCACGGCAAGACCGGTAATAATCATATAGATGGCGAATTCCAGGATAACTTTGGAAAATTCCTTACCAAATACCGCCGGAAGCCACCATGGCGACAACCCAACAGAAGTAGTAAGAATTACTAAAATAATGGGTATGGTAAAGAAAATGCTTCGAAGAGCGTTTCCTATCGCCAACTTAGGAACCCCCTTAGCCACATCATTACTAAAATAGGGATATATAACCTGATACAAAGGTTCCATCGGCTTTTTAAGCACATGACCAATCTGTTGAAAAACCTTATAGACCCCAGCAGCTTCTACTGAAACAAGCGAAGAAACGATGAACATATCCAAAAACTTGGTTGGTATGTCAATAGTGGATGAGAGATTCGTCCAGACAATGAATGATACAAAAGGCCTTAAAGATTTCCAAGATTTTGGACTATTAGCTCCGCAACTCTGGAGCCATTTTTTGTTCAAAACCACCTTGAAGGCGCCTAGCACAATAAACATATAACCGAAGATTTCAGAAACCATCCACACCAAAAGAAAATGGTGAAAACTACCGTTCAACAGCCAAACAGCAGTTACAGCTATAAGTTTTATCCCAGCGTAGAAGATACGTTGCCATGCAAGAATTGAAAACCGTTCTGTAAGTCGCAAAATTCCCGTGGCAGTTCCAGTAAAATTGAAAAGAACAAGGATACTGTAATACTGTATGGCCTTAAGAAGGAACGCATCCCATTTAAAGAATGCGGCAACAGAAGGAGCAAGGAAAAAAGCGACAATGAAACCAAGTAAGGATGAGAAAAAATCCAAGCAAAAACCAGCCAGAATATAGCACTTGAATTGCCCCGTGTTTTTGGTGTGCAGAGCTTCAGCACCAAATTTAATAATGCCTGTCCATGCTTGAAAATTAAAAATCCTATCTACAAGCTTTGCGTAAGTTTCAGCCACAGCAAGAACACCGAAGAGTTCTGGACCGATGGTGCGTATCGTTAGAGTCAAAGACGCAAGAGAAATAAGCCGAGCAATGGCATCCCCAGAAAGAAGCACGCTAGTATGTTTCAAAAGCTTGTGGCGTAATACTTCTTTCGGATTTTTAATTATTTCCCCAAATTCCTCAGCCCATCCTCCAAAAATACTCACAGGCAACTTCACCCTCTTTTCTACCCCTCCGCTACGCCTTTTTCCTTTGACAGATTCAGTATAACGATGTTATGCCTTACCGGGAGATGCAACATAAATCAAATGTATTTTGCCACCATTCGGGAAAATGGTCATGAGTGGCGTTGAAAAAGAGAAAATGGCGGTAGCAAGCAAAAAGGCAATAATCGGAGCTATAGCTTTTTTGGTCATTGTTGAGCTTTTAATATATACCGTTGCGGCAAGCATGTCCGGAACAGAATACCGAGTAATTATCGAAGATAGAGAAGGACACATCCTTTACGAAACTCCAGGAAAGCATCTCACTCGCTACGAAGAGTTAAGCTTTCAGAACAGATATGGTCCTGTGGAAAACTACATCGTGCGAGTGGTAACAAAGGAAAGAAGTTTTCCTTTCAGAGCATGGCTCGCAGCGTCAATTGGTATTCCCATAGGAGCGGTGTTAATCCTTGCTTTCCTGATAAGAGGTTACATGGCGATATTCGATACAAACAGAGTAAATACATATACTGGGTTCGATGATAAAATTATCTTTGGTTCCCCTACTTCAAAACCTTCTTTTATAGGCTGGATCCAATCTCTTTCGCTTTTTCATCTGGGTGCTGTGGTGATAATTTTGCTTATAGCTTTCTGGATCATCCCCAATGCGGTTTCTGAAGCAGTAGAAAAAACTGTTTCTTTCATGGAGCATCATCCCATAATCTGTGGTGGATTTTTTATTTTTGTCGCCGGCATTGTTGTGTGGGTTATATACCTACGATACAAGCTCTCCCGGGAAGTTGTGAGGTATCAGTTCGAATTGGCGAAAATGAGGCTCGAACGGACATCTCTACCGGATCTTAAAGAGGCAGACGAACCGAAACTACTAGAGAATCCCCCTCTCCCAGAACCCAAAGACGTTTCGGACGAAAGGAGAAAACATCATGGAATGGTTTAAGCAAATGTTTTCGTTCTCGAAAAAATCTAAAAAGAAAGAAAAACCAGAGCGAGATTACGATGATCTCAACAAAAACGTTGGTTATATGTATCTCATTATGGGTTCTCAGATCGCTCTTGTATTTCTCATTATGGGATTTATGATGTTCGTTGGAGCTGTAATCTCCACGCCGTGGTGGATTTTCGCAGCTATATTTGTTGCAGGGTCATCAATCTGCTACTACTTTTATAGAAAAGCCAAACGAAAATGGGAGGAATTTAAGGCCGCTATTAAACAGATCAATTTGAGTGACAAAAACTACGAAATAAGCATCATGGGTGGCATGATTACGATGAGGGTTGAGCAGGCTCCAAGATATGCTCTGGAAACAAGAGCTGTGGAACATCCGAAAGCTCTTCCTTCTCCAGATACTAATTTTCCACCAAATAAAGAGGTCAAAGAAGATCCTGTTACACCATAATTTTTTAGCAGGGAAGAACGACAAACTCTTCAGGAGAAATGTTTAAAGATTCGGCACCTTCCTCGGTGATAAGGTAGGTATTTTCAATACCGGCTATACCTTTTCCTGGGATGATAAACTTGGGCTCAACAGCAACCACCATCCCCTTTTC
>Ga0197142_1005036_pt1 | contig 10483 bp, 6 predicted proteins | sample GBS60_MetaG_FD_148614 | JGI IMG/M metagenome (GOLD analysis project Ga0197142, IMG submission 148614) | Sediment microbial communities from Great Boiling Springs, Gerlach, Nevada, United States - GBS 60_MetaG | ecosystem: Environmental > Aquatic > Thermal springs > Hot (42-90C) > Sediment...
GTGAGAAAAACGGTGTATGGGATTGCTCTGCTACTGGTAACTACCTGCGCATGGCATCCGGTGTGGGCGCAGTCATCGCCCACGCTCAAGATGTCAGAGGTGGTAGACCGGCTACACGGCATAGCGTATCCCGCCAAAGAGGGATGGACGGGTAGTCCACGCGGCAGCGCCTACCTCCTGCACGACAACTTCCATTTCATCTTGATTCGGGCAGCTCGCTACGATGGAAACCTCCAGAAGCTGGCGCAGTCCTGGCTGTTGGAACGCAAAGCGCTGGGAGCCGGGTTCCGTCACGACCGGTATGCCTTCCGCAAGGTGGGCAAAGGGGTGGTGCTGGTCGGAGAGGGCCTGGGCTACCCTTACGCCCTGCTGCCCATCATGTCCGTCAACTTCGGACTAACAGGCACTTCGCCGCCAGAACCCTATCGGGAAATCACCGCCATCCTGCCTGGCGAGAAGATGGCGCTGCTGGTAACGCTGCTTTTCCCAGAGCAGACCAACAAATCCAAGCTGGATGAGATGGTCTCCCTGCTGCGAGGGGTGCGCTTCTTGTCCCCAAAGGAGATGGTGTCATGGCGGAAGGAGGTGGTTCGCGACGCCGAGGTGGGGATGGAAGCAGCGACCCTGCATGTGCCCGAAGGGTTTTCCATGCAAGGGGGCGTCATCCGACAGGGCACAAAGCGAATGCCGGTGCTGATTGTGCAGAAGGGCGAGCAGATGGTGCGCATCGATTTAGTCGATGTGAACTCGATGATGCTGCAGACTGGCTTCGGAGGCAACGCCACCACCATCATCACCATCAATGGACAAAGCACACAACTCCCGCAACCTGTGATGATTTCATCAGAGGAAGAGGTCATCCAGTTGCTGCTTGCGCTTTGGGAGGGCGAAACGGGTCAGAAGTGGGAGTTGAAGGAGCGCCAGAACTTACCGAAAAGCAGTCTGGAGCAGCAGATGGAGTCGAGGAACCTCGCTTTGCCGATGATGCCACCCGGTATACGAAGCAGCTCCGTGAAAATGGCACTGCTCGCTCAGAGCGGTTCACTGACCCGAATGGCGCAGGTGCAGGGCACTCTGGTCACTGGTGGGCAAACGGACTACGTCGCCAGCACGCAAAACGTGTTCGCAGGATTTATGATACACACCCTGCAGGCTCCGACGAACGAGTTTGCGCAGGCGTCCGGCATTTTTACGGGCGTGCTGTCCAGCTGGAGTACCAACCCGCAACATGCGCTTTCCGCTTTGCAGCGGTTTACGGATGAGCAGCGGCAGATCAACCAAATGGTGCTGCAAATGATGAAAGAGCATAACGAGTTCAACAGCCGCACTGCCACCGCATGGAGCAACGTGCTGAGTGACCAGACCTACGTAAAAGACCCGCAAACTGCCGAAGTCGCCCGCGTCTACAAGCAGTCGTGGGAGAGCGGTGGGTTCTGGCGCGAGCCTATCTTCGGTGAGACGTTACTGGGTGGGGTGCGCGAGGGAAGCAAGCTGGAAGAGCTGCTCAAAATGGAAGGCTGGCGCAGGCTGCAGGAGTCGCTGGAAGGCTTCCCGCAAAAATAGCCCACTTAAGATTTCGGCTTCATCACCGCCGGTAGCGCTTGCAGCGATAAAGTTCGGCAGGTACAATTATGTCGGTTCTCACGCAAAGGAGGCAGCCTGACCCATGTCCACGCAAGCAGCCGCCGCTGGATTCTGCAAGCCCGCTGTGACCTCTGCGGTCAACCTGCAAAGTATGTCTGCAGTCAATGCGCCTGGGAGGGTTTGGGTTGGCTATGCGAACACTGCGCGCAGCAACACGAGTGCGGGGAAGAGATGCTGCTTCCCGTTGTCAACTCGCCGCGGGTGGGAGTGTGTGGCTACACCGGCAGCACCAAGTGGGGTGACGAATAACGCCGCACCTTGACTTCGGCAGGCAAACCGTGATATCCTTTGCTCTGATTACACAAACTCCACTGTCGGTTTGAGGGGAAGGATGTTGCTGTTAGGTACACAACGGATTAACGAGCAAGGACATCTGGAAATCGGTGGGTGCGACGCGGTACAGCTGGCAAGACAGTTCGGCACCCCTCTTTACGTACTGGACGAAGCCACTTTTCGGCAGAACATGCGCGATTACCGCCGCGCCTTCGACAAACGCTATCCCCGCAATGAAATCGCCTACGCAGGCAAGGCGTTACTGTGCATGGCGGTCGCTCGTATCGTGGCGCAGGAAGGTTACGACCTGGACGTGGCGTCAGCAGGCGAGCTGTACACCGCGCTGAAGGCAGGCTTCCCGCCAGAGAAGGTGGTTTTCCACGGCAACAATAAATCGCTGTTCGAGTTGCAAATGGCGGTGCAGCATGACGTGGGGCGCATTGTGGTGGATAACCTGCTGGAGCTGGATATGCTGGAGCAGGTTGCCACCGAGGCAGGCAAGCAGGTACCTATCCTGATTCGCGTCACGCCCGGCATCGACCCCCACACGCACCGCTTCATCCGCACGGGACAGGCGGACACGAAATTCGGCTTGAACATCCGCAACGGCTACGCGCTGGAAGGGGTACGGCGTGCGCTGGCGTCGCCGCATCTGCGGTTGAAGGGCATCCACTGCCACGTCGGTTCGCAGCTGCTGGAGACCGAAGCGCAGGAACGGGCGGTGAAGATTATGGTGGACTTTATGCACACCCTTCGCAAGCAGCTAAACTACACGGTGGAGGAGCTGAACATCGGAGGTGGGCTGGGCATTCGCTACATCGAGAGCCACCAGCCTCCGACCTTTGAGGAGTATGCGGAGCGAATTGTCGGTGTGTTGACCCAGCAACTGGAGCGACGCAACCTGCCGTACCCCACGCTGTTGCAGGAGCCGGGGCGCGCCCTTGTGGGAGAAGCAGGGCTGACGCTTTATACCATCGGCGCAATCAAACAGGTTCCCATCCATCAGCCGCCCGGCACGCGCACCTACGTAGCGGTGGACGGCGGCATGTCGGACAACCCGCGCCCACAGCTGTACGACGCTGTATATACCGCGCTGGTGGCTAACAAAGCAAACCGCCCGGCAAATACCGTGGTGACTATCGCGGGCAAGCACTGCGAAACCGATATTTTAATACGGAACGTCGCTATTGCTCAGCCGGAACCGGGCGACATACTCGCTGTTCCGTCCACGGGCGCATACAACTACGCCATGAGCAGTAACTACAACCGCTTCCCGCGCCCGGCGATGGTGCTGGTGAACGCAGGACACGCCGAGGTCATCGTGGAGCGCGAAACGCTGGATGACCTGCTGGCGCACGACCGCATCCCGGAACGGCTGCAGTCAGAACAACCGGTGATGGAAAGAGCGTAAACCGGAAACGTGTGGAGACCGTCTGGCGCGTTCGGAAATGTGGAACGCGCCAGCGATTTGCTGCGTATATGAAAGCGCAAGCACGACGGATTCTCAAGAGGACTGTTCAGTAAGATGGGAAATCTGGATTGGAACTTCATCTTCATGCAGCTGTTGGCGTTTGTGCTGTGCATTACCGTGCATGAATTCGCACATGCTATCGCTGCTGACCGCCTTGGCGACCCCACACCGAGACGGCAGGGGCGTATCTCGCTAAACCCCATAGACCATCTCGACCCGCTGGGCACGTTGATGGTGGTGTTGATGGTGGTCACAGGCGCACGCGGCATCGGCTGGGGCAAGGCGGTGCAGGTGAATCCAGCCAATTTCCTGCATCCGCGCCGCGATATGATGCTGGTCGCGGCAGCGGGTCCCTTCTCCAACCTGGTCTTCGCTGCCGTGTTAGCCGTTGTCACGCGCCTGTTCGCCCCAAGCATGACACCGAGTCTGGCAGATTTCATGGTCTATATGGTCTACATGAACATCGGGCTGATGTTCTTCAACCTCATCCCCATCGCCCCGCTGGACGGCTCCAAGATTCTGGCTGGCTTGCTTCCCGCCGATGCGGCTTACCGCTACGAGCTGGCGATGTTCCGCTTCGGGCCCATCCTGCTGCTCGCGCTGGTATTCCTCGTGCCCGGCGTGCTGTCCGTGCTGGTCGGTATGCCCACTTTGTTGGTGGTGTCGCGTCTCCTAGGCATGGGTTTTTGAGGGTTTGCTTGCGGAGGTGACTCGTTATGTCAACGATTTGCCATCGGGTCTGCCTCTGCCTCCTTCTGTTATTGTCTGTGCCTCCGCTTCCCCTGCTCGCCCAAGAGTCAGCGTCTTCGTCAATGCCCATACGCATTGGAAACGAAGAAGTCTTTGTTTTGCGCCACGGGTTGGGTGGATTGTCCGTGGAGCAACGTGCCCAGCTGGTGAACAACCGCCTGCAGAGACTGGTGGTTGACCGCGCTGCGGACCCCGCCGATTTCGAGGTAGGCATCGATCAGGTCACCGGACTACCATACATCCGGCATAAGCGCTACAGAGGGGTTTTGCTGGTGATTGGAGAAAAGGATGCAGGAGAACGTAGCCCCCTGTCGGTTGCGACTGAGTATGCAGAACGCCTGGAGTCTGCTCTCCGCAAGATTCGTTCGCAGCAACAGCGTGAAGAAGAGCAACGCCGCAGGAGGGAATTGCGCCGAGAATATGCTCGTGCCACCCTTCTGGCAATTCTTTACAGCGCGTTTCTTCCACTGGTCTGGTATGGCGCCCGACGCATACTGCATTTGGTCGACCGTCAGCTGCAACGCACTTCTGTTTACCGGAATGGGATTCGCTGGAGACAGGCGACGCTACTACCACCAGAGCGGGTATCCAATCTGGCGAGGAAGATAGCATTTCTTGAGCATTTTGCTGTATATGCCGTCATACTTATCGCCTACGTCCAGCTTGTGCTTGCTTCCTTTCCTGCTACGCGCTCGCATATCAATTTCTTACAGCAGGCGGCCATACAAGCCTTATCGAACATTGGCACTGCTGTCGTCGAGTCTATTCCGGGCATTGTCAATATTGTCATTATTGTTATCATAGCCAGATTAGTTCTCAGAGGCTTCGAGGTGGTAATGGCATACGCGGAATCGGGCACGATTAGTCTGGAACCATATGTGCCTCAGGAGTTTGTCAGACCAACGCGCTCGCTGGGTAAGCTGCTCATCGTGTTAGTTGCTCTCTTTTTTATCGCCCCCAATATACCGGGCGCAGGAACAGATTTTGCCAAAGTGGTGACAGTTTTTCTGGGTGTTATTGTGTCTTTTAGCTCCACGACTACCATCGGGAACTTTCTGGCTGGAGTTGTCATCGCATATATGCGTCCCTTCCGACGAGGGGATCGCGTCAAGATTGGGGATCATGTCGGTGACATCGTGGATGTCACGTTTTTTTATACCCGCCTGAAGACCCCAAAGAACGAAGAAGTGCTTATTCCCAGCCTTCAAATTCTCAGCGGGACAGTGGTCAACTACTCGTCCGCCCCGCATGGGGTCATTTTGCACACGAAGGTATCCATCGGATATGATGTCCCCCAACAGCAGGTGGAGGCTTTGTTGATAGAGGCTGCGCTTCGCACCGACGGCTGCGAGAAGGACCCCGGGCCTTTCGTGCTGGTAACCTCGCTGGACGACTCCTACGTGACCTATGAGGTAAACGTGTACACACGTCTTCCGAACCGGTCGCAGATTATCTATTCGCGCCTCCACCAGAACATCAAAGACGTGTTTGACGCGGCTGGAGTAGAGATTATGTCCCCTCGCTACGTTGCTGTGCGCGATGGTAATCCGGTAACTATTCCCGATTGCAACACTCCATCGCACTAAGATAACCGTTGTTATCAGGCTACAGGCAACCACACCTTCATTGCACCGCCGCCCCGGTTCGCCCAGGCATAATACGGTACCCACCGCGCCGGAACTTCGCGATGGCGCGGCGGAACGTAGCGTGAAACGGGCACGTACAGCGGCTGGCTGTCGCGAGGCACGGTATCCAGCAGGACGTTCCCTTCGATAGCCACCACTCCGCCGAGCAACGCAGGCATGTGTTCCGCCTGCAACCTGCTGGTATCTTGTGGCATGTAAATGTCCAGCAAGCTACCTTCGGCAAGGTCTATCTGCTCGAGGCAGTACACTACCGGCCCGCGGCGAAGTGCAGCACTGGCTCTGTTTTCTTCTATTCGCGGGTTGGCACGAAGGAGCTCAATCGGCATGGGCAGCGAGAGATGTACGCTATCGCCTTCTTGCCACTCGCGTTGTATTGTTGCGTAGCTTCCGGGTGTGGCCTCCAGTCGTTCACCGTTGACGCGCAGTTCCGCCCCCGAAGCCCAGCCAGGGATGCGCAAGGCAAGCGTATAGCTGCCAGCCGACGGATGCAGTTCGATGTCGCCGGACCAGGGATAATCGGTCTGTACCCGAATCTGCACGGGCTGACCGTTGGGTAACCGGGTGTCCAGTTGGCTACCCGCGTAGAGGTGAACGTATACCGTCTGCTCGTCCAGACCATACAGATAGCCTGACAGCGACGCCAGTGTGCGATGCACGTTGGGCGGGCAACAGGCACATCCGAACCACGCCGACCGCTCGTAGCCGCCGCGCGACTCCAGCGGGTTCATGTAGAAGTAGCGTGTACCGTCCAGCGACACCCCCGACAGAATGCCGTTATACAACGCGATTTCCATCCAATCGGCATAGCGCGCATCGGGTTCCACCTGCAGCATCCGCCAGTTCCACATGAAGCCTGCAATGGCAGCGCAGGTTTCTGCGTAAGCCCGCAGGTTCGGTAACTCATACGCCAGTCCAAACGCTTCACCCTCATAGCGTGCGCCCAGTCCACCCGTCACGTACACCTTTCGGGTGAATACGTCTTCCCAGAGGGCATGAAGGGTTTTGAGCAACGCCGCTTCACCGGTTTCCATGTACAGGTCTGTTGCACCGGCGTACAGGTACAGCGCGCGCACCGCGTGCCCCACCGCTTCGCGCTGTTCGCGGAAGGGGGCATGGTCTAACAGGTAGATCGAGCCGTCCAGCACAGGCGGCTTCTGCCCGCGGGCGTCGATCATGCGGGATGCCAGTTCCAGATAGCGGCGCTCCCCGGTCTCGCGGTACAGCTCTACCAGCGCCATCTCCGCTTCAGGGTGTCCGCACGCGCCCCATCTGCCTTCTGGTCCGAACAGGCGATACAGCAGGTCTGCAAAGCGTCGCGCGACGTTCAGCAGTTTGTCCTCGCCTGTCACGCGGTGGTGGGCGACAGCCGCTTGTGTGAGGTGTCCGAAGCAATATATCTCGTGCGCGTGATCAAGGTCGGTGAAACGCAGGGATTGACGCTCGCCCATAAAATGGGTGTTCACATAGCCGTCCTCTTCCTGCGCCGCCTCAATCACGTCTACGAACTCGTCAATCCACGCCTTCAGGGTATCGTCCTGCGTGTGCGCATACGCCCAGCACGCCGCTTCCAGCCACTTATAGCCGTCCGAGTCGATATAGCGAGGCCCCTTCACCTCGCCGGGGCGGCGTCCGCTCACCACATAAAAGTTTGGAATGGTATAGCTCTCCCACAACTGCCTCCAGCCTGCGGGAATGCCAGCGGCAATGTTGGTGCGGAAACGCTCATGCAGCAACCCGCTGGTTAGCTGAACCTCGCGCACCCCGACAGGCTTCAAGCGGGCATGTGCGCTGCTGCGCGTGCACACTACTGTAGATACCGATGGCGACTGCATCTATCGTGATAAACCTCCCCATTGTATTCGGTGATACAGTGGAAGTTTCACCGTGTCGGTGGGCATGTCCTCTTGCGCCGCCCGTATTCCATGACATGCCTTACTAAAGCCCAGACTTCAGACTGCGCACGGCGATATGCCAAATTGACTGCCTTCCCCGCACATGGTAAACTATGCTAAACAATTTGGAACACATCGGAACTGGAGGCGTGCAGATGACCACAGTACCGCATTATCCCCTGAGCGAGGAGCAGGTTGCCTTCTTTCGCGAAAACGGCTTCGTGCAACTGGACAACGTCCTGAGTGAGGAGGAGCTGCAAGCACTTCGCGCTGCTGCCGATGAGGTGCTCTCACAGCGGTTTGACCCTTGCATCGAAACCTCTGCGGCGAACCCCGAATACGAAAAGGTCTTCGTGCAGAAGGTGAACCTGTGGCGGGTTCATGAGGGCATCCGTCGCTATGTGCTCAGCCCGCGCATCGCCGAGATCGCGCGACGCCTCATTGGTGCGGAGCGCATTCGCCTGTGGCACGACCACTTGCTCACCAAAATGCCGGGCGATAGCAAACCCTCGCCGTGGCACCAGGACCGACCATACTGGCCCATGATAGGCTATGACCAGCTTTCGTGCTGGATGGCGCTGGACGACGTGGACGAGAACAACGGCTGTATGCAGTTCATCCCCGGTTCGCATCTGTGGGGCGAACTGGAACCGATTAATCTGGTCACCCCGCAGGACATCTTCGCACTCGTGCCCGACAAAGAGGTGAAACCTCCCTACGTTGCCCGCATGAAGGCTGGCAGCTGTACCTTCCACCACGGGCTGACTTTCCACTATGCGGGCGCGAACCATACCGACCGTCCACGCCGCGCGATGGTCACCATCTTCATGGCAGACGGCACTCTGTACAACGGCAAGCCCCATGTGGTGACTGATGGACTGGGCTTAAAGCCGGGCGAGCCGTTAGCCGGGGAGCTATTCCCCGTGCTGGCGGAAGGTGCCTAGCTACTCCGCGTGTACGAATGCCAGATGTGGCTTCAACGGGCTGGGGAAAGGGCTGTCGGGGCCGGAGCCATAATGGGGTGCGTTCACGTAGTGCGGAAACTCCCACTCCCCCAGCCCGCGCTTCAGCTCCGCGCGAATCTCCCAGAGCGACCGACGCGGCGGAGGCAACAGGATAACCTGCGGAACGGCAGGCGGTGGGGTTACGGTTACCACCAGCGGGGAGACTGTTGGGTTCGGCATCGACTCAGGCGCGGGCAGCACGTAGCCTCTCTGGAACACTATGGAATCCTGGCGAGGCAGCCGATGGAAAAGCACCCCCAGCAAACCGACTACGCCTATAATGCCCGTGAGGGCAATCGCAGCAGCAATTTTGCCGGTACGCCTCGACCGACCGGGCGAACCGTGCACCCGTTGCATCGTCGGCTCTATATCCAGAGATGTTCTGTCCACCGAAGACTCCTCAGGAGTGGAGTAACCATTCGCCCGTAAAACGAATATACTACTATAGTGTACTGCTTTCAGCACACAGGGGTCAATATGACGACGGCAACGGAGACGACAAAGCCACCTCTAACCGTATGGACAGCACGCGCGCTGGGTGGGAAAACCCGTCGGTGCATTCAGGTCTGCCTCAAGGAACGGGCGCAGGCGTATCTGGTGCTGCCATCGGAAACGCAGGCGGAGGTTGCCCGCGCCATCCTGAAAGCGGAGGGCATGCCCCCCGAACAGGCTGACAGGACGGTATGGAGCCTGAATGCTTTCGCCTCCGAGGTGGCGTTAAGCGCAGGAGGCGCGCGTGCGGTTCCCCTTCACTTGCGCCGCTGGATCCTTCGCAGGGCGATTCGCTCTCTGGCTCAACCCGGAAGTCTTCTGGAACACGCTGTCAACCGCGATGGCATACTCACTCTGCTCTCGGCGTGGGCAAGGGAGATGGCCCGCGAGGGGATTTCACCGGAAGCGTTGCAGAGCCTGGCTCAGCACTCACAGGAAAGGGATAAAGTGGACGCACTGGCGCGGGTGTGGGGTTCCTATCGCCGCTTGCTCACCCAACAAGGCTGGCAAGAGGAAGACGATGTGTACCGTATCGCTGCCGCGGCATTGCGCAATCTACCTCGCGCCCCTCATATCCCGCGCCGTTTGCTGTTGGACGGCTTCGCCCGCTTTAGTGCCAGTGAATTGGAGTTCTTACGTGCCCTCGCCGAAACTGGACATGACCTCGTGGTGACACTCTGCTGGGAAGAAGGGCGAGACGCGCTGTTCGAAAGCACTTCTGCTACACTGCAATGCCTGCGAGAACATTTTGAAGTGCGCCATGAACAGTTGTCCCTGCCGCAGGATGAACAGACGTCTACACCTGTTCTGCACATCGCTGCGCATCTGCTCTCTCCCACACCTGTTCAAGCACCCGCACAGGTATCGCCGTCTGTGGAGATATGGGAGGCACCGTATCTGCTTGCGGAGATCGAGTGGATTGCCCGTGAAATCACGCAGCTACACTGCCAGGGCATGGCGTGGGGCGAGATTGCGGTACTCTGTCGTGACCTGCCCCATGTGCTGCAGACCGTCGAAGCGGTGTTCTCCCGATTTGCCATCCCCACCCAGAGCTTTGAGACCAGACCCCTGAGCGAGCATCCGCTGACACGCGCCCTAACCGTTTTCCTGCACCTCCATGCAGCCGACTACCCACGTGAGTCTCTCCTGCAATGGCTGAAAAGCGGCTATCTGCCGATAGACATCGTGGATGCAGACCGTCTGCGCCTGCTGGCGGTTCGTCAGGGGGTACGTTCAGGGGCAACAAACTGGCTACGCCTTGCGGAGGAGGCAGCGGGTGAAGGCAATCCGGCAGGTTCTCTCCTCAGCGCA
>Ga0197142_1005037_pt1 | contig 10482 bp, 8 predicted proteins | sample GBS60_MetaG_FD_148614 | JGI IMG/M metagenome (GOLD analysis project Ga0197142, IMG submission 148614) | Sediment microbial communities from Great Boiling Springs, Gerlach, Nevada, United States - GBS 60_MetaG | ecosystem: Environmental > Aquatic > Thermal springs > Hot (42-90C) > Sediment...
GTTTACGATGACCTGCTGCTGAGTTTCTTTCGGCATGCCGGTTTATCTGTTAACCAACTTTGGTAACTCTCAATAAAATGCCTATCCGGCCAGTTCTGCCCCGCCGAGTACAAGTACGACCTCCCAGGGGAGGGGGAAGGAGCAGGAGGCTGGACGTCCATTGGCGTGACCGACGGCATGGCGTGGAAAAAGCGGCGTGGATGGTGGTAAGAAGTAGGGGGCTGGACGTCCTCTGGCGTGACCTGCTCGCTGCTCGCCTTAGAGATGACGCTGGTGGCCCATTGCACAAAAGAACTGCTTAGCAGATATGCGTATTGCGAGGCGCGCCAGTACTCGGCGATCGCCAGCTTGTCCTTTGCCTGATCCAGATACGGCAAGAGCGACTCAAACCATTCTATCCTCTCTTTTATCTCCATCATTGTCAATTCCATGCTGTTTCGCCAAAGGTCTAGCAGGTTGACCTTGGGCGGGCAAACCAGCCTTCCCTCGGCCTTTGAGGCGACCACGATGGCCCACCGCAGCGCAGCCGCGTTTACCATGCTACCCGCCTCGCACAGGGCGATCAGGCGTCGGGCGACCTGCACCCTGTGAGGCGCCTCGTCGAGGTAACGCTGGAGAGAGATGAATGCCTCTGTACCGGTGGCGATGCCGTGCGCGAGCATTTCCTCGTTCGCCAGGCGGGTGAGCACCCCCTCAGCCTGCGAGGCGACGGCGATGGCCCAGCCGAGGACGGCCGGGACTTGGGGAAGGCCGTTTGCCACAGCGGCGAGGATGAGGCGGGCGACCTCGGGCTGATTTTCCTGTGTGAGCGGCCCGAGGCAGAGCGCGCCCTCGGCGCGCCAGCCCTTCTCGCCGACGACGGCGTGCTTCCCCGGCAGCGGGGCGACGAGATAGACGGCACCTTGGTAGCGCTCGGCATACATCTGTGCTTCTTCGACCGTCGCGGCGTACACGCCGTGCCCTGCGTCAAACGTCCCCTTGGTTGCCTCCAAAACTGGCAGCTGGAGTTTTCGGTTGAATTCCCAAGGGATCTCTTCCACAGGAGACTTGAGCTTGTACGGATAACTACCCGTCAGCGCTTTGAAGGCTAAATAGGCTAACATCTCTGTCTATAGTGTAGCAAGAATCCCTCTTACCAACCAAGCCCGGCGAGGCAGAGCCGCAAGATGTCGCACATCTTGACTGGCGCTTGGGCGATCGCTGGCGCCCATCCGGCCAATCCTCCCCGGCAAAATACGGATACTTCGCGTTCCCCGTCGCGGTGAGCGCTTGGGTGATCGCTCCGCTGAAGCGCCCATCCGGCCGGAGTTGGCCGGCGGCCACTCCAAGCTGGCGAGGTAGAGGAATCTTACATCTCCACGTTGAATCAGCGCCTCAGCAATAAAACACCCCTCTATTGCCAGAGAAGCAGAGCTTGCAGATCCCGATCAGCGCTTGGGCGATCGCCGGTGCCCATCTGGCCACTCCTCGTCATCAAGACCCAGAAAATCCACATCCCCTGTTGCGATGAGCGCTTAGATAATCTACTCGCTGAATCGCCCCTCCAGCCAATACTTCTTGGCGAGACGTAGGCACTGGATATTAATCAGTGTTTCAAGCGCATTGAAGCTTCTCTCCGACTACTCCAAGCTGGTGAGGTAGAGGCATCCTGCATCCGCGCTTCGAATCAGCGGGTGATCACGTCACTAAAACGCCTATCTGGTCAATTGCGCTACGTCGAGTGCAAGTACGACATTCTAGGGGAGGAGGAAGGAGCAGAGGGCGGGACGCCCTTTGGCGTGACCGGCTCGCCGCTTGCCTCAGAGAGGACAAGGGTGGTCCAGCGTGACAAGGGGGAGCTTAGCTGATATGCGTATTGCGGGGGGCAAGTGCCGGGCAATCGTCAGCTTGTTCTCTGCCTGATCCAGATACGGCAAGAGCGACCCCCACCATTCTATCTCCTCCGCTATCTCCTCACATGTCATCTCCTCGCTGTTTTTCCAAAGGTCTAGCAGGTCAACCTTGGGCGGGCAGACCAGCCTTCCCTCAGCCTGCGAGGCGATCGCGATGGCCCATCTGAGGATGGTCGTGACTTGGGGGATGTTGTATGCAGCGGCGGCGACGATCGTGCGGGCAATTTGAGCTTGATTTTCCTCTGTGAGCGGCTTAAGGCAAACGGCAACTTCGGCGCGCCAGCCCTTCTCGCCGACGACGGCGTGCTTATTCGGCAGCGGTGCGACGAGATAGACAGCGCCGCCGAAGCGATAGCCATACCCCCGCGCTACTTCGACCGTCGCGGCGTACACGCCGTGTCCTGCTTCAAACGTCCCCTTAGCTGCTTCCAAAACCGGCAGCCGGAGTTCTGGGTCGACTTTCCAAGGGGTATTTTTATATTCAGAAAACAGCGCATCTGGGTAGCGCCCCATCAGCGCCTTGAAGGCTAAATATGCAAGCATCTCTATCGTTTATTTTACCTATAGTATAAGCTCTCTATTGCTAACCAAACCCGGCGAGGCAGAGCCACAAAACGTCGCACGTCTCGACCAGCGCATGGGCGATCGCTTCGCTGAAGCGCCCATCCGGCCAGAGTTTGCCAAAGGCCACTCCAAGCCGGCGAGGTAGAGGAATCTTACATCCCCGCGTTGAATCAGCGCCTCAAGCATCGTCGGGTCGCAGCGCTCCGTTGGCCAATCTTCAGCAGCGAAGCAGAAATGCTAAGCGTCGCCAGTTCTGGCCAGGGCCTCCACGGTAGCTTTTCTAACGGCTAGATAAATGTAATGCGCGTTCCCCAATTTGATCAAAGACCAGAGGATGACTTCATCGTAGCGCTCGTCCAACCAGTCGCGCCCGGCGAGATATTTCGTCCATCCTCTTCGTCAAGGCTTGAGCGATCGCCTCGCCAGTCCGGCCAATCTCGCCCGGCCAGATCAGGATGATGAGGAACGGACAGCATGCGATGATCTCCTGCCACCGCACATCGTCACAAGCTGGTAGGCCGAACCGAGGTCGTCCCGCCCGACGGCGGAGTCGAACGTCGCTTTCAGAAGCCTCCGCGGGCAACCGGTCACCCCGCGCACCCTCGCCGGCAGCAAGGCCTCCCATGCCCGGCGATGATTCATCTCGCCCTCCGTTACCTTGCTAGGGGCGTGCGCCAGCCAAACCCGGCGGGCTTTTACCAACAGCCCCATCCTTGATGGGCGGAGCAGGGTGTTGCAGGCATACAAGATCTGTTTGGCGTTGAGATAGCGCGCCATCCTGCCAACCAGATAGCACACGCGAGGCGAGGAGCTACGTCCTTTTGTATCACAGCTTTACGCCAAGAGCGCTGTGAGGTTCTATCACTCTCTTCTTGCACATGCTTGCTCGGACAGCACCTTCCCAGAGGGGAGTTTATATCACTCCGAATTTGAGCCCCCCTGAACAGGATGTGAAATCGAATGTGGTATAATCTGCTTTGCAAGCGACCACTCCTCGGCAACGAGCAACCGCATTCCTCACAATGCGCATATCCAAAGATCGACCCGGCGAGCTGTTGGGCAAGTTCTCTGTCCCCTATCGCCTCAGGGAGAGCTTAGAAATCACATTGATTATAGTTTTTATTTTACTAACCTACAATTTTCTCTTCACCTCTGTAGAGGTCTCAAGCTATCATATGCTTCCAACCCTCCATGCGCACCAGCGGGTGTTGGTCAGCCGTCTGCCTTATCAATTAACTGTACCGCGCCGAGGTGATGTCGTGGCCTTGGCCGACGGGGAGATGATGTACCTGTGTCGCGTGGTTGGGTTGCCGTACGAGCGCATCACAATCCGCGATCGCCAAGTGTTCGTCAACGGGCGTTACTTGGACGAGCCATATTTGCCCAACTTGCACTGGCGCTTGTTGCCAGACGGCGTTAACAGCATTGAGTATCGCGTCGCTCCGCGCAGCTATCTACTCTTGGGCGATAACCGCGGACTGGACAGGGACGACTGTCTCGCCCGTGGATTAGTCTCGCAGGAGGAGATTGTGGGGCGGGCGTGGTTGATCTATTGGCCATTGGAGGACCTCGCCTTTGTCAGACACGGTTCAGCCAGCAGGTGAGCGATTGGTTCAGCGTGTTCTGCGGGGCCGGCGACGATCGAGATGCCTTTACGCACGAGTGGCTTCTAGGTTGTACCCTTGGCACGTCGGGCCACACTATCTTGGTCGAGTGCAAGAAAGGAAGCGGGTATATCCAAAGCTCGCGCAAGGGCGGCGATCTCTTTGTGGTGTGCTTGGCCGTGGCGGGTTTGGAGCATTCGGTAGGCGAGCTTGACGACGAGCGGCCACTGAGGATGGGTGAGGATTGGGCGTAGGGCATCCTTTTGGCCGTCCATCAACATACGAGCAACAAGCCACCGATCGTTCTTTTTTACAAATAAAAACATCATTATTGTAGCAATAAATAATAATAAAATCAACACTTTATCTGATTGAACAATTAAATTTGTGGTAGTGTTTAATATTTCAACCAAATCTCTAAATACAACTCTTGACATAGCAACTAAAATAGCCATAATCCTCAACATATTTTTTACTTTAAACGGACCTTTTTGTTTAATGATATAACACGTCAAACTTATAGGGTATAACGCTACCGCGGAAGGACCAATATATATAATATCAAACAGGGGGCCAAATGTTAATAAATAAGGTATAGAAGAAAACAACTCCGACATCGAACAGTTTAATACAGAATCGCCATAACTATCTGATATTAGAGATGTAGACAGCATACATATTAAACTAAAATAAAATCTTATTGTGTGTTTTTCTATATATAAATCACCAAGCGACGGCTCGCCCCACATTCCTTCGTTTCCGTGGTTAAGATAGTACAAAAATACACCCATTGGTACGCCCATGGATTGCACCACCCAAAAATGAATAAGTAAACTGAAAGTAGATATAAATACAAACCTTTTTGCGCTAAAAAAAGTATGCAAATCTAAAGAAGACAAATGTAACTATTATGTAAAATACCATCTAAGCTCTGCCATTTCTGGTATCTTCGGTGCTGAGCAATAAGCCAATGGCCATCCTTTGCAGATCGGCGACCGGCGATTGCTACGGCGCATCGCCCACACAACCAACCTCGAATAGCATCGAGGTGATACGAATAGAAAGTTATGGGTACCTCAAACCGACAAAGCTGCGAAGCAGTTGGTGCGCTCGCTTGCTGGCAAAAATCACATCCGTCTATCCTCACAACACATGCCAATCAGGCCGAGGTCGCCCATCTGAGGGCGAAGCCGAACGCCGCTTTTAACGTCCTGTAGGCAGCCACACATCCTGCCGCGCCTTCGTCAGCGCCAAGACATCTCGCCCTCCATGATAGCTTATCTTGCCTTCAGGGGCTTGGATATAGGAAGCACAATACCCCAAGCAAATCCGTCAGACGCCGACCGACATAGTGATGGCTCAAAGGGCATCCCATTATCGGTCACACCGGCTCGTCTGACCAAGCTACCTATGGTTCGCCGTCGTCATTTTAGCACAGGCAGGCCGGTTTTCGATTCCGAGGATTGCTTAAATTTGAAGCGATATAAACTTAATCTGGAACAGCGCTATCTAAATAACCGTTTTGTGTGATGTTAAAAGCCACAAGAGTACAGATAAACCTATCGTCAGCAGCCTCCTCGAACACCAACGAGTAGATTAACACAAGTCACGCGCCAGCGCCAGCGCACCCAAGACGCGAACCCGCCCATCCAGCGCTGACGGCACAATGTACTCGTCAATCCACGCTAGGATCGCCTCGTGGACGATTCCGCGTGCGGGCCACCAAGAAGAGGAGGAAAGCGCTGTTCCATCACCCTGCCGCCTGGGATGATGGCTGTGGCGAGAGCATGCAGATCGTGTTGGCCAACGCCAGCGCGATGCAGTCCGCTTCAAACCGCCGCGCTGGCGGCGCGACATCCGGTGCGCCGCCAGCAAGCGCCTTGAAACGGAGCATCGTTTGAGCATCAACGGGGGAGAGCGCAATGTACACGACCGCTCAGTCGCACTCCCTCTATTTCAGGCGCTGCATTTTTCACGGTTCCTCTGGCCAAGCCGATCCATAGCGCGCCAATGCAGGCTCGGTTATGGTTCCGGGGTTGAGACAGGGGGCGGGGTCGGGGACGGCGTGGGTCGGGCAGGCATGGGTTGTGCATCCGACACATCTTCGCCCGTCAACGGGATCAGGGAGAAGATGCCGTTGGAACCGTCGGCTGCCATGACGCGGGGCAGGACACCGTTCCATCTCTCGATGAATCGCAGCATCAGGAGATTTTCTGAGATCACCTCGCGCTGCAGGCGCAACGCCTCCGCCTCGGCACGGGCAACCTCTAAGCGGGCCTTGGCCTCCGCCTCGGCGCGTGCCACTTGCTGTTGGGCCTCGATCTGCGCACGGCGCAGCTCATTTTGGGCGCGCAGCGCGTCCTGCTCGGCCACTTGCTTAGCCTCTATCGCACGGGAGAATTCTTCGCTAAAGTCGAAGTCTGTGATGGAGACGCTCTCAACGATGATACTGCGCGGCGCCAAGCGCAACTCAAGGATTCTGCGGATCGCATCGGACACCTCGGGACGACGGGTGATCAGTTCCTCGGCGGTGAACTGCGCGGTGGCGGCCTTTAGCGATTCTTGCACGGCCGGATCGATGATGCGCGCCTCGTATTCCAAGCCGATCTCGCGCACCAAATCGGCAACCGCGCTTGGGTTAACCCGATAATTCAGCACGATCTGCGTGGAGATGATCTGCAGATCGCGCGAGGCGGCCGAGGCATCGGCTTGGTAGCGCTGCGTCTTCACATCTACTACGGTAACGCTGGAGATAAAAGGGAGGCGCAGGTGCAACCCTTCCTCAAGCACACCGACGATCTGACCGAACTGCTTCAGAACGCCACGCGTCCCGGCGTCAACGACCGTGAGCGAATTGAAGAAGAAGAAGGCAGAAAACACCAAAAAGGATAATAAGATGTAGATCACCTTCATATCAACTACGCTCCGTTCACCTATCAATCGGGATGGGATACTCAATCCATAAGATGATCCCTTATCGATGGCATCTGCCCGCAGGTGTGTCGCTCACCGTCGGCATGTTGCCCACAGCCCACGGCGCTCAATCTGGGCATAGAAGACAGCCCTGCGCAGCGCATCTCTTTGTGAGAGGCGGTCCACATCTGCTGAGGGGCGCGCATATCCCAGACGCAACAGCTCGGCATTGAGCAGTTTCCCGTTTCGCCAAAGGTAGGCTGGCGATGAGGGGTCACCTGGGCGCTCGTAGGTCACCGCGTCCAGTGGCCCCTGCAAGACCTCGACGAACCCTCGCTCGGTGAATTGCCCCGCACAGGTATCGCGCCGGGTGCGCTCGATCCCGGCCAACGTCACCAAGCGGTACGATGGATCGATAAACACACGCGAATTGTCAAGGAACGAGACGACGAAGAAAGTATATGCAGATGTCAGTAGAGCAAGTAGCAAGTTCATATCTGTAATTATACCCCACCTGCGCTATGATGCGATAGGCAGGACGGGATAGTTCCCCTCCTACATTGAGGGACAAGACATAAAAGATGGTCAAGGGAGACAAGCAAAAAGGCGCTCGGTAACGTCAATCTTCAATCGGAAGCCGCACAGGATAACAGTGTGTTTTTTTATAAAAAGTATCACGGTTTGCTTATGGTATCAACCTGACCAACATCGATGTAAACTCACAACGGGCGAGGCCGGCTCTCACGTTTGCCAAATCAACGTGCGTCACCAGCGGCTCGCTTGGTAGATGCATCTCACAAACCCCACCGCCCGCTTTTGTTGCTCGCCAAGTCCGCCGATCTCTATCACGCACAACAAGCGAAGGGCGCCCTTGGCGAGTTCGCCTTCGCAGCGACAAAATTTAGGCGTAGGTCTTCGCTGTGCCGCGCATGCGCGACGGCAAGGGGCTGACTCAAAGACCCAACAGTTGTCCAAGCAACCCGTTGTCCAAGATGGTACACGGGCGAGCTTAATATATCCGCTTAGGGCGGGGACAGGAGCAAGTTGGCACAAGGGTCAGTGAACTTCACCGCAAGAATGCACCTATCAGAAGCAGCTACGCGCACGCTTTTCGCCGCCAGCAAGAGGAGAACGACGCCACGTATGTCTTGCTGCCTCGCTCAGTCGGACGCGCCACGCGGGGAAAATAGATTGCTTGACCCGCACAAAACAGAATGAGTTAGCGAGCACCATTCAAAAGCTGGTTAGCCGATGTGTTTGCTCGGTGAACTATTGGCACGATGTCATCTCGTGGCTCATGGCCAGTCCGCTTAGAAGAGGCAAAGAGGCGCATCTTTTGTATCGCAATTTTATACTAAGAGTATTGCTAACTTGTATCACCTTATTTATGCGAATGCTTTGCTGCTGCTTAGATAGCATTGTCCCAGAGAAATCTCTCTGGGTTTATATTGCTCCGAACCTGAACCCCCACTCGAATTGAAGCGCAACGCACTGCTCAGCTCGTGCACGCCCGTCTCGCGAAAGCCAAGCTGCACGGCTGAGCCAAGCGAGGACTGGTTGTCGAGGGAGACAATGCACAGCGGCGGATGCCCAAGTTCCAAGAGCTGCGCGCAGACCGCGCCGACGACAACTTGCCAGCCCGCGACCGCGAGCGGCTCCACCCCCCGCACGAAGACCTCGGCGTAGCGTGATGAGAGCCAGCTCGTGCCCGCCGCGGCGACGGTCGCGCCGTCGTGCGCTCGGACCACGGCGCGCACCATGCCATCCGGCGTGCGGCTGGTCTGGACTAGGGCGTTGATGACTGGCTGAAAGTCCGCTGGCGCAAAGTGTAGATGGCATTCGCTGATCGTTTTCCAAGTCGCGCAGCGCAGCTAAGGCCGGGCGGTCGGAGGGCAGAGCACTAAACAAACAGCTTCGGCCCGGCGTGAGCGCCATGCGCAGCGCCCCGCGCAAGGCGGGCTCATTCATGCCTCGCATCACCACAAAGGGCCGAAATAAATCCAGGCCGGTCTGGCGGATTGTGACGAAAGCCAGCACATGGCCGTTTGGGTCGGTGCGCACGTGTAGGCGCGTGCGCTGCACTCGCGTTGGGCCGCCGGCAATTTATCTATGCCGCGTTAGGTTGCCAATTTATCCTGCCCGACGACACCTCTACCGGCCGGCTGTGCTTGTCGTTTACCCAAATGCCCGGCTCGCTGCACTTGAGCCGCACGTGCGAGACGATGGTATGGCTCAGCGCTTGGCTTCATCGGCCGGCAATGACTCAAGCGAGCCGGTGGTGTACTGGTCGGTTGGGTCGAACCAGCCGAGGTGAATAATGCGCTTGCCGGCGCCGACGCGCACCTGGCGCACACCCAGCCGGCTATGCGGCTCGACCAGCACGAAATCTATCTCCTCCCAGCCCAGGCTATGCCAGCCAAGTACGCTGCGCCAACTCAACCCGTCCTCGATCACCACCACGGTAAACGCCGGCGGCGTAGCAAACCGCCATACAAGCACCAGCCCCACGAGGAGCATGAGCAAGCCTGCGCCGAGCGTTGCCGTGTCCCCCTCGGATGTGCCCGCCCGACTGAAGACGCCGACGACGTTGGCCAGTCCGGTGATCGCCGGCAGCCCCCCGCCGAGAAGCACAGCGGCGTAGATCAATCGGCGGGCCGACGAAGGGCGCACCAGCATGCTGCCTTTGAACGCCAGTACATTGAGGAACTCGTCCAAGTCGCGCTATCAGCAAGCATTGGCGCAGTTAAACACAGGCCGTCCCGTGCGTCAAGCAGCGGGCAACTCCGAGGTCATTTCCTCAGGAATATCGAAGACCATGTCGTTGCCCAAGCACTTCGCCTTGCCTTTGCCGATCTCCACCACCAGCCCTTCGCATCCCTTCGGCCCTTGGATCGGCAGCGGCCTGTTCCAGGTGATGAAGTCGCACTTTGGGTAGTTTGTACAGCCGTAGAAGGCGCGCTGCCGGCCCTTGCGCGTGCGCCGCTCCACCAGCGGTCCGCCACACTTGGGGCAGCGCACGCCCGGCAGCGGGATGGGCGCGGTGTGCTTGCACTTGGGAAAGTTGGAACAGGCGATGAACCGGCCAAAGCGGCCCTCGCGATACACCAACATGCCATCTTCACAGGCCGGGCATTTCTCGCCGGTGTATTGCACGACCCGCTCGCGCTTCGGGATGTGCTCGGCGGCCTGGGTGACGGACTGGATGAACGGGTCGTAGAAAGCTTGGAGCACGGGCTGCCACGCGCGCGCGCCGGTCTCGATCTCGTCTAGCTCCTCCTCCACTTTGGCGGTAAAGCCCACGTCAATGTAGCGCGGGAAGTAGGCCACCAGCAGGTCGTTGGCTTGGAAGCCCAGCTCGGTGGGCACCAGTTGCTTGCCCTCGCGGCGCACGTAGTTGCGCGCCTGGATCGTGGTCATGATCTGCGCGTAGGTGCTGGGCCGGCCGATGCCGTATTCCTCCAGCGCCTTCACCAGGCTGGCCTCGGTGTAGCGCGGCGGCGGCTGCGTGA
>Ga0197142_1005038_pt1 | contig 10481 bp, 7 predicted proteins | sample GBS60_MetaG_FD_148614 | JGI IMG/M metagenome (GOLD analysis project Ga0197142, IMG submission 148614) | Sediment microbial communities from Great Boiling Springs, Gerlach, Nevada, United States - GBS 60_MetaG | ecosystem: Environmental > Aquatic > Thermal springs > Hot (42-90C) > Sediment...
TTTGCTTTTTCAATTAAAGATCTTAATTTTGGATTAAATTCTGGATTGGGTTCTGTTTTTGCTGCAGCAGTAATAGCCATCAAAATTTTAGAAAATATTTGACCTCTTTTTTTGTCTTCGGCTTCTTTTTTGTGTTTTATTCCTGCCCAATGACTATGTCCAGCCATAGAAAAATATTATTATATTTATTTTATATAATCAAGATTTAAATTTATGGATTAGGAGGTGACGGAGGGATGTTTGGTTTTGGGGGTAAAGGAGGGATATAGGATGTTGTTTGTGGTTTAGGAGGTGTTGGCTTTGGAGGTGTTTGAAAAAATGAATTTGATGTGGTTGAAGATGGTGACGGAGGAGTTTGTGTTTGAGTGGGTAAAGGCGGAATGTTTAAATTATTTTGAGAACCTTCTTTTTTATTAGTATCTGCAGTTTCAGGCTGATTAATTGCGTTTTCAGAATAATTTACAATTTTAACTCCTAAATTTTTATTTTCTGTTTTACTTTGAGATCTTATTTCTATTTGAACTGGTTTTGGTGGTGTTGGTATTGATTTTACGCTTGAAATTTTTATTTCTGGCGGCTTTATTTCAACGCCTTTTTTAATTGAAGATATTGTTTCTTCTTTGTGTATAAAAACAGGAGGAGGCGTTGGTATTTGGCTTGCTTGCGTTTGATTTTGATTGTTTTGTTTTGGATAAATTTCAGAAATTGTTTTTGGTTTAAGAATAGAAATTGGTTCTAAAATTGATGGAGTTGGTATATTTTTGGACTCAGACCTTGTATTCTCTGTTTTTGACGTGCTTTGAGAAATATTTAATGGGATATTTGAAATTTGAGGGGTTTCCTTTTGATCTAATTCATTTTGTATTTGAGGTTTTGGTATTATTTTTTCAGGTATTGGCACAAAAGGAACAAATGTTAGTGGTTGTTTTTTTGTATCTTTTTGAGAAGGAGAAGAAGTAGTTATTGTTGTTTTCTCTAATATAATAGGAGCAGGAGGCTGGATTTCATTTTCTATTATTTGTTCTTTTCCTTTTATAATAACTTGAGACTCTTCTGTTTTTTCTTTTATCTCCTCTTCTTCTTTGATTTCTGTTTTTTTAATTATTTCTTCAAAGCTTTGCTCTAAAACATCTTGTTTTATTTGTATAGGTGAATAATTTTTTTCTAATAAATTTTTAATTGGACTAAAAATTTTAGCATCAATTTCAGAAGCAATATCATTTCCTAATTTTGAATTAGGAAAATTAAGCTCCGTATTAATTTCTGCTCCTAAATCATAATAATGAATAAATCCCATTAAAACATAACCAACTAATTGTTTTATTATATCAATCCATTCTTGTTTTGAAATATTATTTTTTTGGCAAACAGTTTCAACTATTTTTTCAGTATTAAGATCTTCTAAAACAGCAAGCAATTCATCTGGCAGGATGCTGTATCTTTCTAAAATATCCTCAATTGTAATTTGATTTAATATCATTTTTTATGTTTTATGCTTTTTTGGTTTGACCTTGTTGATTCTGTTTCTGATCTTGCCCTGGTCGCTTTTTCTTTTTTTCTTCAGCTTCTAATTCTATTCCTAAATCTTCTATTGTTTCTTTTACCTCTTCTGATAATTTTTCTAATTTTTCTTTTGGGGCTTTAACTTTCTGTTTTTTTGATTTATAAGCTTCCATACCAGCTTTTATAACAGTACCAAAAATTCCTTCTGGTTTAAGATCTCTTATTTCTTCATATTTTTGTCTTCTTTCGGCAATTAATTTTTGTATTTCTGGCTGTTCTTCTGGTGGTAATTCTAATTCTGCTTCTTTTTGTTTGATTTTTTGTTTTATTTCCTCAATTTTTGTTTTTCTTTGAGACATTAAATCGTTTAATTTTTGCTCCTCGGCTTCTAATTCTTTTTTAATTTGCTTTTGTCTATTAATATCCATTTCTGTTTCTAAACGACTTTTTACGGCATCTCTTATTCCTTGTTGTTTTTGAATTTGTTTATTAAGTTCGGAGTCTACTTTTTGAAGATTTTGCCGCAAATTATCTAATTCTTCTTGTCTTTTTGCTAATAATGTTGGCATAGTTGTTTGTATTTGATTATTAATATTATCAATTTCAGTTTTTATTCTCTTCGCATTTTCTCTTCTTTGTTTAAAGTTTTTTGGTAAATACGGCCAAGTAGATGGTCCATATTTTTTAGAAGTTTCTTCTAATTTTTGAGTTACGCCAAATTTTTCAGCTTGCTGCGAAACACCAAACCAAGCTTGACCTAGTTTGCCTTTTGCTTTGCCCCATAACCCTGTTCCAGGAGCGGGAGTTTTTGGGGGTATTTTTGGTAAAATTTTTGTTAATCCAGCGGCTCCAAGACCTTTTGCTCTGTTTAAAGCAAAATCTCCAACAGCTTTTGTAGAGGCTTTTGCTACTTTTTCTGCTGTTTGAGCCCAATCTATACTGAATACTTGCCCAACTTTTAAACTACCAATAACACAAGCGATCATTATTATTGCATTTAAAATAGGAAGTAAAAGATTCATAATAAAACTTCCTCCAAACGCTTCAAGACCCCCAAGAACCCCACTCTGCGACGTATTAAACGAAAAGGATATTCCCTGAATTGTTGTTCCCGCATTACCTCCACCAGGAGTTGCTCTTAGGGTTAGTAAGCAAAGATATAAACCGAATAAAGTAATTGGAGCAAAAAAAGTCCATTGGAGAAATTTATTCCACCATATAGTCCAATATTGCTTTGTATTTGGGAAAACCCATAAAGCCCAACCCAAAGGTAAAAGAATTAAAAGAAAACTAATCCATATATATCTAATAATAAGCATAGCGACTAATGCTCCTAATACAACAATAATTCCTGTTAAAAAAGCTATTGTAAAAAATATAGAAACTATAGGAGTAAGAAGGCCCGCTAATGAACCACCAAACATACTAGCAAGACTTTCTTGATCTTTTTGAGTTATTTGTCCAGCAACATTTTTATTTTCCTCTGGAGTAGTCGTTACTCCCTCCTCAGAAATATTTGTTATAAAAAATCTTTGAGGAGTAAAAGCTCCTGCAATAGCTGTTGCAAAGGCTCCATATTGAGATTGTCCGGATCCACCGCTTGGCCTAATAGCATCTAAAAAAAACATACTAAAATCATGAGAAATATTTATTATGGCTCCTGCGATGCTTAATCCAAAATTAACCAAAATAGTCATTAAAATTAAATTCCAAAGTATTTTTTTCATAGAATAACTTTCCCATCTTAAAATTGTTGCAATGGCAACCGTAATTATTCCTCCAACAAAAATTAAATTAGCTACAGCTAATGAAATTTGATACCCAGCTTGTACAAATGTGCTTTTTAAAACTTGCGCATTTAATTGTAAAACGATTTCAATAAGCCAAGCTTCAAAATTAATAAATACTCCTGCTATGATGCTGATAATATAGCTAAGGACAAAAACTATTCCCGCTATTGCCCCGCTAAGAATATTACTAAGAGAGAAAATAGAGCCAAATATTGCCCTAAAAGCTTTACTTACTATGTTCCTCCCCCCAGAATCCTCTTCTTTTTTTTCCTCCTTTTTTTGTTCTGGATTTTGTTCTGGATTTTGTTGTGGATTTTGCTGTGAATTTTGGGGTGGTTTATCTTGGGTTTGTGCAAAAACATAATTTAAATTAAAATAGTAAAATATTATTAACAACGCAAACAACCCAATCAAAATTTTACTTTTTCTTTTTAAAAATTTCATTTTTATAATTTATTTTATAATTGCGGCAGAGGCGTTTGGCATTGTGGCGACTCCGAAATATTTTGTTCAACAGCGGATTGTAATTTTTCTAATTTAGATAATCTTTCAACAGGTGCATTTATAGATAAATCATTATATCTTGATAATTCTTGGGTAATTTCACCAAGTCGTTGTGGTGTTAGTTTCCCAAAATAATTTAAATCAGAAATAATTGTCTGCACATTTTGAATTTCTTCTGGTAGGATTTCTAATTCGGTTGTTGCTTTAATTTTTAACTCCTCAATTTTAGAATTTAATGCGCAGGCTTCGTTTGATAAATTTGGACAAAGCGGCGCTCCTGATGTGCACCCTCCAATTTCTTCTAATTCGGATTGAGTTGTGGGAGCAATATTTAACAACCTATTATTAGCATCAATATTATCTTGTAATTTTTTAAGAATGCTTTTTGCTGTATTAGCTAATTCTATTTGTTGTTGATTGGTATCTGCATCATATAATCCACCCCCACCAGTTATTTTGCGACAATTATTATATGATTCAGAACCTATAATTTCACCAAAACAAGGATCATTTATGTCTTTTACCATATTTTGATCAAGATTTGTTATATAATCACTTTCTCTATTAAACAACCCCGCCAACCCCCTTTGTCCAGCCAAAATTAATTTATTTAAAGCAGAATTAAATAATGCTGAAACTAAAGCAGCAACATCTTGGGCATTTACAATTCTGCCTATTGGTCCCATTGAAATAGTACTTCCTGTAATATCTGCAATTAGTGCTCCAGGGGTTGTATTTTCATATTGTTCACAAGTAATTACAAGACAGGTATCGGCCGTTATTGCAAGACCAGATTCATTAATTGGCCCACATCTTATTGTTGTGTCTGGTATTTGTGGCATAGTAATACCGATTTCTTTTGGAACAGTAATCTCTTTTTCTTTTACACACCTTTTTGTTGATAAAAATCCTTTATTAGCTTGAGCCTCGCTTTTTTCAGATTCTTTTTTTTCTAATCCTTTTTTTATAATTATATCATTAGCAATAATTAAGCTACCCCAAAGATTATTTTTAGGATTTAAAACTTGGCCATAAGCAATCCAACCGCCATATTTAAAGTCATTATAAAATTCTTTTAGATTATTAACCACATCTCCAAGGGTGCAAGCTACTTGATTGTCATAAATGTTTGATTGACTTTGAAAAGCAATTTGAATAGGTACTCGAAAAGGTTGACATACTCTTGGATAAATTTGATAAAGGGCTTCTCCAATGCCTTTGTTGGCAGCATCGGTTAAAAACTGTTTCCAATTAGTAACAAATTGAGGTTTACCTCCGCCCTGAACCCATCTGACTACTTGATAAACTAATTTATGAATAAGTTGGTCTTTTAAAATTTCGGTTGTCAATTTTTTAAGCCAAGACTTTATATCGCCTAGATTTTTTTTAACAAGCTCAGCAACAGCTGCTGGATCAAAAACTATATTTAGAAACCCAAACAGGGCATAAGTTTTTTTAATAAGAAATATTTTTTCTAAAATATTATTTTTACTTAAATCATTTTGATAAATATAACCAAGATTTTTTATTTTCTTGATTTCTTTTTCAAAATCTTTTAAAGCATTTGTTATTTTAGAATCGTTACTTTCTATTAAATAATAAACATATAAAGGATCGTTATTTATTTTTTCTCCGTTTCGTAACAATTCTTGTTGATATGTTAAAATTTTTAGAAGACCCTTATGAAATTCTAAAAAATTATTAGGAACTTTTAAATTTAAAAACTCTTGATAAAAATCATTATTTATTTGACTGATAGATTCTAAAGAAATCCGATAGTCAGAAGAATTATTTAATAAAGATTCAATATTGATTCTTGCTAAATATTTTTCATAGATCTTATTAAAATTAGTTAAATAATTTGAAACAGATTCTTGAGAGTTATCAATTATATTTATTTTAGAATAATTTTTTTCTACTTCTTTATCCCAATCAGGCAAATTAATTTTAGGTAAAGCAGTCGCCGCAAAATTACTTGTTAAATTTTCAATATCCGGAATAGTAATATTTTGATTCCCCCCCTCATCTATTTGTGGTCCATTTGGATTAGCTTTTACAATTTCGCGCGCCGCGTAAGAAGCAAGGTCGTCTGTTAAATTACCGGTTAGTTGAAATTCATCATTTAATGAGATAGTAGAGTAAGAGGGTGGCAAATCTTTTACAGATTCAACAAAAGCATTTTTTATATCAGAATTTCCAGAATTATTTTGATAAGAATTATTTAAAGAACCCTCATAATTTGATTTATAAGAATTTACTAAATTATCAGAAAACACAAAAATAGCCGAACTTACAATTATAGCTAAACTTAAAAATATAGAAATTAATTTTTGAATTTCTGATTCAGGCATTTATTTAATTATATAAAAAAAACAAAATCAACACAATAGTAAATTTCTTGATTTAATTTTATTTTATTTTTGAGAATCAATCAATAAGTTTGAAAGTTTTATTATTTCTTCCTGGTTAAGGTTTTGCGGTCTTAAAAGTGGATTGATTCCTAAATTTTCTATTTTTTTAAACAATTTTTCTTTTTGTTTTTGATTTTTTATTTTAAATTCTAATAAAATATTATTTAATATTGTTTTTCGCGGTTGTTTAAATAAAATATTTACGGTTTTATAATATAATTTTTCTTCTATTTGCGGTTTTTTGTTTTTTGTTATTAATTTTAAAACAACAGAATCTACTTTTGGTTTTGGATAAAAATCGTTTTTTAAAATATAAGTAATTATTTCGGGCTCTGACCAAAAATTCAAAATAGCTGCAAGTTTATTATTATTTGGAGGGCTAGAAATAATTCGCTCTCCAACTTCTTTTTGTATGGTAAAAATAGAAAAAATTGGCTTTGTTTTTAACTCAGATAAAATTCTTAAAAGTTTCCCGGTTAAATAATAAGGAATATTGCCAATAATTTTAAAATTTGAATTTTCAGGTAAAAAATTTTTTATTTCGGGTAAAATTTTTAAAACATCGCTGTAAATAACTTGAAAATTTTTATTTTTAATTTCTTTTAAAAGATTTAAAGCAAGGCGTTTGTCTTTTTCAATTGCTAATACAAAAAATTTTTTATTTTTTAATTCTTTTAATATTTCTTTTGTTAATTCTCCATGCCCCGGTCCGATTTCTAAAATAAAATCATTATCATTAATTTCAAGATGTGAAATAATTTCTTTAATTTTGTTTTTGTTTTTTAAAAAATTTTGTCCAAGATAAGACATTTTAATCTAAATGAATATAACGCATTTCATCATCAATAAATTCAGCGTCTTCTGATGTTAAACTTATAAACTCAATTAAATTTTGAGGAATATCAAAAAGAAATCTTGAAGGTTCTTTATAAAAACTAATAAACAAATCTTTGCGCGCTCTTGTCATTGCAACATACATTAATCTTCTTTCTTCCTCCATTTCTCTTTGATTATAATAAGAAAGTTTGTGAGGTAAAATTCCTTCGCAAGCTCCAATAATAAAAACATAATCAAATTCTAAACCTTTTGCTAAATGAATGGTCATTAATTCCACAGAAGAATTTTTATTTTCTTTTTGGTCATGAGGTTGAAGTAACGCAACTCTTTCTAAAAATTCGCTTAAAGTTTTAAAAGAAGAAGCAAAATAAATTAATTCTTCAATATTTTCAAATCTTTCTTTAAAATTTAAAAAATTGCGTTCAATATAATTTAAATAACTGGTATTTTTTAAAAATAAATTTATTAATTCTATTGGAGAAATATTTTTAGGCGCTTCATTTATTGTATTAAAAATATTATTTTGAAGTGATTTTGTGAAATTTTTTTTAATTCTTTCACGACTAATTTCATCATAAGAATTTTCAACTAAACGCAACATTGCTAAAATATCTTTTATTTCTTTTCTTTCATAAAATTTTACTCCGCCAAAAATTTTATAAGGTATTGATTTAAAATTTAAAGCTTGTTCAATTGCTCTTGATTGCGCATTTGTTCTATACAAAATCCCAATTAATTTTTTTTCTTTAATTAATTTTTCAATTTTTTCTGATATCCATAAAGCTTCCTCATCTTCATTTTTTGTCTCAATGATTTTTATTAATTCTCCTTTTTCATTTTTTGTCCAAAGTGTTTTTGGTTTTTGATAAACATTTTTTGAAATAATAGCAGAAGCAGCTTCTAATATATTTGAAGTTGAACGATAATTTTCTTCAAGAAAAACAATTTCTGCTTCAGGCCAATCTTTTTCAAAATTTAAAAACAAATCGATATTTGAACCCCTCCAACTATAAATTGTTTGTGCATCATCTCCAACAACATTAATGTTTTTAAATTTTTGAGCCAAAAGATAAATTAATTCATATTGAATATTATTTATATCTTGATATTCATCTACTAAAATATATTGAAATTGATTTTGATATTTTTCTAAAATATTTTTATTTTTTTTAAAAAGTAAAACCGGTTTTTGAATTAAATCATCAAAATCAAAAGCATTCTGCTCTTTTAATTTTTTTTCATATTCTTCATAAATATTTATTATTGTTTTTGTTTTTTCTTCCTCTTCTTCATTAATTTCAGATAAACTTAAAATATTGTTTTTTATTTCAGAAATTTTATTTCTAAAAAAAGAAGGAGATTCTTTTATTTTATTTTTATTTTTTACAATTAATTTAATTAAAGAAAAAGAATCATTGTCGTCAAAAATAATAAAATTTTTATTTCTTTCAAAAACAGGAGATTCCTGCCTTAAAATTTTTGCTCCTAAAGAATGAAAAGTTCCTATAAACAAATTATTTAAATTTAAATGACTTAAATTATATTTTTTTAAACTATTAAAAGTTCTATCATGCATTTCTTTTGCTGCTTTGTTTGTAAAAGTTATAGCGCAAATATTTTCTGGTTTTATTCCTTTTGTAAGTAAATGAATTAATCTTGCGGTTAATGTTTTTGTTTTTCCTGTTCCTGCGCCAGCAACAATGAGTAAGGGTTTTTTATCAGAAAGAACTGCAATTTTTTGTTTTGGATTTAAAGAATCTAAATGCATTAATTTAATATAAGTTATTAATTTTAATTTAGCAATTTTATTTTATTTAAAAAAGAAATAAAATTATTAAATGTTTTCATAATGTTTTATTTCTTTTTCTCCTGATTTTTTTAAAATAATAGTAATTAAATCTATTTGCCACCCTTGTTTTTCGTTTATTAAATTTTTATTTTTTAAAGCAAAATATTCGCATATTTTTTTAAGTTTTTTTATTTTTGAAAAAGTCATTTGATCTTCCGGTGAAAAGCCTAAATTATTTTCTTCTATTGTTTTTACTTCAAAAAAAGTTAGGGTATTATTTTTTGATTTTGCAACAATATCTATTTCTCCAAATGTTTTTCTAAAATTTTTAGTTATGATTTTATAATTTTTTGAAACAAGATAATCAGACGCAATTTTTTCTCCTAAAATTCCTAATTCAATATTTTTAGGCATAATTTAATTTTAAAATAATTTTTTTATATTATCCACAATTTTCAACATAAATCAATATTTTGATAAAATAGTCAAGATTAATAATATGCTTATAAATTTATTTTAAAATAATTGACAAATAATAAATTTTATTATGAAATATAAAGTTTTTATTAAATCAATTTTTATATTCATTGCCGGATTTTATTTTTTGTAGAATTTTTTGCCAGATTATTAAATTCATTGCCGAACCACTATCCATTGCCGAATCTTTTAAAAAATGTTTCGCGCGAAACAATTTACTCAAAAATTGGCGTTTTTTTAACAAAATGTTTCGCGCGAAACATTTTGCATGGGGTTAAGCTTAGTAAAAATGTTTCGCGCGAAACATTTTTACTATTTTTGGCTTAAAATTTAACAAAATGTTTCGCGCGAAACATTTTTATTGAGAATATATAGGTATTTAGATATGTTGTTTATATTATTAATAATTTTATTATTATATAATAAAATTATATTATAGTCAATAGCTATTATTAATAATTAATTTTTATATCAAATAATTTTTTTAAATTTTTGTCAATATTTAATAGATTCTATTAGATGTATTATAAATATATTTAGTTTGTTATAAATTAAAAATATTTTTAAATAAATTTTAAATAAATATGGACAAATTTTTTTTATTGATTTATATTTATAATATAAAGAAAAAAAATTAAATTTAAAAAATAAAAATATGATTGATGAAAAAAAATTAGAACAATTTAAAAAGAAATTAGAACAAGAAAGAAAAAGATTAATAAAAGAATTAGAAAAACTGCAAACACCAGAAGAGTTTGGAGGAGACGCTGGAGATATGGATGAAGAAGCTGATGAAGCAGAAGAATTTTCTACAAAAATAGCAGAAAGCCAAACAGTTAGACAAAGAATTAATGAAATAGATTATTTAATAAACAAAATTAATTCTGGAACTTACAGTTTGTGTGATAATTGCAAAAAAGAAATTTCCAAAGAAGAATTATTAAAAGATCCAGAACTTATTTTATGTTCTGCGTGTAGAAATAAAAAAAATAAAAACAAAAAATAAAAATGCAAAAAAATACTTCAAGAGTTTACTCTGCAGAACTTGAAGGTATTAATGCAAAAATTATTGAAGTTGAAACAGATTTAAATGTTGGGCTTCATTCTTTTAATATTGTTGGATTAGCAGATAAAGCTTTAAATGAAGCCAAAGAAAGAGTTAATTCTGCT
>Ga0197142_1005040_pt1 | contig 10476 bp, 12 predicted proteins | sample GBS60_MetaG_FD_148614 | JGI IMG/M metagenome (GOLD analysis project Ga0197142, IMG submission 148614) | Sediment microbial communities from Great Boiling Springs, Gerlach, Nevada, United States - GBS 60_MetaG | ecosystem: Environmental > Aquatic > Thermal springs > Hot (42-90C) > Sediment...
TGATTTTAATTTTAACACTTTTGTATTGTTATGGGAAAAAACTACTGCCAATCTAAAAAATTAGCCTGCTTTTTTTCCTTTGTTCCAGATATTCTTCTCTTTTACACTTAATGACTTAAAAAGTCAATTTGACATTTAGGTATCCTTTTGTTTAACTTTTTTATCATGAATATCCTAAAGGAATACAGAATTATTCCTATTGAAGAAACATTTGATACCATTAAACTCCTTTGCCCCAAAAATGTAGATATGTCATTGATTGAAGAGATAAGATTTATTACTGGAAAAGAAATAATTCCCCAGTTTATTGCACCTGATGAGTTTTCTCAGATTCTTCAAAAAAAGCTTTCAGAAGAGGAGATTCAGATTGAAGATAAATCAGAGGAGCTTTATACTTCACAGGATATTTTATTTGATGACGAATCAGCACCAGCTGTAAGTTTTGTGAATTCTATTATTATAAAGGCAGTAACCCTTGATGCCTCTGATATTCATTTTGAACCCTATGAAAACAAAGTTCAGGTAAGATTACGACTTGATGGTGTGCTACAAAACTATAACATTATTCCTGTCTCCCTCTATGAAAGTATTGTTTCAAGGGTAAAGGTTCTGTCTAATCTTGATGTGGCAGAAAAGAGAATGCCACAGGATGGAAAAATAAGGGTAAAGGTTGCCTCAAAGGACATAGACATCAGAGTCTCAGTTGTTCCAACTACCTATGGTGAAAGAGTTGTCCTTAGACTTCTTCCAAAGACAGAAAAAGTTCTTTCCCTTGAAGAATTAGGACTTATTGATGAAGACCTTACAAAGGTAAAAGGGCTTGCAAAAAAACCCTATGGAATTATTCTTTCTACAGGTCCAACAGGTTCTGGTAAGACTACAACTCTTTATTCTATTCTTATGAAAATAAGGTCTCCAAACAGAAATATTATTACAATTGAAGATCCACCGGAGTATCAGATTGAGGGGGTAAGTCAGATTCAGGTTAATCCTAAGGTTGGGCTTACCTTTGCTCAAGGATTAAGGGCAATACTAAGACAGGACCCAGATGTAATAATGATTGGTGAAATAAGAGACAGCGAGACTGCACAGATTGCTGTTCAGTCTGCCCTTACAGGGCATCTTGTCCTTACAACCCTTCATACCAATGATGCTCCATCAGCTGTTGCAAGACTTGCAGATTTAGGAGTAGAACCCTTTTTACTTTCCTCATCATTAGAGGGCATTATTGCCCAAAGACTAGTAAGAAGAATATGTCAAAATTGTAAAGTATCCTATGAACCTTCCCAAGAGGAGCTCTCAGAACTCGGAATAAAGAATAGATACATCTTTTACAAAGGCACTGGATGTAATGAATGCATGAACACAGGATACAAAGGAAGGATTGGAATCTTTGAAGTTCTTGAGATAGATGAAAATCTGAAAAAAACAATTATTAAAACACAGGATGCCAATTTGCTGAGGGAAGAGGCAAAAAAAAGGGGATTCAGTGTAATGTTTGAAGATGCTCTGAAAAAGGTTATTCAAGGGATTACAACAGCTGAAGAAGTTTTAATGGCAATCAAGGCTCAAGAAAATGTTTAGATATACAGGATTAGAGGGCAACAAAAAATTCTCAATAGAATACAATCCAATTAAAAAAACATGGAAACCCACTGAAAGGGAAGGTAAAAAGATATGTATTATTCCCTCTGATAGATGCTTTATAAGAGTTGAAAGAGAAGATGGTAAATTCAGTGAGATATATAAAAGATACTCTCAGGAGATAGAAAAAAAATTCAGTGGCCTTCCCTTTGATATTTCTGTTTTTGAAGGAAGAGTTTTTCTTGCTGTTTATAGAAATTCTGAGGAATTTAAAGATTGTCACCATATTGAACTTGAACCCTTTGCCCTTGCAAGGGCTTTTGCTCTTTTCAGTAATGATGGATTTGCCATTCATATTGCAGATAACAGAACAACCTTTGTAAAAATTGAAGAAGGTTTAATGGTTAGTTTCAGAGTGCTAATGAAGGGATACAGCTTTCTTAAAAGTTGTCAGAATTTAGAAGATGGATTAAGGGAGATTATAAATCAGTCGGGTTATGAAATAGGAGACCGGGCTGTTTTGGTTACAGGAGAGGGTGCCTATTTAGATGAGGTATCAGAAGTTTTCCCTAATTTGATTGAAAATAAACTTTTTAAACCAGAACTTGCTTTAGCCTTTGGTGGAAGTCTTAAATTTGTTGGAAATAATCCCTATCCAGGATTTTTAAGAAAGAAAATCACCAAAGAAGAACTCAAAAAAACAGGCATTTATGCCTTAGCTATTTTATTGATTTTTCTTTTTTCTATAGTGGCAATGGAAAAGAGCTTTTCTGTAGATGAATTAAGGGAAGCACAAAAAAGAGAGTTTAAAAAAATATTTCCCAATACACCTACTATATCACTTCAGGAGCAAATAAAGGCAAAATTTTCAGATAAACAATACACCGTAACAAAAAAATTTGAAATCATAGGTGAGGCTCTGAAAAGTGGAATGGTTATAACCTCTATTGAATACATTGATGGAGTTTTAAATGTAAAAGGTGAGGCAGATGAAAAACTCATTACAGAAGTCAAAACTAAAAGCAGAAAAAAAACTCCTAAGGGAACAATAGAGTTTGAGGTAGAAATTTGAAAAAATTTTTAAAGGAAATTTTTAACAAATTTAAAGATATACAGATAGGCAGGAAAACTCTAAACACACTGCTTTTCGTTTTTGGCTTTCTTCTTGTTGGTTTTATGCTTTTCAGATACTTTGACCTAAGAGAAAACTTTTACAGGGAATATCTGAAACACAAAGAAATTATGTTTCTTTTATCAAACTATGAAAATAAAAGTAAAATTACTGTTAATGAAGAGTTTATAAAGAGTGTTTTTTCAAAGTATTCAGTTGAGATAAACTCCTTCAATCAGGTTTCTCAGGGTACAGAGATAAAGGGTAAAAAATTAAGTGGTTCAGTTTTACCTGAGCTTTTTTTTACTCTTGAAGATGCTGGAGCTGAGATTGTCAAGTTTAAGTTAATAGACAACACAGGCTCAGGAATTTTTGATTATGAAATAATCCTGCGATGATAATCTTTATTGTTCTTCTTTTTTTTATTGCCGGTAGTTTCCATGTAACAATGCTTTATGATTCAGTAAACAGTAGTTATTCCTATATTCAGCAGATAAACAGAAAGACTCAAGCCTACCACATCTTTGAGTCAGCCCTGCCAGCTGTAATTGAAGTTTTAAAAAGAGATGACCCTACAGTTGACAGCTTTCATGATGAATGGAGCTATCCTGTTTTTATAAAAACTGAAGTTGGTGAACTAAAAGTTACAATCTACGATGAAGAGAGATTTCTAAATCTGAACCATGGAGGAGAAAGAAAGTATAGAGAAACCTTTGAAAGACTTTTTAAATTACTTAACATTGATAGAAAATACATTGATAACCTTCTCATATGGAGCGGAAAAAAGGAAGGAACCCTTGATTTAGAATATCCTTTAAAAAGAGCACCCTTACACTCAAAGGAAGAACTCCTTTATGCTGGCTTTGAAAAGGATGACCTCTATGGTAAGACAATAGGAAATGATTTTTCCCCGGGATTGCTTAATTTTGTAACTGTTTATTCATCGGGTAAAATTAATATCAATACAGCACCTTTGTATGTCCTCAAAGCCCTTGATGAAAGGATTGACCAAAATCTCGTCTCAAAAATAATTGAAAGAAGAAAAAAGGAGCCCTTTAAAAATATAAATGAACTTGTTACAGTGGAGGGTTTTAACTTTGATATTCTTTATTCTGTGCAAGACCTACTTGATGTTAAAAGCAAATATTTCCATTTGGTCATGGAATTAAAAATTAGTGATACAACAGCAAACCTTGAGGCTGTCTATGACCGTAATAGGGGAGAGGTGGTATGGAAAAAATTAATTTAAAAAAGTATTGCAAAAAAGAAGATTACAGTATATAATTTTAAGAAAAATAGGGGAAAAAATATAAAAGGGAGGCACTTTTATGAAAAAAATTTTATTTTTATCAATGTTTTTATTGGTTTTTACCTCTTTAGTTAGTTGTGGTGGTGGAGGTGGTGGAGGAGGTGAGAAATTAAGAACTGTTCAAGTTTTACCTCCTATAGTAAGTTCTAATGTTATTGATGCTGATGTTGCAACATGGAAAGACATTAACGGAGATGGTAGGATTTGTGATTTTGTAAATGATACTTACACAATTGAGCCAAATTTAGTTGATGTTACAATTACTGTCAATACTTTACCAAATCTGCCTTCTGGTTTGGTTGCATCTCCTTTAAGAGTTGACTCTGCTGAGATAATTTATACACCTTCAACTTCAACAACTCCCTCAATTACAACTCAGTACAGAGCCTTAGGTATAGTTGTTAATCCAGATAGTTCTGTTACTTTTGGTATTGATGTAGTTCCACAGAGCGTAAAATTAGTCTTTGTTGATAGACTAATTTGTTCTGACACAATTTATACTTACTATGTTACGATGAAGTTCAAGGTTATTGAGATTAATTCAGGAAAGGAAGAAACTGTTCAAACTGCATTAACAGTAAAACTTGCTGATTTTGCTGAAGAAGATTAGGAGGAAAAAAAATGATTAAAAGAAATTTAATATTTACAGCAATATTTATCATGTTAGTTTTCTGCTCTTCAGCCTTTGCAGCCTGGACAGTTTCACCAACATCCATAAATTTCGGTGATATACCAGTTGGAACTTCTAAAACTGTTACTTTAATTCTCACAAACACAGGAGCCACAGCAGTCACCATCCAGAATATATACTCCTCAATACCTGAAGTAACTACAGACCCTTCTTCTGGAAATTTAGCAGTTGGAGGAACTCTGGTAGTTGCGGTTACCTTTACTCCAACTGCAAGAGGAAATTATTCTGGAGAATTAGTTATAGTTTCCGATGACCCTACTACACCTTCAATTACTGTTCCCTTTACTGGTACTTCATCCTATGCAACAGGTATAGATGTTTCTCCAACTTCTATTGATTTTGGCTCTGTTCCTATAGGTCAATCTAAAACAGATTATGTAAGAGTAAGTAATAATGGAACAAGCAATTTAAATGTTACAGTTTCTGTAACAGCTGGAACACCCTTTACTGTGTCTAATTCTGCTTTTACACTCAGACCAGGGCAAATTGAGACACTCACGGTAACTTTTGCACCAACTGAGCAAGGTTCCTAATCTGCTGCATTAACAATAATCTTTGATGATAGAAATACTCCGAAGGTTGTGGTAAGCCTTACTGGGAATGCTGGAGCAGAGTTTGGTTTGACCTATTTTCCATATATTTTAAATTTTGGCAGTTTTGCAATTAATACATCCTATGAAAGAATACTAAGGATATACAATACGAGTTCAAATATTGTCAATGTAAGTGTTTCTGTTCAAAATATAAGTGGTGCTGCCTTTTCTTTACCATCATCAGTTCCGACTTCTTTCAGTATGATTCCAGGAGAAATGAGGCTAATTACTGTTAAATTTTTACCAACTGAAAAAGTAAACTACTCAGGATTCCTTTACTTAGTAACAAATACTGGAACAGCAAGAATTTCTTTATTAGGAAGTGGAGCTGATGTTACAGGAGGACTAGAACCACAGAATACACCACCATCATCAGGAAGCAGTGGCGGAGGCGGTTGCTCTTTAAGTGGTAATCCAAAGGATATTTCTTTGATTGGAAATACCGCCTTGATGCTCATGCCTCTTGTTGCCATTGCTATGAGAAGATTTTTTAGAAAAATCATAAAATAGCAAAAATAAAAGGGAAAAGGGATTTCCTCTTCCCTTTTTATTATGAAAATTTTTCTTATTTATCTGATATTCCTTATCTCAAGTTTTTCTATTCATGTTTTCAAACCTGAAATTAAGCATTTTTTTATCCCTGCTCTTTTAATTTTACTTTCCTTTGCAATGTCACCGAAAGTAAACTTAAGATTTAAAAAGTCAGATTTAATACTTTCCGGGAAAATCTCTCTTATAATTTTAGCTCCCTTTACATTATTAGCCTATCTCTACTATGGTAAATTTCAAGTTATCACAATTTCTCAAATTTTATATTTACTTTTTGCTGTGGCAGTTGCAGAGGAGATTTTTTTCAGAGGCTTTATACAGGAAAGTTATGGCAACAACTGGAAAGCTATAATAATTACAAGTATTCTTTTTTCATTGGCACACCTCCCAAATACTTTGTTTTATAGTAATTTTCTTCCACTGGCAACCTTTTTCCCTTCCCTGATTATGGGATGGTTATATATGAAAACTTCTAATATTTTATCCTCAATAATTTTCCATTTTCTCTCAAATCTCTGTTATAGTTTTGTATTTGGATAATTTATGGTAAAATAGTCAAATGTTTTACGCAATAACTTTTTCAGCGTTTTTTGCTATTTTAACAAATCTTATAATTGTTTTTTCTTCCCTAAATGTAACAGCCTTAAAACCACCAAAGGTGCATGAGGAAAAACCAAAAATTGAAAACATTCAGAGAGACTTTCAAAAAATCTTTAAAGATTACATTAACACAGAAAAAGATTTTTCAGATATAAAATTAATTGCTACAGCTTCTGGTGCAAAGAACATGGCATTAATCAGTTATGCTGGTCATATAAAAACTATTAAAATTGGAGATAAAGTGGGAGCTTATGAAGTCAGAGAAATAATGAGAAATTACATATTAATAGAAAAAGAGGGACAGAGAAAAATATTAAGTTATACATTGATGTCCGATAAAGCAGTAAATCCAGCAATATCAACACAATCTTCAGAATTTTCAAAAAAAGAAATTGACAGACTCACAAAGGACCCAGGAGTGCTCTTTCAGGAGCTTAGATTAAAACCATCGGTACAGGAAGGTAAAACAAAGGGTTTTGTTTTTGAATGGATAAAACCCGGAAGTCTCTTTGAGAAAGCTGGAATTAAACAGGGAGATGTTCTTGTTGCAATAAACAACATTGAGATAAAATCAGGAGAAGATGCCTTCAGAATTCTTCAAGCTTTAAGAAATGAACCTTCTTTGAAAATAACTCTTTTAAGGAACGGACAAAACATGGATATAAATTTAAGGGTGGAATAATGAAAAGAGCATTTTTTGGACTAATTCTGATATTTTTAATAACTGCCAACTTTACATTTGCCCAAACTGCTGAGGAAATAGAAAAACTTGTAGAAGAACAGAAAAAAACAGGTAAATTTTATTTAAATTTCCAGAATGCTGAAATTTCTACACTCGTAAAATTCATGTCAGAGCTTACTGGCAAAAATATAATCCTTGACCCATCAGTTAAAGGAGCTCTTACAGTAAGTTCAGCAAAGCCTGTTACAAAAGAAGAAGCTTGGGAACTTTTTATGATGTCCCTTTCCCTTCAGGGTTTTGGAGTTGTTGAAGAAAAGGGATTTGTAAGAATTTTACCAATAACTCAGGCAATGCCTCTTGCCTCAATAAAGCCACCAAAGAGTGCTGGTGAGGTTATTGTTTATCTTTATAAAGGAGAATATACAAATGTATTGCAATTACAACAGTCAATACAACCCTTTCTTTCCCAGTATGCTAAAACATCTATACATCAGGGTTCAAACACATTAATCATCGCAGATATATCAAAAAACATTGAAAAGATCAAAGCAATACTTAAAGAGCTGGACTCCCCTGAAAGGGGATTTCAGATAAAGGTTTATAAATTGGAAAAAGCCTCTGCAGAAAATATATATCAGACACTGCAGGGCTTTATACTTTCTATACAACAAAATATTGGAACCTTAGCAACAATATCCTTAAACAGAGAAAGTAACTCTGTTGTAGTTGCTGGAAATGATAATGTCCAAAGATTAATAAAAGATGTTATCTCAATCCTTGATTCTGAAAGTAGCGGAGCTGGTGAAAGGGCTTTTTATGTTATGCCCCTTCAATTTATATCAGCAGAGGAAATCTATAAAAGCATGCAGTCGATTTTTTCAGGTATCACAAACATATCAACACCTGTTCAAACTACATCATCTGTAAGCTTTAAGGAACTGGAAACACCTCTAAAAAAAGACCAACCACAGGAAAGAAAAATTCCTCAGCCAATTACTGCAATTCAGACAAAGGAGGGGATGAAAATCGGATTTGACAGAGGCACTAATTCTTTAATCATTTATGCATCCAAGCAAGAATATGAAGCAATAAAGGATTTAGTTTCAAAATTAGATATAAGACGCAAACAGGTTCTCATTGCTGCAAGTATTGTTGAGATGAGCACAAGCAGTGCCTTTGAGTTAGGAGGAAGATGGCAGGTATTAGGTAAACATGGAGGAGCAGTTTTTGGTGGAGCAAGCAAGGAAAGTCTTTACAGTGCTTTGCTTTCTGGTAATTTTATACTTGGTGCCTTAAGTGAAGCAGGAAGAAGTATTACAATCGGAGACTCAACAATATTCTTTCCTGACCTTGTTTTACTTTTCTCCCTTATTGAAAAGGGAAGCGGTTTTAATCTCATTTCAAATCCGAAGGTTTTAACACTGGACAATCAAGAAGCAGTAATAAAAGTTGGACAGGTTATACCCTATGCCTCGGGAGTAAAATTTGATGTAAATGGTATGCCAGTGATTACCTATGATTACAAAGAAGTGGGCTTAAATCTCACCGTAACACCAACTATTGCATCAGGTAATTTAAGACTTTTTATAAATTTAAACCTACAGGAGATTATTGATTTCATAAAACCTCAAGTTGGAAACCTCAGTTATGCCATCCCTGTAACATCTATGAGACAGATAAACTCCGATGTGGTGGTAGAAAAGGGACAGACAATTATTATTGGAGGATTGGTAAGCAGTAGAACTCTTAAAACTAATGAAGGAGTGCCAATCTTACAGGACATACCTCTTATTGGTAGCCTATTAAAAAGAAAAACTGAAAATGAAGACAAAGTATCACTCTTTATCTTTTTAACTCCTTATATAATTGAGACACCTGAGGAACTATCAAAAATAACGCAGGAACATCAAAAAATTTCAGAGGAATTAAAAAAATTGATGAATAAAGCAAATGATTAAGAGACTGAAACCTTTTTATGTTCCCTTAATTTTTGGTCTTATTTTTACTTTGATTTTTTTGTTCGTTACATTTCCAAAGTTTCTTTTAGTTGATAAAATTTTATCACAAAAGGAAATTTATATAATTGCCAAATCTGTAAAGGAAAAACTCTTAAGCATAGAATTAAGAGATGTATCCCTCTATGATAAAACTTCAAAGTTAATGGACTTTGAAAAAGTGAACATATCAGTTATACCCTTTTCAATTAAACTAAAAGGTAACAGTGCATCAGGTTTGGTTGAGGTTAACTATTATTTTTTCAAAAATAAATACTCTATCAAAGCAAGAAATTTAAAAACCTTAAATCTTTTTACAATTCAGGATGCTGATATTGATTTGGGAAAGGATATCAAAGGCAATCTCACAATTAAAAATTTAAATTCAGCTGGATTAAAGCTTGAAACCATTATTTTAAAATTTAAAGGCAAAACCTTTGATGTAAAACTACAAGACAAAGATATTCAATCAAGCGGAAGCGGAATGATAACAGTTGCAAAGGATATAATTGATTCTCAATTGAATGCTGAAGTATTATATGGAGGTTATAGAATTATTTTTTCTGGAACTTTAAAAAATTTGAAAATTGATTTTAAGCCTGTTCTATAAGATATTTTTCAATTACCTCATCGGGACTGCCAATCATTTTTAATTCGTGATTCTGTAGCCACATAACTCTGTCACATATCTGTCTTATTGCATCCATGTTGTGAGAAACAAAAACAATTGTTACTCCCTTTTCTCTGAAATCAAGCATTCTGTGCATACACTTTTTTTGAAAGTGAGCATCTCCTACTGCTAAAATCTCATCTATCAGAATAATTTCAGGGTCTACCGCGCTTATTATTGAAAAACCAAGCCTTGCAAGCATTCCTGACGAGTAAGTTCTGATGGGTTGGTCAATGAAATCTCCTAATTCAGAGAATTCTATAATCTCATCAATTTTTTCAATTAACTCTCTCTTTGTAAGACCCAAAAGAATGCCGTTCAGAAAAATGTTTTCTCTTCCACTTAGCTCTGGATGAAAACCTGCACCAAGTTCAAGAAGTGGGAAAACTCTGCCTTCAACTGTAACTTTTCCTGTAGTTGGTTTTATAACCTGTGCAATAAGTCCTAAGATGGTGCTTTTACCTGCTCCATTTTTACCGATGATACCAAAACTTTCTCCCTTTTTTATCTCGAAAGAGAGATTTTTCAGAGCCTGAAATTTTGAATTTTTCATCTCTTTGAGGGAAATAGGAAGATTCAGAAGAAAGCCCTTTATTCCTCTTTTAATAGAAGGATAGAGGGGATAGGTTTTACTTACATTTTCAAAAATTATTACTGGATATGACACTTACAAAACCTCGGCAAATCTTATAG
>Ga0197142_1005041_pt1 | contig 10475 bp, 8 predicted proteins | sample GBS60_MetaG_FD_148614 | JGI IMG/M metagenome (GOLD analysis project Ga0197142, IMG submission 148614) | Sediment microbial communities from Great Boiling Springs, Gerlach, Nevada, United States - GBS 60_MetaG | ecosystem: Environmental > Aquatic > Thermal springs > Hot (42-90C) > Sediment...
GGTCTGGCTTTATGAAGTAAGGATTCACGCTAATATAATTAGGTGATGTTGTATAGGTCTTATACTTCTCATAGACCTCAAAGGGCAGGTATATCTCAGCAACGAGCTCATCTATATTCTCCCTTGGCGTTGGCTGGAAGTCCATATGGTCAAGGATATAAGCAATCGCCGCCTTGCCAGCAATCCTTCCTTCTGCATGGGAGCCCGAGGAGAATTTGTGTCCTGAACCACCAACAGTATCGCCAGCCATGAAGAGGCCATTTACAGTTGACATCCTGTTATAACCCCATGACCAGTGAGCTGGTGTATTAGGGATGTCACCAGGGCCGCTTACCCAAAAGCCTGCACAACCAGCATGGGAGCCCAACAGATAGGGCTCTGAAGGGATAATCTCTGATGGAACCTTGTCAGGTTCTATGTTATTTGCAGCCCACATCCCAGCCTGACCAATGGTCATATCAAGGAAGTCCTCCCATGCCTCTGCCTCAAGGTGCTTGACCTTCTTCATTCCCTCTTTTTCACCAAGTTTTTCTATCATGAGCTTGCTAATATTTGCCATTGCCTCATTTGTCCACATCCAGATTGGACCCCTTCCGCGAATCATGGCCTCCATCATGAAGTGGTTCCTGATAGCAGTACCCATGGCATCAACATATTTGCCATACTTCTTTTTTGCCTCAGCAATATATTCCTGATTTGCACAATAATCATCCCTCAAGGCATCTGTTGCCTTTGCCTTGAAGAAGAGGAACCAGGCACCAACAGGTCCATAACCATCCTTGAACCTGGCAGGGACAAACCTGTTCTCCATCTGGACAAGCTCTGCACCAACAAGGGCACCCATGGCATATCCAGAACCCGAGTTCCAGACAGGGAACCAGGTCCTTCCCATTCCCTCACCAACAGACCTCGGTCTGAAGACATTCACAGCACCACCAGCTGCAAGCAATATTGCTTTGGCCTTGAAGACATAAACCTTATTCTCACGAACACTGAAACCTATTGCGCCTGCGACCGTATTATCCTTATTCTTATCCATAAGGAGCTTTACTATAAAGACCCTCTCAAAATGGTTCTGGGGTACACCTGTTACCTGCCTGTTAAGCTCAAGGGCCTTCTTTGCTGCCTCAGCAACTATAACCTTGTAGGATTCACCATTAATCATTATCTGCCACTTACCAGACCTGACAACGAGCTTCTCCCTCTCCTCATCACTCTTGCAATCAGCAAGGAGGGGCTTGCCAGCATCCCTTGCCTGGAAGCCATCAAGGGAGAATCCATCGTCACCCTTCTTCCATATTGGAAGACCCCATTTCTCAAACAGGTGAACAGAGTCATCAACATGCCTTCCGAGGTCATATACAAGGTCTTCCCTTATTATGCCCATCAGGTCATTACGGACATACTTGACATAGTCCTCAATCTTATTTCCGCCCATATAGGTATTGATAGCACTGAGACCCATGGCAACAGCACCACTGCGGTCTGTTGCTGCCTTGTCAACCATTGTTACCCTTAACTTCTTCGGATTTGCCCATTTCACAGCCTCAAAGGCAGCACCGCAGGCAGCCATTCCACCGCCGATTATAAGAAAATCTGTCTCTACCTCAACAACCGGGGGTTTCTGACAGTACGAAAATGTACAGGTTTCTTTTTCCATTGTAACACCTCCTTTAATTTTTAAGCCTTCTTGGCTTCATAATTGAAAAAGCCTGGCTGTTTGATCTTTGAGTAATCAGGCTCTGGAAGTCCAGCATAGGGATCAATAGAACCTTCTGCTGTAAGCCTTATGGGGAACTTGAACCTCTTGATAACACCATTTCTGAACTTGATTGTCCACATTATGGAGTCTGAACCCCTCATCGGATAAACACTACCACCAAGAGGTATGTAGTCAGCATAACCTCTCACCTCGATTGCCTGCTGCGGACAAATCTTCACACAGTTGTAGCATTCCCAGCACTGCTCGGGTTCCTGGTTGTAGGCCTTCATCTTCTCTCTGTCAAGGGTCATCAGGTCATGAGGGCAGATATACTGGCATGCGGTCTTATCCTGGGCCTTACAGCCATCACACTTTTCCGTAATTACATAACTTGGCATATGCCCTATCCTCCTCTATTTTTATTACTGAGGCCTCAATGAGGCCTTTTGTTATGCGCTTCTTAATGCTTCCTCAACAACCTCTGGATCGAGCCTTCTCATCTCTATAACCTTCTGGAAGAGCTTATCCTTAAAGGCCCTCGGAAGAAGCTCGATACTCCTTGTTGTGGAAAGGTCACACTTTGAACCGGGAAATCTTCTGAGAAGTTCATCCTTCTGTGCCTCATTTGCGTGAACCTCAAGTCTCTTAAGTCCTGCGAAGGCCTCTACTGCCTTATCTGCAAGACCTGCCTCCTGAAGTTTTGCAAATCTCTCTTCATTAATCCAGACATAGATTGGAAAAGTTTCTGCCATCTTACACCTCCATTGGTGGAACTGTCATTACTGGATTTCTTTCATTTAGATATTTATCATCCACAAAGGGATTACCAAAACCATATTTATCAGCAGCCATCATTACTGTATCAAATACCTCTGGTCTCATTACAAGTCTTGTTGGTTTTACTCCATCAAGAAGGATACTTCTTAAGACACTGCCACTGAATTTCTGTGGTTTGTGTCCGCAAAGCCCTTCATAAGTCACCTCAGCGCAGGTAGGACAATACCACCACTCAAGGGTAAGAACTGATTTTATACCAAGGTCAGGTATCTTCTTGAATATCTCATGGGCAGCATATTTGTCATAGTAATCACCAACTCCTGCATGGTCACGACCAAACATGTGATGGGTGCATCCCATGTTCTTTCTAACAATTGCATGGAATATAGCCTCCTTTGGGCCTGCGTATCTCATGTCCCAGAGGAGGATTGACACCATATGGGTTCCCTGCTTGAAATATCCATTCTCTCCAAGGGCAGCGTGGCTCAATACTATGGCCTCATCAATATAGTCTCCTTTACGCTTTTCTCCAACAACACAGTTTACAAGAACACCACACTCATTAGGGTTTACATCTGACTGCGCCTCAAACCATGCACCTTTCATGAGCCACTCATGACCTGTATGAGGCACATTCCTTGTCTGGTGTGCTACTGCCCGCTTCCAGCCAAATTCCTTAAATTTCTCTCTTGATTGAGCTGGTGGATACCAGAACTTATCAAAGGGTGGATTTATTCTTGGTGGGTTGATAAGTGTTATCCTGCCACCGATGAATTTATCCTTGTATTGATAGGTTCTCTTTACACCGGGATGTTTCTCATCATCTGTGCCATAAACACTTACAGCCATAAGTTTTTTATCAAAGGAATAGATCTCCTCAACCTCAAGGGTTGCAAAGGGCTGATCCTGATACTTTAGAAGTATGGTATCTCCTTCCTTAATGCCCATTGACCTTATCTCTTCATCAGAAAGGTCAAATACTATGGGGATACTCCATACATATCCACTTGCAAGGGTCATCTTCTTGCAGATGCTTGCTACATCTGCCTTCTTCATAAAGCCATCAACAGGAGAGAAAAATCCATAGGCCATACTTACAATCTCCCTTGCATGCTGATCCCTGATAGGCAACTCAACCTTTGCCTTATTAGCAAGTCTCTTTGCCTTATCCTTATCTTCCACAACCCTGTTTACGAGTTTCCCACCATGAGGAGACAACGTATTGTCAACCTTTGCCACCGCCTTTTTTCTGGCGCGGCCCGCAGAGACTTTTTTGGAACTTCTCTTCTTTGCCATAGGTAACTACCCCCTTTTCTCTAAGATTGAAATTATTTTATTGAATATATCATCTATCCCGCCTGTTCCAGGAACAGACTTGAGAATACCTTTTTCTCTGTAATATCCAATAACAGGGGCTGTCTGGGCCTCGTAGACTTCAAGCCTCTTACGAATTGTCTCTTCTTTATCATCATCCCTCTGATAAAGCTCACCACCGCATTTATCACAGATTCCATTATTTTTGGGAGGCGAAAAATAGATGTTATACATCTGTCCACAGCTCTTGCAAGTCCTTCTTCCGGTAAGCCTCTTCATTAATTCATCGAAAGGAACATCAATGCTGATAGCATAGTCAAGAGGTGAATTCAATGAGCTGAGCATCTCGTCGAGGGCCTTTGCCTGAGCAACATTCCTTGGGAAACCATCAAGTATGTAGCCTTTTTTACAATCATCTTCTTTTAATCTCTCTTTTATAATTCCTATTACAACACTGTCTGGCACAAGCTCTCCCCTGTCCATATAAGATTTTGCCTCTTTGCCAAGGGGTGTACCATCCTGAACGGCCTTTCTGAGGATATCACCTGTTGAAATCTGGGGAATCGAATACCTTTCTATAAGCTTCTTTGCCTGAGTTCCTTTTCCAGCACCTGGCGCACCTAATAAGACAAGCCTCATCCTTTTCCTCCATTCTTTTAAATTAAATTAGGCTCTGTCCGCCCTTACTTTTGCCACCAAAGTAAGTTAAGTGACGCCGGACAGGTTTAAAACCACTTTACTATAAGACTCTTGCTCAGTTAAGTCAAATTCTTTTTTTTGATGAAATAATAAATTTTGCTTATTATCTTGCCTGTGCAACCTACCTTTAGGTTAACCAAGCGTTTCTTTGCGCAAGACTACCCACCCTATTGTTTTTTTTAATTTTTTGGATAGTAATTATTCCTCTAACGCAAAGAGACCCATCTTTCTGAACTTTTTATACCTATCCTCAATAAGCCTATTAAGGGGCTTCTGGGATAGTTCGTCAAGGGCTGCTTTTATAGTCTGCTCAATAGATGAAGCAACGGCCTTTACATCCCTGTGGGCTCCACCAAGGGGCTCAGGGATTATCCCATCTATGATCTTATAATTCAAGAGGTCCTGTGCAGTGAGCTTAAGGGCTTCAGCAGCCTTAGCATAATCTTCTTGAGATAGTTCGCCTTCTTTTTTCCAGAGTATTGCAGCACATCCCTCAGGAGAGATTACGGAATAGACGGCATTTTCAAGCATATAGATCCTGTCAGCAACTCCAAGGGCAAGGGCACCTCCGCTACCACCCTCACCTATAACTATGGAGATTATAGGTGTCTTGAGCCTTGCCATAACCATCAAATTAATTGCTATAGCCTCAGCCTGCCCCCTTTCCTCCGCCCCAATTCCAGGATAGGCACCAGGGGTGTCAATGAATGTCACCACGGGCATTCTGAACCTCTCTGCAAGCCTCATTAATCGCAGAGCCTTTCTATAACCTTCTGGATGTGGTTGACCGAAATTTCTGTATATCCTCTCCTTAGTGCCTCTACCCTTTTGATGACCTATTACCATTACAGGCCTTTCACCAATGTAGCACGGCCCCCCCACAATAGCAGGATCATCACCGAATAGCCTGTCTCCGTGAAGCTCAATAAAGTCCTTTGCAATAAGGGATATATAATCAAGAGTATAGGGCCGTTCAGGATGTCTTGCAAGGAGTGTCTTCTGCCATGGTGTGAGATTAGAATATATCTCCTTTCTAAGCTTCCCCGCCTTCTTTTCAAGTTCTGCAAGTTCTTTTGATAGGTCTATATCCCTTCCATCTGAAAAGACCCTGAGCTCTTCTATCTTTAGTTCAAGCTCCTGAAGGGGTTTTTCAAAATCGAAGTAATAACTCAACGAATCACCTCCAGAGAATTTTTGCCAAAGATGTCCTGTATCTTCTTAAAGAGGTTGAAATCTGGTCTTAGATTGTATCGACTCTTTATCGTAATTATACAATCAGACATCTTAAGCTGTATATATAATGGGATAAATTTATCCTCGAAAGAGGAGCGAATCGACAAAGGGCTGAAAGATTTAATTGATGCGGTCACGGGTTCTTCTAATGAGGACAAGCTATCGATAAGCATATCCTTTATGGAAAGGAGTCCTGCTCTATCCATATCAGGGTGCACTTTTAGTTGGATCCTTGAACAACTTGATAGAGCCTTTCTTATAAAGGATTCGAGGTCTGTTATCTCTTCCGCAATTATCTTTATGCCCTTTTCAGACATATCTGCCTTACCTCGTATAATCAGAGTAGATGCCTTTTCAAGAATATCCGTTGACCTTTTATAAAGCTCTGGAAATACAAGAACCTCAACTGCACCATCCTCATCTTCAATGGTCAGAAATGCCATTACCTCATTCTTTCCCTTTGTCCTGTGTCTCTTAAGCTCGACAATAAGACCTGCTATAGAAACATCTGAGGACTTGAAATCTGGTGCAGAAAAGGTACTGTTCGAGCTACCACTTGTAAGGTCAATTTCAGTATTCTCTCCCTCCTCCTGTAGAGAAGTAAAAGTTGCCTTTTGATAAAGACTCTTTCGATCTTCATCCATTAACATCTTTAATTCTCCTGTGCCTTTTATTCCAAGGGCCTGCAATATCCATCTGAAGGGTTGAAGAGGATGGCCTGATATGTAGAATCCAAGCACCTCCCTTTCATAAGAAAGCCTTGTAAGCTCATCCCATTCATCCAGATCTTTTTCCTCTGCTTTCTGCAACCTTTCAACTACACCGGGCTCTACACTTATATTGAACATGTTAGCCTGAATTGGGGATAAGGTCTTAGCAGGAGTGACTGTAGCAGTCTCGAGCTCCTTTAATGCCTTCTTTCTTGATATCCTTAGAGAATCAAAGGCACCAGCCTTTATAAGAGCCTCTACAACCTTTTTGTTTAATCTCTGCCTTTTATCATCTCTCTTCTGGGCTAACGCATCAGGAGCTATAACAAGTCGTGTTAAAAAATCATCAAAGGATGCAAAAGGCCCCTTACTTCTCTCTTCTTTTATAAGTTCAATTGCTGAACTTCCCACACCCTTAACAGCCTTTAAACCGAATCTTATGGCCCCGCTTTCAATTGTAAATCCTTCATCACTTTTATTTATATCTGGCGGTAAAAGATCAATGCCCATATCCCTGCACTCATTGATAAGCCTGATAATCTTATCAGTCTTGTCTATCTCTGCGCTGAGGGATGCAGCCATGAATTCCACAGGATAATGGGCCTTCAGATAGGCTGTCTGGTAGGCCACAAGGGCATAGGCAGCTGAGTGGGACTTGTTAAAACCATAATTTCCAAAATACTCAATAAGTTCAAAGAGCCTTTTTGCCGTCTCCTCTGAATAGCCTCTCTGGACAGCACCATTTATAAACTTTGTCTTCAGCTCTTCCATAAGAAGAGGATCCTTCTTAGATATGGCCCTTCTCAATATATCAGCCTGACCCATTGTGAAACCTGCAATCCTGTTTGATATCCTCATAACCTGTTCTTGGTAAAGAATAACTCCATAGGTCTCTTCAAGAATATCCTTAAGCTCAGGAGGGTTATATGTTACAGGGACAAGTCCCTTTTTTCTTTTAATGAAATCTTCTACCATTCCGCTTCCAAGAGGCCCTGGTCTGTAGAGTGCAACAAGGGCGATAAGGTCATCAAACCTGTCTGGCTCCATCTTTATGAGCAGTTCCCTCATCCCAGAACTCTCTAACTGAAAGACCCCGGCTGTCCTGCCAGAACTGAGTAGTTTATAGGTCTGCCTGTCATCAAGGGGGATGTTGTTTATATCAAAATCCCTTTCTCTCTCCCTTATATACTTTACAGTGGAATTAATAATTGTTAGTGTATCAAGACCAAGGAAGTCAAACTTGAGGAGTCCTATCTTTTCAATAGATTCAAGGTCAAACTGAGTTGTAATGGTCTCGTCACCCTTTGAGCCCTTATAGAGGGCAGTATATTCTGTAAGAGGCGCTGGTGCAATAACAACTCCTGCTGCATGAACAGAGGCGTGCCTTGCAAGACCTTCAAGTCTCTTGGCAATATCAAGAAGCTCTCTTATCTGGGGGTTGTTCTCATAGGCCTCTTTTAAGGGTGGTGTGATCTCTATCGCCTTATTTAGATTAATCTCTTTTGTAACACTTACAGGGATAAGCTTTGCAATCCTGTCAACCTCCTGATATGGCATTCCAAGAACCCTTCCTACATCCCTCACAACTGCCCTCGCTGCCATTGTTCCAAAGGTTATGATCTGGGCAACACGGTCTGCACCATATTTCTGCTGGACATATTGAATCACCTCCTCACGCCTGTCCCTGCAGAAATCTACATCTATATCAGGCATGCTTACACGCTCAGGATTGAGGAACCTTTCAAAAAGAAGATTATATCTAATAGGATCTATCTCTGTAATTCCAAGGGCCCAGGCAACAAGGCTTCCAGCAGCAGACCCCCTTCCTGGGCCAACAGGGATACCCCTTTCCCTTGCAAACCTTATAAAATCCCAGACAATGAGGAAATAAGAGGGATAACCCATCTTCTTTATCATATTTAACTCTTCTTTAAGCCTCAAGAGGTATGCCTCTGGGACTTGTGCATTACTGAATCTTCTCTTAAGCCCATCCACAGCAATTCTTTCAAGAAATTCCTCAGGCTGGCTACCGTCAGGTGTAATAAACTCAGGCAGAAGGGCCTTGCCAATCTCAAGGGTAAGATTACACCTCTCAGCAATCACAACAGTATTGCGGATAGCCTCTGGCAGATGAGCAAACTCATGTCTTATCTCCTCCGGTGATTTAAAATAGAACTCATCTGTCTGAAACCTCATTCTGTCATTATCTTTAATCGTCTTGTTGGTCTGAATACAGAGCAATATCTCATGGGCCTTTGCATCTTCTCGCCTGAGATAATGGCAATCATTTGTAGCCACCACACCAAGATGTATCTCTTCTGCAAGTTCATAGAGCTTTTTATTCAATTCCAGCTGCTCGGGTATGCCATTCGCCTGCAGTTCGAGATAAAAGTTTTCGGGCCCAAAAAGGTTCTTATAAAAAAGGGCCCTTCTCCGTGCAGAATCAACATCTCCTTTTAACAAAAGAGATGGTATCTCTCCCTTCATACATGAAGAAAGGGCTATAAGGCCACCAGAGTATTGTTCCAGAAGGTCGTCGTCAATTCTGGGTTTATAATAGAAGCCTTCAAGATGGGCAAGGCTGATAAGACGCATAAGGTTTCTGTAGCCTGAGATATCCCTGGCTAACAAAATCAGGTGATAGGCGTTGTCTTGTCTTCCTGTATCACCTGATGAGGCTTTTGGAACTGAAACTCGAGCCTTTTTAAACCTGCTTTCAGGTGCAACATAGACCTCACAACCTATTATCGGCTTAATCCCTGCCTTTGAAACCTTCTGATAAAACTCTACGGCACCAAAGATATTCCCGTGGTCTGTTATAGCAAGGGCTGGGAGCCTGTAATTCACCGCAGCTCGCACGAGCTCATCTATCTTTATTGCTCCATCAAGAAGGCTGTATTCAGTATGAAGATGTAAGGGAACATAATCTGAATGGCTTCGCATAAAAATATCCTACCAGAGGATAGGTAAAAAGAGCAACTTAAGGATTGGTTTTTGTTACATCTGTCCAAAATAATTCTTAAAAGGGCATGAGGCCAACTATTACTTACGCCATCCCTAACTATTACTTGCGCCATCCCTAAAAAGCACAAAAGGCGACTCCTTAATGTAATTTGTTAAATAACCTGTCATGACCTTAATATACCTCTCAAATAAGTTGATAACCTCATTATACCTGATAAAATAATCCTGTCGCTTCTTTTGTGTTTTTGAGGCTTTATGCCCTTTTAAATAGCTCATCTAAACTGTTTTGGACAGCAGTGTTTTTGTATAATTTTGAATGCAACAAATCGTCTATACAATGGGCACTGATAGAAGGACAGAGGAGGAGTTTATAGAGATCCTCCTTGCCTTTGATATTAAGGCCCTTATTGATGTAAGAAGGTTCCCCTCAAGCAAACTCCCTCATTTCAGGAAGGAGTATTTTAAAGAATTTTTGCAAAAGGCTGGGATAAAGTATTATTTTATGGGTGAAGGTCTTGGAGGGTACAGAAAAGGTGGGTACTTGGAATACATCTTGACTGAAGACTTCAAAAAGGCAATGGATGAACTTGTTAAAATAATAGAAAAGGAGGTCTCAGTGATTGTATGCGCTGAAAGATTCCCCTGGAAATGCCACAGGAGATGGATTGCAAGGGAATTGAATAAAAGGGGATGGAAGGTTGTTCATATAATAGAAAAGGATAAGCTCTGGATACCCGAACACAAACTGAGCACTCAGCGTGAAAACTAAAGGGCATGAGCAGATTCGTTAGTAATGCTTTATGGATTTCTCTCTATGTGCTCGGAGAAGTAAAACGGAGGTCTGGTATCACAAATCAAAGGGCAGAATCTATGGAAAAATTTATTCCTCAGAATCTGACTTCCGAACTCCGACCTCTGACTTCTGCTTTGGTACAACGGTCAACAATTGAGGATAGATTTTTTGAAATTATTATAAAAGCTACAAAACTCAAAGAACAAATCAGTGATAATCTGTGTAAAAATGATGAGTTTGTTTATATGATCAATGATTTGAAAGGACTCCTCAGATCAACAAG
>Ga0197142_1005043_pt1 | contig 10472 bp, 9 predicted proteins | sample GBS60_MetaG_FD_148614 | JGI IMG/M metagenome (GOLD analysis project Ga0197142, IMG submission 148614) | Sediment microbial communities from Great Boiling Springs, Gerlach, Nevada, United States - GBS 60_MetaG | ecosystem: Environmental > Aquatic > Thermal springs > Hot (42-90C) > Sediment...
TGATGAATCAAACAGAAAATTCTCAATTATTGTTAGAACGATTTCTAGAAGAATGTATAAATATTACGCAGGCTGATTCTGGGAGTATCATGTTATTAGAAGAAAACAAAGAATATTTATATGCCATTGTTGCAATTGGATTAGATAAAAATTCTGCCGGTATGCGATTAAAAATAGGGGAGGGGATTACGGGATGGGTAGCAAAACACAAAAAAACGCGTATCATTGATGATGCCTATACAGAACAAGATTATGTGCGTGTTAGGGATGACTTAATATCGGAAATTGCTGTTCCGATGATTCTTAACGACGACTTAATTGGAGTTTTATCGCTTGATTCGAGAAAAAAATCTGCATTTACAGAAGATGATGCAATTTTGTTACAAATTGTAGCAAACCTCTCTGTTGCAATATTTGCCAAAATACAGGATAATGAATTATTAAAAATTCGCGAAAAATTTCATAAAGTTCTATTAGAAATATCTTCTTCGATAACAAAATCCACCAATCTTCAAGAGGTTTTCGAAGATATCATGTCTTTAACACAAAAAGTGATTCGTATTTATCGAAGCACATTATTTTTATACGATAGAAAAGAGCATCTTTTAAAGATTGGCGCAATTTATGGATTCCATAGCGAGGATTCTAAAAATATCATTTACGAACCTGGCGAAGGTATAACGGGAAGTGTTTTTTTAAACAAAAAACCTGTGTTTGTTCCTAGTGCGAAAAATGAACCTGGTTTTTTAAATCGGATGAAGTTGATCACAGATGATTTAGACTTAGGCTATTACTGTTGTCCTATATTGAGTGGAATGGATGTGGTAGGAGTATTTTCTATTTTTACTTATATTCAAGATAAAAACAATTCAAACGAAATCATAGAATTTTTACAAATTTTATCAACTTTTATTTCACAAGCTATTACAATCCAAAAACTTATAGAAGAAGAAACACAACCATTTATCGTAGAAAATATTCGGCTTAGACAAGAATTATCCAAAAAATATCGTTTTGGTAATTTAATAGGAAAGGCTCCGAAAATGATACAGTTATTCGAACAAATTGAACTTATCGCAGAATCGAAAAGCTCTGTTTTATTGATAGGAGAATCGGGCACAGGCAAAGAATTAATTGCTTCTGCCATACATTATAATAGCCCGCGAAAAGATATGCCTTTTATTAAAATCAATTGTGCTGCTATTCCCGAAACCTTATTAGAAAGTGAACTATTTGGTTATAAAAAGGGCGCATTTACAGGTGCTACAACAGACAAGAAAGGTAAGTTCGAAATAGCGGATGGAGGAACCATTTTTTTAGACGAAATAGGAGAAATGAGCCTTCCTTTACAGGCAAAATTACTTCGTGTTCTACAAGAAAAAGAAGTTGAACCTATTGGAGGGAAACCTAAAAAAGTGGATATTCGAATCATTGCAGCAACCAATGCTGATTTAGAAGAATTAATTCATCAAAAACGATTTAGGCTCGATCTTTATTATAGACTTAATGTAATTCGTTTGGATATTCCACCTTTAAGAGAACGGAAAGAAGATATATTATTATTAACGAAATATTTTATCGAAAAATATTCCAAAGAAAATGATAAAGATATTCATAGCATTACACCTGAAGCAATTAAATTATTAGAAAGTTATGATTGGCCAGGCAATGTTCGAGAATTAGAAAATTTAATAGAAAGAGCTGTAGTATTAAACCAAACAGGTTATCTCGATGTAAAAGATTTTCCAGAAGTTTTAGAAAAAATATCTTCATTAGAAAAAGTTCCTAATTTAATCAGTTCAGGAGAATTAGAATTTTCTTCTATATCAGAACAATCATTGGATCTATACGATGGTCATGTGTACGAAACAGTTATAGGCGAAGTAGAAAAAAAATTGATTCTTTATGCTTTAAAAAAATTCAAATATACAAAAACAAAAGCAGCAAAATTTTTAGGTATTAATAGAAATACTCTTGAAAAAAGAATCAAAGAATTAAAAATCGAATATTAATGAAAAATATAGTAATTATTTTATCAATTTTTTTTATTATATTTTGTAGAAAGCCTCTCAACAATCCTTACAATGATATTGATCCAACCAAAAAAATTCTCTTTTCTGCTTTAACCGATGAACCAAGAACCTTAGATATTGTAAGAGCAACCGATTCGATTTCTATAACGATTTTGTCTAATATAACAGCTACCCCCTATCAATATGATTATAAAAAAAGACCTTTAACGATTATCCCATTGCTAGCAACAGGAGAACCAGAAACAGGTTATAAAGTTTATAAAAATCAAAATGTATATTACTTTCGCTTTAAGATAAGGGAGTCTTATTATTATCCAGAGAAATGTTTAAATGACGAAAAAAGAAAAATTCTCGTAGAAGATTTAATCTTGACAATTAAGAGAACGGCAAACCGAAAAATCAATCCTTTTGCATTTCCTCTTTTGGATAATATTATAGGATTTTTAGAATATTCTGAATATTTAGAAAAGCAAGAAAGCGAAAAACTAAACCCCCATATTTACGATAAAGAAATCGAAGGTGTACGAAAATGGGGCGAAGATGGTATAGAAATATTACTTAAAAAAGTCGATCCGCGAATTAAATATTTTTTTGCTATGACTGCATCATCTCCCATTCCAAAAGAATGTTTGGTCTATGCAAGTAAAGAGAAAGATTTTTTGTTGGATCATCATCCAATTAGTTCTGGGGCATTTTATCTTTATGAATGGAAAAGAAATCAAAGAATGATATTAAAAAGAAATCCAAACTATGTTGAATATAGTGAATATTTTCAAGAGCCACTACCGCGTATTGAGGAGGTTTATTTTACTGTGATTCGTTCTGGTCCAACGATTTGGACCTTATTTCGGCAGGGATATTTAGATAGAATTGGTTTAAATCAAGATACCATGCAACAAGTGTTGGATGGAACCATTCTTTCGGAAAAATACCAAAAGAAGGGCATTGTTTTAACGATAGCGAAAGAGCCAGTTACTTATGGCTGGGTTTTTAACTTGGACGATCCACTTGTTAAGAATAATGTTAATTTAAGAAGAGCTGTTGCCTGTGCCTTAGATATAGACGAATTGATTTATCGATTTTTTCGAAATCGCGCAATCCCTGCGAATGGTTTAATTCCTCCCGAAATGGAAGGATATTTAGAAGATGATCCTCTCTTAAAAAAATATCCCATTAGAAATTGTAAAGATCAAGTTCCCGTTTTATTAGAAAAAGCTGGATATCCCAAGGGGATTGATCCAAAAACAAAACAAAATATTGTATTAAGGTTAACTGCAGTGGCAGGAGCTGGTGGTACTTCTGTCTATCAGTTTTATACACAATCATTAGCAAAATATGGTATGCAACTTAAAGTAGATTTATACGATGCACCAACTTTTTTCGAAAAGCGTCATAAAAGAGAATTTCAATTAGCCGGATGGGGTTGGGGCGCAGATTATCCCGATCCACAAAATTTTTTTCAGTTGTTTTATAGCAAAAACATAGAAACAGGCTACAACGAAGCAGGTTATAAAAACGAAGAATTTGATCAGCTATACGAACAATTACTAACCGAAACTCGGCCAGAAAAACGCAAAGCAATCATATATCGAATGAACGAATTACTACTAAGAGATTTACCTGTTGCATTTACGTTCCATCCTATTACGTTTTCTATCCATTGGCCTTGGGTAGAAACGATCATCCCACATCCCTTAGATTTAAATCAATTAAAATATAGAAATATTGATCCTCAGTTAAGATTTAAAAAATGGATGGAACTAAACTCTTTTTAAAACATGATTTTTAATGTGATTAAACATCATTTGCGAGAGACGATTAATATTCTTCATTATTATTATCAATTAAATAAAAGCGAAAAAGAAATCGTAAAACTACTTAACAAAATCGGAACAAATTCCTTCGATGTTTATACGGGGAATTTATCTGTAAAAGAGATTCTTGCTTGTTATTCCAAAAATCCAGTTTATTCTTACATGGGGTTTGAATATTTTTTATGTGATGATGATTCTTTATGGATTATAAAAAATATAAATAAAAATAATCAATTAAAAAAACATTTACATCCTGCGCGAAGAAATTTTATTTTTAATCTTAAAGATAAGATTTGGGCTAATCCAAAAGTACACGTTAGAATTTATTCATATACTTATAAGTCTCTTCTACTACTTTATTGGCATATTTTTAAAGAATATCATTTTAAAAATTATTATGAATTTATAAATATTATTAAAGATATAGATATTAAAGATAAAATCAATGATGTAAGAGCAAAAATGAATCTACCTATTATAGACGAAAAGCACTTCAATCAAAAAAAATATATTGATTTATTTTATAAATTTTTTAAATAGTAAAAAAACAAAATTTAAGCTTAAAACAAGAATAATAGTACTCGATGTAGGTAGATTGAATTTTGTATTTGCTATGTTTATTTCTATTAAAGAAATGATAAAGCCTACAATAGTAGAAAAAACCGATATTAAAATAGCTATAATAAAAGCAGACTTCATACTTCGGGAGATTTGTAATGCGATAATGCTAGGTATGATTAAATGAGCAATGGAATAAAAAGAACCCATAAAATAAATCGATAAACTTAAAATTGCCGAAAGAATAAAAAAATATAGAATTTCGATTAAATTTACTGGTAGATTTATAATATAAGCATATTCTTTATCAAAAGTTATTGCTAAGAACCATTTATAAAAAATTAATAATAAAACAGAGATAACGATGATTGGTATAATGATATGCAACCATTCTTTTTCTGAAAGAAACAAAATATTCCCAAAGTATGCCGCTACGATATGATTTTGTACATTTGCTCCTATGCTGATTAAAATTTGTCCTAATGCAGCATAAAATACAAATCCAGAAGCTAATAAAGCATCTTGATTGATAACTTTATTATGTAATACATAGATGGGTATGAACAACAAAATTGATAAAATATGTACTAAAAATTCAAAATGTAAGTCGAATAAAAACGTTATAATAATAGCAACCGTAATAGATTGTGATAAAGTAACTCCCATAAATATCGTTTTTCTTAAGATTACAAATATACCAATAATGGATGTAAATAGCCCAACAATTGTTCCAATAATAATTTGTGGCAAATAAAAATATATATTTTCTAACATTTTAGTTCTCTTGGTTTATGATTAATTTATGATTATCAATATAAAGTTTTTTATTAAAAAAATTTAATATTTTTTCGTTAAGGTCATGACTTGTCATGATTAGGGTACAGTTTAGATTTGTATACATCTCTTCTAAAATAGATAGAAAGTTTTCTTTATTGGTGATATCAACTGCATTGAATGGTTCGTCTAATAATATAATTTCTGGATTTCTAAGTAGTGCTCTAGCTAAATAGATACGTTGAAGTTCACCTCCAGAACATTCACTCAATAACAGATTTCGTTTATCCCATAAATTCATTTGTTTTAAAACTCTTTCGATTTCTTTATCTTGTTTATCCTTTGGATAAAACAATGGATAATAGAGTCTTAGTACATTAATTATATTAATAGGGAAATCATAGATTTTTTTTGTTTGAGGAATATAAGATATTGTCTTATAATGATAAATTATATTTCCTTTTAGAGGTTTTACCAGTTTTGCAATTACTTTTAATAAAGTAGTTTTACCGCTTCCGTTAGAACCTAGTAGTAAAATCTTCTCTCCTTTTTGGATAGTTAAGTGGATATTTTCTATTAATTGATGATTCTTATAACCAATGGAAACCCCCGATAGCTCTACTAAAATTTGTTTTTCTATTGCCATAATGAAGAATCATTAAATGTGTTCACTTATTTTTTGTAAAATTGTTTTTAACAAATCTTCGTAAGTTCTTATATTTTTGTCTAAATTTGTTGGAACCATTACAACTTTTGCGTTAGTTTGATTTTTTACAAATTCAGCGTATTTTGGATTATTATAAGGAGCAATTAAAATGATGCGAACATCTTCTTTTTTTACAATATCAACAACTTTTTTTAAATAACTTGCATTAGGTGGAACGCCCATTTTTTCTTCTAAGGAAACAGTTTCTTTTAAACCAAATCGATTTAGAAAATAAATAAACTCTCTATGATGTACACCTACTTTAAGATCTTTTAGATTTTTATATTTTATTAATAATTCGTTTGTTAAGTTTTTTATTCTTGTTGCAAAATTTTTAAAATTGTTTTCGTAATAGATTTTATTTTCGGGATCAATTTCGCTTAAATGATCTTTAATATTTCTTGCAATGATTACTGCATTTATCGGATCTAACCAGTAGTGAGGATTGCCAAATATATGTATGTCTCCCATAGAACGATCTACTTTCTTATCTGGAACTTCTAGTACATATATACCTTTACTTACATCGCAATTTCCCGGTTGACCTATATAAACCTTAGGATTTCTTGATTGTTCAATAACTTTGGGAAGCCATCCAATTTCTAAGTCTAATCCGATGTATACCAACATGTCTGCTTGGTTTACTTTTAAAATATAATCGGGTCTTGCATCGGCAAAATGGGGGTCTAAATCACTTGGAAGTAAAGCTTCGACTTCGACTTTGTCTTGACCAACTTCTTTTGTTATATATTCTAATACCTTTAATGTAGTTACAACTTTGATTTTACCATATATTGCATTTGTGATCAAAAATATTAAAATTAAAATGTATTTATAAAATTTCATATAAGCCTCCTTTTAATATTTATGAGCTGGGTGTGCACCTAAAATAAATACTGCTTGTATATAATACTGCCATGTTCTTTTATTGGTTTCTAAATCCATCGTAGTACTTACCTGTCCACGAAAATAAGAAAATTCCGATGGCTTGTAAGTTAATATAACGTTGTCTTGAACAAATCCGTTTTTTCTATATTCTGGAATAAGAGTAAAAAGGTTGATTTTTTTAAATGTTGGGGTGGTAAAATAATCGTATCGATAACCGATAAACCATTGTTCGGAAATTTGATATTGAAGAAAACTATAATAACCTGCTTTTGTTTCTACGACTTCGATTTTTTTGGGAGGATCAAATTGATAATTATACTCTTCGAGCGTTGTTTTTAGGTTTGAATTTTCGTCAAAGAAATATGATAGTCTATTAGTGGGACGTTCTTTTGTTTCTCTATACCATACTTCTGTTTGCCATATAAAAGATTTTAATTTGCCTTTTTTGTATTTTAAATAAAAATCAAAACCATATTGATTGTTCCATTTTTTTGGATTGATTTCGGGATGCCAACGTAAATAAGAGAATCCAAATTCTGTACCCCAATAATCACTTAGAGGGAAAAAATGTTTTAAATGGGCTGTAATTAAAGGATTTTGTTTCGTTTTTTTTGCATTTTTTTCCTCTATCGCCATTTCTTGTTCTTCTATGTATTTTTCTACTAAGCAATCGATTTTTTGCGATTGAGAAAGATCAAAAATATTATTACATCTTTGAATTTCTTCTAAGTAGTGCAAAATGCTACCAAGGCTAATATTCTGAATGGGCTGATTTTCGTGTATGATAACTTCTTCTATAAGCTTATCTAAATCGCTTAATGGATTATCAAGAGAATGTCCACCATGAGAATGCCCTCCGTGCGAATGTCCACCATGGGAATGTCCTCCATGAGCATGAGAATGACCAAAGGTTTTTCCATTATAGATACCTATACTTAGTTCTTGCCAAAAAGTCCATGGAAAAAGATACCGAAATTCTATGCCAGTATCTAATAAACCCTCTTCGCCTAAGAGCTCGTTATGTACTAATGGAGTTGTTGTAAAAGGCCAATCATGTTGATGAATGCCATTTAGTCGACCAACATCGGGGAACATCAATCCTAATCGAATGTTAGTTTTTGGTATTAATGTTGCTGGAAATAAAAAATAACCTTCGTGAATTTCTGTTAATAATTCTCCATCCACATTGTGAGCAGCGAAAAAAATAGTTCCAGTAGCGAGTTGATCAATTGCACCAAAAAGTCCAAATTCTGCCATGCGAATATATGTTTCGTTTCTCGTATTGTGAGGCGTATTTTTATCCCATTCGCCAACGATATCAACAGCGGCTGATATATCAACATAAACATTTCTGTTAAAGCTTTGGAATTGAAATTGAGATGTTCTACCAGTGAAATCTTTATTTTCGGTTAAAGAAGGTTTGGACTCTTTTTGGATTTCTTGATCAAATAATTTATTGATATCCGTTTCTTGACCATTTACAAAATTTATAGGAAGTGTTAACAAAAATAACAAAATACTGGCTGATTTAATTATTTTATACATATTCATACAAAACTCCAGTGTTATTTTTAGAATGATAAATAACACTAAAATTTTTCATTCTATTGGCGTCAATAACAAATTTCTTTATAAAAGGATATTACATTACAAAGCATCCATAAAAAACGGACTTGGAGAAACAGAGAATTCCTCGCAATAAAAAACAGTTCTAAAAGAAAAAGGATAAATTAAAAATCCTATAATTTCTATATTAAAAATCTCTTGAATTGGACTTTTCTGGGAGGATTGTTTTAAATATTTTATAATTTTATTTTCTTTGAATATTAGTTCATAAGGATTTCTTTGGTTTTCTGATAAAAATTTATTTTCTGTTGGAATGTTTATTACCTTATTTTTATGATTCTTTAAAACAAGAAAAAGCCGAAATGAACCTTCTATGATTGTACAATTACCCGAAACAGAGAGGATTTGATTCTTAAAACGAAGAGGATTTTTTAGCTTTAAATAAAAACCTTCTTTACCCTGATGTACAACAAAATATTTTCTTTGGAGGAATAGCTTTTCTGTAATAAAAATTATCCCATAGTTATTTTTAGGATTGGTTTGTAGAATCTCTGGGAAAAATTCTATCTTTTGAGGATATATCGACGTTACAAACAAAAGAAGGAGTAGTTTTTTCATTTGAGACCATTTATATCAAAAATCGTTTATTTTCGATTGATTTTTTACAAAAAAAATGGAATAATTTTTAAAAAAAATGATATTTAAATTTATATGATAGACTTTTTGTTTCCTCAATATTGTACGAATTGCGGTAGAGAAAGTAAAGAAGCATTGTGTTTAAGATGTTGGAAGGATTTTAAAAAATATTTTATTTTAAATCAACAAAATCGTTGTGAAAGATGTAGTCACCAATTAAAAAACAATACATGTTTGTTTTGTAATAGCAGACATTTGTTTTTTGAAAAGCTTATTGCTCTATATGAATATAATTCTTTTACAAAAACACTTTTGTTGGATTGGAAGTACAACAACAATGCAAATGTTTATCGAATTTTTCTAAAAGATGTTTTAAAAATTGTAAAAATGATTCAACCAGATCGAATGGGATATATTAGTTCTTCTAAATTTGGAAAAAAGTACCGTTCGTATGATGTCTTAGAAAAATTACTGAAAGAAATTCATAAAATTACCCAAATACCTTATGGAAAAGATATTCGAAAAATCAAGAAGAATAAACAGAGTAAAGGAAAGCAAGTTGAACGTTTTTTTAATGTGTTGTTTTCATTAGGATTGACAATAGAATTCCATACAATAAATAAATACTTGTTAATAGAAGATACTACAACAACTGGTGCAACCATAAATGAGGCAGCGCGATTACTTAAAGAAGCAGGAGTAAAAGAAGTAATCGGTTTAAGTATTTTTTTAGAAGATTTTGAAGAGGAAAGTTTATGGAGTCAATAGCGAAAGAAAAAAAAGAGGATATAACCATATTAAAAGTTAAAGGCAATATTCAACATACCGATACACCCAACTTCGAAAAAGAATTAGAAAGTTTATTAGAAGAAAATGTTATCAAAATCATCATAGATTTAACTAACGTTAAGCTTGTAAGTTCATCCGCACTAGGAACATTGATAGCAATGCAAAGAAGAATTAAACGCAAGGGAGGAGATATTCGCTTAGTTATAACAGAAAACGAAGTCCTTCGTGTTATGCAAATTACCTTATTAAATCGAGTATTCCAGATTTTTGGAACATTAGCGGATGCAATTGAGTCTTTTAAAAAAATAGAGTTTTAAAATTAATTGCATTTAAATTCTTGATTATAAAATATATAAGAGGATGATCTATGTCTAATTCAGAACTATTTTTAAAAGAGTATAAAACATTCAAAATTTACGATAGGCAAATCGAAAAGAAAAAAAATATACTTTTAAATGTGTTTAATATATTTCCCAAAGAAGATATATTTTTCGAAATCGATTCTGATGGTATAACAATCTTTTTAAGAGAGTTGGATTTATTGAATTTTAAAAAGAAAATTGAAATAGAATCCAAAAATACAGAAGATAAAGATACCATTAATTTATTATATTCTATATTGGAACAAATTGAGAAAATTAAAAGCTATGGTTTAAAAGGAAAAAAAAGATTATATGTTAATTACAACAAAGAAAGAAAAGTCAAAAA
>Ga0197142_1005044_pt1 | contig 10472 bp, 7 predicted proteins | sample GBS60_MetaG_FD_148614 | JGI IMG/M metagenome (GOLD analysis project Ga0197142, IMG submission 148614) | Sediment microbial communities from Great Boiling Springs, Gerlach, Nevada, United States - GBS 60_MetaG | ecosystem: Environmental > Aquatic > Thermal springs > Hot (42-90C) > Sediment...
TTCACAAAGAGTTAGGCCATTGCCCCGATGCCGGGTACCCCAAAATGGCAAAAGTCGAACTTAGAAGTTTGGAATTGTTTGGGAAAGTATCGATCCAAACGGACGGAGTGCTATGGGTTACAGAGCCAGTCGGCCAGTTGGGGCAAACTGGTAAGAACCGCATCCGGACGGACGTTTTGCAATCGGGGTTCGTCGGGCCGGAGCCGGAGGCTTCGGGCATCGCCGGCAAAAAGGGCAGTTCGGAACCCCACCTGCTGAGCGGCCCAAATATCATGTAACATATCGTTGCCTACATGGAGGGTTTGTTCCGGCGTGATGTGGCGTTGGGCCAGGACTTGCCGGGCCAGGTGAAATAGGCTAAGACTGGGCTTAGATACACCATATACATAAGAATAGAATGTCAGATGGGGATCAATGCCTAGTTCGGTTGCTGGGCGGGCAAAAAAGGCGGGAAAAAGATGGGGAGTATAAAACTGCGCATTGCTCACAATCCCCAGTAGATACCCTGCCTGCCGTAACCGGCAAAGGGTCTGCTCGGCACCGGGCATGGGCCAGAGCGGGTTGGCCCTGGCTTCCGCCTCCACCGCCAACCAAGCCGGATCCACCCGTCGGATGGCTTCTCGGTTCACGACACCCGTATCGGCCAATCGGCCCAACATCTGCTGCCAAGCCTGCTGAATCGAGATTTCCGGATAATCGACGCCTTCGGCCCGCCGCTGGGCGTGCATGGCCTCGATCAGATCAAATAAAAGATTGGCTTCCTGCGGCGTCCATCGGGCCGGCCGAAGGCCGCCTGCCTCCAATGCCTGCCGAATCGCCTCCATCCGCTGCGCAGTGCGCAATTGCTCCAACTGGGCGTTGGAACTGATCCACAACGTGCCGTACAGATCGAACAGTACCGCCCGGATCCGCTCGATCCAGTCGGGCTTTTGACGCATCTGGTCTCCAAACCGCTCCAGCAGTTGGGAGTTCGGAGCAATCGGCTCCAGCGGGCGAAAATGCCTACGAAATGTCTCGGCAATCCAGAACATCGTTCCTGAAAAGCAGTGCCGGGGGTCAAGCGGATCAGGACATGCCGGGCATCCAGAGTTTTTTCTCTCCGGAGGGTTTCTCCTCCTGACCAGGCGTCCACAATCCTCCCGGCGCCTGTGCGTCGGCGGGCTGCTCGGACGGTTCGCTAGGCAATATCCCGAAAGCGTCCAGGATTTCCATTATATTTTCCAGAACTCCTGGCTCATACTGATGGAGGCGGAAAAGATGTTCGAGCACGGAATGAACCTGGTCAGGTTCCTCTCGTTCTAGGTGATACCGAAGGGCCAGCAAATCCCAAGGGGCACAGGACTTACCGTTTTCCAAGGCGATGCGTCGGCCTTGTTCAATAAGCGGCCCTGCCTTCTCCGAAGGCATGGCCGAGATCGCCGCACCATAACAGGCCGACAACCACATGGGGTGCTTCGCCAGATTAGGCCGCTGCAAAAAGGCGTTGGCAAACCGCTCGGCCGCCGGAACCCACCGGAAATAAGTGGCATACAGATAACCTGTATGAATTTGTTCATCAGATGCTTTGTCCAGATCTACATCGATCCATCGGTACAAAGGAACCTCTCGGAGCGGGACGGTCTGCGGATCGATCGGCTCCGAGGGGGGTAAACCCAGGGCATGGCGGGCAAGCGCCCGATCCCACGGATACTGCTGTTGGAATGCCAATTCCTCCACCCACAGCAGCGCCGCTTCCAAAAGCGTATGGCACTGCGGCTCTTGAGCCGCTTGCCGAGGCGTTCGGCCCTGAAAAATCCCCAATGGTAAATCCAGCCAGCGCCGGAGGAATTGAGTAATCAAGAATTCTTCTTCCTGGTTGGGGTCCAGCTTCTGACCTTTGGACCGTGCCGGTACAATGTCCATCTGAAAATAAGTGGCAGTAGCCGAGACCTGCCCGGTTTGTTCTACGACGACCTCCGGCAGCAGACCTTGACCTACAAACTGCTGGAAGAGGGCTTCCACTCGGGGGCGGGAATATTCGTACACATCATAGATGACCAACCGCGCTTCCCGGTCGGTTTGGCGACCGTACAAGGCGGCCCACCCCAACAAGCCGAACTCTTGGAGCTCCGAAGGAGTCGCCTGGTCGCCCGATAACGGCCGATCTGCTACCAGATAACAGGTGCGGGGTTGCACTTCGCCATCCTCGTCCTTCACTCGCTGTGGCATCCCGGAGATCGGCAATAGCTGCTTGCAAAGGGAAAGGGCCGCCTGTAAGTCACCCTCATCTTTAGGAGTATAAATAAGCTTATAACTGGGAATTTGATCCTCTAAAGGATCTGCCGAAAGGGCCAACGCCACAGCCTCCGCTAAAATCGCCTCCTGCTTCGGCACGTCCAACCGGGCATATTTCCGGAGGGCTTCCCTGGCACCGGCATTGTCGAGCGTCCAACTCCGCATCAAGGCCAAATGCCACCACAAGCCCGGTAGTTCCGGATAGGTTTGGCAGAGTTGGTGGAGTCTGTCGGTTGCATCCAGCCAGTGTCCGTCATCCACTTCAGAGCGAATTTGGGCCAACGCGGCGGCAACAGGCGTATTGGCCACCAGGTGCTCCCGCCACCGAAATGCCTCCCGAAGCAACAAGGAAAAGGCCCTTTCTCCATCCAGGGCACGTGTCGCCGCTTGGAAATCTTCTTGCAGGCTGCAGGGCATCCTAGCCCCAAAACGCAGCAGGGCTAGGCAGGGGACAAGATGCCGTTCGGTCAGCAATTGGAGTGCCACCACAAGGAGGACCCGCGGGGCGCAAATAGGATAGGGACCGGGACATAAGCTCATGCCACGCAACAAGCACCGATACGCCTCCTCGCCCTGCTCCTGACGGGCCAACACGTAGGCCTTCTCCATCACCGCCGCCGGATGGTTAGGATGCTTTTGGAGGAATTCTTCTACCGCCTGCTCCGCTTCCGGCATTTTTTTCAGTCGGTACAGGGTCTCGATTTTGACCGCCCACAGACAGGCCCGCTCTGCACCCCGACGCTGCAACTGCTCGATGTACTCCAGACAGGCATGATCTTGCTCCCCCTCCCACAGGCGGATGATTTTGTCCCACTCGCTTACCAGGTCGGGGCAACAGAATTTAATCTTTTTCCCGCTCCCCGCGGGACATTCCCACTTACTGGCTTGGGCCATGGAAAATTCCTTTCTCTAAAAAACCAAAATCCTCCCCCTGGGAAGGCGAGAAATAGTTAGAACGCCCATATAATCCTCATGAGGGGATAGCTATTCCGCAGCGCTCCGCAGGCTCGCTGCTATCCGCTGGTAGAACCTCCCTGGGGCGTTCGGGAGCCGTCCTCTTTGTTCAGATGCCGACGCAGAAACCGGGCCCGTTCAATATCGCGATCCGTCTGGTCTAACTCGGTGCCGGCCAATTTCTGCAGGTGGGCCGGTTGGGTTTGCAAAAACAGATCGTTCAGTTCCAGAATGCCGATTTCCTGGATCAGGCCCAGATGAATCCCCATCCGCACGCTGGACAAAAGATGCATCGTCTCTTCCGAACTGATTGTCTGGGCGGTGCGTAAAATTCCGAGGGCCCGGCTGATTCGATCATGCAGATTTCGGAGATTCTCCCGCATCAGCAGGTCACGGGCTTTGCGTTCATAGTCGATAATGGCCGGGATGATATCGCCCACTTTCTTCATGATTTCTTGTTCACTCTGGCCTAGCGTTACCTGATTGCTGATCTGATAGAAATCTCCCATAGCCTGGGAGCCTTCTCCATAAAGCCCCCGAACCGCCAAATCCAACTTCTGCAAACTCCGAAATATCTTCTCAAGCTGCCGGGTAAGGACTAATCCCGGCAAATGCAACATCACACTGACCCGGATCCCGGTACCGACATTGGTCGGGCAAGCCGTCAGATACCCCAGCTTTTCGTCAAATGCATAGACCACCCGCTGTTCAACCCGGTCGTCCCACTGATTGACCGTCTGCCACACCTCCTCCAGATTCAGCCCGCTGGCCATCGCCATAATCCGCAGATGGTCTTCCTCGTTGATCATCAGGCTGAATCGTTCCGCACGATCGATGACCGCGCTGCGTGGGCCTTGACCTTCAGCCAATTCTCGGCTAATCAACTGCCGTTCCACCAGCAGTTGCCGATCCAATAAATCCAGTTGCTCCAAGTCCACATAAATTACTTGGGATGTATCGGCATGGGAGAAAATCGCCTCCTTCAAGGTGTGCTGGATCCGTTGGCGGTCGAGCTCGGTAGCCCGGCTTCGAAAAGGATACGAAGCCAGATTCCGAGCCAATCGAATGCGACTACTGATGACAATATCTGAGTCGGGCCCGGAACCTTTGAGCCACTCCCCGCGGCTGCGGCTGAGTTGCTCTAACTCCCGTGCCAAATCCAGAACCGATTCATTAGGAGGAGGAGGATTCTTCGATTTCACGGATTTTATCCCGCAAACGAGATGCCAATTCGTAATTCTCTTCCTGAATCGCCTCTTGCAACTGCCGACGGTAACGAATCAGTTCGGTATGCTTCCGGCTTAGTTCGGCCGAATGCGTGGGCCGTTTGCCCGTATGGTGCCTTTCCCCGTGGATGTTCAGCAGGAGCGGTTGCAACTCTTTTTCAAAGACCACATAGTCATACGGGCACCCCAACCGGCCTTGGCTCCGAAAGTCATAAAAGCTAATCCCGCAGTAAGGACAGAGTTGCTGATCCAGTTCGGCCAATTCTTCGGCCGTTTGGCTTAACGCAATCTGCTTGGCCATCTGCTGTGCTAACACGGCCGCCATGCTTCCAGCCGAAGCAGGCTCATTGCCCGCCTGCATTAAATATTCCCGAGCATGATCTTCGCACAGATGCAATTCTACCGGTTTGCCCCCGGTTAGCTCCGTAATATGAAACGTCGCCGGTTTGTCACAACGTTGACATCGCATCCTCGCAGCAACTCCTAGTTTAAGCAGAGACGGCCTTGTTCCCTTGCCCTTCGAGCAATTTCCCTCTTGCGATTCTAACAGGAGCCAACTTGCTGTCAAGGACAGCGCCCCGGCAAAACCGCACCCTCCTGGGAAACAGCCTGAGAGGCTGTCCCGAACCTCCGCTTTTAGCCGGATATTATTACCCCAACTGGCATCCGCCAACAGGCAAAATCCTCATAAAAGAGGGCTGTTTGACAAAGCAGAACGCTTGGCAAAGGAATCGGGGGCCCCGCCCAGGTACTCATTCCGGCATAGCCTCTTGGGAAAATTCCGTTTTAACCGAATATCCCACTAATCGGCGGTCCCCGGGCTGCCAGACTCATAAAAACGGGCATTTTGGGCAACTTGAAGGGTTTGGAAATAGTTTGGGGGCCGCCGACCGGATACCCACTTGGGATAGCCTCTTTAGGACAGATGCACTAGGACAGATGCACCTGAGTTTCCTGGATAGAAACGTTTTGGTGGGCATTTTCCCCTTTATTGAGGGCACCTCCACCAAATACCCTTTCTGGGGTTGGCTATGCTAACCTTTGGCCCTAAAACTTTTACTGCTGCGCACGCTTTGGCACCTCTGGGTGGGATTCTCCGAAGGCCTAATGAAATCCCCAAATCTCGGGAGTTAGCCCATACACTTCGTTCCGGGTGGGATTTTGCCCCTCTGTAGTATGCTGCTCTGGGGGCTTCCGCTTTTCTCCCCCAAGGTCAGGACGGTGTATTGGGGGTGGATGTTGGGGGAGTTTGTTTCGCACTTTGTAGAGCAAGGTGGAATGGTAGGGTGGGGGCAGTTGGAGGGCCTGGGAAGGAATCTGCAAGACCGAAGGAACGGGTAATTCCTTCCTTATCTTAAATATCTACTAAATAGATAAAATAGATGAGCGTTTCTCTGCCTTCATGCCCTTATAAAACAGCCAGTTTTTGGGTGGGATTTTTGTCTATCTTTTTTATTTTGTGTATATTGTCGTTCTTCAGGGATTCATGAGGCCATAATCCTCCCCTTCCCCTATTTTGACTGTATCCACCCGGCCAGGCCACCACCATATATAGGGGCTAAAACTGGCTGGAACTCCATAGATTGGGGCAATCGCTCCCGGTGGATACAGTCAAGCTATTGGTTCATTCGCAATTCGGCAAAGTGCGAAATGCACCCTGTTGGGGAAGCCTCCGGCTTTCCCGCTTGCTAGAGGGAGAACACGTTGATAGACTGAGTTTCGGGAGGATTGGAAAATACATTCCGGTAACATGTTAGCCGAATGAAGCACCTTGCCTCTCCCCTGGCCGTCGAGAAGCTGGCTGAGAATTGTCCCTGCCGCACAAGCGGACATCCAGAGAAAAAAGAAGGCCATGTTATCTGGACTGCTACTTGTGAGCAGGGAGATATCGGCCTACCGTTCGGCTAAAATGTTACTAAATTCGGTTTGCCAAACCCCCTTTGTTGTTATACTTATTCCCCCTTTTTGATGGGGATGCGTCTTGTGGGCAAAAAATATTATCCGGATTTCGATACGTTCCGCAGCCTCGCCCAAGATGCCGATTTAGTGCCTGTTTATCGGCGGCTGGTCAGCGATTCGCTTACCCCGGTGTCGGCCTTTCACAAACTGGATGCAGGTCGGTGTGCGTGTTTATTTGAAAGCGTCATCGGCGGGGAGAAAGTAGGCCGGTACAACTTCCTGGCTACCCACCCGTTTATGGAGATTGAGGCCTATGGCCATCGGGTAACCGTGCATCAGCACAGCGGGGTGTCTGCTTCGGGGCAACCGATCCTGGTAACCCGGCAGTTTGAATGCGAGGACCCCCTGGAGGAGCTGCGACGCCGGGTGGAGAGTTTTCGGGAGGCTCGGGTGCCGGGTCTGCCACCGTTTTGTAGCGGGGCGGTCGGCTATGCGGGTTACGATGCGGTGCGATGGTTGGAACGGCTTCCCAGTCCGCCGCCGGATGATCGCCATGTGCCGGACATGGCCTTTGCCTTTTATGATCAGATGGTGGTCTTTGACAATATCACCAAGACGATCACGGTAGTAGTGATGGCCCGGTTGGATAAGGCGTCCAACCGTTCCGAACCAGCGATTCGATATGCCTATGAGGCAGCACAGCGGCGGGTGGATGAGCTAGTGGATCTATTGGCTCATCGGCCTTGTCCGTTGGAGCCGGTGGATATCGACGTGGACGGCCAGGTCCATTTGCCTTATACCTCCAATTTCACCCAGGAGGCGTTCGAAGCGGCGGTGCGCCGGTGTGTGGAGTACATTTATGCAGGTGACATTTTCCAGGTGGTGCTCAGTCAGCGTCTGTCCACTCGGATCCGAGCGCATCCGTTCCAGATTTATCGGGTGCTTCGGGTGGTGAATCCTAGTCCGTTTATGTTTTATTTACGAACGCCCAGTGTTACCTTGGTGGGCAGTTCGCCGGAGATCATGGTGCGCGTCTGGGATCGGCAGGTAACGGTCCGCCCGTTAGCTGGCACCAGGCCCCGCGGCGCCACCGAAGAGGAAGAGCGACGGTTGGCCGAGGAACTTCTGGCCGACCCCAAAGAACGGGCGGAACATGTTATGCTGGTCGATCTTGGCCGAAACGATATTGGCCGGGTCTGTCAGTACCGCTCGGTGCGTCTAACGGATGTGATGACCATTGAACGGTATAGCCATGTGATGCATCTGACCTCGAATGTTACTGGAACCTTGGCGCCGGGGAAAACGGCGTTTGATGCGTTACGTGCGTGCCTGCCCGCCGGGACAGTGACCGGCGCTCCGAAGGTGCGGGCGATGGAGATTATCGACGAGTTGGAGCCGCAACGCCGCGGCCCGTATGCCGGGGCCGTAGGCTATGTGGATTTCAACGGCAACATGGACACATGTATCGCTCTACGCACCATCGTTATCCAGGACGACATGGCCTACGTGCAGGCCGGAGCCGGCATTGTGGCCGATAGCGTCCCGACACGTGAATGGCATGAGACGCTGAACAAAGCCCGTGGCCTGTTGAAAGCCATCGAAATTGCCGAAGCCCAGGTTTCCACTGCCCCTGCGGTCCATCCGGCCTTGCGAGCCGTCAGCCTCGCCGACTAACAGCCTCTGGGGCATCTCTCAGAAACGTGTAATCAATCATGCAGTTGTTTTACCCTCTTGATCCTGGCAGGGTGCGGTGGACAAGAAAGGAAACCAGAGTGCCTCTGAAAAGCCCGTAACATTTTTGCCGAATGAAGATCCCGGTGGAGGGACATACTTGTCAGTTCCGGCGGCCACGAGGTGCGAGCCTCTCCATTTGGCTAAAATGTGTTTTATTGCTTCAAACGGCTACAGTGTTACAAAATCCCTAACATTCGTATTTGCTGGGCTGGGCAATCCGATCACTCCAACCATAGGGATAAGGAGCCTCCGATGCGGATCGATGGGATTGAGATTTTTCATGTGGCGGTTCCGTTGACAAAGCCGATGATTACCCCGTTGGGCCAGTGGGAGCGGCTTGAAACGGTGCTGGTGGGCCTGGAAAGCCAGGGGGTAGTCGGTTGGGGAGAAGCCAGTCCGGGTAACGCCCCCGTTTTGGGGCCGGAGTGGACCGGCAGCGTTTATCGGTGTTTGGCCGATTGGATCGCTCCGGCCCTGGTGGGGCAATCTTTTGACCGGGGCGAGCAGGTGCAGGAGCATCTGGTCCGATTGCGAGGCAACCGATACGCCAAGGCGGCCGTCGATTGCGCCTGGTGGGACCTGGAAGCACGTTTACAGGGAAAATCTTTACATCAACTCCTGGGCGGACAGACCGATCGGCTTCCTCTGGGCGTTAGCTTCGACAAAATGCCCGATATCGAAGACCTTTTGGAGGCGATCCACCGGGCCTTTGAGACGGGTTATAGCAGGGTGGAACTCAAATTCCGGCCCGGCTGGGAAGTCTCCATGGTCCATATGGTCCGCCAGGAATTCCCCACCGAACAGATTCACATTGATGTGGAGGGAGACCTTCGGCTCAGCCACATGGAAATGCTCTGCCGACTGGACGACTTCATGTTGGCCATGATCGAGCAGCCGTTGCCGCCGTATGATTTGGTCGGCCATGCCATGATCCAAGATACTATCCGTACACCGATCTGCTTGGCCGAAAGTATTACCTGTCCTGAAGAAGCCGAGATCGCCTTGGAACTGAAAAGCGGCCGATACATCAACCTAGAACCAGGCCGAGTGGGCGGCCTGACCCCGGCCCAGCAAATCCACGACGCCTGTGCGGACGCCCATGTCGGGTGTCGGCTGGGGGCCATGCCGCAGACGGCTATCGGCGCCGCCATCGGACTGGCCCTAGGAACCAAAACCAACTTCACCTATCCGGCCGATTTCTTCCCGTCGGAAGACCTTCTGGCCGACGACCTGGCCGAGCCGATCCGACTGGAGCGCTCGCCGGAAGGCCAGCTTTTGGCCGTGCTTTCCGACCAGCCCGGCATCGGACGCCAACCGGATCGCCAAAAGCTGCAAACCTGGACCTTACACCATAGCCGACTACCCCACCAAAGATAGCACTTTCCCTATACCGACCGGGGCTTTGTTCTAACTTGCTGATATTTAATAAGTTATGTTTTCGGGTAACACTTTAGCCCCATGAAGCTACCCGCCTCTCCCCCGGCGGGAGAGGCCGGCTGAGCGAAGCGAAGCCGGGTGAGGGGGGGTTCGGTGGCACAAGAAACCTGGATTCCTGCTTACGCAGGAATGACACATCGGCGTCCTCCATTCGGCTAAAATGTTACCAATCAGCTAAAGTGTTACGAATTTTTCTGGAAAAGTGCCGGGCTAGAAAATTGACCTGGCCTATTGGCCGGAGGGTGTTGCCGCCAAGGCCTTGTTCAACACGGAAGCGTCGGGGAAGGGGTCTTTTTGGACTTTGGAGCGGAAAGATTCGGCTTCTTTTTGGGCATGAAACGGGCGGCACAAGTCGGCCAATTTTTTCCCAGATGAACTCCAAGGTTCTTTCCAAGCGGCACATCCGAATAGCAACACCAAACCGCCCACCGCCAACGTGTTTTTCCCCCTTCTCCAGTAGGTTCGCAGAAGGCCGGTCCACCGCCGCCCAAACCCCTTAAGCAAAAAACTGTTCCTACAAATTGCTCCCGACGGGTTCCTTCCAGAAACATTCCTTTCCGGCATCGGAAAAGAGCCTTTTTAGCAGAGGTCCGGACTGCCTATGTACCGCCCCAAAAGAGTGTCCGAAGAAAATCAAAACGCCCAACCTCCCTAGGGTTGCGGCCGAGGTTGGGCCATCCACTGGGAAACCGTATCAGGCCCCAAAGGTTTTTGAGGACCGGCATCGCCAAATAGCCGGACAAACCCCCCGCCCGATTTGCCCCAGGAACTGGCCTGCATGCTAACACACCCACCAGCAAACCACAGAACCGCCACAGACAGGCAGAAGCATACCAGCCAACCCCTTCTTCGGATTCGGTCTGGCAGAGGTGATCGGTCTGGCAGAGGTGATCGGTCTGGCAGAGGTGATCGGTCTGGCAGAGGTGATCGGTCTGGCAGAGGTGATCG
>Ga0197142_1005045_pt1 | contig 10472 bp, 7 predicted proteins | sample GBS60_MetaG_FD_148614 | JGI IMG/M metagenome (GOLD analysis project Ga0197142, IMG submission 148614) | Sediment microbial communities from Great Boiling Springs, Gerlach, Nevada, United States - GBS 60_MetaG | ecosystem: Environmental > Aquatic > Thermal springs > Hot (42-90C) > Sediment...
TAGCTCACAGTTAAACCTATGAATAGGTATGTCAATTTGTATTTAAACCTGAAAAACCTACAAATTTTCAAATAACATCTTGATTGAACACCTAAGAAACACAAAATAAAATCAAATTATTGTAATAGCTCTAACTAGTCTAAAAAGACATTATAGACGGCTAGATGACCCTAGTCAGGGTTAGGGTTTAAAAAATAACTAAGAACTCTCAATAAAAAAATTAGTTTTACCACAGATAACAACTTAGTTACCAATTGCTCACGTTAAGGCAGCGCCAAAAATATCAACTCAGCCAGTTTTGAATACAATTAGCTCCAGGCAACCAAAAACATCTAAATTAACTACAACCAAATCTAAAAAGCTGTAGCTAAAGCTAATTTAGTCAAGGAGTTACAAAAAAGTTTGGCGCTTGGTTGAAAATTCGCTATAAATGAGTTTTATTAATCAACGTTAATCAACAGAAAGAAAATGTGTTAAATTTTGTTAACGTTAGGCAAATAGTGGTATAACTTAAAAAGTTTTTTATAGATGTAACTTTTTGTTTATTTCTAAAGCTTTTACTTTTTTCGGTTCTCAATCTAGACTTCGTGTTAATTTGTTTTTTCTAGGGGAAGGTGAACCTCGACCTTCAGTAGACGATGGTAAAATGAATGAAGGAAATAAACGGATTGAAGGAGAAACAGAAGCATTAGCTATGGCTGAGTTAGTCGCTACAAAAATCAACTCCTATTTGTCACGAGAACAACTATCCCCTGTAGATGTTTATTTCATTAAAGAAAATCTAAAACAACTTAATGATTTATTGTCACAGTTACCGCCTACAAAGCGACAAGTTTACGCTAACCTAATTAAGGAAGTAGAACCACGGCTACTAGTTTTAGAAGCTAAAGCTCGTATTGAAAGAATTATTAGATTTTGGCCGCTACAAGAATTACTATCTCCTATACAGATTGATGAAATAGCATTAAATTTAGAAAGACTTAGGACTTTATTACCACAATTATCGTCTGAAGAACAAGAAGAACTTAAAGTTAAATTATTACAATTACAACCTGGAGAAGGAGGGGATATTGAAAGTTTGATTGCAACATTAGAAGCACAGCTACCAAGATTAGAGATTGCAGTGTATCCTATAATAAGCCAAATGATCGACATAATTGATTACAGGTTGGCAAACAAAACACTAAATCCTGAATATATTGATTTAATGCAAAGAGATCTTCAAAAACTTGGAGATTTATTGCCACACTTACCACCTAATAAAAAAACAGAAATACTTCAAGGTCTATTATCACGTTTACAACCTAGAGAAGGAGAGAGTCTTGAGGATTTGCTCGTAAGATTAAAAGAACAGCTACCAAGCTTAAAGGCCGTAGGTTATATTATAGAAATCAATTACTGGTTGTTACAAATACACCTAAGCCCTGCTGCTGCAAATGCTATTATAAAATCAATGATAACGGAACTTAAAGGTTTATTACCACGATTGCCGTCTGAAGAACAAGCAGTTTCTAATAGATTAATCCAAACAGCAGAAACACGGTTAAAACTATTAGAGTTAAATTTTTATTATAAAATGATCGATTACTGGTTGTCACAGGAATTACTATCCCCTGAAGGGATTGATAAAATACAAAAAAATCTAAGAAAAATCAAGGATTTATTACAACAAGATAGTAATGGTGTAGTAGTATTATCAGAATTTAAAACTGAATTAGAAAAATTTGAAAATGAAGTAACAATGTTAACACAAGAACAATCACCATCCTCAATTCAGGCCCTTAGAAAAAGTTTTGGTCAATTAATAGAACGAATATTTTGCGTAGATTAGAATAACCATCAGCACAGCCAAAAGAAACAGAACAACCAGAACAATCAGAACAATCAAATTAACCTGAAAACCAGCATAGTTGGAACCTTAGGAAGAGTCAAATTGGTTAGAATAATTTCCTTATTCCAAAGTTAAAACTGTGAAGGTAATCTAGTTTAGTAAAAAACTAAAGTTAAACTTAAGTTTACAAAGGTTGTCGAGAAATACAACCCTAAAGTGGGATTTCGTTAGATTGTTCTAATAAGTTTTCACCAAATTCTTAAGTCCCTTAAAAAGGTGATGAGTATTGGCCAGTATCCGGAAAATCTAAAGTGCCAATTTTCTAGTACACCACTTGAATCAGCTTAGTTATCTGAGCAATTTCGGTTGCATCAAAACTAGTTGTAAGAACCAAGTCTTGTGGTTTTGGGTTGGTTAAGCAGTGGGCATCTAAAAATTGCACTTGACCAGTAGTTACTCGTACAGACGAATTAAAACTGGGGGAGTTTTCTACCAACAGTTTGTAAAACATCAACTGGTTACGATAGCGCCAAAGCTTGGTTTGTTCTTGTGAGCTACGCCTAGTCCAACTGAACACAGGTTGACCAGTCTTGAAGTCAACTACACTCACTTGAGTGTCCTCAAAAACTAAACAATCGATTTTGCTGGTTAGTTTAGCTTGGTTAATTGAAATTGTTTAGTGGCCAAAGTTATGTTCTAGTTTGGAGTTAGTGAATTTGTAATGGTTACACCAAAAAATTTGACTTTTTAGTGAAAATAGTTGTTGGTTGTGCCGTTGCAAGTTATTGTGCATAACCTATGTCACAACCAGCTCAAAGAGTTAATAACTTAGAAGAACTAGCTAAATTTTGTAATCACAAAGGGTTTATTTTTCAAGGTAGTGCTATTTATGGAGGCCTGGCTAACACTTGGGACTATGGACCTTTAGGAGTGGAACTAAAAAATAATATTAGACAGTTATGGTGGAAACATTGGGTTTATGACCGTGACGATATTCATGGCTTAGATTCGGCCATTTTAATGAACCCAAAAGTTTGGGAAGCTAGTGGTCACGTAGCCAGTTTTTCTGATCCTTTGGTAGACAGTAAATCTTCCAAAAAAAGATATCGAGCAGACAAACTAATTGAACAGTTTACAGATGAAAGGCCTGCCAATTGGGCTGGGGAAAAAACTCCACCTGAAGTGTTATATCAGTTCTTAATCGATAAAAATATACCTGACCCAGAAACTGGTGAAACTAATTGCTGGACCATGCCAAGAATGTTTAACTTAATGTTTAAAACCAAACAAGGCGTAGTGGAAGACGAAGCTAGCGAAATTTATTTAAGGCCAGAAACTGCCCAAGGCATTTTTGTAAACTTTAAAAATGTCCAACGAGCCATGAGACAAAAAATTCCCTTTGGTATTGCTCAAGTTGGTAAAGCTTTTCGTAACGAAATCACTCCCGGCAACTTTACTTTTAGAACTCGTGAATTTGAACAAATGGAAGTAGAGTATTTTTTTGATCCGGCACAAACTCCTTGGAGGACAATATTTGAAGAATTACGAGATTATTCCTGGAAATTTATCACCGAGATAATTAAATTAGATCCAAATAATTTACGACTTAGAGACCACGAACCTAACGAGTTATCTCACTATTCTAAAGCCACTACAGATATTGAATACAAGTTTCCTTTTGGTTGGGGCGAGTTATGCGCTGCTGGCGCCTACAGAGGGGCTTTTGATTTAACTCAACACCAAAATCATTCAGGCAAAGACCTAGAATACCATAACCAAGTAGAAAACCGTAAATATATTCCACACGTAGTCGAACCGTCTTTTGGTTTGGACAGGCTAGTGTTGGCTGTGTTGGTGGATTGTTTTTATGTTGAAACTGTGGAAGGTTCTACCGAACCTCGAAAAGTTATGAAATTTCCCTACCAACTGGCTCCTTACAAGCTGGCAGTATTACCACTAATGGACAAGGACGGTTTGGATGATTTAGCTAAAAAAGTATATAAAGACCTAAGAAGTCAGGGTATTTATTGTGTCTATGACGATAAAGGTTCCATTGGTAAACGCTACCGCCGCCAGGACGAAAACGGCACTCCGTGGTGTTTGACTGTAGACTACCAATCTCTTGAAGACCAAACTTTTACTTTAAGACATCGGGATACTCTACAACAGACCAGAATTAGTCTAAACGAAATTAATCAATATTTAACCGCTGAAGTTTTCGATAAAGATTTGAAAAGATAAAAACTGTTCGGTGGTATAATTGTAATTAGCAACAAGTGCTAGCAAGATTGTAATTGAAATAATGGTTATTTACCTCAAACACCTTTTCAACAACCTATTCTAATAGTAAAAGTCCGTCTTATTCAAGAAATATCTTATCGAATAAGTAAGTTAACTTCCACGTTATCATGTTAGATACTACACTATTGCTAACCCAAATAGCTATTAGGCTTTAATTTAACAACATTAAACCTAACCTCTGTCTTTAAGCAATCAATTTGTATCCACAAATCTAATTCCTTAAAACAAGGAAAGGTATATCATAATTTAACAGCAAAACTCGGGTGGTAACCTTTTGTACCAAAAAATTAAAGTTTAAAGAGCAACTTTGACAAAATATTCTGGCTGGTTTTGGGTTTATTAGTAATTTTACTAATTAAGTTTAGCGCTTTATGTCAGAATTTATTTTACACGCTTTTGAGGCTGGTCGTCGGGGCAAGCCAGACGAAATTGATTCTCAAATTGCTAATCTTATTGGGGCAGAAATTATGCGTCGGGATATGAATGCTAGGTTTGATTTACGGGTTAACGGTTACTATTCTAATGTAGATAACGGTATTAGAGTTAGAATAGCTGGCGAAATTAGTGATTTTATTTTATCTCAACCAGATTTTAAAGATTCTGTAGCCAAAATAGTAATTCAAAAATACGAAGAAATTTATCGGTCTAAATTAGACCCTAATCAGGTAATTTTTGGTTTTGCTCCTCAATCTGACGCACTTTCTTTAAACTCCCAAAAAGAAGTAGCTGGAGATAGTGGAATTGCTATTGCCGTAGCCTATAAACAAGGTCCTTACTACCTGCCATGGGAAAGATTTCTGGCGGTAGATTTGCGAGACCTGATCGATAATATTTACTTATACAACAAATACCCTGAGTTTATTCAAAACCCTGAAGATTTTGCAGAATTAAGTAAACTTAGAGCCGATGGGAAAATTGAAGTCACGGCAATGTATGAAGGTGTGCAATTTAAAGGTATCAGAAGCATAGTTATTGCTGTTGAGCAAGCTACTGACTTATCGGTAGATACTTTAAGAAACCTGCTAGGTAGACTAGTGCAAATCTACCTTGACTACCATCAACAACAATGGTCTGTTGATTTAGGTAATCCAGTCCTGATTATTAACGGTGCCGGACACTGGCCAGAAGGAGGTTGGAAAACCGATGCTGGTAGCCGAGAAGCCAAACCCTATAGAGATGCTTTTGCTAGCTATGGAGTTTGTGAAGACTCGTTTTCCGGAGAAGATCCCACTAAACCTTCAGCTACGGCCTCTTTACTAGCCAGGTACATAGCTGTATCTGTGGTGAAAAGTGGACTAGCTGACTTTGCTAGAGTTACTTTATGTTACCAACTAGGACAACATTATCCAATTCTGAATATCTTTACCCAAAACACGGCTACTTTACCCCAGGCTGAACTAGAAGATTTAGTTAAGCAAAAAATTTCCCTAAAATTTAAGGACGCTATTAATTTGTTTAATCTTAAAACCCCCGAATATTATCAAAGCGTAGCAGAATGCTCAGATTATTTTCAAAATCCGAACTTTTCCTGGAATCAAGGCGTTAATTTAGTTTAATTACAGCTTAAACGTATGCAATATCTTTTATTGAGATCTAAACGACGCACTGTTGCTATAACTCTAAATTCCCAAGGAGATCTAATAATTAGAGCCCCAAAAGACTTGCCTAGTGAACAACTTGAACTGATTTTGCGACAAAAAGCTAACTGGATTGAACGAACTAAAAAACGCATTCAAAAACAACAAAAGCTTTGTTACAACCCTTTATTAGATCATAAACTAATTTTGTTTGGTCAGACCTATTCTATAAATTTTACTCCAACAATACACCAAACCCAAATTGGCAGCCACGCAATCTCTTTTCCCAAAACTAACTCTCCAACCCAACAATTGGTAAATTTTTATAAAGAGCAACTGAAAGCTTATTTGCATAACCAATTACCCGCTTGGGCGAAAACCATGCAAGTGCAATATCAGTCTGTCAAAATTACCAAGGCAAAAAAGCGACTCGGTTCTTGCAGTGGCCGAAAAACCTTATGCTTTAGTTGGTTAAACGCAGCTTTGCCAACTTGGGTTATTGATTACATCATAGTCCACGAATTAGCCCATTTAAAACACCTAAATCATTCCCCTCAATTTTGGTCTGTGGTTAACACTTATTATCCTAATCACCAATTAGCTAAAAAATACATTCGTCAAAATTTACACCTATTTCCAAAATTAGATAGTTTAACTACTTCATCAAATGTAAATTCATGAAAACTTACTCTTAGTTTTGATAACAACTTTCTTAAGTTCTCAACTCTGATTTAGAGTCTAAAAACACAAATTAGCACAGCACTCATTAACTTTTAAAAAATTTACAGCTCTAAGAAATTACAAACCCCACCAGGCAATAGCTAAACTATCGGCAGCATCATCGGGTTTGGGCAACCCCCTCAAACCATAAATTTTTTGAACCATCGCTTGAACTTGCCGCTTATTAGCCTTGCCATAACCACATAAAGTTTGTTTGACTTGCAATGGCGTAACGTTAACTACCGGAACTTGATACTTAGCTAACAAATATAGGATTGCTCCCCTACTTTGAGCTACAGTAAAAGCTGTTTTTTGGTTTTTAAAGAAAAATAACTCTTCAATAACCGCTTTTTGTGGCCTATACTGCTGAATCAACAATTCTAAATCGTTAACTATTTCCAATATTCTGGAAGCTAAATTTAAATTGTTGGTAAAACTAGTTTTAATTACTCCAAAATCTAGACAATAAGGGTTTTCTTTGGAACCACTAACCAACGCATATCCTAGAGTAGCTACCCCTGGATCAATACCTAAAACTAACATGCACATCAACTAATAGTCTTGAGGACTTGCCAAAAAACAGTAAAAAGTCAATACTAATAGGCCAAATTCTTTGTGTTAAATAAAATTTTCTCGATGTTGCAAAATACTAACGTCATCGGTTTAGATATTGGCACCACTTCTATTAAAATGGTGGAAATAGCCCATTTGGGTCAAAGGTTAGAACTAGTTACTTATGGTGTGGCTAAACACAATTTAAATTTAGAAGGTTATTGGGATAAAACTGTCCTAAAACAACTAGCTGTAATTATTGAAGATTTGATGAAGTCAGGTGGGTTTACTGGCTACAAAACTGTAATGAGTGTGCAAAGTAAAGATGTGTATGTTAGTACAATGGATTTTGAAGCTCACTGGGATAATCAAAGAATTGAGGAAGAAATCAACGAACAAGCCAAATACTTTTTACCTTACCCTCCAGAAGAAATGCGCTTATCCTGGAACTTAATTTCCGACGATCCGCGGATTCAGCAATACACAGGTAAAAAACGGGTAATTATCAACGCGCTGCCAGAATTTGTAATTACAAATAGCAAAAACTTGTTTGAACATGTCAATTTGGATGGTGTGGTTTTAGAAAATCAGACGATTTCTCAGATTCGAGCTACTTTAAGAAACGATAGAGGGAATACTATTTTAGTAGATTTTGGAGGGTTCCATACTACTTTAAGTATCGTAGTTAACGGTGTGCTTAGAGCTAGCACCCACTTCCCTATTGGCTCAGAAAAAATTACTGAAGATTTAGCTAACGCTATGGGCATAAACCGAGAAACAGCAGACTATTTTAAGCATGACCTAGGATTAGTTAACTTATATGAACTACCTAAGCAAATTAAAGATACTTACGAAGTAATCAAAACCGAACTCAAAACTTTTATTAACCTAAACCAAAAAGCAGCTCAATCAGCTAGTAAAATTGTATTTACCGGTGGGGGTATTTACACCCCTGGTTTTTTGGAATTTTTTCAAGATTTACCAATTCCCAGTTTCGCTGGGGTCTGTACCAGACACTTATATATACCCCCAAACTTGCTACCTTATATTATGTTAATTTCTAATCAACTATCCACAGCCATAGGTCTAGCTTCTAGAACTTCTATTTAAATGTCTAAAAATAGAATCTAAGTCACTAATTTAGAAGAAAAACTCAATAAAAAAGTATCTTTAACTTTAAACCTTAAAATAATTTAAAAATTAAACCTAAAAATTAGTAGCTTAAAAAGCTTCGCGAATTTATCATTAGAATTTGGTCCTTTAATTAAACCTAAAAAATTTGCCAAAATCTTAAATTTATAGTATACTAAATTTTGTAAGTTAATTTTTATTAAGTCTGTTTAGATACTAACTTATGTTTACCAAAAACTTTACTAGACTAGCTAGTAGATTTTTACGCAAAGCAACCGCTATTTTGGGTGGTTCTCTGTTTTTGTTCTCTAGTCTAGTAGTACCTGTTAGTGCCCAGGTATTTTATCCGGGAGATCCAGGCACGGGCATGACTCCAGGAGCCTATGGCTCTTACGAATATAGTTTTTGTTATTACAATAACAATGACGATTTAGAATGTTTTGATTCTGCGCGTAGAATTGGAGTCACTAAAAACATAGTTTCCATAAACGGAAATCCCTCTAAGACTAATGTGAATACTAGCGAAGGTGGTGCCACGGTAAGGTACCGAGTTAGTTTTACTAACAACCTCAATCCTGCTGCACCTCTAACTACGGTTTATCTAAGAGACTATCTACCTGATGTAGTTGCTTCAATCACAGCTCCTCAAATTATTACCAATGGTACCACAGCTAGTAACCCAGGAAGTTTTACTACTTCCAACAACAACCAAGACTTAACTTGGACGGGTACCTTGAACCCAGGTCAAACTTTGGTGTTTGAGTTCGATGCTACTTTACGAGCCACTTTAACTAACGACGATGTAGGTCCACACGTAAACACGATTTGTGCCGCTACTACTCCGATCCAAAATGGCTCGGCTACAGACTGTGCTAATGCCACTTTTGATGTTATCAGAAATCCGGTACCCCCAAACACTACCGATTTAAGTTTGGAAAAAAATATTAATGGTATCAATTCTTTCCGACCAGGAGACACTATTACTTATTCCTTCAGAGTGACCAATAATGGCAGTACTCCAGTCACTAGTTTTGTGATTAACGATAACAATGCTATAGACCCTAGAACTGTTTGGCCAACAGCTTTGTTAAACAATTTTTCAACTACTGGAGCCACAGCTAGTTTGGGCTCAGTGACTGTTAACTCAACTAACAACACAATCAGCTGGTCAGGAGCTACATTAAACCCCAACCAGAGTGTAACCATCACAGTAAATGCCACGGTAAGACAAAACTTGCCCTTAAATAGCGGCAATTATGATGCCACTAACAGAGCTTGTGTACAGATTCAAAACGATTCTACCCCAGCCAATGATTGTAGCACGGTAATTGCCCAAATTACAATTCCACCAACAGAAAATCCAGCTTTAGGTATTGAAAAACAAATCCGAAACAACTTGTTCCGATCGATCAACCCCAGCCAAGAAGGACAGAGAATTCCTTACCAAGTAACTATTACTAATACATCTAACCAAAATGTAAACGAGTTCTTTATTATTGATGTTTTACCTCCAGCTTTAGTGGCTAACTCACTGCAAATCGATAGTGTAACCACAGGTAACGCCACAATAATTAATACCACTGACATTAGATGGACAGCCCCGAGTGGTCAACCATTGCAGCCTTTACAAACAGTAACCATTAATTTTAGTGTAGCTTTAACCGATCGTAACAATTTACAAAATCTGGTTAACTCATTACAAAGAAACATTGCTTGCGTACGTTTAACAGCTGATGGTAGAAACGAAGGTTGTCATTACGACTGGTTTAATATAGTTCCCGAAAACAGACCAACCCCGGTAGATTTACAACTTTTCAAAGGTGAAAGGTTCGGCAGAACTGGGTTTAGACCAGGAGATACGGTTACATATGAATTTATAGTAACCAACATAAGCAACACTCCAGTAAATTCTTTCTTTATTGAAGAAGTTCTTTGGCCAGATCAGCTAGATGGAATACAATCTGTACAAGCAGACAGAGGTACAGTGACACTGGTTCCAGTATCTTTTAATGGTGGAGATGTAAGAACTGATATTTTTTGGGAAAACAGCACGCTTGGTCCAGGAGAATCAGTTGTCATTTACGTCACAACTTCAGTTCGAAATAACCTTAATATTACCCAAACTACTCCGGCAACTAACCGTGCTTGTGTAGAACACCCAGACGACCCTTCCAACGGACCAAGAGGCAACAACAACTGTCGAGAATTTCAAATTAATATTCTGCCAGAGGATCAAGAACCACCCGAAAACCCTGTCGCTAATATCCAAAAAATCATTTCCAACCCTGACGATCAAGCTTTTGGTCACAACGATCCTAATAACTCCAACAGAGTTCGCTATAGCATCACTGTAGCCAACA
>Ga0197142_1005046_pt1 | contig 10471 bp, 5 predicted proteins | sample GBS60_MetaG_FD_148614 | JGI IMG/M metagenome (GOLD analysis project Ga0197142, IMG submission 148614) | Sediment microbial communities from Great Boiling Springs, Gerlach, Nevada, United States - GBS 60_MetaG | ecosystem: Environmental > Aquatic > Thermal springs > Hot (42-90C) > Sediment...
CATCCACTGGACTAATGGACTTCTGATCTCCCTCTCCCCCATCCTCAGGTCGGTCTATCACCGTTAGCGGCTCAAAGTTTTCCTCCCAGTAGCGCACGCCCCGAGCAATATCTTCATCCGAAATGTACTGCGGTATGAAGTCAGCAGGGGCTCCGGGCTTAGAGTAGTCATATGGCCAGCGATGCACCACCGGAAGCTTCCCCGGCCAGTTGCCATGAAGGTGCTTCACGGGTGCGCTCCACTCTAAGGTATTCGCTTTCCATGGATTGCGCGGCGCTTTCTTCCCCCAGAACATACTGTGGAAGAAGTTATACACAAATATCAGCTGTGCCGCTATCGTAATAAGCGCCGCTATCGTAATCACCACATTCAGATCCTGCCACTTATTTGTAAAAGCAAATTCCGTAAAGGCATAATACCGCCGAGGCACGCCCCCTAAGCCCATGTAGTACATCGGGAAGAAGACCAAGTTTGCCCCAATGTAAGTTAGCCAAAAGTGAATGTAGCCAAGGCGCTCATTCATCATCCGGCCCCACAGCCGAGGGAACCAATGGTATGTGCCCCCAAACATCGCAAACACCGCTGAAACCCCCATCACCAGGTGAAAATGTCCAACCACAAAGTAGGTGTTGTGTAGAGGTATGTCTACTGGCGCTACCCCAAGGAAAAAGCCCGTCAGCCCCCCACTAATGAAGAAACTCACTGTCCCTATTGCAAAGAGCATCGGCGTGTTAAGCTGGAGCCGCCCTTTCCACAAAGTAAAGATGTAGTTGAAGATCTTCATGGCCGAAGGAATGGCCACCAGAAGCGTGGTCGCCGTAAATATGGACCCTAAAAGGGGATTCATCCCCGAAACGAACATGTGGTGCGCCCACACAATAAACGATACAAACGCAATGCCCAAAATGGAATAGACCATCACCTTGTAGCCGAAGATAGGCTTGCGAGAGTGGGTAGAAATAAGTTCGGACGCTATACCCAGGGCCGGTAAAAGCACGATATACACTTCAGGATGCCCCAAAAACCAGAAAAGATGTAAATAAAGGAGGACATTTCCACCCTGCTGCGGGAGTGCCTGACCCGCAATGTAGATATCAGAGAGGTAAAAGCTGGTGCCCAAACTGTGATCAAAAAGAAGCAGAATAAAAGCAGCCACCGCCGGTGGAAAGCTAAGAAGCCCTAAGACGGCCACCGTGAAGAGGGCCCAGACAATAAGGGGCATGCGCATAAGGCTCATGCCTTTGGTGCGCATATTGAGCACAGTGGTAATGTAGTTGAGGCCGCCCATGAGCACTCCCACGACAAAAAGCACCAGTGCCACAATCCATAATATCATTCCCAGTCCGGATCCGGGCATTGCCTGCGGAAGGGCACTGAGAGGCGGATAGACTGTCCAGCCCGCCGCCGCAGGCCCCGTCTCCACAAAAAACGACGCCATTAAGACGACCGTTCCCCAGAAGAAAAAGTGAAAAGACAGCATGTTGATAAACGGCGAGGCCATATCCCGCGCCCCAATCTGTAGCGGGATCAGAAGGTTTGCAAAAGTCCCACTTAGACCCCCCGTTAGTAACCAGAAAACCAAAATTGTCCCATGCATCGTCACCAGGGCCATGTAAAAGTTGGGATCGAGGCGGCCTTCCGGAGCCCACTTCCCAAGTATCGTCTCCAAGAATGGGAAGCTCGTGTCCGGGAAAGCCAGCTGAAGGCGAAATATCCCAGAGAGCAAAATCCCTATAAAGCCACTAACAAAACCGGTAATGAGAAACTGTTTGGCTATGGTTTTGTGGTCTTGGCTGAAAATGTACTTGGTCCAGAAGTTTTCGTGATGGTGATGCTCGTGATCGTGGTGCAAACTACTTTCCACGCCATGCGTCACCGATACGGTTTCCGTGTGCGTTGCCATAAGCTTATGAATTTTGAGTTGATTTCACAAGTTGAGCCTGGGCAGGTTGAGGCTGGGGTGGTTGGTAGGCTGGCTTTTGCTGACGGAGCCAGGCCTCATACTCCTGCCAGCTTTCTACGATAACCTTCATGCGCATATTATAGTGGGCGCCGCCGCACAGTTGATTACACGCCAGCTCATAGTCAAAGTTCGGATCGCCCAGCTTTTTCCGCATCTCACGGGTAGTTATCGTCGGAACGAGCATAACTTTATTTTTCTGCCCCGGCACGGCGTAAATATGCGTACGGAAGTGCGGTAGATACAAAGAATGTAAGACATCCTTGGAGCGAACATGGATCGTCACCAAAGCACCTACGGGCAGATGGATTTCCTTAAGCTGCGGGAGGATATCATCTTGCGCTTTAGGGTCAGTAAAGTCTATACCTAACGCATTCTCACCCCCAATAAGCGTGTAATGATAGCGTCCGAGCTTTTGGTCAGCGCCGGGATAGCGCACCCGCCATTGAAACTGCTCGGCTACGACTTCTATTTCAAGGGTCTTCTGGCCCGATTCAGGCGTTTGACCATGGACGGGAGTCGACCACACATAAATACCTGCCACTGCAATCACCAGTACAGGGATACTAATCGCTATAAGCGCCCCTCGCTCTAACCCATGATGCGTCTCCATATAAGTAGCCGCCTGCACCCGCCCATTGTAATAGCGCCAAATCATATAAAAGAGCATGAGATGCACAATGAAAAACGCCGGATAAGTAAAGCCTGCTATCCCCCACAAAAGCCTATCTATAGGTACCCCATGCAAAGAAGCCGGCTCTGGAAGAAATCTATCCAAATAGTGAGGTGCACTCCACCATACCAGCCCAAAAAACGCCAGCCCCACCAGCATCCACAGACGCATGTTATTTTTATCTCGGTCCCACTTAGCGAAGGGATCCCAGCCCGTGAGCTTCACTACAAGCTGAATCAGCAGAATCGACAAGATAACCACAGCAGCTACTTCCAGCCAGACGACTTTCCACAAAAGGCTTTCCCAATTGAAAGCCGGAGCACTTTTAGCCGCTTCCATGGCGATTTCCGCGGCTCGGGCCTTCGCTGCAGCGCCAATCTGAGCCCACAGCGGTGCTACCAGCCCAACCGCACCCATCCAGCGCATACGGTTCATATAACCACAAAGATACAGCAAAAGTTTCAATCCATACTGACAAGAGCCCTCTACCCACCTCCACTCGTCAAAAACCAAAATCGGGTTGGCATTGGAGTCCGAGCCCCAAACCACGGAAAGAAATATGTATTTTTGTAGCATGCGAATCTTACCAACCCTACTACTTGTGCTCACATGGGGATGGGCACAGCAGCTAATGTGTGGAACCGACATGGCTTACGAAAAGGCCCTTCAGGAAAATCCCCATTTAGCCCAGATGCGCGAGCTTTTAGAGCAGGCCACCGCCGCATTTATTGAGCAAAATGGGGGGAACCTCCGCACGCAGTCAGGCTGTCCAGAGTCGGACTATGTGATCCCTGTGGTGGTACATATTATTCACTCTGGCGCAGGCCAGTCCGATAGCTTGCCGCTATCACGGGTACTTTTCCAGATGGACCAACTATTTGACGACTTTCGCAAACGGCCCTACTCCAAGGGATATAGCTCGGGCGCAGATACGCGAATAGAGTTCTCCTTAGCGACCAAAGACCCAAATGGCAATCCGCATCCTGGCGTAACCTATACCCATTACTCAGCGGCAGGGCTCTCGGCCGCCAAAGTTCAGTCCGGTGGCAGCGACGCCACCACTATGAAACAGAATACCGGCTGGCCCCGCAATCAGTACCTCAACATCTGGGTCATCCAGTGTATTTATTCCACTTCACCAAGTCAATGCGATATCCTGGGATTTGCGACCCTTCCGGTAGTGTTTTCTTCTACCGACCAAGGGGTCGTTGTGATTTCAAGCTACTTTGGCTTACCGAATAAAAGCCAGACTACGACCCACGAAATCGGCCACTACCTTAATCTGCTTCATACCTTTCAAGGCGGCTGTGCCGGTATCACGAGCGGCAATTGTGGTACAGCTGGAGATAGGGTCTGTGACACCCCCCCTACCCGCCAGGCTAACTACGGCAATGCCCGACGCCAGAATACCTGCTCAGACAATATCGCAGCTATCGGGGGGGACCGCCCCGACCAGGTGCGCAACTACATGGACTACTTAGACGACCCCTCGCTGGATATCTTTACCGAAGGGCAGCGCATGCGCATGACCGCCGCCCTCAATACAGCATCCGACCGCACCCCCCTGTGGCAATCCACTAATCTCCAGGCCACAGGCACCGGCCCCTATGGGCGCATCAAGGCCAACTTCGCCTTGAAAGGATGTGACCAGCCGCCCTGCTATGTCTGCCCCGGCCAGCAATTAGACTTCATTAGCTACAGCATGGGTAAGCCGCATCAGTTTACCTGGCAAATCAGGCAAGGCAATACGGTCATCAGTAGCTCTACCACAGGTCCCTGCACTCAGATGACTGCCCCTACTACCCCCGGCACCTACGATGTTCGCTTGCAGGTCACCAATCAAGTCGGCACCGCCGAAACCACTTATACAGGCTTCTTAATCGTACGCAACCCGGCTCAGGCCCAGAGCTATCCCTTCTCAGAGGGGTTTGAGGCGACAACTTTCCCACCCGCTCGATGGGTCCGACAAAATCCCGACTTTGCTACCGCCAACTCTAACCTCACCTGGGAACGCTATCGCAGCACAGGACGAGGAAGCTTCGGCGCCAGCAACGCCATGGCCCGCATCCGAAACTTCGTCTATTACAACCGCACTCAGCGCGACCACCTCATCACCCCCCTCATAGACATTCCTGCCTCTGCCCAGTATCCCGCCATAGAGTTTGATGTGTATTACAGGGCCCTCTACTGGGAAAATACCAGCGCCAATCAATCTGGTTATCTGTATGGAGACACTTTGGCTGTTTACATTTCTGGCGACTGCGGCACTACCTGGGAAAGGCTCTACTACAAAGGGGGCGAAGACCTGGATGTAACGGGCTCGGCCATTCAGGCTATTGGACGCAATATCAATGCTTCAACCGACCAGGCAATCCCTCCTACCGGCTCGAACACGGACTGGCGGCACGAAGTCATCCGTATCCCCCCCACCTACATAGGTCAAAAAGTCCTCATCCGATTTGAAAACATCACCGAAATGGGTAACAATCTCTACATTGACAGCATCCAGGTGAGAGAAAACCTCTCTTCCTCCGTCCAGAGCGCTCCTACCCTACCTTCCCTCACCCTTACACCTAATCCCGCCCATCAAGAGGCGACCCTCCTCATCAAAAATGCCGAAGGCCTCCCACTCCAATGGACCCTTTACAATAGCCTTGGCCAAGCCCTTGCCTTCGGGGAAACAACCCTCTCAAGCCCCGATGCGAGACTCTCTCTCCCCATCAGCACGCTCCCCGCTGGCCTCTACCTGGTCAAAGCCCAGCTCGGTAGCGAAACAACCCTCCTGCGCCTCATCATAGAATAGCCATCTCAAAAGCTCCATCCTATCCAGGCGGGGGTGGCCCAAAGCCACCCCCGCTATTTTTTAGCACTCTTGTGTGTGCGCTCTTTATTGGCCATAGGCCCCTAACCTCCCCTCATCACCTCACCTAACGGCAATTGATATCACAACTTGGCCATCTCCTCCTCGACATGTCGGTGGCGCAAGCGCTGATCGGGTAATAAGAATACAAACAGCAGGAGGGCGGCGGCTAAAAAGATCATTCCCGTAAGCGCGGCTTGTATACCCACCCGCACCTCCGCACTTTGGTGAAGACCATAACCGTAAAGAGTATTGAGGGCGGCCAGCCCCCACGAGGCTCCCATCTGCCGAGCAAAAAGAATCGCACTGGTGATAGTTCCGACCCGTGCCTGGGGTACATCGTTCTGAGCTATCACCCCTAAAAGGGCTTGCATAGGACCCATTGCCAGACCTATCCCCCCCAGAATAGCCACCAATACGCCTTCCGAACACGATGCAGGCAAAAAAGCCGCCCCTACCCCCAGTAGCCCCCCTAAAACCACACTGCCCCATAAAAGAAGGGGTTTATACCGCCCATGCCGACTCACCCAGGCCCCCGCCCAAGCCGTACTAACTACACTCATAAGTACAAGCACGAGCAGATAACGCCCACTCACAGAGGGAACTTGACCTAAAACCTTTTGAAGGTAGAGCGGCGAAAAGGTGATAACGCCAAAAAATAACGGCCCAAAAGCAAATGAAGCCATGAAAGCTTGCCGAAACGAGGGTATTCGGAAGTAGCTAAGGTCAAAAAGCGGGGATTCAGAGCGCCGCTGTATTTGAACCCATAGCCAAAGGCTTATTAGCCCCAGAATGAAGAGTACCAGACCTGCGTGGGTGGATAGAGCCTTTTGGGTGCCGAAAGCGGATAGGCTGAGGAGCCAGCTCCCTGTCCAGAGTGTGAGGAGCGCTGCGCCGCTCCAGTCCATCTTTCCTTTTGCGGCGGGGGGCAGATTAGGCAAGGCATAGCCAATCAGGAGGAGGCCTGCCAATCCTAAGGGCAGGTTTATCCAGAAAGTCCAGCGCCACCCGAGACTTTCGGTGAGGAGGCCGCCTAAGGGGGGGCCCATAGTAGCGGCGATCCCAAAGACGGCCCCGACAAGCCCTGCCCACCGGCTGCGCGTCCTCGGCGGAAATAGCCACGCCAGCGTCGCAAAGGCCACCGCAAATAAAGCGCCTCCACCCATGCCCTGAACCGCCCGAGCCACCAAAAGCCACCCAAACGCCACCGAAAAACCCACTTCATCTCCCTTCCCCACCGGCGTAAGCGCACACAGGACCGACCCCACCGTATACACCATAAATGTCCCCACTACCACCGGCTTCCTCGGCATAATCTCCACCAAACGCCCCACGATCAGCGTAGCCATGGTACTGAAAAAGAGATAGCTTACCTTGAGCCACGCGTACCAGGCTTTACCCCCTACCTCAGCTACAATCTGAGGAAGGGCTACACTGACCATCGTTTGGTCCAGCACCGCCAAAAACGGCCCGATCAAGACGCCCGCTACAATGTATCCTGTCGCCCGCTTATGCATGGATGGTATAGGCCAAACTTACGACTTTGGAGGTACCTGCTTTGCCAAGGTGACTCCATGGGATAAAGGGCGTTTTCTCTCTTGCGGACCCGGCGAGGTATCAAGCTCGAACTTCATCTTCTACGCGTTTCTGCCGCAGACGAATATCGGGTAGGAGCAGAACCATGGCGATCACACCGGCGGACAGCGCAGCCATTCCCGCATAAGCCCATTGTAGGCCCTTAGTCAATAGCCCCTGGCTCTGAGCAAGGCCGTAGCTATAAAGCCCATTTAGCAGTGCCAAGCCCCATGAAGACCCCATCTGGCGAGCAAACAGAACTGCACTGGTGACTGTGCCCACACGGGCCGTAGGAATGTCATTCTGAGCTACGACACTCAAAAGCGCCTGCAAGGGTGCCAACGCCAGCCCTACCAAGACTAACAGCCCAATAAGCAGCCCAGAAGACAGCCTATCCGGTAAGTAAGTAGCCGCCACCAGAAATACCCCGCCCAAGACCAAGCTGGCGCCTAAGAGTAGGGGCTTGTATCGCCCATGACGACTTACCCAAGCGCCCACCGCGCCCGTAGCCCCCACACTTACCATCGTCAGCGCCAGAAGGTACAGGCCACTTTCCGATGGGCTCTGCCCCAGTACACCCTGAAGGTAAAGGGGCAGAAAAGTCACCCCCCCTAAAAAAGCCGGTCCAAAGAAAAAGCCTGTCAGCGCCGCATAGCGAAACGTCCGTACCTGCACATAACTCAAGTCAAAAATCGGTGAAGCTACTCGCCGCTCCACCCTTAACCATAAAACAAAACTTAAGATTCCGATAACGAGCAGGACTATACCTACCTCGCGACTAACTACAGAACTCGGGCCAAGGGCGGAAATGCCTATGAGCCATGCGGGTGCCCAAATAGCCAGTAGCGCTGTTCCTGACCAGTCAAACTGGCCTCGACCTGCTGGGGGTAGATTCGGCATGAAACGCCCAATAAGAATAAGGCTGAGAAGCCCGAAGGGGATATTGATCCAGAAAGTCCAGCGCCAGCCAAGGTGTTCTGTGAGGAGTCCACCGAGGGGCGGACCTAAAGCGGCGGCAAGCCCAAAGACGGCACCGATCAGACCTGCCCACCGACTGCGTTCTCTCGGCGGAAACAGCCACGCCAGCGTCGTGAATGCCAGCGTAAACAGCGCACCTCCCCCAGCACCCTGTACCCCGCGAGCCGCCACCAACCACCAGAAATACCCCAGACCCGAAGGCACTAACCCACATAAGACCGACCCCCCGACAAATAAACCCAGGGCAGCTATCAGAACCTCTTTGCGCGCATAAAGCTCGGTCAGACGCCCAAAAATCGGCGCCGCCAAAGTGCTAAGGGCTAAATAGCTCACCGTCACCCATGCGTACCAAATCCGTCCGCCAAGCTCCTCGGAGATCCGCGGGAGCGCCGTAGCTACCACCGTCTGATCCAGCGCCGCCAGAAAAAGCCCCACAAATACGCCGCCAAGCGTATAGCGAACCTGCGCCTGCGTCAAACCCTGCACAGCACTACAAACATAATACGAAACCCTATCCCCAGCGAAACAGGCCTCCTTACACATTCCCCAAACACAACCAACACGCACCTGGCCATCTCCTCTATACACTCTGCGCCTCACCCCACTACCTTTGAAGTATGCCTCAGCACACGCACAAGATCAAGTGGCACTGGTTCGGACTACTCTGGCTAAGCCTCCTTACCAGCTGTCGCCAAGCTCCAGCCTGGCTCTCACAGGCCCCCCTCATCGGCTATCGCTTCACCGACGATCAGGGGCAACAAGGCTACCTTCCCCAGCCGCCCCGCCGCATAGCCGTCCTCTCCCCTGCCGCCTTAGGCCTCTGGAAAACCGCCAACCTCCCTACCATCACCCTCATCGGCTGCACAGGCCTCAACGACGCCTATCAAAACTTCTACCTCCCCTGCGACGATCCCCCCACCCTCATAGAAGTCCTCTACAAAGCCAAAGTAGAGTGGATATGGGCAGACCCTTCCTACCCCTGGCCCGAAGCTCCGAAACCCCCAGCGCCCGTCTACCATTTTCACCCAAAAGGTGTCTCAGACTGGCTGACACGGCTAAGCCTCCTGGGAGACATTTACGACGCCCCCGCCCTTCGCCAAGTAACCGATAGCCTGCACAAAACCATAGACACCCTCATCCAGCGCCTTTCTCAGGAACGCCCCTTCAGAGTCTTACTCCTGGGATTCTCGGATAGCCTGATCCTATACTCTCAGGCCCACCCCCTGGGTCAGATGGTCACACAAGCAGGCGGCATCCCACCCACTGCGCAAACCGCCTTCCTATCCCCTAAAATGCTAAAAGACTCCGCTTTTCTCCCCGACATCGTCATCGTGCCCGCCGAAAAACCCGAAATCCTCAACACCCTCCTCTTAGAAGTCCCAGAACTTTACAGCAGCCGCGCCATCCTCCACAAACGCGTCTTCTCCATGCCCCGCACACTTATGGAAATGCCCTATTACGATCCTCTAAATAGTTTCTACACGCTGGTGCGCATCCTTCACCCTGAGGTCGTCGGCTCAGAGACTACCCCCACCCCCGAAGCGCCGAAGCACCCAGAAGAGTAGCGACAGCACCACACTCACCAGCAGCGAAGTCCCAAGCGGCACATAAATAGAATACCCCGGCCTCTCAATCACAATATCCCCTGGCAAACGCGGCCAGCTCCATCCCCTGCTCCCTATCCAGTACAGAATGAGTCCTACCCCTATTAGAATTCCTCCGATTATGATGAGAAGGCGCCCTATGTTTCGCCAGGCCTCGGCCATTTCTACCGCGCCAGAATAAATCGGTGGTATGATTCTCCTCCTAGCCGGCGCAGACGAAGGAAATATACCCCATTCGGTAAGCCGGGAGCCAGCACCAGCCGCCCTTCAGCAGGCCAGGAACCCTCCTGCCATAACCTTCCTGTCAGATCATACACAGCATATCGCTCCCCAGCTCCAGGCAAATGTAAAATGCCCAAAGTAGGATTGGGCCGCACAGACATCTCCCTCTCGAGAGCAGTGAGACTGGAAGATCCCGTAGTATCCTGAAAAATGACTAAAGCGGGCGCGAACGTGCCCCCAACCCAGTTTCCAGACACACGAACCAGCGGGATACCCTTGCCCTGACCCAACCATTCCAGCTCGTAGTAAGTAGTATCCCGAGAAAAAACAGGAAAGCCATTAAAGAATGCAGAGTCTCGCTGATAAACTTTTCGTTTGAGACGAAGACATGGGTAAGTTCCTATGGGGAGCTGCACCTGGCCATAGCCATCTACCTCATGAATCCGATAGCCTCGCTGAACAATAGCTATCGTACTAGGCTGATTGGGCGGTTGAAGCTCAATACGCAACCGAAAGGTCGTGCTATCCCGATCACCGTAGTCAAGTGGAAGGACATATATCTCGTCGGGATCTGAATAACAGGGAGTCAAAAACAGTCC
>Ga0197142_1005047_pt1 | contig 10470 bp, 10 predicted proteins | sample GBS60_MetaG_FD_148614 | JGI IMG/M metagenome (GOLD analysis project Ga0197142, IMG submission 148614) | Sediment microbial communities from Great Boiling Springs, Gerlach, Nevada, United States - GBS 60_MetaG | ecosystem: Environmental > Aquatic > Thermal springs > Hot (42-90C) > Sediment...
GCTCCTGAGAGCAGTTCGAAACAGTGATTTTGACCGGGCAAATAGATGACCGTTCCTGGTGCCGGTAAGCGTTCTGTGTCATACATGATGGGCACCATCGCTTTTGAAACTATTTCTAACATCCTTATTTTAGAATTTTTTTATAATTTTGGTCTTTACGATATATAAAGGGCGGTGCGCTGGGATGGGGCTTTGGCGCGGTGGGGGTCAAGCGAGTAGTAAAGAATTATGTCAAGACGGTCTAGCGGGATGGTTGGCAGCAGCGGGCCAGACGCTGGCAAGGAACCTAGGCAGGGCCGATGGGAACCGACGCAGTGATCATCGTCATTTTTAATAAAAATGCAAATTTTATGAGCGGAGGGTGAAAGATGGGGGAGAAGTAGGAATTGCGGAACGGCCTGGATTTACGGAAAAAGGTGATAAGGTTTCTTTGCGCCCATGCGATGTGACAGCAGTTTCGAGGCGGTGACTTTTGCGCAAGGGTTAGCGGTGCATTGATGACCGGCATGGACAAGACTATCAGTGTTCCTTTTGGACAACGCACCGATTCATCATCAGCAATGCAGGCGAGAATGCGTAGAAGCGGCGGGGCATATCGTATGACGTTTGCCAGCTTATTCCCCAGACCTGAATGATATTGAGCATGACTCTAGGGCATTAAAGCGGACGTGTGCCCCCCCTTAGTAGATGGGTTGCGCCATACATAAATTGTAACACGGCAGGCGTGGAATTTTGTCCATTGGCTCCATCGGGGCATTCCCTGACTCAATATGTTAAAGTTTTGTTGCAGGATTCAACATTGGTGGCCAATAGCCTAATCAATACGGCCATGAGTTCCCTTGCCTTGGATATTGCTTGGGCCAAGCCGGTTAAGCGATGACCCACCACCGAGCCAAGCAGTTGTTTCTCCTGGCGGCGATAGGCGGGTTTATCGCACTCGTCGGCGCAATGACATTCCCCATCCTGGCGTGGCGTCGCTGGTTCCTGCTTTTGGTAGTCATCGCTGGCCTTGTTCTCACCCTAACCAAAAGTAAATTCAGCCGAAAAGGCCAGGAGCATTCTGTAAACCGCAAGTGGCGCATGGTCGCTCTTGGGTACGATGTGCTGCTTTGGTTGGCCTTGATGGTGTTAGTTCTGCTGGCCTGAGGTGCGACCGCAGCACCAACGCCGGGATTGCCCAGAGGCAATGCCCATACCCCTGGAACAGCAATGCCCGAAGCGCCGTGCAGATGCCAGGAACCAGACTCGAACTGGTGACACGAGGATTTTCAGTCCTCTGCTCTACCAACTGAGCTATCCCGGCGACTAATTACAGATTATAGCCCAAAAGCATCGATACCAAAACAGAGAAAACTCCATTATCATGCAAGGTGTAGTGATGGTGCCTGCCCATGAACCCCCGTACCCTGCGACAGAACCTGCGGGATTCCGACCGCTACTTCCGCAAAAGTTTTGGGCGGGAAGCGGAAGTGGAACCGATATTACAAAGTGAATACAAAAGTCCGTTGATTCAGCGCCTGCGTAGCCAAAACTACACGCTGACCCAGGGAGAGGTGACGATTCGGCTGGCGGAGGCATTTGGGTTTTGTTGGGGTGTGGAACGGGCAATCGCGATGGCTTATGAGACCCGCAGGCAGTTCCCCGACAGTCGGATTTGGATTACGAATGAGATCATCCACAACCCCTCGGTGAATGAGAATCTGCGCCAGATGGGGATTGAATTTATCCCGGTGGCCGCCGATGGGCGCAAGGATTTTAGCGGTGTGGATCGGGGGTCGGTGGTGATTTTACCGGCCTTTGGCGCCAGTGTGCAGGAAATGGAATTGCTCCACGAACGGCAATGTGTGATTGTGGATACCACTTGCCCTTGGGTGTCCAAGGTGTGGAATCGGGTCGGCAAGCACCGCAAGGGGGGTTACACATCCATCATTCATGGGAAATATAAGCATGAGGAAACCATTGCCACCAGTTCCCATGCGGAGCGGTATTTGGTGGTGTTAAATTTGGCCGAAGCCCAGTACGTGGCCGATTACATTTTGCACGGAGGCGACCGGGAGGAATTTCTGGCCAAATTCCGCCATGCCTGTTCGCCGGGGTTTGACCCGGACCGGCATTTGGAACGGGTGGGTATTGCCAACCAAACCACCATGCTTAAAGGGGAAACGGAGGCGATTGGCAAACTGTTTGAACGGACGATGTTGCAAAAGTATGGGCCGGTGAATTTGCATGAGCATTTTCTCAGTTTTAATACGATTTGCGATGCCACGCAGGAACGCCAGGATGCCATGTTTGAACTGGTGAAACAGCCTTTGGATGTGATGGTGGTCATTGGCGGGTTTAATTCTTCCAATACGACCCATTTGCAGGAAATTGCCGTTGAGCATGGGATTCCCTCCTACCACATTGACAGTGCCGACCGGATCGGGCCGGGGAACCGCGTGCAGCACAAGCCCCTGAACCGGGATGTGCGTGACCTGGAAACGGCAGAACCCTGGCTGCCCCCAGGGCCGATTACGGTGGGGGTGACATCGGGGGCCTCGACGCCGGATAAGGTGGTGGCGGATGTGATCGAGAAAATTTTTGCCATCAAGGGTTGAGGTAGGTGCGCCAGCCCTGCTGCGCTAATTGTTCGTGTTTGTCGAGAACCTGCTGGGTCAACTGTTGGCGGTAGGTGTGTAGGCGGCTGGAGAGTTCGGCGTCCCCCAGCGCCAGAATCTGTACGGCCAGTAACCCGGCATTGGTGGCATTGCCGATGGCGACGGTGGCAACGGGAATCCCTTTGGGCATTTGCACGATGGAATAGAGGGAGTCTAGCCCTTGCAGCGCGGTGGTGGGGATGGGTACGCCGATCACAGGCAAGGGGGTCAAGGCGGCGACCATGCCGGGGAGATGGGCGGCTCCCCCCGCACCGGCAATGAGCACCCGCAGGCCCCGTTGGTGGGCGGTTTCGGCGTAGTGGACCATGCGGTGGGGGGTGCGGTGGGCCGAAACAATCGCCAGGTCGTAGGGGAGATGAAAATCCTCGCAGACCTGGGCGGCCTGGGACATGACCGGCAAATCCGAGTCGCTGCCCATAATGATGCCAACCAAAGCCATGGATGCCCCCAATCCGTCATTTCCATCATAGGGGAGCACCAGGGGCAAGGCTGCACCAACGGGAACCGGCTCCCCCAGTGTTTTACCATGAGCAGCAGACGGGTTTGGCACGGGAGGGCAAAGCGGGTGCAGGCGAGGTTATGGCTGGGGGCAGTTGGGGCAATAGCTGTCGTCGGGGTGGGGTTGGCAGTCACCAGTCCTTCCGATCAGGAATTTGTGAGTTATGCCTTTGTCACCCTGCGCCGGGAACTCTGTCCGCGTCTGCCGGAACTGCTCAAGGAAGCCCAGCAGGACCAGGCCCTTCCCGAATTTTTGACCCCCTATTTAAGCCAATCCTGTACCGAGTTGTTGACGGCCATCCGCGGCGGGGTGGAGGACTTTTTACGCCGCCATACCCGCGTGCAAAATTACGTTGTGTTTCGTATCTACACCACCGAGCTGTTTGGCAAGCAATACCGCACCCTGGGCATCGCCCGTCAGTTTATTACCCTACCGGAGAACTAGCCCGTTAGAATGGCAATAGGTCGTTGGGAGTTATGGCCTTGATTTCACCGAGTTGGCAATATCCGATTTTTGGGCCAGAGATTGCCTGCCCCCATTGTCGGCAAATGATTCCCGCCCTGACCCTGACGGATACCTACCTCTGTCCGCGGCATGGGGCGTTTGAGGCCAACCCGGAGACGCAGGAATTGGTGCATCTGCAATCGGGGCGGCGGTGGCGGCAATGGCAACAGCACTGGTATCGGCAACATACCCACCCGGACGGCATCCGCTTTGAAATTCATGAGGCGCTCGACCAGCTCTACAGTCAGGGCTATCGCGCCACCAAAGTCACCATCGCCCAGCGCTACCAAGACCTGATGATCGGCTATCTGGAAAAGTCCAGCCGCCCCGGTGAGGATGGGTGTCGCTACCGGCTCTACGGCCTGCCGGTGATCTTTAGCCCCGACCCCAAAACGGAACCCTGTTGGGAGGTGATCAATTTTTGCCTGGAAAAGGAGCCGGGCACACCCGTGCGTTACCCCTACCTGCGGTTGTTTGATTGACCGACTGCGGCCCTAATCCAAGCTAAAACTCACCGACACCACCGCCGTAATGTCTTTTTCCTTTGAGGAGGTGTCGTAAATCCCATAATCACTGACCTCGGTGGAGAATCGGGACGTGATCTGAAATACCCCCGTATCCACACGACGGACCTTGCCGACCCGGCTGTTGGTAGCTTGGGCAATGCTTTGGGCACGGCGTTGGGCGTCCCGCACCGCCTCGGCCACCATTTCCACCCGCAATTTCGCCAACTCGGTGTAAAGGTACTGGGGGGGGTCGGAAATAAGGGGAATGCCCTCGTTGATCAAATCGTTGGCGCGGTTGACCAAGGCGGCAATTTTATCCACTTCTTTGGAACTAATCTTTACCCGTTGGGTCAAACGGTAGGCCAAAATCCGCCCCGTCTCGCGGCCATTGACCGTCTCCGGGAGCGCCACATTCTCCAGGGCTGCAAAGACAATTTCATTTGCCGGAACGCCCTGCTGTTGCAGATAGGCCCGGATTCGTTCCGTATAGGCTGTCACCTGCTTGTAGGCAGTCTGGAGCGAGGGGCTTTGGCTTTCCACCCGAAACTGCCAGATGATGTAGTCGGAGGTAATGGCCCGGCGGGCCGAACCCGTCACCTGCACCACGTCATTGGCACGGGTAAATTCCCGCAGCGCGCTGGCGGCAATCCCACTGCTGGCGACCATGGCGACGGCCAAAGAAACCAAACCCAACAGCAGTTGGGGCATGGCTTGGACGCGTTCTTTGAGATTCATTGGCGGCTTACGGGGCTAGGAAACCAAAGCATCCTCAACATAAAACAATCCCCTGGTCTCCACCAAGGGATCGCCTGGAACTAGCCGTAAAAAAACCTTCCTGCCCAGACCGGCGCTCTAGGAGTACATGACCCCCCGATAGCACAACTGCCGGGGCGCCCGGGCCTGGCTCGGCAACTTCACCACATGGGTTTTCCAGTACGCACCCCGATATTTGCCCCCGATGCTACCTTCGCTCACTGGCACCACACTGGCTTCGTGTTCGTAAGTCGCCCCGTGAAAATGGTATTGCATAACTCCTGCCCTCCCGCAAAGCTATTTGGCTGACTACATCATCTCAGCGCTTTCTGTATTTAATTATACAGTTTTTCGGAAAAAAATCGGGCCAAGCGGGGCGGTAGGTAGGGTTAATTTTTGTGAAGGGGGCGGTCTTGCTGAAGGTGGGGCGCCTGGTCTAAAGTCGTGGGTAGGTGGCCTGCTCAGGGGAATCCGTGTACGCTGGCGGTGGTACGTGTTTCCTTAGATTGTTATCGGGTGTTGGGAGTGCCTGCCCAGACGGCAGGGCCACGGCTACGTTCGGTTTTGTCGCAGCGTCTTCACACCCAGGTGCGGGCGGATTATTCGCCCCAGGCGGTGGCGGCGCGCCAGCGGTTGATTGAGCGGGCGTATGCGGTTTTAGAAAAGTTGGAGCAGGGTGGGGATCCCCAGGTCACGGAGCCGCCGGTGTTGTGGGTCGAGGGGGAGGATTTGCCGGGGGCGTTGGCGCTGTGGTTGGAGTGGGGTGAGTATGAGTTAATTCTCAAAACCGGGCAAGCGGCCTGTCAAAACGGCACGGCGCCCAGTGCCTATGGGGACATTGTGCTGACGATGGCCCTGGCCTATTTGGCGTTGGGGCGGGAGCAGTGGCAACAGCAGAATTATCAGCGGGCGGGGATGTACCTTGAGCAGGGGCAGGCCTTGTTGCAGCGCACAGGGGGTTTGTTTCCGCATGTGCTGGCCGAGTTGCAGGTGGATTTGGCGCGGTTGCGTCCCTATCGGATTTTGGAATTGGTGGCCTTGCCTTTGGAAGACCAGGCAGGGCGGCGGTTGGGGCTGGATTTGTTGGCGCAAATGCTGGCCGAACGGGGGGGGATTGAGGGGACGGGGGACCCCCAGGCCGGGTTGGGGGTGGAAGCGGCCTTGCGGTTTATCCAGCAATTGCGTCCCTACATGACCGTGGCGGAGCAGTACGAAATTTTTGGGCGGGAAGCGCGGCGGCCCTCGGCGGTGGGGGCTTTTTTAGCGGCGTATGGGGCGGTGGGGTTGGGGGTCATGCGGCATCAACCCCAGTTGATACGGGAGGCAGAAGGGTGGTTGCGGTTTTTGCATCGCAGTCAGCCTGTTCCTTTGGAGTTGGCGGTGGTGACCTTGTTGCTGGGGCAAACGGACGTGGCCTTGGCATTTTTGGCGCAGTATCTGGCCAGCCCAGGGGTGGACCCGGCGGTGGCCACGGCCATCCGCACGGCCCCGGATGAGTTGGTTGGGCTGTACCGCTATGCCCAAACCTGGTTGTACCGGGAGATTGCCCCTTTTGCCCGCGAGGTGACCATGGCGGCGCTGGACATCCACAGCTATTTTGCCGACCCCCAGGTGGTGGCGCTGTTGGAAGAATGGCAGGCTGCAGAGGTGGCCCCAACCCCCACTTCTCGACCGCCCCAAACGCCTACCCATCCCCGCCGTCTGCCCCATTGGGGCTGGTTGGTCACGGGGGTAACGGCCTTGGCGACCGCTGGAGGGTTTTGGTGGTGGTGGCAACGGTTGCCCCCGGCTCGGCTGAACATTACCCTGGAACAACCGCCTGTGCCCATTCCTACGCCCAGCCCCACGGCGGAAGACCCCCGCGCCGCAGCGTTAGCCACCCTCACCACTTGGCAAAAAATCAAAGCAGCGGCCTTTAGCGAACCGCAAGCCGTCGCGCAGTTGGCCACCATTCTGGTCGAACCCGCCTTGACCCAGTGGCGCACCCGGGCAGAACAGTCCCACGCCGAGGGCATTACGGAGATTCACACCCTCAAACGCCTGGAGATTGCCCGGATGCAGGTGGTCAACCCCCAGGAAATGGTGGTGGAAGCCCGCATTGAGGACCAGGTGCGGGTGCAAGGGGAAGATGTGGGCAGCAGCGTCTATCAAGCGCGTTACGAGTTGGTGAAAGTGGCGCAGGGCTGGCGGATTCGCAAAATTTCTCTGTTGCCCTAGCGGCGGTGCTGCATGGAACAGTTGACACGCCCACTGCCTCAAGCCGGGGGATGCTTACGCAGTCCGCAAACGGACGCGCCAAGGCGTGGTCAAGACGCCTCAAGACGGTTCCTTGCCACCACGTCGCCAGGTTCCGCCTACTTACGCGCGCACCGTCCGGGTCGTTCACCGGGGTAATTGGCAGGCGACTCCAGTCGCTCAAGGACTACGTCCCGCTAACGCGAGCGGCCTTTTCCACCCCGTCGTACGGCGCTACCAAGCTAACCCCATGTGTTGCATCTTAAAATTTTGAGGGTTTGTGCCGAAATGTGCATCTAATGCGCGAAAGCATTGGGATTTAGGCGCTGAGTTCTCATTTTTCTCATTTATAGTCATTTCCCACAGGTTTGCGACCTTCACCTTTACCTGCAAACCCCGTCCTAAAAGGGGATACAGTGATGACCAATGCCTCCAAGTGTGGCATCTGCTTGTGAAACAACTGCCCCTGCCCCCACGAGGGAAATCACCCGTAGCGGTAACCATTTGCCAAAACCCCGGTGCAGGCATGCAAACATTCAAGGTGGTCTCCCACAAACATCGGCGCTGCTCTATCTGCTCGCCGGGGGGATGGCACACAGTTTGTCACATCCTTCCCATTGACTATAACTGACTACTAGTAGAGAAGGTGAAAAAGGGAGTTTTTGCTCGATGCATACCCGGGTTTGGAGTGCCGCGCTGTGGGGCATTGATGCCCTCAAAGTGGGCGTAGAAGTGGATATTGCCGGGGGATTGCCGGGGTTGGTGATTGTGGGCTTGCCGGATAGTGCGGTGCAGGAGGCGCGGGAACGGGTGCGGGTGGCGCTGAAAAATTCCGGGTTTGCCGTGCCGCAACGCAAGGTGGTGGTGAATCTCACGCCCGCCGACATACGCAAGGAGGGGCCGGGTTTTGACCTGCCCATTGCCGTAGCAATTCTCCTGGCGTCGGAGCAGGTGCCGCCGGATGGGGTAGAAACCACGCTGTTTTTGGGGGAATTGTCCCTGGATGGGGCGGTGCGGGGGGTGGCAGGGGTTTTGCCCATCGCGGTAACCGCGCAGAAATTGGGGATGACCCGCTTGGTGGTGCCGGCAGCCAATGTACGGGAAGCGGCGCTGGTTCAGGGGCTACAGGTGTATGGGTGTGAGCATTTGCAGGAAGTAGCGCGGCTGCTCTGGTCACCCCAGGAATTTACCCCGACCCAATTGGACCCGCTCCAAGAACTGTGCCAACCCTCGGCGTCGCCACTGCTGGATTTGCGGGATGTCAAGGGGCAACATCTGGCGCGCCGGGCGTTGGAAATTGCCGCCGCCGGGGGGCACAATCTGCTGTTGGTCGGGCCGCCAGGGAGTGGCAAAACCATGCTGGCTCGACGTTTGCCGGGAATTTTACCCACCATGACTGTGCAGGAAGCCTTGGAGGTGACCCAGATTTACTCGGTGGCGGGTCTGTTGCCCGAACGGGGGGCGTTGGTGAATCAGCGACCCTTTCGCAGCCCGCACCATTCGGCTTCGGGACCGGCGCTGGTCGGCGGGGGCAGCATCCCCAAACCGGGCGAGGTGTCCTTGGCCCATCACGGCATTTTGTACTGCGATGAACTGACGGAATTCAAGCGGGATGTGCTGGAATTTTTGCGCCAACCCCTCGAAGACGGGGTGGTAACCGTATCCCGCGCCCGCCAGAGTGTCACTTTTCCCGCTCGGTTTACACTGGTGGCTTCTACCAACCCCTGCGCCTGCGGTTATTACGGCGATCCGGTGCAACCCTGTGTCTGTACACCGCACCAACGCCAGCAGTACTGGGGTAAACTGTCTGGCCCCTTGCTTGACCGTATTGATTTGCAGGTGCAGGTAGGGCGGCTCAAACCGGAGGAAATGGTGCAACAAGCGGAGGGCGAGGATTCGGCGACGGTGCGACAACGGGTACAAAAAGCGCGGCAATTGGCGCGGGAACGTTTTGCGGCCACGCCCCAGGTGCAGCACAATGCCCAGATGCAGCCGGCGCAGATTCGCCAGTGGTGTCAGTTGACTGCCGAAAACCGCAGCCGGTTGGAAGCTGTGATTCGCCGGTTAGGGCTGTCCATGCGGGGGATGGACCGGCTGTTGAAAGTGGCGCGCACAATTGCCGATCTCAAAGGGCAAACCGGTCCCTATCTGGATTGGGAGGACATCAAAGAAGCGGTGCAGTATCGCTCCTTGGAACGGTTAACCGGCCTACAGTAGTTTTTTCAACCGCGCAATCTGGGCGGGGCTAAAACCGGCGCGCACCAGGTCATCCAGCCCGGTTGCCTGACCATACCAGGGGTCCAAGGCCAAGGCCCGCCGAAAGGCTGCTCGGGCTTGAGGAATTTGGTTTTGGGCCAGATAACTCGTTGCCTGTGCCAAGAGGGGATGGGGGTTGCGGGGTTCCCATTTTTGCGCTTGGGTTTGGGCGGCAATGGCCTCGGCATAGCGTCCCTGGCGGTCCAAACTCAGGCCCAGGTTGTAGTAGGCCGTGCCGTTTTGCGGCGCAAGTTGGATGACCCGGCGGGTACTCGCTTCGGCTTTTTTAGGTTGATCCAAAAACAAATACACCACCCCCAGGGCATTGTGAGCTTCTACGTTGTTGGGGTCGAGGGTGAGGGCGTGGTTGAGCCAGCGTGCGCCCAAGGCGGAATTACCGCTGCGATGTTCTGCCCAGCCCCGCAGCACCCAACCAGGGGCATAGTTGGGGGCTAAAGCCGTAGCTCGCGCTTGCGCTTGGGCCGCATCAGCCCACCGTCCCAACCGTCCCAAGGCCACCCCCAGGCCCCGCCACGCTCCCGCCAAATTGGGATTGATGTTCAGGGCTGCTTGAAATTCCTGGATTGCCTTGGTGTTTTCGTGGCGGCTGAGGGAGCGGGTCGCCTGCTGGAATTTGAGCTGCGCTTCCGGGTTACCAGGTTGCCCCCACACCCCCGGCCCCCCCAGCACCAAGACGGCTGCCAACCCCATGCCCACACACCTACGCATTCCCACAACTCCCTCAACCACCGCTAATTCCCACAACCATCTTACTCAATGAGCAAACCAATCCTGGGTCAGCACTCTTGCCGATTTCCTCACCGGCAGAAACGGCTTAATTTTTCATAAAAAAATGCGTAAGGGTGCAGCAGCAACCCCAAGGATATTCTCGGAAATACGCTATGTTGGTAGATTGTCTTGGGGGGGTCAGCCAGAAACCGCAGGAGCCCCGCCCTGTATCGGGAGGAATGCGGTCTGATGAAGTATCATAGTGGCATGACCCAAGTCCTCACTATTTCTTGCAAACTGAAGGTATCTGAGTCACAAGCCGCGAAATTGG
>Ga0197142_1005048_pt1 | contig 10470 bp, 10 predicted proteins | sample GBS60_MetaG_FD_148614 | JGI IMG/M metagenome (GOLD analysis project Ga0197142, IMG submission 148614) | Sediment microbial communities from Great Boiling Springs, Gerlach, Nevada, United States - GBS 60_MetaG | ecosystem: Environmental > Aquatic > Thermal springs > Hot (42-90C) > Sediment...
ATGTGGAGCCGGGATCCCCGGCCCTGGAGTATGAAGACTACATGCTGCCGATTCTGCTCAAGTTCGACGGCCAGCCGGAGGTAAGCGAGGACGGCGATATCGTCTATCGCTTCCCAGAGCTGCAGGTGGCCGCCTCGGAGCGCCGCTCCAAGAAGATCCCGGAGGTGTTGCAAGAAAAACCTTGGGTGTTTAGCCGCGCCACCCCTGAGCAACTGACCCTAGCCGGTGGCTTGGGTGTGCTCAATTTCTTCTTAGCGGCCATTCTCTACGGGGCGCGGGAGGAGGTGGCAGCCGCCGCTGGGAGCAACGCCTTTTTGGCGTTTATCTACCCGCTGATTGGCTTCCTCTTCCTCTACGGCACGCTGTTTTTGGCGGTGCCCACGGTGCGTTGGTTTACCTTGCAATTCCGCAACCAGGGGGTGGAGCGCCGCAATCGCATCCGGCGGTTCTGGCAAGAGCGGCTGAAGCGTCCCTCCGAGGCGCTGCTGCGCAAGCTCGACTTTGCCCGTCGCTTCCGCCGCCAAGAGGTGGTGCAGGAGTCGGACACCATCTACTCCACGGATCGAGATTTGATCGAGCAGCGGGACTACCGGCTGGACGAGCCGGCCTTTCGCCAGCTTTTGCAGCAAGAGCAACCCCTGGAAACCGACTCGGAAGAGGTGCCCTGGCGTCGTCTCTAGGGAGGGCTTGAGATCAGGAGCGGCGGGCCTGCCCAAGGGTCTTATCGAGCAATGTCCAATACCAGCAGCGAGCGAGCCGAGCAACAGGATTGGGGCCAGGGGAACCTGGCCCGCCTGGGGATCGATGTGGGAGGCACCTTCACGGACCTGGTGCTCCTCCAGGAAGGCCAGATCCGGACGGCCAAGGTGCTCTCCACCCCCAGCCCGGAAGAGGGGGTCTTTGCCGCCTTGGATCGGCTGGGCAGGGTCAAGGTGGACGTGTTTTGCCATGGCATGACGGTGGCCACCAACGCCCTGCTGGAGCGCAAGGGATCCCCTACCCTGTTTTTGACCACGGCGGGTTTCCGGGATGTGCTGGCCATTGGCCGCCAAAACCGCCCCTCCCTCTACGACTTGACCCAGCCCAAGCCGGAGCCGGTGGTGCCCCGCCACCACTGCCTAGAGGTAAAGGAGCGCTGCACCGCTGGGGGGGTGGTGGAGCCGCTGACTGAGGAGGAGATCCGGCGGGTACTCCAGGAGGTGGGAGAGCGGGTACGGCGGGATGGGATCCGCGCCGTAGGGGTGGGGTTCTTGTTTTCTTTCCTCTACCCGGAGCACGAGCAGCGCCTGGGGGCGGCCCTGAGAGAGGCTTTCCCCGACTTGCACGTTTCCCTCTCCTGCGAAGTGGCGCCGGAGTTTCGGGAATACGAGCGCTTCAGCACCACGGCCCTCGATGCCTACCTCAGCCCGGCACTGGCGGGCTACCTGCGCCGCTTGGCCGAGGGCTGCCGGGAGAGAGGGATCCCCGCCCCCCTGATCATGCAGTCCTCCGGCGGCGTCACCTCCATTGCCCAGGCAGCGGCCCATGCCTCGGTGGCGCTGCTTTCGGGGCCGGCGGGCGGCGTTTACGGAGCGGCCTATGTGGGCCGGCTGAGCGGCTATTCCCATCTGCTCAGCTTCGATATGGGGGGAACCAGCACCGATGTGGCCCTCATCCAGGAGGGGATCCCCCAGGTCAGCCCGTCAGCAGTGGTGTGCGGCCTGCCGGTGCAACAGCCCCAGATCGATATCCATACCGTCAGTGCTGGGGGAGGATCCCTGGCCTTGCTGCTGCCGGGCGGGGGGCTGCAGGTGGGGCCAGAAAGTGCCGGCTCCAACCCTGGGCCGGCCTGCTACGGGCGGGGGGGAACGGCTCCCACGGTAACCGATGCCAACCTCTGGCTGGGCTACCTGCCGGATGGGGGCTGGCTGGGGGACTCTGTTTGCCTGCGGCGGGACTTAGCTGGCCAGGCTATCGCGACGCTGGCGGATCCCTTGGGTCTGAGCTTGGAGGAGACGGCTGTCGGCATTCGCACCCTGGCCAATGTGGCCATGGCGCGGGCCTTGCGGGTGATTAGCGTGGAGCGGGGCTTGGATCCCGCCGATTTTGCCCTGTTGGCCTTTGGCGGAGCCGGGCCCATGCACGCCTGTGCCCTGGCGGAAGAGCTGGGGATCCGCCGCATCTTGATCCCGGCGGCCTCGGGGGTGCTCTCGGCGCTGGGCATGGCTTTGGCCGATCTGCGACGGGACTACCGCCGGGCCATCCTGCAGCCGCTGCGGCAACTGGAGTCGGATTCCGAGGGATCCCTTTTGGCCCCATGGGCGGCGCCCCTCATCCGCCAGGCGAAAGCCGACCTGCAGGAGCCGGAGCTGTACTTTAGCTTAGACCTGCGCTATCGCGGCCAGTCCTTTGAGCTGGAGATCCCGGCCCAGTTGTCGGATCCGGTTTCTCTTTTGGAGCAGCGGTTTCACCAAGCCCACCAGCAGCGCTACGGCTGGCAGGATCCCAGCCAGGTGGTGGAAGCCATCCAGTTGCGCCTGCGGGCGGTGCAGGCTTTGCCCAGCGTCCCGCTGCAAGCCCCCCCACCCTTGCCGGGGGATCCCTTCAAGGGGGAGCGACAGGCCTGGATGGGCGGCCAGATGCGCCCAGTGCCGGTTTACGATCGGCGGCGCATGGGAGTGGGGTTTCAACTGTGTGGGCCGGCAATCGTCGAGATGCCTGAGGCTACCGTGGTGATCGAAGCCGGTTGGACGGGCAGCATCGACGCTGTGGGAACCCTGATTCTAAGCTGCGGCTGATTCTGTTGCCAGATGCGGCCCTCAGGAACCCTTCCTCAGCTGGGTTGCCAGCGGTCTTGAAAGGTTTTGTCTCAATTGCCAGGGCTTGGGCTAGCTCCCACTTCCTTGGTGGGTTGGCCGGATTTTACGGCAGGGCGGACGATGGGACTCGAACCCACGAATGGAGGAACCACAATCCTCTGCCTTAACCGCTTGGCTACGCCCGCCAGGATCCTGAGGATCTAGCTTAGCATGGGACAAGCAGAACGAAGCCGTAAAGGTTGAAGCGCCCCAACATGCTGCCCAGAGCCGATCTACTGAAAGGAGCGGAGTATCGAGAAACCTTGGCGCGCATTCTGGATCTGGGGGAGCAAGCCCTCAAAACCTGGCAAGTGGTCTGGAGCGATTTTCTCTCCCCGCCAGAGGTAGCCGAGGTGCAAAGCCGGTTGCACAACTTGGCCGAACTGCAGGTGGTGGCCTGGGGAGGCTATGCCCAGGCAGAGCGGCAACGCCTAGCCCTGGCTCGCCCTGAGGTCAGCCTGGAGGTGGAAGGCGCAGAAGGGATCCCCTTGGCCGCTGTTCAGATACAAGGAAACTTTCTTTTCGACCCGGCCACTCACCGCGATTTTTTGGGAGCCCTGCTGGGAGCTGGCATTGCCCGGGAGAAAGTGGGAGACATCCTTGTTTTAGGTGACACGGGGGCCCAGGCCATCGTTGTGCCGGAACTGGTGGACTATCTCAGCCTCAACCTGAGGCAGGTGCGCAGCGTGCCTGTCAAGGTCAGCCAGATCCCTCTTAGCCAGTTGAAGGTTCAACCGCCGCGGGTGAAGTCCATCACCAGCGTGGAAGCCTCTTTGCGCCTGGATGCAGTGGCCTCGGCAGGATTTGGCATCTCCCGCAGCAAGATGGTGGAAGAGATCCAGCGGGGAGAGGTGCGGGTTAATTGGAAGCCAATTACCCAAGCCAGCTACACCGTCGGCCCCCAGGATTGGATCGCCATTCGCGGTCGCGGTCGGCTGCAAATTGAAGAGGTGGCCGAGACGAAAAAAGGCCGCTTTCGCATCCAGATGAAGCGGTATCTCTAGGTTTTTGGAGAGCCGCTGCCCGCCTGAGCTGGGGCAAGATCGCAGCTCCTGGCAAAGGCTAGGAAAAGGGGAAGAAGGCCCAAGGATAGAGCAAATACTCCAGGTAAAACAACTTCCAGATCAGTTGATAATAGGCGACGATCGCGTCGCGGCAACCCAGATCCAGGCGAACACCATAGCCCAAAAGGATCCCTAGCCCCAGCCCATGCCCTAACAGCATCCAGGCACCCTGGCCCGTGAGAAGAAAATAGCTTCCCAAAGCGATAAACGCTAGGTAACAAGCGGCCAAAATGCCGATGCAAAACTTTGAGATCCGCTCCTGGCCAAAGCGCAACGAAAAGGTGGCAATGGCAAACCGCCGATCCCCCTCCATGTCGGGAATATCTTTGAAAAGGGCGATCACCAGCCCAAAAATAGACATAAACCCTGTCAGAAAAACAATGGGAGCAGAAAGCTCGACTTCCCCCTGCATCAACTGCTGAAAATGGCTGTACAGGCCCAGATTGACGATCAACCCCCGCACACAATAGATACAAGCCGAGGCCGCCAGCGGAAATCGTTTCAACCGCAGGGGGGGCAAGGAATAGGCGGTGCCGATTCCGTTGCTCAAAAGCACCGTCAACAACAGGTACGGGATCCCTGTCAGGGCCAATAGGATGGATGCCACCCCGCAGGCGGCGACGATCCCCACCCCCTGTCGCCAACTCAGGGAGCCAGCGGCCAAGGGCAGATGGGGTTTGTTGATGCGGTCGATCTCGATATCCGTGAGCTGGTTGAGGCCGACGATATAGACATTGGCCGCCAGACAAGCCGCCCAAGCCACGCCCAACTGGGGAAGGGCAGCCAGCAGGGCCGTTGGTTCAGCGGCCACGAACCCGGCCAGCAAGTAGAGGCCCAGCAGACTGGCACTGGTGCCGTAGACGGTGTGGGGCCGAGCAAAACGCCAAAGAACCTGCAAATTTGGGGTCATTCTAGCCAGCAGCGATACAGCTCATGGCCCGGAGCCCCCCCCACGGAGAGTGGCTAGGGATGGGGGGAGTCTTTAAGGAGGGCAGCCAGGGCCGACCAGCGGGGATCCACCGGCGGCGGCGCAGCCGATTCCACCACAATGCCCGGGCAATCGGGGCGACAGGGCAACTGGCGGGGCATCTCCAAATGCAGGTGTTGGTACATCCAGTCTTCGATATCCAGCTCGCCGTTGGGCGGCAGGCTCTCCAGCAGATCCTCTTCGTCCCGCAATTCCACCTCCAGAGGCGGCGGTTCAGGACTGGGCTCCCGAATCAGGATGATCTCCTCAACCTGCAGATGCAGCCGGTGGTTAAACTGCTGCAGGCAGCGGTGACAGGTGAGGGTGACGATGGTGCGGGCCTCGGCGCTCACCTCCAGGAAATGCCCCCGGTGGCTGGCCTGCAGGGATCCCTCCACAGGGGTCAAGCTCTCAAAACCTGAAAAAAACTGCCTAAACTGTACCTCTTGGGTTTGACCAGGCATCTGCCGCAGGTCGGATAGACGAATTGGCCTCAGCATGACATCCCCCTTTGTACGTTTTGGGTAGCAGGGATCCCTAGAATCGCCCCTATCGGCAAGAGAGCCGCACGGCCAGCGCCCCCAGGTCAGGGTCGAGAAGAGGCCCGCCGGATCACCAGGCGACGGTCAGGCTCTTTGCCGCGGCTGAAGGTCTCCAGATCGGCGTAGGCAGGGTCTTTCAGGAGCGTGTGGATCTGCCGCCGCTCGGCAGCAGAAAGATCGGGAAACTCGTATTCCCGGCCACTGGTTCTCACCTTTTCCACGGCGACAGCAACCAAGGCTTTGAGCTCCTGCAAACGGCGCTGACGATAGCCATCCAGATCCAGGATATAGGGCTGCTGTTGGTCTTCTGGCTGGTTGAGGTTGAGAAGGGTGTTGGCCAGATATTGCAACGCATCCAAAACCACCGGGGAGCGCTCTTCCTCGGGGCCAGCTTCTTTGGGGGACGGCGGCAAGGGCGATGCAGGCGCTTTTGAGAGCAACATTTGCTTCTGGGCCGGAGTTAGAGAATCGGCCTCGATTTCGATTATCTCCCCCACCACCCGCACCACTGCCGGGATTCCCATCGCCGTCAGCACCTGCTGCAACCACTGTCTGGCCCGTTCTCGATGTTCGGCAGGAGAAAGCTTGCCCTGAGAAGGCACAACGGTTCCCTCGGACTTCTGATTCGATTTCTTGGCGGCGGATCCCTTCAAAGATCCTGTAGAGGACTCAGGGCGGCTCATCCTGGGCAGCTTCCAATTCTGAAGAGGTATCAAGCACTCGACCGTAAGCCCACCCCAAGCCAAGCAGCAAGGACTTCCTAGGGCTCAAAGGGTAGGGATTCGCGCCCTCCCCCGGCTGCCTTTGGCTTGGCCGGTCGGTCAACCTCCTTGGCTTCCACCGTGATCACCTGGGCAGCGCGGCGGCGCTCCTCTTCCACCAACTGCTGCAAGTTCTCCGGCAACGGCTCCCGCGAGAGCAAGAAGGTTTGCACGGTTTGGAAGATGTTGGAGACAAGGATATAGAGCAAAACTCCAGCCGGCAAGGGGAAGAACAGGAACATCGCCGAGAACAGCACAGGGGTAATGCGGGCCATCGAGCTCTGGCTGGGATCCTCCTTGCCCGTCTCCTGGCCGGCGTTGGTCAGGGACTGGTTCAGGTAAATGGAGACGCCGAAGAGGACGATCATGCCGATGATGTCCCAGTGGATGGTGCCATCCGGGTCAAAGGCGCCGACGCGGCCTAACTTGTCGATGAACAGAAAGCCCGTGTCAGAGGCTAGTCCCGGGATCGCAACCTCCACAGTCACTTCCCCCGGCTGCAGGGCCAGCAAGGTGCCATCTGGCTGGATCTGGGCCCGCTCTTCTCCTTTGGTGATCTTCCAGGTGGGCTGCAACAGGCTGGGATCCCCGCCCGCTTCTGCCACCAACTGCTCAAAGGGCTTGCCCCCCGGCCCCTGCAGCATAAACTGCACCTGCTCCCCTACGGCAATCTTGGTGCCCTTGGGCTCCACCAGCACCACCGGCTTGTGTACCGAGTCGGTGACGAAGATGTTCTTGCTGGGGCTGACGTAGGGGGTGGGCACCACCTCTGCCGCCACCTCTGCTGGCAAGATCTGCAGGTTGACATCGTAGGTAACCGCTGCAAAGGGGGATCCCCGCAGCGTGGCAAACAGAGCAAACAGCACCGGCATTTGAATCAAGAGCGGCAGACAACCCCCCAGCGGGTTGACCCCCAGCTCGCTGTACAGCTTGGCCTGGGCCTCGCGCAGCTTTTGCGGGTCATCCCGGTACTTCTCTTGGATCTCTCGCATCCGCCGCTGCATCAAAGGATTAATCACCTTCATGCGCCGCATGTTGCGGATGGATCCGACGTTGAGCGGGTAGAGGGCAAAGCGGATCACCAACGTCAAGAAGATGATGGCCAGTCCATAGCTGGGCACGATCCCGTAGAAAAAATCTAGGATCGGCAGCATGACGTTGTTGGAGAGAAATCCGACTCCGAAGTCCATGGGGGGGTGCTGGCGAACGTCCGTAACCCATTGTAATGGTTTCCGACCGGCTGACGAGGGCGTTTTCAGGGTTTAACCGCCCCGATCGGCAGGGGAGACCTGAGAGCCTGCCGGAGTCGCAAACCCCTCGTCCCCAACTCTTCTCCCAAGGGGGACCAGCCAAACAATTTCCCTGCCTCTCCGAGGGAGAGGGGCAGAGCGCGGCGGCGTATCAGCGAAAAAGGAGGGGCTGTTTTACCCCTCCCTCATCGTTCTGGTTAGACTTGGAGCTCTGGCAGCTCCCTTGTGCTGGGAGCAAGAGACGCTCTGAATGAGGATCCCTTTCCCCTGCCGACGGGACTACTTGACCTTGACCGTAGCGCCAGCTTCCTCCAGCTTCTTCTTGATCTCGTTGGCTTCCTCTTTGGGGATCCCTTCCTTGACCGGTTTGGGAGCGGCCTCCACAAGATCTTTGGCATCTTTCAGGCCCAAGCCGGTCAACTCGCGCACCACCTTGAGGACGGCGATCTTCTTATCCGCAGGGACAGCCTCGAGAATGACATCAAAGGCCGTCTGCTCTTCCACCGGTTCAGCCGCCGCTGCTGGCGCCGGTGCCGCTGCTGCCGCTGCCACGGGGGCAGCCATGACCATGCCACCTGCCGGGGCAGCCGCACTGACACCAAAGGCTTCTTCGATGGCTTTCACCAACTCGGAAGCTTCCAACAAGCTCAATGCTTTCAACTCTTCCAGGATCTTTTGAACACGCTCCGAAGCCATGGTCTTGTCTCCTCAGGGTAACGAAGTGGATAGGTGGGATTGGGTCGATGGACCCAATAGGGGCTGATCCCGTCAGGCCGCCTCCTTGTCGGCAATAGCCCGGATGGCCCTTGCCAGGGAGGCCGGGATCTCGTGGATACCGCGGGCCACTTGCGTGGGCACTGCATTGAGCCCAACCGCCAGTCGGGTGGCCACCGACTTGAGGCTGCCCGCCACTTGGGCCATGAGCACCTCCTTGGGCGGCAGATCGGCGATGGCCTTGGCCTGATCCAAGGTCAGGGATAGCCCCTCGGCAGCGGCGCCGCGGAACTCAGTCTTCTTGGTTTGCTTGGCGAAATCTTGATACGCCTTCAGGGCCGCTGGAATATCGCCCCGGATCATGATAAAGGCCGTCGGCCCTGACAGGAAGGGAAGAATCCCTGCCCAAGCCTTTTGGTCGGCGACGGCCCGCCGCATCAAGGTGTTTTTAACAACCATGCAGACAGCATCCGCCTTGCGCAGCTCCGCCCGCAGTTGGTTCATCTCGGAAACGGTCAGCCCCTTGTAGTCGATTACCAGCACCATTTGGCTGGCTTGCAACAGGGATCGAACTTCATCGACCACCTCCGCTTTTTTCGCTACAGGTTGCTTGCCCATGCGCTCACCTCCTTTGTTGTCACTGGCTCACTGAGGGCCGAACAGGTGTTGCCGTTGGAAGGGGGTATCCGGAGCCGCCAAATAGAATGCGTCCCAGCCGTAGCCGAGACGCATCGAGGCAAGCGCAACCCAGCAATCCACAATGGGATCCCTTCGCACTCCACTCAAACCTCGGCAGGACATTAAGCCCCTAGGCACCTGCTGTCTTCGGCTCGCTATTCGACTGTGGAAAGCTCTTCTCTGCCCAGCTCCTCCGGAAAAATGGCCAACTCAAACGGCAAGCAACTGCCTCTGTCCCTTCGCGGCGCCGAAGCGGGCTTAAGCAACCAACTTCAGCTCTCGCAGGGCATTGATGTCAACCTCAATCGAGGGACCCATTGTAGCAGAAACGTGTAGGGTTCGCCAATACTTGCCCTTGGCTCCAGGGGGACGGTTGCGATCAATGGACTCCTGCACGGCTTTTAAGTTTTCCAGCAGAGCTTCGACAGGAAACTTGCACTTGCCGAAGATCAAATGCACAATGCCGGTTTTGTCCGCCCGGTACTCCAGCTTGCCGGCTTTGAACTCCTTAATGGCCTGGGCCAAATCCATGGTGACCGTCCCGCCCTTGGGAGAGGGCATGAGGCCGCGCGGCCCCAATAGCCGCCCCAGCTTAGCGACCTGGGGCATCACATCGGGGGTGGCAATCAGCAGGTCGAAGTCGATCACGCCCTTGCTGATCTCCTCGATCAGGTCTTCAAACCCCACCCGGTCGGCCCCTGCGTTCTGGGCTTCCGTAACTTTCTCGCCGCGGGCAATCACCGCCACCCGAATCTCCTGCCCGGTGCCGCGGGGCAAGACCACGGTGGTGCGCAACTGCTGGTCGGCATACTTGGGATCGATCCCCAGGCGGATGTGAACCTCCGCCGCCTCGTCAAATTTGGCAGTGGCCGTCTCCTTCATCAGGGCCAGGGCTTCCGCGGGGGGATAGGCAATGGGCTTGACCTTCTCCCGCAAAGCCTGCATACGTTTGGACAGTTTTCGAGCCATAGTTTCTCCTCGGGGTGCTGGCGAGAACTTCTCTCCCCCAAAATGGTTTGCCAAAACTTCAAGACAACAATCAGACTAGGGGTCCTTAATCAATCGACTATTGTCACCCCCATGCTGCGGGCAGTGCCGGCGATGATTTTCATGGCCGCCTCCACATCACGGGCATTCAAATCGGGCAACTTCTGCTCGGCAATCTGGCGCAGTTGCGCTCGCGTCAGGGATCCCACCTTGACTTTGTGGGGCTCACTGGATCCCGACTCGATGCCGAGGGCTTTTTTGATCAACACCGAAGCCGGCGGCGTCTTGAGGACGAAGGTGAAGCTGCGATCCTCGTAAATCGAGATCTCGACTGGCACCACCATCCCGGCTTGATCCGCCGTTTTGGCGTTATATTCCTTACAGAAGGCCATGATGTTAACCCCGTGCTGGCCCAGAGCCGGGCCGATGGGGGGAGCGGGGGTGGCTTTGCCCGCTTGGATGGCCAGCTTGACCACTGCCACCAGTTTCTTAGCCATGAAACGCGGTTACACCTCTTTTCGCACTTGACCAAACTCTAATTCTACCGGAGTATCGCGCCCGAAAATCGAGATCAAAGCCTTGAGCTTGCCCCGCTCCGGGCTGACATCCACTACCTCGCCGTAAAATCCCTGGAAGGGGCCGGAGAGCACCTCGATGCGATCCCCAGGTG
>Ga0197142_1005049_pt1 | contig 10470 bp, 6 predicted proteins | sample GBS60_MetaG_FD_148614 | JGI IMG/M metagenome (GOLD analysis project Ga0197142, IMG submission 148614) | Sediment microbial communities from Great Boiling Springs, Gerlach, Nevada, United States - GBS 60_MetaG | ecosystem: Environmental > Aquatic > Thermal springs > Hot (42-90C) > Sediment...
CGCCAGCTCCCCCTCTGGATGCAGAATCTTTTGCACACCGACGGGACCTATCAGCACAGGGGCTGGGTAGCGATGCCCGAACAGCTCGATCTGGAGGTCGCGCTCGGACACATCGCGCAGCATGCGCGGTACAAGCCGGTAGCGTTCAAACGCCTCGCAATTGGCGCGCACAGTCGATTCGGAGCCTGCACCGCCTGCTACATAGTCATACGCTTCGGGCTTCAGCACGGCGCGTGCTGCCTCCTCCAACGCCTCGGGTGAGAGGGGGAACTCCTCGCGCTGCCCCAGAAGCCCTTTGCGAAAAATCTCCAGTTGCCGCTGCATGCCGTTTTGCATTGCTACCTCCAGCCTCGCTTGGATTCCCTGCGGTTAGACCCATTCCTGCTTCATTTTGGGGCAGACACGCAGGTTTGCCACTGCTGTATTTTGTGGCAGACACGCTGGTCTGCCCCTACTGTTCTTATCGGAGATGCACGATGGTGACCCCTTCACCGCCCTGCTCGCGCGGCGCTAACTGAAAAGAGGCGACCGATGGATGCTGGCGCAGGTACTCATGGACGACCCTGCGCAGCGTGCCTGTGCCCCTGCCGTGCAGGATGCGCACCGTCTCATAGCCCACGAGCAGAGCATCATCCAGGTATTTCTCTAACACGGGCAGCGCTTCCTCCACGCGCATCTCTCGGATGACCAGTTCAGGCGGCACAGCTTTGGGCGGGCGCGGGCGTTTGCCCGTGACCCGCGCTTGGGCTGTGGGTGGGGCAACAGGCTCCAGGTCGTCTACCTCTACTGGGATGCGGATTTTGCCGACGAAGACAGTGGCTTTGCCCTCAGTGGGGGGTTCGACCAGCACGCCTACCTGTCCCAGCGAACGGATTCGCACCTGCATACCGGGGGTCAGGGGGTGGGCATCGGCGATAGAGGGTGGGGTATCGAGGGCAGCGAGCCGCATCTGCTCGCGGGCGCGCTGCTGCAACGCTTGAATCTGCTCGCGTATCTGGGCGGTCTGCTTGCTCTCGCGGCTCGCTTGGCGCAGCTGCTGGAGGAGCGTGTCGGCTTCCGCGCGAATCTGCTTCAGCAGGGCTTCCACCTCTTGCTGGGCGCGCTGCTTGGCAGTGCGGCGTGCCTGCTCGGCGGCTTGTAGTTCCTGCTGCAGCCGTTGCTGGAGCTGTTTTAGCTCCTCGTTGCGGGCGTGCCATTCTGCTTTTGCCTGCTCGGCAGCGCGGTGTGCTGCCTCCATTTTGGCGAGCATCTGGGTCATGTCCAGCTGTTGCGCGCCCATCGAGCGGAACGCCTCCTGCACCACCGAATCGGGCAATCCGAGCCGCTGCGCGATTTCGATGGCGTGGCTGGCGCCCGGCACGCCCATCCGCAGGCGATAAGTGGGCTGCAGGGTCTCCATGTCGAACTCCATTGAGGCGTTCTGGAGCTGTGGGTGTTGATAGGCGAAGGCTTTCAGCTCGCCGTAGTGCGTGGTAGCAATCACCCGTGCGCCGCGTGCCAGCAAATGGTTCAGGATGGCGCGTGCCAGCGCTGCGCCTTCGGTCGGGTCGGTGCCTGCGCCGATCTCGTCCAGCAGCACCAGACTATTGCGCCGCGCCTCCCTTACGAATCGTCCGACATGTCGGACATGTCCCGAGAAGGTAGAGAGCGACTGTTGTAGGCTCTGCTCGTCGCCGATGTCAGCGTAGATGCCGCAAGGGATGGCGATTTGGGTGCCTTCGCGAGTGGGAATATGCAGTCCCAGCAGCGTCATCAGGGTCAGCAGCCCCACTGTTTTGAGCGTCACCGTTTTGCCGCCTGTGTTGGGACCTGTGATGAGCAGTCCGGTGAACTCTTGTCCCAGCTCCAGGTCGATGGGCACGGCTTGCTCGCGCGGGATCATTGGGTGGCGTGCGCTGCGCAGTCGCCAGTAGCCCTCGGTATTGAGCGTGGGGCAGGTGCAGTCCCAGTCCAGCGCGAGTCGCCCCGCTGCCAAAATAGCGTCCAATTCGGCAAGCATCTCCGCGCTCTCGCTTAACCGCTCGCTTTCGGCTTCCACTGCGCGCGACAGCCCAAACAGGATAGCTTCGATCTCCTCTTGCTCCAGCGATTGCAGCTCGCGCAGGCGGTTGCCCAGCTCCACGATAGGCTCCGGCTCCACGAAGAGCGTGGCACCACTCATGCTGGTATCATGCACCAGTCCGCGAATGCGCCCTCGGAACTCGCTGCGCACGGGCAGGCAGTAGCGTCCCGCCCGTAGGGTATAAATCGGCTCCTGAAGCAGGTCGCGCCAGCGGTGGATGAGTTCCTGCAGCTGTTCCGTGATGCGCTTTTGCAGCCGTTGCTGGTCGCGTCTTAGCTGGGCAAGTCGCTCGCTGGCGGTGTCGAGCAGTTCGCCAGAGGGGGCGATGCAGTCGCGAATGGTTCGCTCCAGAGAGCTGAAGGTGTGCAGCCGTTGGGCATAGGGGGCAAGCGCGGGGTAGCGTTCGGCACGCGGCAGCAGATGCTCCCTATATTGGCGGGCAGTCTGCATCAGCGTCAGCAACTGCAGCAGCTCGTCGGGTTGCAGCAATCCCCCGATAGCGGCTCGCTGGATGAGGGGTCGCACCTCGCGCAGGCGCATCGGAGGCGGTGGCTCGCGCTGCAGCAGGCGCACAGCGTCATCCGTCTCCTGCAATCGCTGTGCCACCAGATGGGGATTATCGCTAAGTGGTCGTTGCAGAGCGCGCTCGCGTCCGGCGGGTGTCTCCGCGCGCCGCGCCCACTCCCCCCGCACAAAATCCAGCTCCAGCACCTGCAGGCTATGCGCGTCCCACTCCATCCAAAAGGGATTATACCGTTTAGGGTTATCGGTTGTAAGATCGGGTATCATTGTAGCAGAGCAACTATGAAACAATGAACGCTGGAACTGCCCGATGAGCTGGCAGAATTGCTTCCTGAAGCGGAAGCAATCTCGCTATTGGCACTTTGGGCACGCTCAAACTCGCCAAGCGATATGATATGCTCCCAGCGGTTCGCCCTATTTTAGACTAATCGCGTGTTTGCACTTCGATGGTGGCGTGTGGGTAGAAGCGTTTCAGCTGGTCGATGCCTTCGGCTCCCATTATGCATGCGGCGGTGGCGAGGCTATCGGCGGTGATGCCATCGGGCGCCTGCACCCTCGCCAAAGTCAGGCGGGTTAGTCCCAGCCCGGTGCGTGGGTCGATGAGATGGGCGTAGCGTTTACCCCCTATCTCCACATATTGCTCGGTGCTGCCAGAGGTGGCGAGGGCACGACGGTATAGCCAGAGGGTCCGCACTTGTCCATCGAGACCGGGCACCTCGATGCGCCAGCCTGGTTGCTCTGGTGGCGGCTCGCCTGTCACCAAATCACCCCCCATCTGCACGAGGGCACATCGGATACCGAATCGCTTCAGGGTGCGCAGCGCTTCGTCGCAGGCATAGCCTTTGGCGATGCCACCCAGATCGAGGCGCATGTCGGCTATTGCCAATCGCGCCGCGCGTCGCCTGAGGCTCAGCTCCAGTTTCTGCCAGCCAACCCGCGCTTTGACTTCGTTCAGGGTGGCTTCATCAGGCAGCTGCTTGGTGCGGCGTGCTTCACGCCAGAGCAGCACCAGCGGTCCGAGGGTGATGTCGAACGCGCCCACCGTCTGAGCTGCCAGCTTCTGCGCCCGCCATAACACATAGAACAGCTCACGGCTCACCCGCACCCATCGCTTCACCGCCCGTTGGCAGAGCCGCATCAGCTCACTATCGGGTCGGTAGTCGCTCATTTTGGCTTCTAACTCGCTGATTCGGTGATAGGCGGCGCGACACGCTGCGACGGCGCGTGCTTCATCGGGTGCGTACACCACGAGGCGTGTTTCTACCCCCATCCGCGCTTGCCGATACTCAAATCGCTGCATAGGATACACCCCCTATAGTTTCCTATTGTGAGACACGCACGGGTTGCCCATCTCGCAGAATCGCCATAGGTGTTCTTTCGCCTGACGGACACCAACGCGCGGGGTGCGTTGGATACGCGCATCGGGAATGGGATCGCCTTGCAGAATGCGCACGCGCCCCGTGAGAAGCGACTCGCCATTTATGGCGCGAGTGATACCCAACGCGCGGCAGAGGTTGCCCGGTCCGCGGCAGAGGGCGTAATCGGGTACATGGGGGCGTCGGTGGCGCATCCACTCCAGCCCGAAGCAGGGTTCTATCGCGCGAATAAGCACAGCTTCCCCTATCCCAACGGGCTGACAAACTACATTGAAGCATTCGTGGAGACCGTAGATGAGATAGACATAAGCGGTGGCAGGTGGTCCGAACATCGGCGCGTTGCGCTCGGTCAGCCCGCGATAGCTGTGGCTGGCAGGGTCCTCTTGGCAGTAGGCTTCTGTCTCCACAATTCGCCCGCCTGCCCAGCCTTCAGGCGTCTGTACCACCAACAGATGCCCCAGCAGCTGCCTTGCGACCTCCACCGTCGGCTGCAGATAGAACTCTACTGGCAATGGTCGCCCCTGTGCCATCGTTAAATCTGGAAGGGTTGCTCGCGTAGGCGGGCACCGAGCAGCAGTCCAACCGCCGCGCAAGCCGTCACCAGCATGCTGCCCCCCAGGCTCACAAAAGGCAGCGGGATGCCCACCACCGGGAACAGTCCCATCGTCATGCCCATATTCGTAAGCAGATGGAATAGGAAGAAAACGAAGATGCCACCCGCCATCAGGCGATAAAACTCGTGGCGCGCCCCCACCATCACCCGCCAGATGCGATAGAGAAAGAAGCCGTACAGCGTTAGAAAGCCCACCGAGCCGGCGAACCCACCCTCCTCACCGACCACCGTGAAGATGAAATCGGTGTGCTGCTCGGGGATATAGCGCAGGTTTTTCTGCGTGCCCTGCAGATAGCCTTTGCCGAGCAGCTGCCCACTGCCGATGGCGATGCGCGACTGCAAGATATGATAACCGCTCTGCTGCGGGTCTGCCTCGGGGTTCAGGAAGGAGACCAGCCGTGCTTTCTGATAATCCTTGAGCAGATTCAGCTGCCACATCGCGCCGAACGCCAAAACACCCAGCAGGACGGTGAACACCAGCCAGCGTGCTGGGGCACCAGCCAGATACACCATCCCGAACCAGAGCGCTCCCAGCACGATGGCAGTGCCCAAATCGGGCTGCAGGAATACCAGCAAAGCGGGTAGAACTGCATGCAGCAGGGTCATCAAGAAGCCTCGCAATGTGCGCAACGCGATGCCCATCTGCGTCAGCAAACTCGCCAGCGTCAGAATGAGCAGCAACTTCGCAAACTCGGAGGGTTGAAACTGAAAGCCACCTGGTAGCTCCAGCCAACGCTGTGCCCCCTTCCGCTCCGCACCTACCAGTTCGACCAGCAGCAGCATCAGCAGATTCAGCGCATAGAGCCAGCGCCAGCGACGCATCCAGACCAGCGGGTCTATAGCCGTCAACACCCCCATACCAAGCAGTCCGAATCCCAGCCAGACCAGCTGGCGCTGGAACAGCCCCAGTGCCCAAGCATGGGTCGCACTGTAGAGAATCGCCAACCCTGTGCTAATCAATATCAATACAATGAGTAGCAACGGGATGTCAAACTGCCGCAGCGAGCGCGGAACCGATTGCGCGCCAACCATCCCCTCCATTTTACCCTCGCAATCCGCACGGTTTTTCACAGTGGACGATGCATTCCGGAACCAGATGAGGTATAATAGAGAGCGGATGGAGAGGAGATTCGGCATGAAACGCGCATGGCTATTCGGATGGCTCGCTTTCCTGCTAATCGGAGTGACGCTTGCCCAAGAGGAAGCGCCGCTGATTAACTATGTTGCGGGCATCGGTGAATTCGAAACGGATGAGCTGCCCCCTGGACAGGGGGAGGATGGAATGACCTATGGGGAGGGTTTATCAGACGGCTTTAACACCCGCTATAGTCCAGCCGGAGCATCTCAGTTTTTCTCTTTTGCTATCGATTATAACGAAAAAATCAGTGGGGTTGCCAGCCAGCGAATCAGTTTTTCACGCACAGGCAGCGGCACTGTAGCGGGATCTATCTATATCTACCTCTACTTCCCATCAGAAGATTACCCACAGGTAGGGGAGACCATTCAGGTTAGCTTCTGGATAAAGACAGGTAGCTGGAACAATGCGGTCTTGCGGCTGTGGGCGGGCCCAATAGATAATCAGGTTCCATCCACAATTCTCGTGACGCGCACAACACCCGTGCCGAACTGGTCGCGTTTTGATGCCAGCTATAGGGTGACCAGTTCGAACCCTGCCGGCATCCACCTCACGTTCGAAATCACTCTACAAGATGGCGCTTCAGAGGGCACCCTATGGCTCGATAATCTGGAGGTCTACGGAAGTAAGCGCTGGCGCACTCGCCCACCCCGCTCGCTCAAAATCTTTACCTACTATGATCCTTTTCGCGAAGAAGCCAATAATGACTGGATCTACTATACACGCGAGTTTGATATGATAGGGATGTCGCAACGCATGTTCGAACTGAAGCGCATGCTGGTCTATAAACCAGAACTCAAGACCACAACCTACTATCTGGGCTTCACCAGCGATGCAGGAGGTGACGGTAACTCTATCCGTGACCCCTTCGGCTATGCGTATTGCAATCAATACCATCCTGAATGGTTTCTGCTCAACCAATTTGGACAACGAGTCCGTTTTGGTGGTACTCTGTACATGATGGACATAGGTAATCCCGCTTGTGCCCAACGCGCCGCTCGGCGAATAAGGAACCGATTCACTAATTCCAACATGGGACTCTTTTCCCTCAAGCTGGATAACCTGATCGACTTTACGCACGGCTATCCTAATCAGCGCTACCCAACCACTGCCAGTCGCATGGCGGCAGTAGTGAAGTACTTTCTGGTTCTGCGTCGTGAACTGGAGATATACGGTCCCCCTTTGCTATTAGCCAATGTTGCGGCACACCCCTATACCCGGAATTGGATACATACATATTTGCTCAGACAGGGATATATAGACGGAGTCTTCATCGAACAAGCTTTCACTACTATTTATGGTTTGCCAATTCCAGCAACCTACCTTCGATTCAGCGCATGGGAACAGCATCTGCAAACCCTTGCTGAAACACCCGACAAGGTGCGCATCTACTATAGTGGCTATACGATCGATCCCGCTCGAATGCGTCCGATGAAACTATATGCGATGGCAAGCTTCCTGCTGGGCAACAATGAAAACGCCTATTTATATCTGGATAAACACTATTACGAAGGCACGCCGTTCGGACGGCAGCGATCTTGGCGCCCCGATGCCGATTTTGATGTACCACTCGGTCAACCAACGGGTCCTTACCAGGTGTTTTTCCGAAGCAGCGACTACGCCGGCGGACTGTATTATCGTCCCTTCGAAAACGGCTTTGTGCTGGTCAACCCTACAGGCAATACTGCCCCTTATTGGAAAGATGGCGCTGTGTTTACCTGGGTGCTTGACGATACCTACTATGAATGGGTTACGCAGCAAACCTACCCAGCCGGCACCCGCATCAAGCTTTATCCCAAGCAAGCAAGAATGTTTATTCAGCAAAGTGGGCTACTATCCGAGCCAGGTAGAGGCTCCGCTAACACGGTTCCGTCCAAGCCCAAAGAATTGCCGTCCGAAAAGCGTTAGAGCCTCTGTCTGCATATAGCATGTCCAACTCCGACAGGATATAAGGGAGTGTCCAATGCAAGGAAACGCCGATAGAAATTTAGCGTTTGCTTTCGCCCTCATCTCTTTCGTTATTCGTATTCCTTTTTGCATAGCCGCGCCTGGCTTCGATCCCGACTCATATCTCTTTTTGTTCAAGGCGGTTCAATCCGTAGAGACAGGGCAATATATTCCCTCACGCCCACCCGGATATATTGTAGCTGACCATATAGGGCATCTCCTTGCGCTGCACGGCTGGCTCTATCTCAATCTTCTGACCAGTCTAACCCAATCCCTGACTATTCCAATCTTTGCTACCATATTGAGAGAATTGCAGGTTCCCTATCGTAATTGGGCACTGTTTCTATACGCATTTTTGCCTTTGCACCTGATTGCTTATGCAGATGTCATGATTGAGTATCCCCTGATGTTGCTGGGAATTCTGTTGGGATGGTTATATGCAATTCGGGGTAACTACATCATCTCAGCACTGCTGATAGGGGCAGGTGCCGCCATCCGCCCTTCTCAGGGAATCTTTATCGCAGCAATCTTTGCCCTATTTTTTATCAAACATTTTGGTTGGCGTGTTTTTGCGTCTTGGATAAGCTTTTCGGGCTTGATGTTGTTATTGCTCTGGGTTTTACCCACTGCTTGGCTCGTGGATTACAGAATGATTTTCGATTATCTACCCTATCCTTTCGAGATAGTGCAGTATGCGAAACACATTGCCTTGCGTTTCATCGGTCCATTCGGAATCCTTCCGTTGTTAGCTCTGGCTTATGGATTTTTGCGCTACAATCAAGGTATATGGAAGAGACTCAGAAACGACATCCACCTGCCACTTAGTCTTCTGATAGTTGCTGTCATAGTAGCCACATTTTTCAGGCATCCATTCAAAACAAATTATCTATTGGTGGCTTTGCCGTTCCTGTTCTATGCAGTGTTTACTGTTTTCGAAGAGCGGTTGATTAAAGTTTTTACCATCCTATCTCTGATACACGGTTTCATCAGTGTGCCTTCTATGCCCCAATGTAGCCCACTGAGAGTTGCTGATGTAGGAGTAATTATAGCGGATTATTATGACCGAAAGATTCTTCGGTCAGAAGCATATCACATGCTTGAGACAGTACCATCTAAAAGCATCGTTTTTGTTACGCAGAACACTTTCTATCTGTTATCTTACGACGCCTTGCGCAATAAAAAGGCAGCTTACGAAATTATAAAATCAAGTATAATCTACGATAGATATTTAGATAAGTGGTTCACTACTGTCTGCGATGATCGGACTACAAAGCTAATAAATGACAAATTTAAAAATTATAAAATTTTTTCAACGGATGCTTGGTATCGTAGATCTCCAGATATAAAGAAGTTAAAACAGCTCGGCGTACTGCATAGGGTGCATCGCCTGGATACATCGAGATGCCTGTGAGCGATATCGGTAAGTGAACCACGCCAAACTAATCACACCCTCTTTACCCGCGCTACTGCCTCCATCAAATCCATCACATCGGTCGGACTACCGAACCTGAGATAAGCCGATAGCACCTGCTGCACCTCACGCATCGCCTTCAACAACTCCACCATCGGGTTCACCTTCAAATCGTCCCCTGTATCCACCACACCCGTCGGATCACTCACCGACGCACCGAACCAACCCTGCGGATGCACATACACCGTGCCACGAAAATAGAGCGCTTGCACCAGCCAAAGACCCACCATGTTCCCGATAATCCGACGATACACACGCCAGCGTGTCGCTGCGTTCGTGCCATAGTCGCCCAGATCACCTAAATCCAACGCATAGACCCCGACCGCGGTATCGTTCGTGCCTGCACGATACAGACCATAACTGCCGTTATTGCCTGTGAACCAGTCCAGCACACGCGAATGCACAAACTGCAGCCCACGATAACGATAACCACGCGCCACACTGGGCAGTACCTGATAACGCGAAGGATCCGAGGGAAAATTAGCACGCGGATGATAAGTGCGCCGAACGCCACGAAAGCCCATCGCGATAAGGGCTTTCCAATACCCTTCGCCCCCTGTGCTATTCGCTGCTTCGTTCGTATAGCGATGCACCCCACAGTGTCCATCCGCGAAGCCCAACGCCCGCATCTCATCAAACTCGTCTTCCAACACCATCATAGCCGTGTATTCGCATAAGTTGGTCAAGTCCGAAACGGTCGTGCCTGTACCCGACATACGCGCACCCTTATTGTAAAACCCGTCCAGCGTACGAGGCAGCGAAGGGTCATGCCGAATCGAATCGGGGGCAACCTTCGGGTTCACCAAAACCCAATTTTGACCCGATACACCATACTCCACGGGCACATTCGCGGTGGAGGCGCGTACGAAGTCGCCTGCCACAGCACCCCAAGTATAGGTATGGTCATGCACGCCGTTCGGCAGCACATCTGCTGAGCGCCGCAGCAGGTCATTGATAGCCCGCGCCGCAGGATAGTTCTGAACATAGTAGTAATGATACGCGCTGGTACGGCTGCGTCCGCCGTTGGTGAACCCGCACGGAATGACTAAGCCCGTCTGTCTACCGAACGAGGCGAGCCACTCATAAGTCGCATATTGAATAGCATACTGCTCGTCGCGGGTTTGGTTATCCAGCGGGCGGTTATGTTTCTCTTCGATGGGGTGGTCAATCTCGATACACAGGATAGCTTGTCGGGTCGGTTGGATACCGAGACACTTGAGGGCGTAGACCAGCCAGAAGAGCGAGACGCCATCGGTCGTGTTTCCATCCCGTCGGAAAACGACGCCTTCTTCCCAAATGAAGGGGAAGAAGTAGCGGTTCTTATAGCGGTAAGCGACGATGACA
>Ga0197142_1005050_pt1 | contig 10469 bp, 10 predicted proteins | sample GBS60_MetaG_FD_148614 | JGI IMG/M metagenome (GOLD analysis project Ga0197142, IMG submission 148614) | Sediment microbial communities from Great Boiling Springs, Gerlach, Nevada, United States - GBS 60_MetaG | ecosystem: Environmental > Aquatic > Thermal springs > Hot (42-90C) > Sediment...
AATACTCCTGAAATCTTTCTGTTTCAGCAATTTCAACTCCCATTTTCAAAGATTTTTTAAGAGCTGTTCTTGCTTCAGGACGATAAGTCTCCAGCAACTTATCATCTTCGAAATCCAGTGAAACAACACTCGATACTTCTCTCTTCAAATATTGAAAGCCATTCCTGTAAAGAGCAAAATCGATATAGTTTGAAAATCTTGTGCAATAAATAATTGGTGGAAGGGTTAAGATTATCTTATCAAACTTTTTCTTTCTTGCGTAGTCAATCAAAAGTTCAACAAGATTAAAAGCATCTTTGATGTTCAAAGACGATTCATAGACAAAAGAACCGTAACTTGCACCACGATGAGAATATAGAATTCTTTCACCATTTAGTTCAACATCAACAGCTGGAAACAGAGCAAAAATTTTCTCACCTTTTAAGAATACAAGTGAATTGTCTTTAAATCTTTTCGGTGGATGATATGAAAGAAAATCAAGTCGATGAAAGATTGTTCCGTTGTCTGATTTTTCAACGAATTGATTCCAATCTTCGGCAGAAATTTTTGAATGAGAATATTCTAATAGCTTAATCATAACTTCACATAGATTGAGATTAAGTTTGCACTACCAAAATTATTTGTGAAAGGTAAGAAAGCGTAATCAAAAACAACCGATTTGTAACTCAAACCAAGTCCAAACGAAAAATGATTGACTTCCCTCATCGAATTGTAACCTGCTCTAAATGTCAAAAGATTATCATAGTTTGTTTCCAATCCAATTAAAAAATTCAGATTTCCGCTCTTAGTAAATTTTTGCAAATCAAGTGATGGATAAAAATTGAATTTGTATAACGAAAGATTTCCAGAATAACTCAAACCAAATCTAACTTCCGATGGAAGTTCAGCACTTTCAGACGAAAGTTGATTAACTTTACCAAAATTTCTAAAACTCAATCCAGCATTTAGATCTTGAATTAAATTCTTTTTAAAGAAACCAAAATCAAAAGCTAAGCCATAAGATTCATCGATATAAATATTCTCATAAAGATATTTGATTTGAAATCCAATTGAGAAATCTTTTCTCACTTCGTAACCTGTTCCAATTCCACCAGAAAAGTAATGAGCATTGAATGTTCCCGCTGGTTCACCGGGTCGAGTTCTAATCTCAATATCGGGAATGGATGTGGAGTTCACCACAAGAAAGACTGGAACACCAAATAAATTCGAATTAGCAACAAGTAATTCACTTCTCAAATCCTGTATCCATTCGTTATGCATCAATCCAATTGAACTAAAATTTGCTTGAGTGATTAAGGCAGGATTATAAATCAAAGAAAATGGCGAAATAAATTTTGAAGTAACAGCTTCAGCCTGAGCGACTTCACCTGCACCAGTTCCGATTTTTAAAAATGAGTAACCAGTATTGCCTGCATTTTGTGCAACTAAGTTTAACGAAAACAAAAACAAGGCTAAAAATATTTTTATTCTCATAATCTAATTCCCAAACTTATTATGTGAATATCTCTTGGAGCGTAAGGCTCGGTCATAAATGCATAATTGAACTCAAAAAATTTATTCATCAAATAATGATTTAACCCAAATCCAAAAGAAATTTTTGGTATCATATCAGAATTAGAAAAATTGAACCGATCAATTCCAGCACGCAATTTCAAATGTTTATCAAGAAAAATTTCCGTTCCAGCTTTCAAGATCTTTGTATCGTAGCCTGTCCATTCGTAATTAATATTTACAGTTCCAAGATTCTTTGGCAAGTAGTAAGTCCCACCAATTCTTTTTATCACAGGGAAGTAATCATAAAAATTGTTTCCATCTTCACCATAAATTGGAGTTGAATCCCAGCGATACTTTGAATTTAAGTCACCAATGTATCCACCAAAGGTTAAGTTATCCAATAATTTATAAATTACGCCAAAGTCAAATCCAACAGCTTCGGACTTCATCTTATCAAACAAAGAGTAATAATAATATTTTGCAGTTACACCAAAACTAATCTTATCTGATGGACTAATTCCCACAGAAAGAAAAAATAAATTTTCTGAAGTTGAATAAGTTTTTGTTTTAATTCCACTGTTATCTCTGCCATCAATATTATCAACACCAGAGTTTATCAAGCCAAAAGTCACACCTGCTCTTGAGTGTATTTCAGAAGTTTTGTTTCCTTCTGCATCTCTTTTGTATTGTATAAAACTTTTACTGAGTTGAACGAAATTTAATTTTCTATCAAGTGAAAGAAATGTAAAACCAAGTTGAATTATGTTATCATTCACGAATGGATTTAATGCAGGATTATAAAAAACATTAACAGAGCCATCAGTGTTTGAAGTTAAAGCATTACCCATTGCCATACCTCTTGCACCAAAACCCATTCGAGAAAAAGCACCTGGTAAAGAAGAAATTTGTGATGTCTTTGGTTGTGCAAATATTTCAAGTGTAATTGATAAGATTAACATTCCGACTAATTTGAACTTCATTTTCAATCCAGTTGATTTATTGATTTTCATAATGATTATCTAATGACTAAAATTTTTCCCCACACAGGTTCATCATTTCCAATTTGAACTGAATAAAAATAAACACCATTACTTACAACATTTCCAAATTCATCTTTTCCATTCCAGAATTCAGTTTGTTGAATTCGCTGGTCAATTGCACCACTTCGTGGGGCATTTTGAATGATTGTTTTAACTAAATTCATTCCAAAGTCATAAATCCTGATTGTAACTTTTTCATCTCTACCTTCAGTTGTGTATTTAATTTTCAGAACATCTCCTTCTGGATCAAAAGGATTTGGATATGCATAAGTTTCAGCTTTGCTTTTTACTGGAACAAATGCGAGATAAACTCTCCACGGTGCAGCCCAGGCAAAACCAGTTTCAGTTGTCTTTGCCAATCCTTCATTTGAACCGACCCAGATTGTGTTGCCTTGTGTTGCGACTGAATAAAATGTTGAAGTTAAAATTCTTTGCTTTGTAAGTGAATCGACAATTATTGGAGCCTTAATCCAGCTTGAACCAAAATCGTCACTTCTAAAAAGTCCAGTTGAACCAGCTGCATAAGCAATTCTACTCAAAAAGCCAAAATTATGAATCCTAACATCTTTATTTGATATTGACCAATTTGCACCACCATCCGATGTGAGACTTATTCCATATTCTTCAGTTAAATCTTCAGCTTTCCAGGTTGCTGCATAAACATAATGATTGTTTTGATATTCAGTTCCACCAATTGCCACAACAAAATTTCCGGAGATGTGATTTGTTTGATTTTGTTTGTTGAATTTTATCCACGATTTTCCACCATCAGTTGTTTTGTTGATACCACCAGCAGTGCCAACCCAGATTGTTGAATCATTTTGAACATAAATTGAAAAGACTCTGTGATTTAAGTTATTTTGATAACCAAGATTTCCACTCACAGGTGAAAGATCAAAGTTATATGCTTCTGTCGGCTTAATTGAATCCAGATTATCTGGTGGAATGACAACCCTCTCCCAGGTTTTTCCAAGATCAGTTGATTTTCGTAGTCCTCCTGCGAATGAAGCAATCCATACAGCATCTCTTGTTAAACCTATATCATAAGTTATATTATTGATTGCAGTTGTGATTGGCAAAGCATTCAAGACATTACTTCCGTAAACAACTTTATTTGAATCTTTGTGATCAACTGGTTGATCAATTTTTTTCCAGGTCAATCCACCATCAGATGAAAATCTCAATCCACTTCCTTCTGGTAAAATTTGTCCATCTCTTTCTACCGAATGAGCAGTTGCAACCCAGATGAAACCATTTTTATATGCAACTGCCGAGATGCTCTCTTTCCCAAAATCGGGATGATTATAAAAATTTATCCAGCTCTCACCTCTATCGTAACTTATACTTAATCCTTTGCCCGTTCCTAAAATCACTGTATCACCAGCTACAACTATATCTGTAATTGAATTACCGAGTTGAACTGGCGAACCTGATGTAACTTTTTTTAATCGAAGCTCATTTTCAAGTAAATAACTCTCTGGTAAATTTTGAGAATAACTTGAAATTGCTGTGAAAAGAAAGAATAAAATTATTTTTTTCATTGGACAACTAAATTATGTGTGATGATATTACTTACTTCATTTTTTTTATCTATTGCCTCAAATTCAAATCGATATGTTCCTTTAGGTGTGTTTGGTGGCAGAATTATAATCCTTGAATAAATTCCATCGTTTGCAACTAAGTCTCCATTGACCTGAAGATTTCCATCATCAAAAAGATAAATTGGATTGCTTCTCGATGGACTTCCATCGGGCAAAAAGGAATTGAAGAAAACACTTTTTAAGTCTTCTTTTCCATCAGGGTCATATGCTTCAATACTAATTGTAACCTTCAATGTATCGGTTTGATGCAGATTTAAAACTGAAGGTGCTTGTAGATTTCTCACAACCGGTGGAACATTCTGAACAGGATCAATTACTTCAGCATATTCTTTCTCACAACCACATATAAAAAGAAGAGAAACGATAGAGATTGTGATTAACTTAAATAAAAATTTTTTATTCATTGGTTTAACTTTTTGTTTATAATTTTCTTTCAAGGCAATTTAATATAAAATGGAACTGGAATAAAACTTACAATGAAAATAAAAATTGCAAAGTAACCAATCATTCTTCTCCTTGAATCAAGTTCTCCAGGGAATGGAACTTCAGGATGATAAAGCTTCACAAAAAATTTCAAGATTAAAGCCCAGAAAAGCCAGCCCGTCCAGCCAAATGGAATATTAAACATAAAAAACTCTGATGCAAATCCTGCAATACCAAGAATTACCAAAAACACAAAACTCAAATCAGCAATTCGACGATGAGTTGTAGTTGAAAAAAGTGAGTAAGAAATATGCCCACCATCAAGTTGACCAACTGGAATTAAATTCATGGCCGTAACGAAAAGCCCAAACCAGCCAACACACAAATAAGGATAATGGTAAATCTCGGTCATTGGCGGGACAAAATCTACTGCTGGATTTGTGAATAGCTTTTCAAGAGTTAAATAAATCAAATTGTATCCAAATTCAAGCTCAAGGGCATCGGTAGCTCTAACTGGATTAAAGTAATCTGGATGAATCTTCAATATATATTCAACACCAGGCAAGTGAGTAAAACCATAAATCAAAATTCCAACTGAAGCAAAAAAGGAAGCAATTGGTCCTGCAACTCCAATATCGAACATTGCTTTTTTATCTGGCACAACTGATTTTGTTTTAATCACAGCACCCAATGTTCCAAAATTCAGAAAGATATCTGTAATTGGAAAAGGAATAAAATAAGGAAGAGTCGCTTTAACTCTGTGATACTTCGCAGCAAAGTAATGACCGAATTCATGAACACCAAGAACTAATAAAATTGAAATTGAATAAGGCAATCCGAGATAAAAATTATTCAAATTAAAAGCTGCCATCGGACCACCAATCCAGGCAACGCCTGCAATTGTAGTCGTAAAAAAAGTAATTACGAACAAAACAATGTTAACAATAAAGGAATACTTTCCCGAGAAGAAAGATGTTTTCTTTTTTACCTGTTCTTCCTCAAATTGATAATAATCTTCCATCTTAAATCACAATACTTAGATTAATAAATGATTGTTGAAACTTCTGTGAATAATATTGACCGTTAAGATGGTAACCATTGTAAAATTGATAAGCTAATCTAAAATGAGTTGTTCTTTGATCACCAATAACGAATCCAGCTGAAAAGTTTTTATTCGTATCAAATTTATCACTCTGAATTTTTTGAAATTTTAAATCAAAACCAGTGAAAAGTTTTGTATGTAATTCTGGAAATCCAATTACTATTGCTTCAGTTCCAATTCCAAACAAAGTGTTATTTCTCCATTCCGGGATTGAATGGAATAAATAAATCGCATCAAAATAAAAATTAAGATTGCGATAAATAAAAACAGATGTCCATTGAACAAATTCACGGCTGTATGTGAATGGTTGTTGATTATTTAACCACTGAGATTGATTTAAATTAAAGGAACCATCAGAAAGATGAGCAGAGATATGACTTACTCTGATACGATTTGCCCAATCAAGTTTTCTACTTTTATGATAAAAAACAAAATAACCACCAAAGAAATAATCAACCGCTATTACTGGAAATTTGAATTGCTTTTCACGATTAAGTAAGGACCAATTAAAAAATTCAATTCCAAAACCAAGCGTATTTGTCCAGTTAAATTGATGATGAATTACATCCCTTGCTGCACCGATGTTCAATTCAAGACTTTTGGAATCCAGAAAAAATTGAGTTCCAGTTTTTGCCTCCATTGGGTCAGAAAAATTAGAAGGAAATAATCTAAAATCCGGGAATAATATCGTCTTCGAATAAATTCGATTTGAAAGATAAATCTGAGAAAAAGCCTCGACAGATAGAATAAGGACAAAAAATAAAAATTTTATTCTCATTATGTCTTTTTAATTCCAAAAAATTTGTTGTCAAATTTAAGAATTTTTTGTTTTATCAATTTTTGAAATCCATAATAAAATTTTGAAGGAACACTTTTAATTCCAAAGTAATTTGTTGGAAATGCAAAGGATGGTTCAAAGTAACAATTCACTGTGCAACCTTTACAAAAGTCAAATCTCCCTTCCATTGATTGATAATATTTCACAATATCAGAATTTCGAATTTCTTTCAAAGGTCGATCTATCTTCACATTTTTATTACCAAAATGATAACAGGGCAAAATAACTTCATTATAAGGCGAGATAACAATCACACGAGAAACAGCTTTGCATAAAGGTTTTTCTGGATCATTGCCTCCTCTCCTTCGTAATTCAATGAAGCTTGGATTGATGTAAACATCTGGTTTACCTGAACAAAAATCTTCAATGTAATCAAGTGCTTCCAGTGAAAGCCCCGGATTTCCAAAATAACTGAAAACTGGATTTACAATTAAAACCAATTCATACTTTTTCGCAAGTTCATACATCTGTGGAAGTTTTTTATAAGTTTCATTCGTCACAGTAAAAAGAATATCTGGAAATTCACCAATTGACTTTGCAATCTTTATCGATTCAATTACTGCGTTGAAGCATTTGACTTTTCTAATTCGATTATGCTCTTCTTCATCTGGTGAATCTAAAGAAAAATGAAGTAGATTTACTTTACCAGCAAGTTTTTCTGCAAATTTTGGATAGAGCAAACAATTAGTTGTGATGCTTGTTTGCATCTTTAATTTTCTAGCTTCCTCAACGAATAAATGAATACTTTTGTGAAGAAGTGGTTCTCCACCAGTGAAATCTATGAACTTAACTCCAAGTTCTCTGAGTTGTGGTAAATTATTGAAGACATCTTCATCCTTTGCAAATGGAGTACGATTCAATTCTGTTGAATACCCGAAATGACAGAACTCACAATCTGCATTGCATCTATAAGTTAAATAATAATTGCAAAGTAAAAGCATGTTCAATTTTTATATTCTCTTTCTTTCCAGATTACTTTTCTATCTATAAAAACAATTAACGGTAGAAGCAACACATAAAAAATAAAATAAAGTTCAAATGCAAAGAAATACTTTAATTCTTTCACCATCTTAAACTTTTTTAGTGGAATAAAAAGAAAAATTGCATCACTAAGGAATTTAATAGAAGTTAAAAACAAAGTGAAAGTGCTTCCAAAAAATATTTGCAACAAAATTAAAAGATGACTTAGCCATCCCCAGAACATAATTACAAACCCAATGAAAGGTGCATCAAGTCCTCCAACTCCCCAACGATGTTTTTGTCTGTAAAGAGTTTTCCAGTCGGGACAGGGTTCTGATAGATTTACTCCCCCTTCTTCGGCTGGAAAGACTACATCATAGTGTGTATGTTTATGAATTTTGTGAAGTAAAGCAAAATCCTCAGTTACACTGAATTTTATATTCTCGTAACCACCAACCCAGTTATAAGCATCTCTTCTATAAGCCATATTATTTCCAATACAACTTAAAGGCAATCCAAGATTAATCGTTCCAGCTGCGACAGTAAGTAAATAAACCCAATCAAGATTTTGCATTCCAGTAAATTGTGAATAAGATTTTTGAAAAGTAAAACCTGTCACAACTCCAACATTATCTGTAAAATATTTTATTTGAGTTTTAATCCAGCTCGGTTTTACGACACAATCTGCATCGGTTGTAAAAATTATCTCACCTGATGAAGATTTAATTCCATTTACAATTGCATTTGTCTTCCCTGGTTTAGAAATAATTTTTTGATGCGGAATTACTTTTTTCACAAATGGATATTTATGGCAATACTCATCGATTATTTCTCCAGTTTTATCTGTTGAAAAATCATCAACAATAATTATCTCAAGTTTTTCTCTTGGATAATCAATCTTTATAAGTGACTCAATACATTCTCTGATATTTTTTTCTTCGTTTCTTGCAGCAACAATAATTGTAACAGTGGGCTCATAATCTGGATTTGTTTTTAGTCTCCATCTAAAACCTTTTATAAAAATCCTTTGCTGGACAGCATAAAATGCAATCGTTACTAAAAATACAACTTCAAAAATTGAAAGTGCTTCCAACTTCATAACCTCTTTTATGAATTAAATTGAATGTATAATCTAATGATTTTTCAATTATATCGAATGATTTTGGATTATTATGAAATACAATGATTGAATTTTCTCTCAAATGGTTATTTAAATTTTTTTTCACAATTTCAAAATCACCAAGATAATCTTCGGTCAAAAGTGACCACATCATAATTCTAAAGCGCAATAATCTAACTTCTCGATAAATCCTAAAATCAATTATCCCATAAGGTGGGCGAAATATTTTCAAATAATTTTTTCTTCCCGAAAGTAAAATCTCTGTGTTCAGCAACTCATTTTGTATTTCATATCTATTCATCCATATCATTTTCTTAGAATGATTATAGGAATGATTTGCAATTGAGTGTCCTTCAACTGTTATCTCATCAACTAAACTTAAATTGCTAACAACATTTTTACCTGTTAAAAAGAAAATTGCTTTTGATTTATATTGTTGAAGTACTTTCAGAATTTTTTCAGTAGGTTCTGGAAATGGACCATCATCAAATGTCAGACAAATTTTTGGCTGAGTATTTTCCCAGATGAATTGACTAAAAATTTTTCTAATGATTTTTGGTGGCTCGATAAAGTATGTGAATTTCATCTCTTAAAATTCCGTTCCTTCCATTGAAATCCGGTTAGATAACTTAAAATCGGAACAATCGAAATATAAAAAAGATGAAATACTTCAGCCACTGGAAACAAAATCAACAACTTGAAAATATTTGATTTATTCTTAGAAAGTTCAAGCAAAGAATAACCTTTCAACATAAATACTAAATCAATCATACTTTTAGATACAAATACTTGAATTAAAGAATAAGCTAATGGTTTATAGAAAAATGAAATGAATAAAGAAATTAAAGTCGTCAAATAAAACAGATACAGAATTGCTAAAATCGGAAGTAAAATTTTGTTTCGATAAAAAGGAACTTTTGAAACCCACCTTTTTCTTTGATTGATAAATTTTCCAACTCTACTTATTGGTTCTGTGAAAGCAACACTTTGATCAAGTGCACAAAATTTAACTTTGTAGTTTGTTTCGAAATGAATTTTTTGCATCAAGAATTCTTCATCACCGGAAGCAAATCTCAAGTTATCCTTAAATCCGCCAACTTTTAAGAACAACTCTTTTCGATACGCACAACTTGCACCATTAGCAAGCAGTGGAATATTATTTCCAATAAAAGCTGCACCAATGCTTACTAGACTTGCAAATTCAATTTTTTGTATTTCTTCAAAAAAGTTTTTTGTGTCAGAATAGACAACCTTTCCAGCAACAAAACCAGTTTTATCATCAAATGATTCGATAAGAGATTTTAACCAATATTTTGAATGAACACAATCCGCATCTGTTGTGACTATAATTTCATTCTTTGACGATTGAATTCCTCTTTCGATTGCTTTCTTTTTGCCAGAGCCACTTTCAAGTTTTATAAGTTTTATTGATGGATTACTTAGATAGTCTTTTATATGTTCGATGTAATTATCAGTAGAATTATCATCCACTAAAATAATTTCAAATCTCTTCCTGTCAAATTCCTGTTGAAGTAATGATGAAATACATTTGACTAAATTTTTGCCCTCATTTCTAAACGGAACAATTACACTTGCATTTAAATTATTCGGATAGGATTTTTTTCGATGCCTGAAAATTCCAATTAACAAAAAAATGATGAATAAAAAATAAAAACTAAATAAAACTTGTAAAGCGAATTTTACTGTTTCGAAAATCACCAATGCCTTTATGCCCTCTTCAATCTTAGCAGCAAATAAAGACCGATTATAGAAGGTAAAAGCAAATTAAAAATGAATAGAAGCATTGAACTGTTAAAAGCCACAGCTTCATTACATCCGAATAATCCAAAGAAATAAATAGCTGCCCCTTCACGAATACCAATTTCTCCAA
>Ga0197142_1005051_pt1 | contig 10468 bp, 8 predicted proteins | sample GBS60_MetaG_FD_148614 | JGI IMG/M metagenome (GOLD analysis project Ga0197142, IMG submission 148614) | Sediment microbial communities from Great Boiling Springs, Gerlach, Nevada, United States - GBS 60_MetaG | ecosystem: Environmental > Aquatic > Thermal springs > Hot (42-90C) > Sediment...
TGACCCCCGGGTCCGCTGGCCCGGTAGGTATCCACCTCGCATTGGGCCAGCAGTTGCTCATCGCTCAGCTGGGTCCACAACGTTCTCCCCGGCAGATTCACCGACGACACTTCCTCGGTCCGATCCGACAGAGCTGTCCTCGCTGCGTCAACGGGAGGTTCCTCCTGGTTTCTTCGGCCGACCTTACGACTGATCCCAATGATGCACCGAACGTCACTTCTTCTACTTTCCCGCCGGCCTTACGTCTCCTCTTGCGGTATTTTCCCGCCGGGCCTTACGCCGGCTGGCACAGTCAGGCGGCCGCAGTTTCCTCCGATCCCGATGGATCCGATGCATCCCCTCCGGATCTATCGGATCCCGATCCGCTATCCGAGATGGAGACGTCACCAGGCCGACCCATCGGATCCTGATCCGCTATCCGAGATGGAGACGTCACCCGGCCGACCTTCAGCCAATCCGGGCACTGATGTTGACGAAGCAATGGATGTGCGGCAAAGCCCGGTAGCTCCAGACGAAACCCGGCCCCTCCAGTCGCCAGTAGGTCCAGGGTTCCTTGGGGGAAGTTTGCCCTTCCTGATAGAAGGCCAGGTGGATTTTTTCCAGGCCCCCGTTGGCTTTGATGATTTCCAGGACCTCGTCTCCATCTTCCTTGCGGTAGGGAGAGATCAGTTCCTGCATTGCTTTCTGGACCAAAGCTTGTTGGTCAGCCGTCATGTCGGCATAGGCAATGCCGGGGAGTTTCGCACCTTGGGCCGGCAGGCGTACGGTCTCGACTCCATCCCGCCACTTGCCGGGATAAACAGCCTTGTTCCGCTGTTGCGGGGAAAGGGCTTCGAAGACCGCAGTGACCGCTTGCGTCTGATTGTAGAAGACATTGGTCCGCGAATAACCACTGGGGCTGTGGCCGTAGTAGAGCGGCCCACCGAAGGCGGTCTGCTCTTCGGAGTTGCCGTCGCAGCGGACCGTCAGGTGGTGGCCACTGAAGACCAGCGAGAACTTCTTACCCGGTTCCGCCTCCCCGTAGAGCACCGCTCCGATATTTTCAAAGTCCCCACTGTTGTCGAATTTGCCGTTACGGCTCAACTGGCGATACCCTTCTTCGCCGTTGCTGATGGCCCGGAAGATGCGTCGGAGCAGGTCGATCTGGGCCGGCTTGTACTCCAGGCCGATGACCGATTTCCCGACCGCCGCGTTGGCCGTCATCAGACGAGCGGGCAGCGGTTGATTCGGCCGCTTCAGATCCCACGGCTGCACCAGATACTTTTTCTGCTCGCTATCCAACGAGCGGTACAGCTCAAAGACCAGGGCTTCCGCCTCGGCCTGTCGGGCTAACCGGGCCGCTCGGGCCCGCTCCCACGGCGTCAGACCTGCCAGACTCACCGCTGCCACTGTGGTTCCTGCGACCCGGAGAAATTCACGACGATCCGGCAGCGTCATACCAGTCCAACCCGATTCGCACTCCGGACAACGTAAAGCTTCTGTTGGGGAGGGACGCATCGCAGATACTCCTGGCTACGGGAACTCGGAACCATCCACAGACAAGCCTCTCAGGTGGGCAGCTTTTATCGTAACTCCCCAACCCGCTCCTGTCACGACAAATTTCGGATTTCTCCCATACGCCGATGCAATCCGCCGAGGGACCAGGGTAAGTCCCCCGACTTCAATCCCCGATGCAGGGATGGAACCAAGCTTTCCCAAGGAGAAATGACCCTTCACTCTCCTGCAGGGATGGAACCAAGCTTTCCCAAGGAGAAATGACCCTTCACTCTCCTAAGGAGACACAGATGATCTCTTTATCGTTGCGGATGTAAGCACAGCGGTTGGCAAAGGCGGGATGACTCCAGACGACTTTGCGACCGAAGGCGGCGTTGCTCGGTTCGATGACCTTGGCCCGGCTGATCTCCTTGTAGCCCCGCGGCGTCAGTTCCGCGAAGATAAGGTGACCGGTTTCGGCAAAAAGGATAAAGCGATCCCCGTTTTTGACGATGAACGCTGTGCCGGAACCCGCCCCACGGTAATCTTCCTCCTCATCCTTGCCGATGACCGGCAGGAAGGTAAACCAGAGGCGTTTGCCCGTTTTGAGTTCCACGGCCCGCAGCATCCCTTCCTGATCGACACCGTAGATGATTCCTTGATGGAGGAAAGGGGTCATGTTCACCGGGTAAAGGCCGCGGGTGCGGGATTCGGTTTCACCCACGACTTCTTTCCAGAGCACACGGAATCGATCGTTGGGAAGGGCCTCGAGGACCACGGCTGCCCCGCCGATTCCGCCGGCATAGATGATGTTGTTTTCGACCCGCGGGGCCATGATAGCCATGCCATACTTGGGCTCCAGGGGAACGCTCCAGAGGAGTTTGCCACTTTTGGGTTCCAAAGCGTTGAGAGCCTGGGCGTGCCAGACCAGCAGCCGCTTCTTGCCATGGAGCTCGACCAAAGTGGGGGGGCTGTACCCCGGCTCTTTGGCCGTCAAGGCTCTCCAGACCTCACGGCCCGTGTCTTTGTTCAGAGCCACAACCACACTCCCCTTGCCTCCCGCGATGCAGTAGAGCAGCTCGTCATGAACTAGAGGATGGCCGCAGTATCCCCATGTGGGCACCTTCGCGCCGTATTCGCGGGGCAGATTCTTGGACCAGCGGACCGCCCCACTCTGAGCATCCAGACAGTAGAGGTCTCCCATCGCACCGAGGAAATAGACTTTGTCCCCGGCTACGGTGGGAGTACAGCGCGGTCCTGCCGGGTAGCTGATCTCATAAGGGCAATCGTACTCGTGCAACCAGAGTTGCTCACCGGTTTTTGCATCGAGACAGAGCAGACGCTCCTTTCCCGCCACCCGGGCTGTGGAAAAGGGGTCATCGGGCGTCTGGGCACCGGGAGCCAGTACTCGATCGGTGACATACACGCGTCCCCCAGCCACCGCAGGGCCAGCATAACCACCATGGATCGGTTTACGCCAGAGAATCCGCGGTCCCTCCGGTGGGAACTGCCGCAGAATCTTCTCCTCAGGCCAGACAGCATCCCGCTGTGGACCCATCCACTGAGGCCAATCCGCTGCCGCGACTGCCCAAGCCAGACCCCCTGTTCCCACTACTACAGCAAACAGCCGTATCATGATCCTGAACTCCTGACTCCCCGTCTCTGGAGGAAGAATGAGGAACACCGTGCACTCCAGTTAGTGCCCTGGATTGGCCATCTGTGCATACCTTTCCGGATGCCCCAGGCTTACACCCGCAACGAGCAAAGTTACCGCCCGGGAAGTACCAGGCTTCCAGCAGATTACCCTGGGCAACCCCTTTCAAGCTTGATCCGTCTGTGCCCCGATCTGAAGAACTCTCGCTTCGGAACCACTGCCGTGGGTAAACGCCCTCCTCATCCTTCAGTTGGGTTGGTGGCGATGCCTCGCGATCAGTCGGGGTATAGCACAGCTATCAGAGACGATTTCACGGGAGAAAGCCTTCCTCGCCCGTGGTTTGCCGATCCCCGCAACACCTGAAAGCCTTCCTCGCCTGTTGTTAGCCAGTCAACGCAACACCTGAAAGCCTTCCTCGTCCATTGTTTGCCGATCGATCGGCACGGGAGCAGCCAACTCGTTCAAGAGGCGGAGCGGAGCGTCGGCTGGCAAGTCACCAGCTTCCCTTGGGGTAACGGTTTGGGATCCGGCATCTTGGGGTTGGCCCAGAGGCACCCGCAGACGATGCCCACCCCAAGAAGGCCTGACAGCAGTAAGGTGGCATGCTCCTGTCGACTCTTCTGCACTTCCCGCACGCCGCCCCAGAGTAACGAAGCCGTGATGAGGGTGAAAATCGCCAGGCTCTGTTGCGGAGCAGTCCCTAAGCCGTAGATCCCCTCGGGACACGCGAGGTACCAGCTGGCCTCATGGCGAGGCCAGTAGGTCCAACCCAACCCGACGTGGAACAGAGCCACCCCCCAACCGCCGAGAGCCAGAGGGAGAGCCGCCAGACAGAGGCGTCCGCCCCGATCCCGTAATGCCAGCACCCCGGGAAGCAGGACCCCTACCAAGGCCAAAGCCAAAGCCCGCTGATAAAAACACAGGGTACAGGCCTGCAACTCCAACCCCAAGCTGAGATACAAGCTTCCCGCCACTGCCACGAGCGAAGCGAACAATGCCAGAAGCGCGTAGAACACCGCCCACCTCCTGACTCGTACACGCTCTCTCCACTTGCCTATACTTTACTCTGCCAAGGTCCGACCGCGAAGAGGAAATCCCCTTTCTCCCTTCTCGGCAACCACCCCCCTGGCTCCCTCCCGATAATCCGCCTTGACAGAGCTGGTGGAAAACGGAATGAAAGAGGACAAACGCAAGGGGTATCTCCCACCCCGATACCTCATTTGTTCAGCAGCAGAGACCGGGAATTCACTCAATCGAGATCCGCGATGACCCGATGGCTTATAGCTCTAGGCACATGGCTCAGCAGTATTGCCCTTGTGGTGACAACGGCCCCGAGCGGATCGGCCTTTTACTGGCAACCCTGGCCGAAAGGTCCCCCGAAGGGTCCTTCCCTGCCTCCACCGCACAATGAGCCGCCCGGCAACCCACCGGATGGCCCTCCCGGGGATGGCCCCCCGAATCCGCCACCGGTTCTCGAGCCGCCCGGTTCTGTGGTGCCAGAGCCCGGATCTGCTCTGGTTGCTCTGATCGGTCTGGGGACGCTTGCCGTCTCCTGCTCCTGGATGCGCCATCGCCGCTGAGTCGCCCGGTTGCGTCTTTGGCCGTCTCCGTGCCCAGGGACATTTCGTGCTTCGGGGATCAGCCTTCTGAAAAGCCCCGTGACCCGAACTCCGACTGCACACCGAACTACCAACCGAACTCCCACTGCACACCGAACTACCAACCGAACTCCCACTGCACACCGAACTACCAACCGAACTCCCACTGCACACCGAATGCATGACCGCTGCCAGCCCATCGCATCGGCCAGTGGAACGACACTTCAGGGGAAAAATCCCCGGCAATGCGCCGTCCCTGGCCTGGTGCTTGACGTCCGATGCCACTCACCCTCCGCTGCAACCCCGGCGCAAGTCCGCGGACTCGTCGCGTTCTTGGGATGCCTCCGTAGAAGGTAAGGAAGGACTTGGGAAGGTAAGGAAGGACTTGGGAACCTGCCTGGACTGTCAACCCGCCGGAAATGACCCTGATCGTTCTCATGCCCTGTTCCCTTTTCTCTCAGCAGCGTTTCACGATTCTCCGCCCACAATAAGGGTGAAACCTGAGCGAATCTTCGCTCAGGCAGGCAAAGCGATGGGAAAAGGAGGACATCATAAACCCGTTGACTTTCGTTCGCCCGAGGAGGTGATGGACGTATGTTGACCATACTGGCTTTAGCCTGTCCGCCTTTGGCCGTTTGGAGCAGCGAAAAACGGAGTGCACCGACGCTTCTGAATCTGTTCCTGACCCTGCTTCTATACGTTCCCGGCGTGATCCACGCCTGGCGGATCGTGGAGCGGCGTCTGATCCTCCATCGCTATGAGCGCCTCTGGCAATACTTGGAACAGCACGCCTGAGGCTGTGCACGCACGATAGGGGTGAAATCCATCCCCCCATTCCTTTCTCTTGTGAGCAACCTCCTCTTTGTGATCTATTCCTGACTTCTTCCCTCTTGAGCGTCGCTTCCCTCTTGCGTGTCTTACATGTTGAGCTTCGCTTTCCTCTTCTGCGTCCTACACGTGGTCCTTTGTGACCCACACGTGGTCCGGCAAGACTCGGTGTCCCATCCCTCCGTGTTGGGTGCCGGGTGGCCCAACCCTACTGGGGTTCATCCTTACCTGGGACTCAACCTTACGGTGGCTCGACCTTACTGGGGCTCAACCCTGCTGGGGCTCAACCTTACTGCCGACTCGAGAGCAATCATGGGGGTGAGAGCAGTCATATGGGGATGGAAAAAGAGAGGAAGCATGGAGAGGCAAAGGGATGCAGGAAGTGCCGCGGAGAGGAGTTGAACCTCCACGACCTTTCGGTCACCAGAACCTGAATCTGGCGCGTCTGCCAATTCCGCCACCGCGGCTTGTAGGGTCTGCGTAACTATCCTAACGTCGAAGGAAAAGACGTCAAGGGCGTGCCGATTTGCCTTCCTCAAGAGCTCAACCACAGTGATCTCAAACAAATCCTGACCACGCAACTGTTGGGCCCAGGGTTCTTTCGCCGGTAGTCAGACTTGGAGTACACCGGTGGGCTCAGAGTTCTTTCGCCGGTAGTCAGACTTGGAGCACCCCGGTGCGGAAGGGCGGTTCCGGGGGCGGCAGGCGTTGTGGCCGCAGGGCCAGTTGCACAGCCAAGCCCAAGGCGGAGCGAGTCTGTTCCGGTCGGATGATGGCATCGACCCAGAGTCGGGCGGCGGCGTAGCGGATATCCATTTGTTGGGCGTAGGCTTGCTGCACTTGCTGGCGGAGTTGTTCGAGTTCCGCAGCGTCTGGTGTCCGACCGGCGCGTCGCAAGGCTTGCACTTGAATATCCAGGAGGGTGTCGGCGGCTTGTTCCCCCCCCATGACGGCGTATTGCGCTGTGGGCCAGGCCAGGATCAAGCGAGGATCGAAGGCTTTGCCGCAGAGGGCGTAATTCCCGGCCCCGAAGGAGCCTCCCGTGATCAGTGTGATCTTGGGTACGACACTGTTGGCGATGACATTGACCAGCTTAGCACCGGCACGGATGATGCCCGCCTGCTCGGATTCCTTACCGACCATGAAGCCGTTGACGTTCTGAAAGAACAGGATGGGGAGCCGCATCTGGTTGCAATCCATCACGAAGCGGGCCGCCTTGTCCGCCGAATCGACGTAGAGAACACCGCCGAATTGCAGGGGTCCATCGGCAGGCCGAACCCGTTTGCGTTGGTTGGCCACAATCCCGACAGCCACTCCCGCCAATCGTCCGAAACCACAGACCAGGGTCTGTCCATACTCGGCCTTGTATTCGTCGAAGGGGGCGTCATCCAGCACCAGGCGGAGCAGATCCCGCACATCATACTCAGCTTGGGTGAAGGGTTGGGGATCGAAGGGTCGGTCCTCCACAGACAGGAAGGGAGGATCGGCGGGCAAGGCGGCCACCAGACGACGGAGGCGGTCCAGGCAGGCCGGGTCATCGGGTTCGCGAAAGTCGATAGTGCCACTGATCGCCGCATGCATCCGGGCACCGCCGAGGGTTTCCGAGTCCACCACTTGTCCAATCGCCGCTTTGACCAGGGAGGGACCTGCCAGATACAAGCCGCTGCCTTCGGTCATGAGCAAGGCGTCGCAGAGCACGGGCAGATAGGCGCCCCCGGCCACACAGTTGCCCATGATGGCGGCCAGTTGGGGAATCCCTTCCGCCGAAAGCACCGCGTTGTTACGAAAGATCCGGCCGAAATCGTCCTCATCGGGGAAGACTTCATCTTGCAGCGGCAGGAAGACCCCGGCCGAGTCCACCAGGTAAATCAAGGGGAGGCGATGCTCCCGGGCGATCCGCTGGGCCCGCAGGACTTTTTTGACCGTCATCGGGAAGAAAGCCCCGGCCTTCACCGTGGCATCGTTGGCGATGATGAGCACCTGATGCTGGGCCACCCGACCGATGCCGGTCACCACTCCCGCCGCTGGAGCGCCCCCCCATTCGCTATACATATTCCAGGCGGCCCATAATCCCAATTCGAACCAGCAGGTCGGCTCATCCAGCAGGCGGGCGATCCGTTCCCGGGCAGTGAGTCGTCCCTTCTCATGCTGTCGGGCGATCGCGGCTGGTCCACCGCCCTGACGCAGACGCTCCTCTTCAGCGCGAAAATCGGGGATCATGGTCGAGGGGCTTCCTCCTGAGCTGCACCGGTCCCCTCCGCTGCACCTCCTGAAGTTTCCAGGGTACTTCCTGACGCTTCCGCCGCAGTTCCTGAAGTTTCCAGGGTACTTCCCGACGCTTCCGCCGCAGTTCCTGAAGCTGAAGCCGATGAAGAGCCAGGCGAAGGGGATGTCGGGGATGAGAGGCCCTGACAGGATTCGATCCGGGACCAATCCTTCCGTTGCCGACTGGAGGGAATATGGAGCAGTTTGCGGTATTTGGTTACGGTCCGTCGCTTGACCGGATAACCCGCCGCATTCAAGCGGGCAACCAGCTCTTCATCCGAGAGGGGGTTGGCTTTGTCTTCTTGGGCGACCAATTCCAGCAACTTCTGTTTGATCACTTCGTAAGCAACATCTTCGCCGGTTTGTTCGTTGGCTTTGCCCCCGCCGAAGAAGCGTTTGAGGGGAAACAGGCCGCGCGGAGTCTGGACCCACTTTTCGTCCACGGCCCGACTGACCGTCGTCACATGGACCCCCACTTGCTCGGCGATCTGCTGCATCTTGAGGGGCTGAATATGCTCAGGACCCAGATCGAGAAAGGGGCGTTGATGTTCGATGATGGCTTGGGTCACTTTCAGGAGCGTCTGCCGTCGTTGTTCCACAGCTTTGACGAGCCAGTCGGCCGCTTGCAGTTTCTTGCGGAGGGTCTGGCGGAGTTGCTCATCCAGATCCGTCCGTCGTAACAGAGCGATGGTCCTCCGGCTGATGCGGATCGGGGGCAGCCAATCTTCTACCAGCCGAACGGTGTAATTCCCATCCTCGGTACGCTCCACGATCACGTCGGGGTGAATATAGCGGGTCTCGCTCTGGCCGAAGCGTAAGCCCGGTTTGGGATCAAGCTGATGCCGCAGCGTTTCGATGGCGGCCTGGATGGTGGGAATATCCCAGCGTGTGGCGCGTTGGATGACTGGCAAACGGTTGTGGGCGATGTCTTCGAGATGATCGCGGATCAACACGCGGAGCACGTCGGCATAAGGGGTATCCTCCGTAATCTGGAGCAGGAGGCATTCGGCAATGGTGCGTGCCCCGACACCCGGAGGATCCAACTTCTGCACCACGTTGAGGAGAACCTGTTCCACTTCCTCGGCTGTGGTGGGCTGTTCGTCGAAGGTGGCAGCAATCTCCGTCAGCGATACGGGCCGGAAAATCTCTTCTTCCTTATGGTTCCTCTGCCCCTGGCCCGCCCGGATGGTGACGCGGGCACCCAAGTAGCCTGTGCGATCGATGTAGGAGCAGATGTGCAGAGCCAGGCGCCGTTGACGATCGTCCAGGTCCCATTCGGCGATCTGGGCGGCTAAATGTTCTTGCAGGGAGGGGGCACGGTCGGGCACATTGGCCATGACTTCCAGTTTCCGGTCGCCGGCTTCTTCGAGAGCCGACGGGCTCAGCCGTGGTTCCTCCTCGAAGACCCCATCCCATTCCCGGTTGAGGCGATCCAACCGCTCGTATTCGCTCGCGCCGCTGTCATCGTACTCCAAGGGCTCAGCCGGGGAATCCTCGCGGGATCGGGAGACGGGAGCTTCCCCGAGTCGTTCCCGCACTTCCAGGAAGGGGTTTTCTTGCAATTCTCGCTCGATGCGTGCTTGCAAGTCGGCCAGAGGCAACTGCAAGATTTCCATAGACTGGATCATGCGTGGGGCCAGAATCATCTTCTGACCCTGAATCAACTGCATGTCCATGCCGAGACGCAACGAACTCATGCGTGCCCTTACCTCCCCATCCTCTCGACGGAGTCGGCCTCAACTGCGGCAAAGTTCTTTCTAGCTCCTCGCCCCCTCCTCCACGTTCGCTCTCCAGGAGAAGGCACGGCGTCCTTCTGCCCCGTTCAGGAGAAGGTGCGGCGTCCTTCCAGGGCGTCGGCTAGCATCTGAGGATTGGCCAGTTCGAGCGAACCCCCACTGGGAAGACCACGAGCCAGACGGGTAACCGTCACGCCGGTAGGCGCCAGCAAGTTCGCCGCGAACAGGGCCGTGCCATCCCCTTCCAGCGTGGGGCTGGTGGCCAGAATCACTTCCCGTACCCCGCCGCGTTGCACCCGTTCCAGCAGGGCGGAGAAGGTCAAGCGTTCTGGGCCGACACCCTCCAGAGGCGCCAATCGGCCTCCCAAAACATGATACCGACCCCGGAAAGTACCCACTCGTTCAATCACCCCCACATCCCGTGGCGTCTCCACCACGCAGAGCACACTGCCATCTCGCTTGGGGTCGCGGCACAACGGACACAACTCCTCATCGCTGAGATAGAAGCATTCGCGGCAGGGACGGAGCCGCTCCACCGCACGCTGGAGAACCTCCGCTAGAGCTTTAGCCTTGCTACGGTCCCCGGCAAGCAAATAATAAGCGATACGCTCCGCACTCTTGGGACCGATCCCCGGCAACTTCGTCAATTCCCGCACCACCTCGCCTAATGCACCCTCTTCCGCAACTGCCACCGCTGCTACTCCTGCCATTGCCAAAGGGCTACTTCTGCCATTGCCAGGGGCGAACCGGCTCCCCGGCAAGATTTCTTGTCCCTAGGGATTCAGTTCCTGACTCGAACTCTGACCCGAACACCATTTCGTCCTCGACTCGTCGGGGAGGCATCAATCTTCCCATCCAGACTCCATTGCATCTACTGGCCTCCGAGAGGAAAACAAGTTCCCCGTCGGGGTCCT
>Ga0197142_1005052_pt1 | contig 10468 bp, 8 predicted proteins | sample GBS60_MetaG_FD_148614 | JGI IMG/M metagenome (GOLD analysis project Ga0197142, IMG submission 148614) | Sediment microbial communities from Great Boiling Springs, Gerlach, Nevada, United States - GBS 60_MetaG | ecosystem: Environmental > Aquatic > Thermal springs > Hot (42-90C) > Sediment...
CCCGGCCAGCCCCAGAAAGCGCCCGGGGTAGTTCTGGGTGCCGCCCACGGGCCCCCAGACAAAAGGCGCGGGCAGCCGCCAGAGAAAGCCGGGCTCCCGAAAGCCGTTGCGGGTGACGTAGTGCACAAGATCAAAGGGGTGCTCCCGAAAGAGACGGGCGGCCACCCGAAAGGCCCGGCGCTGCCAGAGATGGTGGGCCAGGTAGTTGAGCTCAAACAGGGGCCGGCGCCGCCGCAGGAGTCGTTCCAGCGGGCCTTCCTCCACAAAGACGAAGCGCACCCCCGAAAGGTCGCCCGGGTGGCCAGGTAGCGCTCCACCCCCTCCCGGTCCCAGGCGCCACAGAGCGCCACCACCTCGGCGAAGCGGGCGATCTGCCGCACCCACCCCCAGCCGGCGGCAAAATCCGAGGGTTTCTCCGGATGGCAGGCCGCGGCCAGAACCAGCACCCGGGGACGGTTTTGGGGGGGCGGACGGCGGGAGGCAGCGGGGTCCGGAATCATATGCACTTCAGCGGCCCACCCGCCCGCGGCGGGCGACCCGGAGAGCGAGGGCGGGGATCCGGGAGCCATTTCCCTTAAACCTGGGACCTTTTAACCGGGCTAGGGGGAAAGGGGCCGGATTGTGCGGGCTCCTGCACCCTCTCCCCGTCCTTTTCCGCCCTCCCCCGGGTTATTTCACGGACATCGCAGCCTTGGGCCTGAGTTCCCCGAACTGGGGGGCGTGATGGGAGAACCTCTGGTCCCTTACCCTCCCCGCCCCCACCCGTCCGCCCCCGACCCCGGTCATTCCGCCACTGCCGGCAGGAAAACAGGACCGGAAGAACCTTCTGTTCCGCCGGCCCCGGATCTCACCCGTCTGCCCCGCCCTCTTCCGGCTGCCGCCAGAAATCATCCGCCAGCCGCACGATGTCGTCCTCCCCCAGGTAGGAGCCGGTCTGCACCTCGATGATCCGCAGCGGTTCCGGACCGGGGTTTTCCAGGCGATGGGGGGTCTCCACGGGCACATAGACGCTTTCATTGGCCTTCAGCCGCCGCATCTCCGTCCCGATGGTCACCAGGGCCACGCCCTGCACCACCACCCAGTGCTCGGCCCGGAAGCGGTGAAACTGCAGGCTGAGGCGCTTGCCGGGCAGCACCTCCACCTCCTTGACCTGAAAGCCCGGGCCGCCGGTGAGTACCGTATAGCGGCCCCAGGGGCGTTCCACCGTGAGGTGCTGCTGCGATTCCGCCAGATTCTGGCGCGCCAGGTCGGCCACCAGGTCCTTCACCTCCTGCACCCGGTCCCGGTGGCAGACCAGGGTGGCATCCGGAGTGTCCACCACCACCGTGTCCTTGAGGCCCAGGGTGGCCACCAGCCGCTGGTGGGCAAAGACCAGGGTTCCTTCGCTGTCCCGGTCGTGAACCCGGCCCACCCGGACATTCCCCCGGGGGTCCGGCGGGTAGAGATCATACAGGGCGCTCCAGCTCCCGACGTCGTTCCAGCCCAGATCCGCCGGCACCACCGCCACATGGGGGGCCTTCTCCATAATGCCGTGATCCAGGGAGACCGCGGGCAGGGCGGCATAGACCTCCTCCAGGAATTCAGGGGGGGAGCCGGGGCTCAGGGAGGTCAGGAGGGTATAGGTCTCCGGCAGATATCGGGCCAGCGCCTCCAGAAACACCTCCCGGCGGAACAGGAAGATGCCGCTGTTCCAGTAGTAGCCCCCCTCCGCCAGGAAAGCCCGGGCCTGCTCCCGGGGAGGTTTCTCCACAAAGCGGACCGCCTCATAGCCCCGGCCGTCCAGGAGCGGCCGGCCCGCTTTGATATAGCCGTAGCCGGTCTCCGGCCGGCTGGGGGTGATCCCGAAAGTGACCAGGTAGCCTTCCTGGGCCAGGGCGGCCCCCACATTGAGGGCTTCATGCAAGGCCTCCTGGTCCCGGATGACATGGTCGGCGGGGAAGACCGCCAGGGTCTGGGCTGCGGGCTCGTCCGCCAGCATCACCGCCGCCAGCCCCACGGCGGCGGCGGTGTTTCGGGCCTCAGGCTCCAGCCACAGTCTTATCTCCTCCCGGCCGTGGCGGAAGAGCTCCAGTCGGATGATGTCCGCCTGGGAGACGCTGGTCACCACCCCCAGGCGGTGGACCGGGATGCGGGGCAACAGGCGGGTGATGGTGGCCTCCAGCATGGACTGGGAACCCAAAAGCCGGAGCACCTGCTTGGGATAGAGGTGACGGCTCACCGGCCAGAAGCGGGTGCCGGAGCCCCCCGCCAGAATGACACCAAAGAGGGGGATGTCTGACCCGGTCATAATGTTTCATTATAGCGGGAAATCCGGGGGAGTCCAGGAGCGGCCGGAAGTTTCAGACCGGGGCGCACCCGGGTCCGGTCCTCTCTGCCGGTTCCGGCGGTTGTCTCGAAGCGGGGATTCTGATAGAGTGCGGCCAGATTTCCTCTGATGCCTGTGGCCACGCCGGTTTATGATATCGAGGCCCGGGGGCTGGGGAAGCGCTTCGGCCCCCGGGTGGCGGTGAGGGACTTCACCCTCCGGGTGCGGCGGGGGGAGGCCTTCGCGCTGGTGGGCCCGGACGGCGCCGGCAAAACCACGGTCATGCGCCTTTTGGTGGGCATTATGGACCCCGACGCCGGGGAGGCCCGGGTGCTGGGCTACGATACGGTGCGGGAGGCGGAACGCCTCAAGGAGCATATCGGCTATATGCCCCAGCGCTTCGGTCTCTATGACGACCTGACGGTCAGGGAAAATCTCCGGTTTTACTCTGATCTCTATGGGGTGCCCCGGGCTGAAAGGGAGGCGCGCCTGCCGGGGCTCCTGGCCTTTGCCGGGCTGGCCCCCTTTGAGGATCGCCTGGCCGGGCAGCTCTCCGGGGGGATGCGCCAGAAACTGGGGTTGATCTGCGCCCTGAGCCACCGGCCCAAGGTGCTCTTCCTGGATGAACCCACCTTCGGGGTGGATCCGGTCTCCCGCCGGGAGTTCTGGGAGATCCTCAACCAGCTCCTTCAGGAGGGGCTCACCATCTTTCTCTCCACCGCATATCTGGACGAAGCCGAGCGGGCCCATCGGGTGGGGCTGCTGTATGAGGGACGCCTGCTGGCAGTGGACACCCCGGAGGCCCTCAAGGCCGCCTTCACCGGGGAACTGTTGGAGGTGCGGGCCGCGGACCTCCGGGAGGCCCGGCGGCTTCTGGCCCAGGAGCCCCAGGTGCTTCAGGTCCTCACCATGGGGGACCATCTGACGGTGACGGTGCCGCAGGCCCGGGAGGCCCTCCCGCACCTGACACAGATCCTCAGTGCGGCGGGACTGCACCCGGTGGAGGTCATCCCGGCGGAGCCCGGCCTGGAGGACTGCTTCGTGCAGGTGGTGCGCCGCCAGCAGGAGGAAAGGGAGGAGGGCTGACGGTGTGGGAGATCGTCCATGAGCTGCCGGAATGGGAGCCGGGGGGACCGCTGGTGTATGGCTCCCTCCCCTATGAACCGGGGGTGAGATCAACCCTGGTGGCCCTTCTCCTCCGGCGACTGGGAGAGCTGGCCCCCCGCTGGGCCGGCGCCGCCGCCGGCAGCCTCAGCCTGAGCCGCACGTATCTGGGCCAGCCGCGTCTTTTGGTGGACGGCCGTCCGGGGCCGGGCCTCTCTTTCGCCCATGCCGGCGGGCGTCTCTGGGCTGCCCTGGCGGCAGCGGGGATGGTGGGCCTGGATCTGGCCTCCCGGGAGGAGGGGGCGGGCTTTGCGGTCCCGCAAGACCTGGTCCGGCTGGCCGCCCGCCTGGGGGGGGATGCCGCCGACGCCGCCGCCCTCCTGCGGGCCATGAAAGGCGCCGCCCTCAAGGCCCTGGGGGTGGGCTTCCGCTATGCCGACCCCGGCCAGCTGCAGGTGACCGCGCCCACCCTCTGGCCCGGGGGGGTGCGCTGCGCCGTGCGGGCCGGAGGCCTGGTGCCGGTCTATGCCCGCCGGGAGGGCCGTTTCTGGCTGGCCCTGGCAGTCAGGGTGGGCTTCGAGGATCTGGCCCGCTGAGCAGATCTCCCCCACCCCTGCCCCGGAAGGCCGGAATCCCGGGCCCTCCGCCCCCACCCTCCCTTTGCCTCCGGCCGCCAGCTGCTCCGAGGCGGCTCATCCGTGGCCCAGGGCCGCCATCTCCTCGGCCAGGAGCCCTTCCAGAAAGGCCTGCAGATCCCTGAGTTTCTCCGGGCTTCGGGCCTCAAAGCGCAGCACCAGAACCGGCTGGGTGTTGGAGGCCCGCACCAGTCCCCAGCCCTCGGGGGTGAGCAGGCGCACCCCGTCCAGGTCCAGAAATTCGGCCTGCTCCTGCTTCAGCCGCGCCTTGAGGCGCTCCACCACCTCAAATTTCAGCTCCTCCGGGCAGGGCCGGCGGATTTCGGGGGTGGCAAAGGCCGGGGGCAGATCCGCCAACAGCTCCGGCAAGGGGCGGTGGGCCGCCGCCAGAATCTCCAGCAGGCGGCCGGTGGCGTAAATGGCGTCATCATAGCCGAAGTAGCGGTCGGCGAAAAAGAGGTGGCCGCTCATCTCTCCGGCCAGCAGGGCCCCCTCCTCCACCATCTTCTGTTTGATGAGGGAGTGGCCGGTCTTCCACATCACCGGCCGGCCGCCATGCCGGGCGACATCCTCAAAGAGCCGCTGGGAGCACTTCACCTCCCCGATGATGGTGGCGCCGGGATGCCTCTTGAGGATGTCCCGGGCGAAGAGCACCAGAAGCTGGTCCCCCCAGATAATCTCCCCCCCGGGCCCCACCACCCCCAGGCGGTCCCCGTCGCCGTCGTAGGCCACCCCCAGATCCAGGCCCCCCCGGACCACCAGGTCCCTGAGGTGGGCCAGGTTGGCCTCCACCACGGGATCGGGCTCATGCACCGGAAAGCGGCCGTCCATCTCGCAGTAAAGGGGGAAGACCTCGCACCCCAGCCGCTTCAGGAGCTCCACCGCCACCGGGCCGGCGGTGCCATGCCCGCCGTCCACCCCCACCTTCAGGGGCCGGGCCAGCCGCAGCTGACTACTGAGGTAATCCAGATAATCCGGCAGGATCTCTCTCCGGGACAGGGAGCCCTCACCGGACACCTGCGCCCCCGCTTCCGCCAGCCGGCGCAGCTCCTGGATCTCCTCCCCGAAGAGGGTGTGGGGGCCGGCGCAGATCTTGAAGCCGTTGAATTCCGGGGGGTTGTGGCTGGCGGTGATGATGATGCCGCCGTCGGTTTTCAGATGCCGCACGGCGAAATAGAGCACCGGGGTGGGCACCACCCCCACGTCCAGCAGATCCAGGCCGCTGTCCATCAGGGCCTGGGCCAGGACCGCGGCCCAGGCCGGGGAGGTCTCCCGGCAGTCCCGCCCCAAAGCCAGGCGGCGCCGTCCCTGCCGGCGGTAGAAGACCCCCAGGGCCCGCCCCAGGCGGTAAACTCCCTCCTCATCCAGATCCTGCCCCACCCGGGCCCGGATGTCGTATTCCCGAAAGATGTGCGGCTTGATGGCGGCCTCTCCCCGTGCCCGCGGCACCCTTCTTTCTGAGGACGGACAAAAAAACGGGGTCCCGGCTGGAAACGGAACCCCGTGATGCTTACTGGCGGGGACGACGAGATTTGAACTCGCGACCTCCGGCGTGACAGGCCGGCGTTCTCACCATGCTGAACTACGCCCCCGGCATCCGGCCGCGTCTGGTAGGCGGAACAGGATTCGAACCTGTGACCCCCGGCTTGTAAGGCCGATGCTCTTCCTCTGAGCTACCCGCCCGACGCGCCGTTTCAGCATCGCACATCCCACCCCCCCTGTCAAGGGGCAAGGCCCGAAGGATGTCACAGACGCCAGGGTGAGGAGGGGAGCATCTCCCCGGGCTGTCCATTTTCCCGATGTCTGATTTTCCGACATAAAATATTTATAATTAAATCAATATCTTATCCTGTTGGGCTCCAGGTTTGTCGGATTTCCCGGCAGTGGCAAAAACCGACACCCCACCCCGTTTTCCCCCAAACCCGCCAATTCCGCCCACTTGGACCGATGGCACAGCCCTTGCTTCTTCCTCAGGCAAAACCTCGTTGAGCACACCAAGCCCAGCGAACCAGAAGGAGATGGGGCCATGTCGACGCAAAAGATGAACCAGGCACGGGAAGGCCCGGAAATGCAAGAGGTCTTCGGGTTTCGGATCCCCACCCGGGGTTATTACCTCCACCGGGGCCACACCTGGATCCGCATCGAGGCGGAGGACCGGGTCAAAGTGGGGGTGGACGATTTCTCCCAGAAGATCCTGGGGCCCGCGGACGCCGTGAAACTCCCGGAGATCGGCCGGGAATACTATCAGGATCACATCTTTCTGGCCCTGCTGCGCCAGGGGCATAAGGCCCCCTTTCTGGCCCCGGTGGATGGGCAGGTGGCGGCCATCAATGAGGCAGCCGCCCGGGAGCCCCGCCTCATCCATGACGATCCTTACGGGGAGGGCTGGCTCCTGGAGGTGCGGCCCACCAACCTGAAGCACAACCTGGAACACCTCCTCACCGGGGAGGCGGCGGTGGCCTTTATCAGCGAGGAGGCTCACCGGCTGCTCCATCTCATGGAGGCCAAGGTGGGGGTGACGCTGCCCACCGGCGGCACGGTGGTGGATGACGTCTACGGCCATTACCCGCAACTGGGCTGGCGGCCCCTGGTGCAGGACCTCTTCCTGCCCACCCTCTCCCGCACCTGGCGCAAACGGGTGGGGGACCTGGACGCCGAGACCCTGCGGCGGGAGGTCTTCCGCATCCTCGCCCGGGCGGTGGAGGACCCGGTCTTCGCCCAGGCGCTCAGGAACCTGAGGGCCGAGGTCCTGGAGGGCTACCACCTGCCCGAGGAGGCCAAGACCGCCCTTCTGGCCGGGGACTTGGCCTGGCTCAACGAACACATCGGCGAGCTCACCCAGAAGCAGTTGCGCTTCATCCGTTCCTGCCTGATGCCCAATCGCATCGGCCGGGCCGGGCGGCGGGCGGTGAGCTGACGGCCGGGCGCGGGAACTGGACACTGACACCGGCAATGGCCAACAACTCAACACAGCAGGGCTGGAGGGACGGGGCCGGGGCTCCGGCCCTGGGCCCGCGGCCGGGAGGCGGACATGACTCCGGAGAAACACGGTGCAGTATTGGTGGTGGGGGGCGGCATCGCCGGCATGCAGGCGGCCCTGGATCTGGCCGAGGCCGGCTTTTTCGTGCACCTGGCGGAAAAGAGCGCCGGCATCGGCGGGGTGATGGCGCAGCTGGACAAGACCTTCCCCACCAACGACTGCTCCATGTGAATTATTTCGCCCAAGTTGGTCGAGTGCGGTCGGCACTTGAACATTGAGCTTCTGACGTTGACGGAGCTGGTCAGCCTCACGGGCGAGGAAGGGAATTTCACCGCCACCCTGAGGCAAAAGCCCCGCTATGTGGATCCGGACAAATGCATCGGCTGCGGCCTGTGCGCCGAGAAGTGCCCCAAAAAGGTGGCGGATGACTTTAACGCCGGCCTGGCCAAACGCAAGGCCATCTATGTCAAGTTCAGTCAGACGGTGCCCCTGAAGTACGCCATCGACCGGGACGCCTGCATCTATTTCAGGAAGGGCACCTGCAAGGCCTGCGAAAAGCACTGCCCCGCCGGCGCCATCCGACTGGACGACGAGGAAAAGATCCTCACCCGGCAGGTGGGCGCGGTGATCCTGGCCGCGGGCTTCAAGCCCTACGATCCCCGGGTGCTGGCCGGCTACGGCTACGGCCGCCATCCCGCGGTGGTCACCGGGCTGGAATTCGAGCGCATCCTCAGCGCCTCCGGGCCCTTCGGCGGGCATCTGGTGCGGCCGGCGGATCTTGCCGAGCCCCGGCGCATCGCCTGGCTGCAGTGCGTCGGCTCCCGGGACACCCACCCCGACTCCCACACCTACTGCTCCGGCGTCTGCTGCATGTACGCCATCAAGCAGGCGGTCATCGCCAAAGAGCACGCCGGCCCAGGCCTGGAGACTACCATCTTCTTCATGGACATGCGCACCTACGGCAAGGATTTCGAGCGTTACTTCGACAACGCCCGGGACCGGCTGGGGGTGCGCTTCGTGCGCTCCCGGGTGCATTCGGTGGATCCCTTAGCCGGGGACGGCCGCCAGGTGCAGCTCACCTATGTGGATGAACAGGGCCGGCGCCATCAGGAGCCCTTTGACCTGGTGGTGCTCTCCATCGGGCTGGAGGCGCCGCCGGACTTCCGGGAGCTGGCGGCGCGCCTGGGGGTGGAGCTGGACCGCCACGGCTTTGCCGCCGCCGCCTGCTCTGCACCGGTGGCCACCTCCCGACCGGGGGTGTATGTCTGCGGCGCCCTGGCGGGCCCCAAGGACATCCCCTCCGCCGTGATGGAGGCCTCCGCGGCGGCGGGCGCCGCGGCCAGCCGCTTAAGCGACGTGCGCTTCACCCGGGTGCGGGAGAAGACCTTCCCGCCGGAGCGGGACGTCACCCTGGAGGAGCCCCGCATCGGGGTCTTTGTCTGCAACTGCGGCATCAATATCGCCGGGGTGGTGAACGTCCCGGAGGTGGCGGCCTATGCCCGCACCCTCCCGGGCGTGGTGCATGTGGAGGAGAATCTCTACTCCTGCTCCCAGGACACCCAGGACCGCATGAGCGAGATCATCCGGGAGTACCGCCTCAACCGGGTGGTGGTGGCGGCCTGTTCCCCCCGGACCCATGAGCCCCTCTTCCAGGAGACCCTCACCAATGCGGGGCTGAACAAATATCTCTTTGAGATGGCCAACATCCGCAACCAGGACTCCTGGGTGCACGCCCAGACCCCGGAGCTGGCCACCGCCAAGGCCAAGGACCTGGTGCGCATGGCGGTGGCCAAGGCGGCCCTGCTGCAGCCCCTGGCGGAGACAGAGCTGCCGGTCTCCCAGAGCGCCCTGGTGGTGGGGGGCGGAGTGGCGGGCATGAGCGCCGCCCTCACCCTGGCCCGCCAAGGCTACCCGGTGCACCTGGTGGAGCGGGAAGCCGAACTCGGGGGGGTGGCCCGGCGGCTGCTGGCCACCTGGCAGGGCGAGGACGTGGGGGCCCTCGTGGCCCGGCTGGCCGCCGAGGTGGAGGGCGAGCCCCGCATCACGGTCCATCGCCAGAGCACCCTCAGCCAGGTGCAGGGGTTTGTGGGCAATTTCCGCACCCGCCTGGAGACCCCCGAGGGCCCCCGGGAAGTGGAGCACGGGGTGGCGGTCATCGCCAGCGGCGCCCGGGAATACCGCCCCACCGAGTACCTCTACGGCGACCACCCCGCCGTGGTGACGCAACTGGAGCTGGATGAGCTCCTTAAGGGCAATGACCCCCGCCTGGAGACGCTGGAGAGCCTGGCCTTCATCCAGTGCGTGGGCTCCCGGGAAGAGGAACGCCCCTACTGCTCCAAGGTCTGCTGCACCCATGCAGTGAAGGCGGCCCTGGAGGTGAAGCGCCGCCGGCCTGAGGCCCAGGTGACCATCCTCTATCGGGACATGCGCACCTACGGCCCCCGGGAGGACCTCTACCTCGCCGCCCGGGAGCAGGGGGTGCTCTTTGTGCGCTACTCCCGGGATCGCAAGCCCCAGGTGTCCGCGGCGGACGGCCGCCTGCTCCTGAGCTTCGTGGACCCCATCCTGGGCCTGCCGGTGAAGCTGCCGGTGGATCTCCTCTGCCTGGCCGCGGCCATCGAATCCCACCGGGATCAGGGTCTGGCCCAGATGTTTCGGGTGCCCCTGGACGGCGACGGCTGGTTTCTGGAGGCGCACCAGAAGCTGCGGCCGGTGGATTTCGCCACCGACGGCGTCTTTCTCTGCGGTCTGGCCCACTACCCCAAGCCCCTGGAGGAGAGCATCGCCCAGGCCCAGGCCGCCGCGGCCCGGGCCGCCACGGTGCTGGCCAAACCCAGCATCCGGGTGAGCGGGCTGGTCTCCCGGGTGGCGCCGGAGCTCTGCTGCGGCTGCCAGATGTGTATCAATGTCTGTCCTTATCAGGCCCTCAGCTTTGATGCGGCCCAGGGGGTGGCGGTGGTGAACGAGGCCCTGTGCAAGGGCTGCGGTGCCTGCGCCGCCACCTGCCCCAGCGAGGCGGTGATCCTCCTGGGGTTCACCCCGCGGCAGTTGATGGCCCAGATCAAAAGCGCCCTGGCCGCCTGAAGGGCGTAAAGGAGAAACCATGGATACGGCCTTCGAACCCAGACTGCTGGCCTTGGTCTGCAACTGGTGCGCCTATGGCGCCGCCGATCTGGCCGGGGTGAGCCGGCTCCAGTATCCGGCCAACGTCCGGCTGATCCGGGTGATGTGCTCCGCCACCGTCTCCCCCCACCACATCTTAAGGGCCCTGCAAAGCGGCGCCGACGGGGTGCTGGTGGGCGGCTGACACCTGGGGGACTGCCATTACCTGTACGGTAATCACCTGACCAAAAAGCGGCTGGAGTTCCTGCAGGAATTTGTCCGGATCTTCGGTCTGGAGGGGCGGCTCCGCCTGGAGTGGATCTCCTCCGCCGAGGCCACCAG
>Ga0197142_1005054_pt1 | contig 10467 bp, 9 predicted proteins | sample GBS60_MetaG_FD_148614 | JGI IMG/M metagenome (GOLD analysis project Ga0197142, IMG submission 148614) | Sediment microbial communities from Great Boiling Springs, Gerlach, Nevada, United States - GBS 60_MetaG | ecosystem: Environmental > Aquatic > Thermal springs > Hot (42-90C) > Sediment...
AAGTATTATTATGATAATGGTAAGAATAAACTTGTTGAATTAGAACATGAGATAAAATGTATAGCAGGGGTCATAGAGGTAGGCTTATTCACAAAGCATGCTAATGTCTATTATAAGATTATGAAGGATAATAAGATTGAGATAATAAGATAACGATATATCTTTAATTTAATATTAATTAACATCTCTTGCAATATAAAGTCCATATCCTTTCTTACCTATAATATTACCATCTTCCATAACTATGCTACCTCTAACTATAGTGTATACAGGCCATCCCTTAAGAAGCATGCCATCATATATGGAGTAATTAGAGTACGATAATAACCTCTCATGATCAACCCTCTGTTCCTTCTTTATATCTATAAGTACTATATCAGCATCATAACCTTGCTCTAACCTACCTTTGGTACTTAACCCAAATATCTTAGCAGTATTGAGGCTTGTAACCCTAACCAATTGCTCTAATGTTATCCTGCCTTTGTTAACACCTTCACTAAGAAGTACTGGTAGCATTGTTGCTAGCCCTGGGAACCCTGCTAAAGCATTCCATACACTATTATCTGCTATCTTCATCTCAAACCTATTGGCAACATGATCTGTTCCCATGCAGTCTATCAAGCCAGAGGCTAAGGCATCCCATAATCTAGCATTATCCTCCTTACTCCTTAGAGGAGGTACAACCTTCCCCCTTAAATCAAACTCATATGTATGTGTAAGATAATGAGGGCATGTCTCAGCATAGATCTTTAAACCATTAGCCTTTGCACTTGCAATAGCATCCAATGCTAGAGATGAGCCTACATGAACTATGTATGCTCTTGCATCATACTTGCTTAAAAGATCTGCTATATGCATAATAGCATTGTACTCTGCTATGCTTGGTCTAGCATCACTCCATGCCTTAAGGCCATCTAACAATTGCTCCTTGCACTTTAACATCTCAACATAGCATATATCTGCATCCTCTGCATGGACTAGAGTTAAGCACTTTAGCATAGATACCTTGCTTATTGCCCTCTCTATCATATCTTCAGTAGTATTAACCTTGGCATACTCAAGCCTACTTGTGTAAGGGTCTATATCCATGTATATGCCTCCTAACTCACCCTTTAGGTTCATGTAAAGTTTAAAGGAAGTTATCCCATTCCTTATACAATACTCTAACTCCTTATCCTCAAGATGCTCATCCATGAGTATAGATGCATGGTAAGCATAATCCACATAATGGGAGCCTTTACTTGCATTAAGATGTGCCTCAAGTTTATCTGTATATTTAGCATAAAGTCTAAGCATCCTCATCATTGTAGTTACACCTCCTACTGCTGCACTCCTTGACTCACTCTCTGCAGCAAGGTCTATTGGGGTAAATACACCATAGTGTACATGAGGATCTATAAGCCCTGGTATTGCATATAGGTTAGATGCATTTATCTTAACACTTGCATCATACTCATCTACACTTAAACCCTTGATCTTACCATCATCTATAACAATATTCCTCTCTACTATACCTATGCTGGGTATTACAACCTTAACATCTCTTATAAGCATATCTATGCTCATGAATGAAGTAATTTTTATTATACTATTTATGCAATACTATGGGATGACAAAGGACCCAAGTCTACCTTTAACTTTAATAGATAGGATAAGGAATGGTAATAGTGCAATAGTTGTACCAGGGGTTTACGATAGCCTAAGCGCAAAGATAGCAGAGCATCTGGGCTTTGAGGCTGTATTCCAGTCTGGGTATAGTGTATCTGCAAGCATGTTAGGTTTACCAGACTATGGGTTGCTTAATGCTAACGAGGTTATAGAGCAGGCAAGGAGGATAGCAAGGGCTATAAGTATACCATTGATAGTTGATATAGATACTGGATATGGCAATGCCTTAACTGTAAGAAGAGTTGTTAGGGAACTTGAGGATGCTGGTGCAAAGGGTGTATTCCTTGAGGATCAAGTATGGCCTAAGAGGTGTGGCCATATGCAAGGGAAGCAGGTTATTGCTAGGGATGAGTATATACAGAAGCTCAAGGCTGCATTAGATGCTAGAAGGAGCAGTGAGTTCATAGTTGTTGCTAGAACAGATGCATTAGAACCTTTAGGCTTGGATGAGGCTATAGAGAGGGCAAATGAGTATGCTAGAGTAGGAGCAGATCTTGTATTCATAGAGGCTCCTAAGAGTATAGATGAGATGGCAAGGATATGCAGAGAGGTTAAGGCTCCAACTGTGGCAAATATGATAGAGGGAGGTAGGACACCATTGCTTAGCATAGATGAGTTAGAGAGGTTAGGTTATAGACTTATACTATTCCCATTAACAGCTGTATTTGCATCTGCTTATGCTGTTATGGATGCACTCTCACTGCTAAAGGCTAGGAGGGATACTAGGAGTATAATGCATAGACTGCTAACTTTTAATGAGTTCAATAAACTTGTTGGGCTAGATGAGTTAAAGATGCTTGAGAAGAAGTATTCATCCTAAAAAATAATAATGTAAATAAATAATAGTTATTATTATAACAACCTACTAACTAATATTATTATTAACTACTCAGCAGATAGATCCCAGTAGTGTGCATTCTTAAACCCTTCCAATGGTAGATTCAATGATCTCCACTCCTTTAATGATTTTGCATACAATCTAACATTACTATGCCCTACTAACCTTAGTGCATAGTATGATAACCCAGATAGGGTACCAACACTCCCACAGTAGACTACAACCTCATCATCCATGCTTATCTTACGGTTCCTTAGCAACCTTGCTATCTCATCTTTACTCTTAAGTATCCTATCCTCAGCAGAGAATGCCTTCCATGGTATATTTATGGCATTTGGTATATGATGATCAAGGTAATTAAGCCTCTCTCTAACATCCAATAACCTACTCTTACTACTCTTGCTATTAACTATATTCTTTATATACTCATAATCTGCTAGTATGCTAGAATTAACACTTATGCTAAGATTACTATTGCTAGTTATTATTGAACTACTGCTCTTACCATACTCAACATCAAAGCCTAACTCCTTCCACATGTTATAAGTTACTGATAATAGTGATACCCTCTCATACCCTAGATACTCTAGCGTCCATGCAACCCTTGCTGCTAGTGCACCAAATGTATCATCATATACTATTACATGCTTAGTATTACTGCTTATATCTAAACCTATGCTAGAGAATAAACTTGCTAATGCTGATGCATCCATACTCTCTATAACCTTTGCTAAGGGTAATGATACAGCAGTTGGTATATGCTCCCTAGTATACTCCTCCTCTCTCCTAACATCAATCACAAATATACTTGGGTCCTTATCCTTTATACGCTTATATAACTCCTCTGGCTCAACTAGAACTGGATATCTCCTTGCAAGCATCATGCAGCACACTCACCCTTTGCAGTCCTTACTATGAACCTGCTATCACTACCATAGTCCATGTAAGCCTCTGGCTCCTTATCAGGCTCTGGTAACCTTGCTGCCTCATCTATTATTGCCTTCAATGTATTAATATCCTTAACATTACCCTTACCTTCGCCCTTAAGAACTCTATCTATCCATGAGGCAAATGACTCACCATCTTTACGCTCTTTCTTATAAACATCTATCAATCTAAGTATAACATCTATGATCCTCTTTGCTGGTACCCTTGCTACTACAGTGCCTAATGCATTATCCTTACCTACCTTTCCTCCCAATAGCATGTTGTATGCTGGGGTAAGGGTATTGTTTATCCTTATTGCAGCACCAAAGAAGCCTATGGTAGCTATCATATGCTGACCACATGAGTTTGGGCACCCACTTAACTTTATTGTGGTATCCTTGAATGCTTGATCCATATCAAGCCCTAGTTCTATTAACCTGCTCCTTATCTCCTTTGCTAACCTATGTGCATTTGTTATTGCTAGATTGCAGGAGGTTGTACTTGTACAGCCTACAACTGCTGTTATCCCTAGAGCACCATAGTTTGCTAATCCTACCTCCTTTAATGCATTATATAACTCAACCAATCTATGCTCTTTTACAAATCTAATGGCAAAACCCTGCCATGGTGTTGTAATAATATACCTCTCTAAAGAGAACTCCTTGCATATATCTGCTAATGCTCTTAACTGTCTAGCAGTAACATCCCCTGCCTGTAATGGTATAAGCACTGTAACATATCCTCTCTGCTTCTGTTTAACTACATTACTACTATACCATCTATCAAAGCCATCTGGAGGGTTTAATGGTTTAAACTCAATATGATCATAACCATCATCTTGCAATTGTGCCTTATCTTTAATATCTAACTTAACGAATACTGACTTGGTTAGATTAACTATACTCCTCTCCTTCAATACAAGCTCTCTAAACTTCTCAAAACCCATATCATGAACTAGATAGCGCATCCTATTCCTATGTATCTTCTCCCTATCACCAAGCCTATCAAATAACCTTATAACAGCCATTGCAGTAGGCAAGAGCATATCCTCTGGTGTAAACTCCTCCAACTCTTCTGCTAGATACGATGCTGGTCCTAAGCCTCCCCCTATGTAAACCTTGAACCCCCTTACTAATCTGCCATTACCATCATCCTTTATCATTGGTACTAGACCAACATCTGCTATCCTAGCATAACTATGTTCATCACAGCATGCAAAGTTGAACTTGAACTTCCTTGGGAGGTTCTGGCACATAGGGTTCCTTAGGAAGAACCTTGCTAATGCCTTAGCATAAGGTGTTACATCGAATGGCTCATTTATGCATACTCCAGCGAATGGTGAGCATGTAACATTCCTTACCGTATTACCACAGGCCTCTCTAGTAGTAAGCCCAACCTCTACAAGCCCTTGCTCTACTGCTGGTGCATCATCAAGGTATACCCAATGTAACTGTATATTCTGCCTAGTTGTTACATGTGCACTGCCTATAGAGAAGTCCTCGCTTAACTTTGCTATCCTTACAAGCTGTCTAGGGGTTAGTATCCCAGCAGGAACCTTTATCCTAACCATAGTGTAATCCTTGTTAAGCCTTGAACCATACATGCCATGTTGTAGCCTAAAGCGCTTAAACTCCTCATCACTTATCCTACCCTCTCTATATAACCTTACCATCTCCTCAACACTCCTTACCTCCTCAGGTAAGCCCCACTGCTCAGTTACACTAGCATCCTCATCATTAGTCTCTTCAATATTCTTTTGCATATAAGGATTAGATAACATTGTTATATTTAAAACTTGTTTATATAATTCTATGTAATTATACACAAAATTATATAATATATTACTTATGCATATGCAATGATAGTCATAACAGAGCAGTAAATGATTGAATAGAGCAGTTTATACATGCTTTGGTACGAACCTCTTTGCTATAATGGTTGATACAACTGCACTTAGTATAACAGCTATAACAGTAATAGAGAACTGTTCTTGTTTGACACTTCCACCATAAAGGGTGAGGATTAATGATTCTAAGCGCTCATAGGTTGGTTCTTCATTGCCCTTCTAGGCTCTCACTTCATTGCTCACCTTATAAGCAAAGTATATGCAATCACCATGATGGTTATACCTTCATTATGAAGATTAGCTATATTATCATTATTATTATTGTATGCTATATTCAATACACCAATAGCATCTCTATGTACATCTAATCTACAGTTTAGGCATCTGAATAATCTACCTCTCTTTATTATATATGATGAGTTGCATCTTATGCATATACTTGATGTCTTATATTCATTTGCCTCTTTAACCTTTAACATTTATACTGTATTCTTCTGCCTTATCTTTAATCTTTCTTACCATATAAGCATAAGTCGTTAAGCTCACTGTTTTAACCATGAGATGAATTAGTTGAGGTGTGCAAGCTGTTGATAGATTAAATGCAATGATACTAATTCTCTATATAGAGCCTTGGAGATCTTAAAACGAGTCCTATGTTATATATTCATGGTAGAGGCTGGTTTGACACAACCCAGAACTTTAGTGATATTCTAGAACATATGAAGGAGGTTCCAGATACTCTAGAGTTGAGAAGTAGAATCTCCTGCTTCAGCAGTGGAGAGTGTCAAATCCATAAAGATATGTACCTTTTAGCAACTCTACATAGCAACAATAGATCAATAGCAATTAATCTTTAATTTAAATAGATCTTCTGTTGATTAATAACCATGGGTATAAGGCTAGAGGTTAGCAAGGTTATAGACGCACCAATAGATAGAGTATGGAGTATAGTTAGTGATCTTGATAATGAGCCAAAGTACTGGCATGGTACAAAGAGTGTAAAGAACATAAGCAAGGATGGTAATACAATAACTAGAGAGGTTACAATAGCATTCAGGGACTCCTTATGCAAGGAGGTAGTAAGTATAGAACCTCTCAAGAAGATCGATATTAATATACTAGATGGTCCTATGCAAGGGCATAAAGTGATAACTCTAGAGGATATGAATGGTAAGACCAAGGTTAATGTACTATGGGATATAAGACTAAAGGGGATGCTCTCAGTATTCTCATCCATGGTTAAAGGGCATATAGAAGAGGGTACAAAGGATGCATTGGAGAGGATAAGTAGTGCTGCTATATCTAAGTAAGTCAATTAATAACAATTTGTTATTATATGGTTAATAGTATCACAGCTAGAAAATAATAAATTAATACCAAATAATACTATTATGATGATGCTATGCTAATGTTAAATGATGCAAGTATGCTACTAACTATTATCAGTGCTATTATGTTATCAATAGCATTAGGAGTATTGGGTACATGGATATACTTCTTAGCATATGTATTGAAGACTTACAAGCATGCCCCTAAACTTGCTTATGATGAACACTATACAATAAGCAGATACCCTAGTATAGATATAATAGTCCCAGCAAGGAATGAAGAACGATTTATATCAAGGTGCCTTGAGTCATTGCTTAAGCAGGATTACAGTAACTATAGAGTAATTGTTGTTGATGACTGCTCAACAGATGATACCCCAAATATAATAAATTATTATGCAAAGAGTATGGGTAATAAGATAACATTTATACGCTTAAATAGTAAGCCAGAGGGTTGGGTTGGAAAGAACTGGGCATGCTACAATGCATATACTCACTCTAATGCTGAACTACTACTCTTCACAGATGCTGATAGTTTACATGATAAAAGACTACTAAGCCTAGCAGTATCAAACATGCTTAGCAATGGTCTAGATGCCTTAACCCTAGTACCTAGGCTAGAGTGCATAGATAGATGGAGCAAGATAACTGTACCTTTGCTATTAACATTTCTATACTCAAGGTACTCACCATTAAGGGTTAATAGCAGTAAGCATGATACAGGCTACTTCTTTGGTAGTTACTATATAATAAAGAGGAGTGTATACGAGTCTATAGGTACACATAGTAGTGTTAGGAATGAGATAATAGAGGATGGAGCATTAGGAGCAAGGGCAAAGAAGCAAGGGTTCAAGATAAGGATGTGCCTTGCTGATCATCTATTCTATGCTGTATGGTCTAGGGATCTTAATACCCTTATAAATGGTCTTGCTAGGCTTATTGCTCCAATATATGCTGTTAGCAAGGCAAAGGCTATAGGTATAGTAGCATTAACCTTCTTCCTCTTTGTATACCCTTTGATATCATTACCATACTCATTACTTGTTAGCAGTATACAATTAAGTCTATACCTACTGTATTCTAGCATAGCAACAATTATGCTTATGATAATAATATCAATGCTAAATACAGTAAAGGGTGTTGGTATAAAGGTAAACCCTATTCATGGATTGTGTGCACCTTTAGCATCGCTCATCATATTCTCTGGCTTCCTTAGTGGGATTAAGAAAAGTAAGCATGGCGTCGTATGGAGGGATAGAAGCTACTCTTACCATAATTATAGAGCAGATGGATTTAAGCTATGATCCAGTATTCATAATTTACCGATTATTAAATAAGCAAAGAAAGCTAAAAATACCTAGAGCAATAGTAAGAAGTAGGTATGCCTATAACAGACACATTCAAGAAGCAGTTGGCACAGAGGCGTAGATTATTCTTTAAGATCTGCTTCAAGTGCGGGGCAAGGAACTCCATAGATGCTATAAGGTGTAGAAAGTGTAGAGGCGATAAGATGAGATTAAAGAATAGAGCTCTAGGAGCAAAGAAGTAAGTGTGTAATAGAATAAATAAATAATAGCAGATTACGTATGTTGTAAATACAGTATTATTATAGATATAGTAACCATATAAGATTTAAGATCTATTATAAGTCTAAACTATAGAATGGTAAATAATTTATAGTAAAAATATACAATCATCCAATTACAAATATTAATGTATAGGGCGGGTGGTCTAGCATGGTTAGGACGTGGCTCTCACACAGCCAAGGTCAAGGGTTCAAGTCCCTTCCCGCCCATCATTATATATTTGTATGAGTGCATACAACTACAAGCAGAGTGCATGGAATATGATTCAGAAGTTGGTATATTTAACTAAAGACCAAGACTTTCAGATGGGTATGCACTAAAAGATCATGATGATCTCATTATTATCTCAACTAGACTCCTTTTATCTATAATAAATAGTTAGCCTTGATAGTATTAACCAGATCTGTTAAATTATCCTTTAGTAGTTCAAGGAGATCATAAAACTCCCTATCGTTTGGATCTCTACCAAGTATTCTTCTATGCTGATAATAGAATGAGTTGTATACTCTCCCTATTATTATACCTAGCATAAGTGCATCATTTACTGATAAATCCTTTATGCTATTGTTAACTACTTTAACAATCTCATTAATCCTACGGGTATCAGATACGCTCTCCTTTATCTTTGCATTAATTATCTCCTTTATTCTATCTTCCATATTAATCTATTAGACTACAAAATAAATATAGTTTTAATAACTATCTTCTTTGATGCATTAAGGCATTACTAAGGTTAACATTAACTAACTTAGCATAGACATCGTACTCCCTGCTAGGATCACCTCTAAGCCCATAGGTATATGCTATACAGTTACCCAAGCATCCACAACGCTCACATATTGGTTGTGGCATGTTAGGATCGGCACTGCCCATACTGCATGGGCTCTTTATCCTACCAAATGCATCAACAGCAACACACATCCAGTTAGGGCATCTTGTGCCCCATGGTCTTCTAAATGTATTCAACTGTGGTATTGTATTTAATATGAATGTGTAGTACTCCTTCTTAAGCCTTATAAGCTCATCTATAACCTCATCCCTCTCTTTACCAAATGGTAGCCATAATGGATCGTTCTCACTGAATGGAGTGTAGAACTGAAATACCAAGCCCTCAACCAGATCTATCCACTCATCAACCATATCTTTAACATGCTTGTAGTTTAATGTATTTATTGTCATGTTAACTGTAGTATAGAAGCCTTTTCCTTTCTTACCATATGTGCTTGTAAACTCTCTTACATTGCTCTTTATCTTATCGTATGTCTTACCCCTAATCATATCATGCACTTCCTTAGGACCATCAACCGATACTATGTATAGCACTATTCCCTTGAAGAACCTTATAGGCATGGTACCATTTGTAACTACAGTACATTTACCATACATCTCATTGCTAAAGAGCTCTATAACATCTGGTCTAAGGTAAGGCTCTCCTCCAAGCACGTATACATGGGTTACATTGAACCTCTTCTTGAATATCTCATCTATCACATGCTTCCATCCCTCAAGGCTTAACTCCTGCATGCTTGAGTTCCTGCTCATCCACCAGTAGCAATGGGAGCAGTGCAAGTTACAGTAGTTTGTTATATCTGCTGAGCCATAGAATGGGGTTCTCTTCCCTAGCATGGATTTTATTGCCTTACCATATATATGCCAATACTGCTTATCAAATAGTAGATTTATAATATTCTTTACATCATAAGCATTAACCATAATTTTAATTCATATGGTTAGTATTTAAAGTTTATTTTATTATGATAAGAGGCCCATTTGTAATAATATAATAATGTGTTATACTTTGCTATTGCTTCTTCTGATATATGTGCCTAGAGTATGTATGCTAACTTACACACTAATGCATATCTTAATATGCATTATTACTTATGGTATGGCTACAATAATAAGCCTAAGTAACAATAAGACAGGAAGACGTAAGAGCAGAAGGGGTATATTAGGTATAGAGTCTGCAATAGTGATGATAGCATTCGTAGTAGTAGCAGCAGCACTAGCATTTGTTGTACTGAATGCAGGGTTTGGTACAACACAGAAGAGTAAGACTACTATAAGCGAAGGATTACAATCAGCAACTGGAGCAGTAGAGGTAGCAGGACTTGTTACAGGGCAGAAGGTAACGTTTACTATAGAGGGTGGTGATCGTGTTACAGCACTTGAACACGTCAGCATACCAATAAAGTTGGCTAGTGGAGCTAATGCGGTTAACCTAAGTGAAACACTGAGTTCAGTGAGGTACTTCAGCAAATCACTAAGCTATGA
>Ga0197142_1005056_pt1 | contig 10465 bp, 6 predicted proteins | sample GBS60_MetaG_FD_148614 | JGI IMG/M metagenome (GOLD analysis project Ga0197142, IMG submission 148614) | Sediment microbial communities from Great Boiling Springs, Gerlach, Nevada, United States - GBS 60_MetaG | ecosystem: Environmental > Aquatic > Thermal springs > Hot (42-90C) > Sediment...
GGTCAGCAAACCCAAACCGATCATTGTAACGGTAACTAAGCAAACCAAACCAGTCTTACAGACTGACTTGCAGGAAGTCAACATGCTTTTATTTTTAAACCAAGTGTTGGTTAGTGAGCTGTTTGTGGGCATAAAAGATTTTTAATAGTAAACTTTCAAAGTTTGAATAAAAAACTTTATTGGAAATAAAGCTACAAAGCTTACATCAAATAATAAATCAAAAAAAGTCAAAATTAATTTTTCCAAACTAACTGGAACAACTATTTATTTAAAAACCAACAAACCTTAAATACTCTTAAAAAAACATCAGCGGGTTTTGTCTAGTCGTAAATATTTTAGTTTCAGTTAAACCTTGTTGCAAACCTGAATGATTAGTCAGGCTTAATCTACAACTGTTTAGCTACCCTAATTTTAGGGCGATTTGGCTGAGCACAATCAATTAGCTTAAATACATTTGGCTTTTTGGCTTTTTCAATTGGCTGGAATGGTTAAAAAATCATGATTTTTATAGATAGTTTCTGGTAGCTAGTTTTGCTAGCTTTAGTTTTAGCTAAAACCACACTTTGACAAATTTTGGTTTTTCTTACAGGAGCACTGTAGTAAATTATGTCTTCAACTAACAAAATTTATATTTTCGATACTACCCTTAGAGATGGCGAGCAAGTTCCCGGTTGTCAGCTAAATACCGTGGAGAAAATAGAGATTGCCAAGGCTTTGGAAGAACTAGGGGTAGACGTAATTGAAGCTGGTTTTCCAGTATCTTCTCCGGGAGATTTTCAGTCAGTAGTAGAAGTTTCTAAAGCTGTGACCAAACCTATAATTTGTGCTTTAACTAGAGCGGTGGAAGCTGATATCGAAGCAGCGGCCGAGGCTTTACAGTTTGCTAAAAAGAAAAGGATCCATACTGGAATTGGTGTATCCGACATTCACATTAAATACAAGTTTAACTCAACTCGAGAAGAAATTTTGGAACGGGCCGTGAAAGCTGTGAAATACGCTAAGAAGTTTGTTGACGATGTCGAGTTTTACGGTGAAGATGCAGGGCGAGCTGATCTGGAATTTTTAGCTAAAGTAGTGGAGGCGGTAATTGCTGCTGGGGCTACGGTGGTAAATATCCCAGACACTAACGGTTACTGCTTGCCAGAAGAATTTGCCCAAAAAATAGCTTACTTAAAACAAAATGTAAGTAATATTGACCAAGCTATTATTTCAGTGCATTGCCACAACGATTTGGGTATGGCTACGGCCAATACTTTGGCCGGGTTGAAGGCTGGAGCTAGACAAGCTGAGGTGACTATTAACGGCATTGGTGAACGCGCTGGTAATACGGCTTTGGAAGAAGTGGTGATGGCCTTAAAAGTTAGAAAAGATTTGCTTGGTTTAGAAACTAACATCAACACTAAACAAATCTATCCAACCAGTAGGTTGGTTTCCAGGCTCATGCGCATGCCCGTGCAACCTAACAAGGCTATTGTGGGGCGTAACGCTTTTGCTCATTCTTCCGGTATTCATCAAGACGGTGTTTTAAAATACCGACAAAATTACGAATTAATCGATCCACAAGAGGTGGGAATTACTTCCAACCAAATTATTTTGACAGCAAGGTCGGGTAGGGCGGCTTTAGATTATCATTTAAAAAGACTAGGTTATCAAAAGACTAAGGAAGAGCTTAACGAAATTTACCAACAATTCTTACTACTAGCTGACAAGAAAAAAGAAATTACGGACGAGGACTTGTTGTTCTTATTGGGTGAACAAAAAACTCTTAGTACTTTCTCTTTGGAGATTTTACAAGTTTTGGCTGGAGTTTCTGTAAAACCAATGGCTTTGGTTGGTTTAAAATATAAAAACGAATTATTAACGGCTACCGCTGAGGGTAATGGACCAGTCGATGCTGCTTTTCGAGCTGTTGACAAAATTGTGCGCAAGTCAGTGTTGTTAGAAGAATTTTTGGTTCAAGCAATTACTCGAGGTAGTGATGATGTAGGTAAAGTGCATATTCAACTGGTTTATAAAGATCGTTTTTATTATGGTTTTGGTGCTGATACTGACATCGTTACTGCGGCAGTGAAAGCCTACTTAAATGGAATAAATAAAATTGTAGAAAATTAAACAAGTGAAACTTGTGTTTGGTTACACTAGTTAACCTAACTAAAAATACGAATTATAATACGATATTTGATAAGTTAAACTAAAGTTAGTTAACTGGAGGCTGGCTATTAGCAAGAGGTTTTCTGAATAAAATTAGTGACTTAGTTCTTCCGAGTTAGGATTAATGAGTAACCAGTGAGCTGGGTTAGGTTTACGTGACTGACTAGAATTGACTAGTAAGTAGAGTAAAATAGTTTGTTTGGCTTGTATTAGTGATGTTGCTTGCTTTTGACAGTTATATTCAAAACTCTTAGTTGAATAGTAGTTATATTCAGGAAAATTTTGGTTTATAAGTTGTTAGTTTGGTTTCCTAACCAAAAAGGTTGGTAAAATTGGCAAAGTTTTGCTTTTCAGGGTCTTCAAGTTGGTTAATTGTTTTGCAGACAGCTGAATATTTAATATGATCATTTCTCCGAACTAATCAATCACCAGAAAGTTCTACTTATTTTCTACAAAAGCTTTGATTTTTTGCACAGCCAACAATAATTCAGGCAAGGCAGCAGCAAAACTTAAGCGAAAATACCCAGGAGCCAAAAAAGCTTCACCCGGAACCACAGCTACTTGTTGCTTTTCTAGCAAAGCTTGACACCAACTGGCTGAAGTGGGGTAAGTGTTGTTGAGTAAATCACGAATATCTACAAAAAAATAGAAGCTTCCTTGTGGTTTGATTGGTTTTAACCCTGGAATACTAGCTAATTCGGAGTAAATTTGGTCTCTTCGAGCTTGGTAGATACTAGCCATTTGTTTAGGCGTTTCCAGATCTGAAAAAGCAGACAAGGCAGCTTGTTGTATAACCGAGGAGGCTCCGGAAGTAATTTGCCCTTGTAGGTCGGTCATGGCTTGAATTAGCTCTTTTGGTCCACAACCCCAACCTAAACGCCAGCCAGTGATCGCATGTGATTTGGATAAACCGCTAACTATTAGGTAGTGATTTTGAATTGTTGGATCTATAACTGGTAAACATTGATGCTGTTGATTATCAAAAACGATAGTTTGGTAGATCTCATCGGAAATAAGCCAAAACTTATGCTGTTTAGCTAGTTCGATAATATTTTGTAATTCGTTCGGGGCAATTAGTTGTCCAGTAGGGTTATGCGGATAATTGAGAATTATAGCTTTGGTTTTAGTAGTAATTTTAGGTTCCAGATGGCTTGCTGATAGTTGAAACGGTGGTTCCAGGTTAACGATTACTGGAATTCCTTGCACTAATTTAATTTGCTCTATGTAAGTAGACCAAACAGGGGCGTAGACAATTACCTCGTCTCCAGGGTTGATTAAACTAGCCAAAGCGTTGTACAAAACTTGCTTAGCTCCAGTACTTACAATCACGTTGTGAGCTTGGTAATTGAGTTGGTAGTTGGTTTGGTACCAATTGGCAATAGCTTGCCTTAGTTCTAAGATACCAGCTACTGGAGTGTAATGATGACAATTTTGGTTGGCAGCAGTAATTAAACCTTCTTTGAGAGCTGTTGGAGGATCGAAATCTGGTTCACCAGCGGTTAAGTTGATAATAGCTAAACCTTGGTTTTGCAGTTCCTTAATTTTAGAATTTAGCGATAGAGTAGGTGATGGGGTTAGTTGGCTAATTCGGTTGGCTAGCATAATCGACGGTGTTGTGCGAAATGGGTTGCTCACTGTAATTTGCTTTTAAAAATCAACTTAGAGTTAATGCTATTTACTAGGTTATGATCGGTTGAGTTAATTAGTTCTTTAGAGCACCAACTAACCAAGAAATTTATGTTTTCAAAAAACTTAACCAGAACAGATTATTTTTAATTTTTGGCTGTCAAAAGTTTTTATGGTTTTTTATGGTTAGTTAAATGCTAAGTGCTAATAAGTTTTTTCAAGTTGAAAAGTATTGAGAAGTACTTACTTTTCTTAAGTAAAAAGAAAAAAGCAAATTTTTAGTGGCGCACCCGGCAGGACTCGAACCCACGACCTTCTGGTCCGAAGCCAGACGCTCTGATCCAACTGAGCTACGGGTGCCAAGGCAAGCTAAACTGGTTTTTGGGCGTTTGTCAACTCGGCTTTTAAATTTTTGAAATTGACATCTTAAGATTTCAATCTAAAGTTTAGAATTGACTAATATGACTTCGCAATTTTCATTATTAGAAAAACTTTGGAAGTTTATTCTTAGACCGCAGCTTACTATGCCTATACCCAAACCAGGTTTTTGGGTTAGTTTGTGGGATTCAATACGTTTGTTTTGCTTTTTTTTGTTACTTTCTATTTTGGGGATTGTGGTTAACGTTTTGGTTAGTCCATTATTCGGTGATGGCTTAGACAATCAAATAAGTGATGTGTTGATGCAAACAGAAGGTAACCGTTGGTTAAGTTTGATATTTTTGTTTATATTTTTAGTAGTTCTAGCACCAGTGATGGAGGAAATTGCTTTTCGCCAATGGTTAGTACCTACGCGGTGGAATTTGGCTTTAGGTTCAACTGTTTTATTGTTTTACGTGGAAAGTTTATTAAATGCTGTTTTTCCGTGGTTAAATTTAACTAATTTTTTGGGATTGATTTTTGATGGGTTTATTCTCCCTATATCTGATCGTTCTGCAGAATTACCAATGATAATTGAACTTTTGAGAATGTTGTTCGTTTTTTTTGGTTATATAAGTATATTTTTACTTGTTCTATTAACTGTTTATTTTACTTTACGTTTAAGAAATCAATGGTACTTGGCTATACAAGCTTGGTTTCAACGCTATTTTGGTGTTTTGTTTTATTTTAGTGCGGTGTTTTTTGGTTTGGTACATATTAGCAACTATACCAATATCGAACGATTTTGGTGGTTGACGCCTTTATTAGTTTTGCCTCAATTATTCGGAGGGATTGAGTTGGGTTACGTTAGAACTCAGTATGGTTTAATCTGGGCAATATTTAACCACGCTTTGAATAATTTTATACCTTTTGTAACTATGGCTATTTTGTTGTTTTTGCCACCAGCTTTTTTGGAAGGCAAAGCCGACCCTTCGGAGGTGCAATTAACTACTAATGATTTGCTAGCATTGAGTTTTCTGGGATTGTTTTTCTTAACTCTGTTAATTGTAGTGATAACGGTCAACGCATTCACTTTTGTAGAGTTGGTGATGAGTCGACGAAGGTTGGCTAAATTGCCAGTAACTCAAGTAAATTCAGAAATACCAGGATCTAGTTAGTCGATTTAGCTCAGTAGTTTTTGAATTAAAATTTGTTTTGGGTTTAGGAAAATATTTTTAATCGATTTTTTACTAGAATTTTTGCAAAAAAAGTTAAATAGGAAATCTAGATTTTTCTAGATTGGTGTTTGACGTCAGCTTAAGCTTGACTAGTTGGTTGAACAACGAGTTAACAGTAGTGCAAAAACTTTTAGTCCTAGTTAGGTTAAAATTTGGTTGTTAACAGCGGCTTAGTTTTATTTAGTTATAAGTTTAATCTGGACCGCTTGATGTAGGTTAAGCTAATGAAAGCTAACGACTAGTTCGTCTTTTTTTGTTAGAGATTTATTAAAAGTTGCTTAGTCTACTAATTTTTTTAAACTGTCGTATTCCTTAAGGGGTATATAATATACATACTCTCTATAATAGCTAGCTAAGCTCGAGAATATGGTTTTGACTTTAGGTTAGTTCAAGCTTAATTAGTCAATTCTGATTAGATTTTTTGTGACAACAACTAAATTGGGGTTGGTAAGTTTTTTATATTTAGCTTTTGGGTTAAGTCAATCAGACTTAATCGATACATCCAGAAAAGCTAACTAAAATAGCATAGTGATTTTTATAACTATAAAACTTATTGGTTAAACTTGTTTCTCAGACGGCAGTATTTATGTAAAAAGGGTCGGAAAATTCGGCTTACTGGGTTACTACGCACTTCACCAAAGTAAACTCGAGATTGACAGCTAATTAAGTGTAAATATTTTTTGGCTCTAGTTACTCCAACATAGGCTAAACGGACCTCTTCGGCTAATTGTTCTGGGTTATGTAAACTGTTTTGGTGAGGTAATAGATTATCTTCCACACCCACCAAAAATACGGTTTCAAACTCCAAACCTTTACTTTGGTGCAAAGTCATTAAAGTAATTTTGGGCAAATTACTCGAATTATCTTCGTCTTCTTGGGAGCTTTGTAAAGCTAGTTGTTCCAAAAAAGCTTGTAATTTGGGTTTAAGCTCGCTAGTTTCTTGTTGGTCGAATTCTTTAGCGATAGAGGTTAATTCTTTGAGGTTTTCTAGACGAGTCTCTAGTTCGGGAGTGCGACCATATTCTTGCTGTAAATAGTCTCGGTAGCCACTAGCAACCACCAATTTATCAATCAGTTCAACTAAACTTTGGCTGGTTGCTGACACTGAGTCAATAGCGGATAGTTTATCTTGCAGTTGTTGTTGGAGTTTAGGAGTTAATGGAAAACTAGGGTCTTCTAAAAAAGTAAGCACTTTATTTAAAGTTTTAGACCCTAAGCCATCGATTAATAAAGGTAAAAACCGACTTAAACTAAGTTTATCTTGGCGGTTTTGGAGCCACCTAAGCATAGCCAATAGGTCTTTAATTTCTTTTCTTTCCAAAAATTTTACTCCACCTACCAAACGATAAGGTAACCGGTACTTTACAAACACTTCTTCCAAAGCTCGACTTTGGCTATGAGTACGATACAAAACTACACAGTTATTTAACTCTTTGGCTTCAGACCAATTGTATTCTGGAATTGTCCAGCTAGACCAAGAAACGGGTTTGCTAAGGGGTGTGGGAGTGGCTAATTCATCAGTTTCTAGGTAAAGATCAAACATTTTGGATACAGGGCTAGAATTGTGGTTAGGCTTAACTAGTTGGTTGGGTTGGTTAAATAGTTTATCTATTTCTATTTCCAATTCTAATTCTGAGGTTTCAGTTTGTGCTCTTGACTCTTCAGGGTTGGTTTTGGGGGCTATGTATAATTCGTATAGTCTTCTGACAATAAACTCGGCTTCGTCTTTTTCCGAGGTAGCGTGGTAATGGATAATTTCAATATCTTCAGAATTTTCAGTAAATAGTTGTTTTTTCTTTTGAAACTGATTTTGACTTAGAATTGCTTCAGCTAGGTTTAAAATTTTTTGCGTAGAACGATAATTTTGATTTAGAATAATTTCTTTAGCTTGCGGATATTCTTGAGTAAAATTGAGAATAATCTCCACCTTTGAACCTCGAAAACCGTAAATACTTTGAGCATCATCACCTACCACAAACAACGATCTGGTTGGTTTTGAGTCTGCCATAAATCTATTTTAGAGTTAAAACGTCTTTCAAAACACCAATAAAGTTATTAGTTGTCAATCTGTACATGAAGCCATTGAATTAGGAAAACCTTGTCTAAACAATTTTTGGCAAAACAATTGGTAACCGTTTAATACCCTGACTAAGGGTTGACAATTCGGAAAATCGACTTTGTGCTCGTAGACGCAAGTTAAATTTATTTTTTATGCTGAAAGAGTTTCTAAATTTTGTATTCAAAATGCAAATACCCAAAGTAGCTAATTTAACTTGGGGACGTAAGTTCTTTTTGGTTTTAATACTATTTTTTCTGTTTGTGCCATTCACTTTCTTAGGAAGTTTTATAGCTCAAACAGTGGAATCTTTTGTTGTGAATAAAGACTCTGTTTTTCAAGTTGCACAGGAGACGCCCGAAAGTCAGCAACAAGTTAGCAATACTTCCGGTAAGATTATCGAAGGTATAGTTTTGGCTTTCATTCAAGGAATTATTTTTGCGCCAATATTGGAAGAATTAGCTTTTCGTAGAGGTTTAGTTAAACCTAATTTGGCTTGGGCGTTTTTAGTACTGGGTTTTGTAATTAACACTTATGCTAACTTATCTTTTTTATTTCCATCTGAATTTGTTCAGTTAGTTTCTTCTAACCTTGTTTACGAAATTATTTTTGCTGTAGTAAAAGCCATAATCATTTATGGAGGTTTGTATTTATTAGGGCTTAAGTTAAGTGAACTGTTGCCAGAATTCAACTCAAAAATAGAGAGTCTGGCTAAGCGTAATTTATCTTGGCTAATAGTACTTACCAGTTTAGCTTTTGCCTTGGTTCATGTGGGTAATAACGTCGTCTTCAAAAGTTTTGATTACATTTATTTAGCACCTTTGTTAGTTTTGCCTCAGCTTTTTTCCGGATTTGAATTGGCTTATGTAGCTATTCGTTTTGGTTTTGTGTGGGCTATTGTGTCTCATGCCGTAAATAATTTCTTTTTGTACTTTATGTTTACTGTACTTAGTGGTTTGACCAGTCTGTCAGGTATAAATTTGGATAATCTGGAATTTACTGAAGAAACTTTAAGTCAAGCTAGCGGTTTAGAATTATTAGGCTTAATAGGTTTGCCAATATATATCATTTTCTTAGGTGTAGCTATTATAGGAGCTTATGTCTGGGCTATTGTAACCTGGAATAAACCTGTAGAAAGGCCAGCTTCTTAGAGAATTATAAGTTAACAATTTTATTTGTTCGGTGTTAGGATCTGATACAATTAGGGTAAGTCTAGTAAAAAGATTAAATTTTTGTTGGTTTTGTTTTTAAACCTATAAATTCCACTGTTTTGCAACAGATACATTTTCAAGCTCTAAATAAATTTATAAATCTTTTACAGACACGTTGGTAACTTAATATCTTTAAGTTGAATTAATAAGCAATATTTGTAATAGCTGAAAGTTTTAGAAATAGGATTTTGTATCCGCAATAGTAAGAAAAATTGTAAGATGTTTTTAATTGAATTTACGAAGGTTTGATATGGAACACTAGACAAGATTGTTTTCTTAGCTTTTTGGTGAAAATTGCTTAGTGCATCTAAGCTTAGATAATCAATATTTATGTTTGGGCAATTCTTACGTAATCATAAGATTGTTTTGATTTTAGCTTTAATCTCTTTTTTAAACTCTTTAACTCTAGCCGCTGTCATTCCTATTTTATATGTTTATGCCAAAACTTTTGATTTTTCCGATTTTGAGATTGGGTTGTTGTTTGCCTCGTTTGCTTTAGCCCAATTTTTAGCCACTCCAATTATTGGTAGATTGTCCGATATTTATGGCCGTAAGCCACTTTTGTTAATTTCTATTTTTGGAACTTTTTTAGCATCTCTGATGCAAGCTTTTGCTGTTACAGGTTGGATTTTATTTTTAGGTAGAATTTTTGATGGCTTAACGGGGGGTAACAATTCAGTGGCTCAAGCTGTGATTTCCGATACTTTACCAGAAAAAGATAGGCCTAGTGGGTTTGCTATTTTTGGAGCTAGTTTTGGTTTGGGGTTTTTACTTGGTCCAGTAATTTCTTTGGTTTTAGTGAAACTCTTTCAGACTAATCAAAGTGTTTATTTATTTTCAGCTTTGGTGGCTCTAATTACCACTTTAATTGTTTGGTTTTGGTTACCAGAAACCAACTTTACTAGAGAAACTAAGAAAGTTGATATAATAGAATTGTTGTTTTTAGAACTATATCGAGCTGTTAAAATGCCCATTGTAGGCACGATTTTGATTTTAAATTTTACTATTTCTTTTACTATAGCTATTTTTAACGTGGCTTTTCAACCATATTTAGTGGAGAATTTAAAATTAGGGCAGGAATATATTAATTATGTTTTAATTTTGGCTGGAATGATTAATATTGCTTTCTTTGGTTTAGTACAAACAGTGATAGATAAATTCGGTTTATATAACGTTTTAAACACTACTTTTTTGTTGCGTTTTATATCGTTTGGTTTAATTGCGCTATTTAGTTATTCTGTGACAGTTTTTTGGCTATCAACATTTTTGTTTGCTATATCTAGTTTGTTAGGACGCCCGGTAATTTCTAGTTTGCTTAGTAAGTATGGCCGCCCTGAAGATCAGGGGGTACTTCTAGGCTCAGCCGAATCTTTGTTTTCTTTGGGTTTGGCTGTGGGGCCTTTGATTTTTGGATTACTTAGCCTGCCTAAAAGAGCTGATTTTTCTTTTTTTGGTTTAGATTGGGTTACTAATTTAGTACATATGTTGGCCATCAATAATATCTTGTCGTTTATTTTTATTGCCTTAATTTCTTTAATAGCTTTTAGTTTTAGTTTAAACTTTACTAGAAAAATTCAAAAATTAAACCCTGAGTCTTTGTCTAAAATCGATTTTTAGTAATTTACTAGTAAAAAACAACAAATAATTTGATACCTGATTGACAAAACTTTTTTATTCTCTAAATATTTTGGACTAGCTAAACTTAACCTAAGTGTTTTATTTATGTCCGAAACAAACAATAATCAACTTGGTTTGAATAAAAAAACTCAAATAAACAAAAATGTGGCCATTATATCAGGGGTAGTTATAGTCGCACTATTGCTTGG
>Ga0197142_1005057_pt1 | contig 10462 bp, 8 predicted proteins | sample GBS60_MetaG_FD_148614 | JGI IMG/M metagenome (GOLD analysis project Ga0197142, IMG submission 148614) | Sediment microbial communities from Great Boiling Springs, Gerlach, Nevada, United States - GBS 60_MetaG | ecosystem: Environmental > Aquatic > Thermal springs > Hot (42-90C) > Sediment...
ATACATCTAAGTAGTTCACTCCGACACCGGTATGTGTCAAGTCGGGATCGCCGTTTTCGCGAGCATATTGTTCCCAGCGCTCATTTACCTGGATAATGTTGCCTGCCCCGTCCAGAACAGCGATGTTTGCCGGCAGCGAGTTTTGCACAGCTTTAAGCAGCTCTTCATTCTCGCGCAGACTGTTACAATTGCTTCCATGCATATTTGTCCCCTCGAGCCTGCCGAACTGCTGACAGGCTAAACCACTGACTGCCGTTAGTAGTTACCCAAATGTAAAGCTCGTTATATTGTCGAATCGTGAAGTAATTTATTTTTTGTGTAATTAGAGGAGGATTTTGGCGAGGCTAGTCCTTGCTTGATATCGAAACAGCCGTATTGCGACCAGTCTCAGAGCAGCTTTATCCAATGGCCGCTAGTCGAATTGCTCGTTGAGTTCTCTCCGTCACCCTCGTAGCCTCTGACGCCACTACTCCCACTACCCAAAGAATCTTCTCGTCATCAACAACAGCAACGGCAAGAGCGCGCCTTGCTCGCGGCACCTTCTTGTCCACAAACACATCTTGCAGTTTTTTCGACTCGTGCATCCCGAACGGGATAATCCTGTCCCCTGGTCGAACACTTCGTATCCGGAGTGTGCCAGTGATTGCATCCTCAGGTATTAATACAACGTCTAGCGAGCTTTTTTTCGGTTGAGGAGATTCGATCCGTTCCGCTTCAACTACGAGTCCTATCTGTGGGATTTGTGTTCTGCCCGGCACTTTTAGTTCAATCTCGAATGGCTCCACCTCAGGCAGTTGTTTCTTTTTATCGATTCTAAACTCGCTGCCTCGTCGAACGGCATAGACCTTGCCCGAAGGCAACGTAATCGTGAATTCGTCGCCTGATCCGAGCGCCTGTACTACTCGACGTATTTGTTCGAACTCGATATCTCTCAAATCGCCCCTGATCCGCTCAACCTCCGATCGGACTATCTGGTAACGCAGAGCTTCCGGCAAATCGCAGAGCATCTCAGCATCGATCGCTCCGATATAAGTGATCTTGCCGATCAAATCCAAGGCGGCACCTTCGATGAAATCTGTGGCAGACTGGGCTATCTCCGCTAGGCGTACAAGGGCATTCTTTACCCGCGGGTTATAGTGATTCTCCAAAAGCGGAATAAGTTCATGACGAACGCGGTTGCGAGTGTAGGCAAGATTTAGGTTGCTTTCATCGACTCGGAACGAAAGCCGATTCTCGCGGATGTAGGCTTCGACTTCGGAGCGCCAGGTGTCGAGTAGCGGCCGCACTATGTTTCCGGCAACAGGTCGGAATGCGCCGAGGCCTTCAATGCCAGTTCCTCTGATAACATTCATAAGAACCGATTCCGCACGATCGTCGGCGGTGTGTCCAACAGCTATCTTTGAAGCGCCGATTTCGCTTGCAGTCCGGTATAGGAACCCGTATCTGACTTGCCTAGCAGCTTCCTCTTCGCTCATGCGCAGTTTTCTTCGCAGTGCCGGTACGTCTATTCTTTCAACGGTAGCAGGTAGGTTCCAATCTCGTGCAAGCGAGCGTACGAACTCTTCGTCCATGTCCGCCGCTTCACCGCGTATTCCGTGATTAAGATGGGCTACATGAATGGTGATGCCGAAATCTTCGCGCCGTGAAAGCAGTGCATGCAACATAGCAACGGAATCCGGCCCGCCGGAAACGGCTACTAGAACCGTTTCGCCGGGAAGAAACATTCGATGTCTAGTTGCAGCACCGAGGATATCCATTGCGGTGGAATTGTAATTTGTAAAATTTACAAAACAATGCAAAGTCGAACAAGTATAACTTCGCAAACGCCAGTTGTAGTTCTAATTACCCGTTGTTTCCAACAGCATCGGCATCAACTCGGTTGCATCTTCAACGATCATTTTAGTTTCATGCACTGCGCGTTCGTCGAAAGGCAAAGTGTTGTGCTTTTGCTTTGTTGAGTCGAACAGTATAAAAGGCACTCTTTCGGATGAATGTAAGCCGGTGGAGATCGGCGTGGGATGATCGGGCATCAGCAGAATTCGCACGTCGTGGCCGCGTTGTTTAATTCCGGATAATATAGTTCCCAACACTTTTTCGTCGCATTCCTGGATTGCCTCGATCTTTTTATCGATGTTACCCTCGTGTCCGGCCTCATCAGGCGCTTCCACATGGACCCAAACAAAGTCATATCGATCGAGAGCTGCTGCCGCATATTGCCCTTTGCCCAAATAATTCGTATCTATGTAGCCCGTAGCGCCTGGGACGTCGATTACCCTAAACCCCACCATTCTGCCCAATCCTTTAATGAGGTCAACAGCGGCAACTACAGCGCCAGAGATGCCATACTTTGAAACGAAACTTGGTATTTCAGGCAAGTGGCTCTCGCCCCAGAACCACAACATGTTCGCAGGCATTTTGCCCTCGTCTTTTCGTCGGCGGTTGATCGGATGATTATCGAGTATCTCATACGAGTCTTCAATTAGCGAAACTAGCTTCGAGTCGCCGTCACCATTGGGCAGGTAATCGCGCCAAGGCTTGCCGTGGATCTTATACGGTGGTATACACTTCACATTATCGGATCCGCCGCGCCAGACCATTATGTGCCGATAGCTCACACCAGGGTAGAACCTGATGAACCTGGTCGCAAGTTTTTCATCGATCAGCATAATCAGTTCTCTTGCTTCTTCAGTAGATATGTGTCCTGCGGTAGAGTCAAGCATCAACTCCCCGTCAGTAGCGACTAGGTTTGCACGGAAGACGGCGTCGGTGGTTTCAAGCGGTACCTCCAGGCTAGCGGCTTCGATTGCACCTCGACCAGTGTAATATTGCCGAGGATCGTATCCCAGAATGGCCATGTTTGTAATATCACTGCCAGGCGACATACCCTCAGGGGTAGTCTTAGCAGCACCGACTACCCCCAACGACGCCAAACTGTCCATATAAGGCTTACGCGCAACCTGCAGCGGAGTCTTTCCGTCCAACTCTGCAAGCGGCTCATCGGCCATTCCATCGAATATGATGAGAAGGTATTTCATAAATCCTTCCCCGTCAGTCTCCGATAAGCCTCTCGATACTTTTCGGCTGTCTTCTCCACGATCTCAGGTGGTAGTTCAGGTCCCGGATAAGTCTGGTCCCAATCCAAGGTCAGCAGGTAATCACGCACGAACTGTTTATCGAAGCTCGGCTGGCTCTTGCCGGGCGTGTATTGAGCGGCATCCCAGAACCGCGAAGAATCTGGCGTTAAGACCTCGTCTATTAAGATAAGTTTGCCTTCACGCTCACCAAACTCGAACTTAGTGTCCGATATAATCACCCCGCGCTTGGCTGCATATTCCGATGCGCGATCATAAATCGCCAAACTAAGCATTTCTATCTGTCTGCCAACGTCCTCACCGACAATCTCACATGCCTGCTTTGCACTAATGTTGATATCGTGTCCGACAGATTCCTTGGTTGCTGGAGTAAACACAGGTCTGGGCATCTTCTGAGACTCTACCATATCCGGCGGAAGCTCTATTCCATGCAATATAATCGGTCCACCGTCTCCCGATGCAGCTTTTAGCGCAGAGTATTCCTTCCAAGCAGATCCTGCTAGGTAGCCTCTCACAACACATTCAATCGGGCACGGCTTTGCTTTCACGACTATCATTGATCGCCCATCCAGAATTTCACGATATTGCTCCGGATTATCTACTCCCGCATCGCCAATCGTTTTGAGAATTTCATCAATATCCGCAGTGAGCACGTGATTAGGCACCAAATCTTTGGTCATATCGAACCAGAACAGCGATATCTGCGTCAGCACTCGCCCTTTATCGGGTATGCCTGTCGGCAGCACCACGTCAAAGGCGGATATCCGATCTGTAGCGACAATCAGCAGCGAATCGCCAAGGTCGTAAATGTCGCGAACTTTGCCTGTGGCATGTTTTCTTAGACCAGGAATGTTAGTTGATGTGACGATCATTTTAACCCCATCTCCTTAGCCACGATATCGGTGTCAGCAGGCAGTTCTATGAACGGAGGGGCTATCTTAATAGCCCTGTCCGGATCCTTCAGACCATGACCTGTGAGAATACACACAACCTCACATTTCTCCTTGAAAAACCCCTCTTTAGCCTTCTTTATGACTCCCGCCACAGATGCCGCTGACGCTGGTTCGCAGAATATGCCTTCTGTCTGAGCAAGCATCAATTGAGCTTCGGTTATCTCTTCGTCGGTGACTTTCTCGATCAATCCACCCGATTCGTCGCGTGCGGCCTCGGCTTGTTTCCAGCTCGCCGGGTTGCCGATTCGAATCGCAGTAGCGACGGTTTCGGGTTTCTCAATGGGATGTCCATCGACTATCGGAGCAGACTTTGCAGCTTGGAAACCAAGCATTACAGGCAGTCGATCGATAAGTCCGGCCGCATAATAAGCCTTGTATCCAGCCCAATAAGCTGTAATATTACCTGCGTTCCCGACCGGTATTGCATGATATGTAGGTGCATGTCCAAGGTCGTCGCAAATCTCAAAAGCTCCCGTTTTCTGGCCCTCGATGCGATAAGGATTAAGCGAGTTAACTAGAGTTATGGGATACTTTTCGGAGATCTCGCGAGTGATGCGAAGGGCGTCGTCGAAATTGCCATCGATTGCTAGCACCTTCGCGCCGTGCATCATCGACTGTGAAACTTTGCCGATTGCAACCGCACCTCTAGGCAGGATAACAGCGCACACCAATCCTGCCCGTGCCGAATAAGCAGCAGCGGAGGCAGCCGTATTTCCTGTTGAGGCACAGATCGTTGCTCGACTACCAACCTCGACCGCCTTCGAGATCGCCATAGTCATCCCGCGGTCCTTGAAGCTGCCGGTCGGGTTCATGCCTTCGAACTTGACATACATTGTGATATTGTCGCTGATCTCTTGCGCAATCCGATCCGTACGGATCATCGGCGTGAACCCCTCCAAAAGCGACACAATGGGAGTCGAGTCCGTCACTGGGAGAAAATTGCGATATCTTTCAATTAGCGGAACGCGCTTGTATATTGATCCGGTCTCTAAAATAGCCATTCTTTCTTACGTCTAACCCAGACCCTTTTACTATTCTTCTACTCTAATCCAGCTTCCGATTTCCTTGACCACAGGCAATGCTCGGGTCGCCTCTAAAGCCCTGCGCATGCTCGGTTCCTCGGCCTCGTGAGTAACCCAAACGATCTCAGCGTAAGAGCCTCTACAGCCTTTTTGAAGCACCGATTCGATACTTACGTTGTTGTTTGCAAACTCCGTTGCTATCGCCGCAAGTACCCTGGGCTTATCTTCTGTAAGCATTCTCACGTAGTTCTTGCAGCGAACCTTATCCATAGAAAGTGTCTCGCGCTCATCGAAACACGTGCACCCGACTCGCGCCGTAGAACCGTGTTTGATGTTGCGCGCAATGTCTATGATGTCGCCGACCACGGCGCTCCCTGCCGCCATAGATCCCGCTCCGGGACCTGAAAACATTACCTCTCCTACAGCATTGCCGGTTACGCATATGCCGTTAGTTACTCCGTCCACATGTGCGAGAACATGCGTCTTAGGCACGAATGCCGGATGTACCCTTGCCAAAATGCCGCCGTCCACGAGCTTTGCGATTGCAAGCAGCTTTATCACGTATCCCAGTTCGTCGGCGTAGCGCATGTCTTCTGCCGTGACCTTCGTAATACCTTCGCGATAAACTTTGTTAACGTCGCACCTACTTGTAAACGCAATCGAGGCAAGGATCGATATCTTGTAAGCGGCATCGTGGCCTTCTATATCAGCGGTCGGATCAGCCTCTGCATATCCCCTTGCCTGTGCATCCTTAAGCACATCAGCAAACTGAAGTCCTTCCTCGCGCATGCGAGTGAGTATGTAGTTGGTGGTGCCATTGACTATGCCCTTAACCTCAAGTATCTCGTTGCCCGCAAGGCAGGTTTTCATTGGCCGAATGATCGGTATTCCACCACCTACACTTGCCTCGAACATTAGGTCACGCTTCAATTCTGCAGCAAGCGGAAGAATCGTGACGCCTTCTTTGGCTATTAGCTCTTTATTCGCTGTTACAACATGCTTGCCGTTTCGTAGCGCAGCGCGAATAAAGTCGCCAGCCGGTTTCAAACCGCCTATCGTTTCAACTACTATGTCTATATCAGGGTCGTTGATAACTTCGTTTGCGTCTGTAGTGAGGGTCGATTTGTCGACTTCGACGGGCCTGGGCGTTGTGATATCCAGGTCGGCAATGCGTTTGACTACCAATCGAGCGCCAACCTTTCGCTCGATATCTTCGCGGTTCTCGTTCAATATGCGCACGGCCCCAGAGCCCACTACTCCAAAGCCGATAACTCCAATGTTTATGCTCTCTTTCAAGTCGTTTTCACCCTAACTCTAACCAAGACTTCTCCTTGTTGTACGAGCTTTCCATTCTCAGCAGGTATCTCTATAACCTCGCCTGCTACTTCACTTGGGATTGGACTGAACGCCTTCATCGCCTCAATCAGCCCAACTTCTGTTCCTACTTCGATGAAGTCGCCTACCTCGACAAACGGTGGAGCGTCCGGCGCAGGCGCTCTATAGAATACGCCGACTACCGGAGCCGTTATGTTAAAAATACCTTCTTCCTCCGACTCTTCAACAGGATGTTCGGCTATTGACGGCTCAACAAGAATAGTCTCATCGCTTACAGACACGATTTGTTCAGCAGGCTGGGTTGTTGCCGATACGTTAACTAGACTTCGGCTTTTTATGGCGATCGAAAGATCGCCTTCTTCTACCATAAGCTCATCAAGACCATGCTTTTCGACAAGCTCGAGGAGCTTTTTAATTTCGTCCACGTCTATATCGAGCTTTCTCAAAGCCAGCTTCCCCCGCCTATACGCAAAAAGCAGAAGGACAGCAGCATTATGTCCTCCTGCAATCTTTTGTCTGCCACTTCAAGAGTGGATTATCGGTAGTATAACATCCGGCTAAAGCAGTGTCAACCGAGTACGTCTTTGCTTCCGCCATCAGATCTCAATTCTTGCCGAAAGTCTGGTATAATCCTGTTATGCAACGCATCGACCAAATCCTTGCGCATTGCGTAGAGTTGCCTCTCAGAGAGCCGTTCGAGACGGCCCAACGACGCGCTATGTCCTCGCCAACGGTGATAGTCGAGCTTAGATCGGGAGATATCGTTGGATACGGTGAGGCAACACCCGTTAAGTATGTGACAGGAGAGGATACCTCAACCGTTCTCCACGACATTGCGACGGCCGCCGAAGTCCTCGAAGGCGCGGTTCTGAGCGAATATCGTCTATCAGCCAAGAAACTGGCGGAAGTATTGCCTTACGGGAAGTCGGCCCGCGCCGGAATAGAGATGGCAATCTTTGATGCGTTCTGTAAGAGCTTGGGGGTTCCTCTCTACGTATATCTTGGCGGTACCGCTTTGAGAATTGAAACCGATTTAACAATACCTATCTGCCCGCCGAATCACGCTCGCGATCTCGCCGCCGAGATGAGCGCAAAAGGTTTCAGACAGTTTAAGATCAAGGTCGGAAAGGATGAAGAAGAAGACTTAGAGCGCGTAGTTAAGGTCACAGAGGGTGCTCCGAGTTGCACAGTAAGTTTAGATCCTAATCAAGGGTTTACGCCTACTCAGGCGGTCGAGTTTGTCCGAAAACTGAGAAGTTGGGGAATCCGGATTAGAATGCTAGAACAACCGGTTGCGGCTATAGACTTGGAGGGTATGCGGTATATCACAGAGCATGCTGGCGTGCCGGTCTATGCCGATGAATCGGCGCAGTCGCCTGCGGATGTGCTCGAGATCATTCGCTACAGAGCAGCCGTTGGCGTGAACGTCAAGATCATGAAAGCGGGCATGGTAGGAGCGCTTGAAATAAAATCGATCTGCCGAGCGGCTGGCTTAGACTTGATGTTTGGATGCATGCTAGAGTCGAAGATAGGACAATCAGCAGCCGTTCAAATAGCTTGCGGAACGGCGGCATTTAATATTTTCGACCTAGACTCCGATTTGCTTCTTGCAGACCAGCCGGTTAGAGGAGGCGTTGAACGCCATGGACCTTTCCTGCAGGCGTTAGATAGACCGGGTCTTGGCTGCGAAATAGTCGAAGGTGCGTTTTAGACCTTCTTCAAAGCTAACAACTGGCTCGAACCCAAGCATACTACGAGCTAAGTTTATATTGCTTATAGAGTATTTTATCTCACCCGCTACCGGCGGATCATGGACTACTCTAATCGCATCTGCTTGTATCTCAAGTCCGTCCGAACAGTAGCAAACAGCAAGAGCCTTTAGGCGTTCCGCAAGTTCGTTGACCGATATGGACTTTCCTCCAGCAATGTTAAAGATCTTTCCAGCGGCACTAGGGGCCATACAAGCAAGCAAATTGGCACGAGCAACGTTCTCGACATACACAAAGTCCCTAGTTTGCTCACCGTCGCCGTAGATGTGCAATTCCTGGCCTTTGAGAATGCGGTCGATGAACTTCGGTATCACAGCCGCATACTGAGAGCTTGGATTCTGGCGTGGACCGAACACATTGAAATAACGAAGGCACACGGTTTCTAATCCGTAGAGATGATAAAAAACTCGACAGTAGTGTTCTCCCGCGAGCTTGCTAACCCCATACGGTGAAAGAGGTTGCGGCAACATAGCCTCATCCTGCGCTATACTGCCAGTATCGCCGTAGACTGCGCTCGAAGAAGCCAGCACCACACGCTTTACCCCGTTTTCCTTGGCGGCGATGAGAACGTTTAGCGTGCCGGTTATGTTCACTTCATTTACGAACTCCGGGTTTTCGAGCGACTTAATGACCGATATCTCTGCCGCATGGTGAACAACATAGTCCACTCCTTCCGTTGCCGTCCTAAGAGTGTCAATATCGCGAATATCGCCGCGGATGATTTCTATACAGCCTTCCACCGCAGACAGGTTTTCCATACGGCCTGTAGAGAAGTCGTCGAAAACAATCGCCTCGTGTCCCTCTTTTACAATAAGCTCGGTTATATGTCCGCCGATAAACCCGGCACCGCCAGTGACAAGAAACCTGCTCAAGTCGATTTCCTCCTAGACAGCTCGAAAAACGCCTTTTGTTCCTCTCGACTCCTATGGCGCTGGTCGCCAAACGAGAAAACTCTAATCGCTGCGAGAGGTTGAATTGGGCACGCATTCTCGCATATACCGCAACCGACGCACTTGTGTTCATCGACGAACGGTCGCTTTATGCCGTCTACTGTCTTCCAGTAAAGTGCGTGATAAGAGCAGTGCTCATCGCAGACCAAACACTGCTTGTCGGAGTTCCAGGCTATACACTGTGACCTATCGATTACAGCTCTTCCTATAAACAACCAGCTCTTTTCTCTGATTTCGAAAGGCTGTATTGCTTGTGTAGAACACACCTGGGAGCAGAGATTGCAGTTTTGAGTGCACTCGCCGATTCTTGGAACGAGCACTGGAGTCCACAATCCGAGTATACCCGCTTCCGTAAGAGCGGGTTGAATGCCGTTGGTGGGACACACCTTCATGCACTCGCTGCACCGAATACACCTGTCGATGAACTGATCTTCGGGAAGAGACCCAGGAGGGCGAATGAGAGTCTCTGAGGATATTTTTATTTTTCCTGATCGGCTTGTCTTTGCAGCAACATTGCTGCTTCCAAGTATCGCAAATGCAACGCCAAGACCAAGTCCTTGAATAACTCGCCGACGATCAAGATCGAGCTCAGAATGATAGCCTTGCTTTGAGAGAGTCGGAGCAATTACAGTTACGAGCTCAGGACAAACTGCCGTGCAAGAGTAACAATATATACATTCCGCCGACTTATACTGTGTCGGATCCTCCATAATAGCTCCGGTTCGACAATCCGGCACGCACTTTCCACAATTGGTGCAACCAGTCTTTACTATACGGCGAACTATTGAGAACCTCGAAAACACTCCCAATAGTGCACCAAGAGGACAAAGGTTTCGGCACCACCACCTGCGTGTTATTGAGCCCATAGCAAGAATGGCTACAAAAATCGTCGCAGCAAAGAAGTTTAGCCGAAATGAGTATTGTACGTCTCGCGGAAAGTAAACGTTCTCGACCAAAAAGGGCATTCGCTCTGATGCAAAATCGCTTGAGCTTATTGCCGACACAGATGCTTGAACAATAGGATAGATGGCGAATGTGAACGCCCGTGTAATGATCGTGATTGGGTCAAAGAAGTATGCTACTTGTGCTGAAAACACCGCCGCAGCTATGACTGCGATTAATAAGTAATACTTCAGCGCAGGAAAATTTTTTACTCTCCGCTCTTTTTTCTCCGATTTCAGCCGTCTGATCAAAAGTCGATCAACTGCGTCAACCGCAGTGCCCATCGGACATATCCAGCCACAAAAAAATCGCCCGGCAACTACACTCAGGACTACAACAGGTAACGCATAGAGGAGCATCACTTGTATAACCTGTCTGCTAGCGATCATTGCGGTAAGT
>Ga0197142_1005059_pt1 | contig 10455 bp, 13 predicted proteins | sample GBS60_MetaG_FD_148614 | JGI IMG/M metagenome (GOLD analysis project Ga0197142, IMG submission 148614) | Sediment microbial communities from Great Boiling Springs, Gerlach, Nevada, United States - GBS 60_MetaG | ecosystem: Environmental > Aquatic > Thermal springs > Hot (42-90C) > Sediment...
TCCCTGGCGGGAGGTAAGGGTAGAGCGGTGGTGGGCTGGTATCATGGGTTTTCGCGAGCCGCCCTTGCCGAAAGTGGTATGGGAGGGGAAGCAGGTAGTCTCGGTCTTTGCTTGCAACGGTATGGGAGTAGCCCTCAGTAGCGTTATAGCCCGCCAGGCGGCAAACGAGGTGCTTGAGCACCAAGCATAATACCCATTCAGAAGCCAGGAGTTTTATGTACCTTTGCCGCATGGCTCGCCGATGTGAAGTCACCGGGCGGCGTCCCCGTGTAGGCTATAAAGTTTCTCACTCGAATCGTCATACGAAGCGCCGCTTCGACATCAATCTCCAATCCAAGCGTATACCGCTCTTGTCGGAGCTGGGAGAAGAGGGCCTTATCCGGGTCAAGCTCACCACCCGCGCCCTCAAAACCCTGTACCGAAAAGGCTACCTCCCCTGAGATTTGCTCCCACTTCGCAAATAGCCCCTCTCACCGCGGCCAAAAATCCACCCCTTGCTCAATCGCGCTCTCGTTTCTCGTCTGTGTCTCAAATTCTGAGATGAGGACTGAGGTTCGCCTGTGATTTGCTATGGGCTTAGACGCGATCTGCGCCCGTAACAAAGGGGCTTTAGAGTTTCATTGCGCATGCTGAACAAGGGCTGTGTGAATCCTCTTGACAAACTCGGATATGCCTAACTGGCATACATCCGAGGCTCTTATGGCTTAGCAGAGGAGATATTTATGCACTTTTGAGGCATGCGGCTTCATTATGAGGCCTGGGGAGAGGGGACGCCATTTCTGTTTTTGCATGGCTTTTTAGGGAGCGGGGACAACTGGCGCACGATAGCGCGGTCGCTGGACCTACCAGCACGGTATTACCTCATAGATTTACGCAATCATGGGCGCAGTCCCCATGCGGACGAACACACTTATCCCGCCATGGCAAGCGACATAGTTGAGCTAATGGACGCAGAAGGTCTTAGGGACGCAGTGATTCTGGGGCATTCTATGGGTGGGCGAGTAGCTATGCTTCTGGCGATGCACCATCCGGATCGGGTGCGAGGGGTCATTGTAGGGGATATTTCGCCGGCGTCGCATGCGCCCGTACATCTCCCCCTCTTAGAGGCCTTAGCAAGGGTGAACCTCCATGTAGCGCGGCGAGAAGATGTAGAGGCCCAGCTGGCGCAATCTATTTCTGAGCCGGCGATTCGGCAGTTTCTGCTCAAAAGTTTGACCCGAGATGTGCAGGGACGCTTTCAATGGCGATGGAATCTGCCAGTCCTGATCAGAGATTATCCTAAAATGACAGCTTCTCTCGAAGGACCACCCTATCACGGGCCTGCGCTTTTTCTGCGGGGGCAGCTATCTCCTTTTCTCATAGAGGCCCACTTCTCCCTTATCCGGATGCTATTTCCCAAAGCCCAAATCCTAACTATTTCCAATGCAGGCCACTGGATCCATGTAGATAATCCCGAAGCGGTGAAGCAGGCCATTAGGGAGTTCTGGATGCGCTTATGAAAGCCGATAGACAGGTTGGCATCCCCTCCAGAGATGGTGGCGTGATAGAAAGCTTGTAATCTTCATCCGGGATGAGGAGTAATAGGCGGCGGTTGTTTGGCGGTGTGGGCGGCCATTGGGGGGTGTCTTTGGCGTGACAGGGTGACTTGTGGAATGGTCTTTGTGTGTATTTTTGCACTTCTGGGGGTGAATGGACTTGACAGCAAGGTGAGCGGGCAAAGCGCAAGCGAGGTGGGCCGGTCTCCTCTCAAAAGATCGGCAAAAAAAGAAGTGCCAACACTTCGTACGCGCTCGCTGCCTAACATTCAGGCGGCCGGGAGAAGGGAAGCCTTGCCTGAGGCGGAACTTCTCACCGAGGGTTAGTATCAGGCTATAGAGGCCGGTCGGTCTCGCTGGCCTCCGAATCTTACAGAGACCTTTGGAGTGTGCAGTAGGGTCCCTGCTACGGCGCTCCGAGAGCGGACAGGGACTAAGCTTGTAGGGCTTTGCCTGGGAGCCTTGGCTGGACGTGGGTTCGAATCCCACCACCTCCACTTGCGTTTGTGGCTTATAGCCCTGGGGGTGTGGGTGATAGGAGGAGTTATTGTCTATGCTTTGCCCGTGGATGCGTTAGCGGCGCTTACCGAAGTGGTTAGCTGGCCTCACATTTTGGGTACAGATCCTTTGGGGAGAGATATTCTGGTGCGGCTTTTGAGGGGGTTTTGGTGGAGTGTCACTTTAGGGGTAGGCGGAATGGCGGTGGGCCTACTTATGGGCGTGGGCGTGGGACTTGTGACAGGTTATTATGGAGGCTGGGTAGATAGGGTAGGACGGGTGGTGATGCAGGTCTTATGGGTGGTGCCATCGCTTTTGTGGGCGGCAGTTTTGGCTTATGTACTGGGCAAAGGGGTTTGGTCGGTGATTTTAGCGGTAGGTTTATCCAGTTGGGTGGAGACGGGGCGGCTGATTCGGGTGGAGGTGCGGCGGCTGCGGCAAGCCCCCTTCGTGGAAGCGGCCGTGGTAATGGGATTCCCGGCCAGACGGATCCTGGTACGGCATCTCGTGCCCGTGCTGGGGTCAGTCATACAGGTACAGGGGCTCTCATTATTTGCTACGGCGGTACTGATAGAAGCCGGATTGGGATTTGTAGGGCTAAGCGTGGGGCCACCGCATGTGAGCTTGGGGGTACTTTTATACGAGGGGATGGGGTGGTTGAGTCTGCCACAAGGCCAAATACAGGTGTTGGGAAGTGCCTTGCTGATTGTGGGCATGGTTTTTGTCTTATATTTGCTTTCTCAACGGATTCGGGAATGGACTCGCTTTCATCGGTAGATACGGAGCGGCTGCTTCGGGAGCTGGCGAATCGGCGCAGTGAGATGGAGGCATTGCAAGAGGTGGTGCGGCTTCTGGCGCCGGCACATCCCCGAGATACCGCTTTACTGATTGCTGTAGCGTCCATTCTCCGGGCTCGATTTGGCGTAAAAAGATTGGCTTATATCCATACTTTTACTAAGGACAAACGACCGAGGCTATCCTATTTCCATAACTTCCCCAGCATTTCTCGGGATGCCCTTGATGAGGCGACCCAGGCAAGTTCTATTTATTTTCCAGGGGCAGACAGCCTTTTAGGGCGGATGGGGGTGGAAGTGGTGATGCCTTTGGGGCGGTATGTAGGACCGACCACCCGGGTGCATCGGGTCGAACCCAAAGCTTGGTGGCTCTTTGGGGACTTTGCCGAGAGCGAAGAGGAGCGGGCCAGTGACCTGATTTATTTAGAGATAATAGGGACTTTGATAACGGTCTTTCTGGAAAATAACTACATTTACGAGCAGCAGCTGATGGCGGAGCGGCTGCGATTAGAGCAGCAAGCCTTAGAGCAGGAGTTAGAGTTTGCCTCGCGCCTCCAGAGACGATTCGCCCTAAAAAGTATAGGCATTCACCCAAGCCTAAACACTCTGCTACATTACGATGCCCGTCAAAAGGTAGGAGGCGATTTAGCGGATTTTATCAGGACGCCAGACGGGAATGTTGTATTTTATATTGGGGATGTTTCTGGGAAGGGGATATCGGCGGCTCTGGTTATGGCCAATCTGCACGGGCAGATACAGACTTTAGCAGAGCTTCAGGTGGATTTACCTGTAATCATGGATCTTTTGCATCGTCGGATTTCACAGATATACGGGGAAGAGGATTCGGGGTTTGTAACTTTATTTTTGGGGCGGATAAGTTTTTCGGAGGAGGAGTGGGTGATGGAGTACCTAAATGCTGGTCATCCCCCCCCTATCCTATGGCGGAGAGGCGAATTGATGTTATTAGAGGCGGATCAAACGGTACTGGGGATAGACTTGCCGGGCCGCGTACCTTTTCAGCAGACCCAGCCTCGCAAGCTGATTTTACAGCCCGGGGACCTGTTTATTGGTTATACCGATGGGCTAATAGAGCAGCCGAATAAAGGGGGGAAGCTCATGGGGCTGGATCCAGTCGTAGCATGTGTGAAAGGCCTTCTGGAAGTCACTCCTGAAATGGCGCTACGAGCCCTACGCCAACTTTTAGAAGAGTACCGGGGCGATCAGCCCTTAGAAGATGATTTGACGATGCTTTTATGGCAGATTATCTGACATTAGCCCCTCGGCTTTTGGAGGAGAGAGTCGAAGGCGCTCGCCTGCCAGCCGCAACGCTTGGAGGCGTTATTCAAAGTACGCCTCTGGTGTGGTTACAATTTCTGCGGCATCTGGGGTGTATTTATTGTAAAGGGCTCGTGGAAGATATCCGATCCTTCCTTCAAGCATGGCAGCAAGAGCCCGTTCCTTTCTTGGTGTATGTTCATCCGAATACGGTGGCCGAAGGAGAGGCGTTTTTTGAGCGGTATCATCCCGGGGCCCCCTTTATTGCGGATCCCAGCTTGAAGTTATACCGGGCATTTCGGGTGCGGAGAGCAAAGCCCTGGTACTTTGCTCGTATGGAGAGTCTGCTGCGCTTTTGGGAGCTTACGCGGCGAGGCCACAGAAACGATCGCCCCACCACAGACCCATGGGTCTTACATGCGACCATTTTATTTTACCAAGGAAACCCAATCTGGACATACTATGCAAAAAGCCCAGGAGACATTCCAAAATGGCCCCGAAAAGTATAGGGTGCTCGTACCGGTTTCTGTAAGCCGGGACGAAGAGGCCCTCGTTCAAGGACTCTATCAAGTTTTCCGAAACTGGAAGCACCCCGTAGAGATCACCCTCTTCCACGCCGTAACTATAGAGGGGCTCCATCTAAGACCCGCTAAGGGCACTAACTTTTATGAGAATCTATCTCAGTATACGCACCTCATCACCAAGCAGCTGGAAACTTATGCACAGTTTCTCAGGGAAAAGCTGCCGGCCCATACTATTCAGATTTTGGTAGAACACGATCAGATATTGCCGCCCGTAGAGGCGGTGAAGGGCTATTTGCGGTCGAATCCTTCCGATATGGTGGTTATTTTTCACAAGGGGCGTCAGCGTTGGGAAAGCTGGATCGGCCGCACCGTGTTCTGGGATTTATTTGAGGAGTTGGAGACAGCCGTATTGGCTATCTCTCAGCCATTTACTTTTGCGCCGAAGCGGTTTTTATGGCTGTGCGAAATGGATGAGGAGGATTATAAGCACCTTCCCGCCGTGCTTAGTTTGATCAAGGTTTTTGAGGGGAGCCTCTACTGTGCAAAAGTCAATACGCCCGCCTCGTTTTATGGGCATAGAGAGTTTCAGCGGAGGGTGCTGGCATTTTGCGACCATATTGTAGAGCATGTGGATCCCGATTTTGTGCCGCAGGAATGCTTACAGTACAATGATAAAGATGTGGTTGCGGGTGCACAGCATGTGATGGAGGACTTTCTGATGGATGTTATGATCATAGCGCCGGGGGGGCCTTTGTCGCTTTCGGAGGTGGGACGACTTTTAGCGAGTGGGAACTTCGGGGTTTTGAGATTGCCGTTTGTGTAAGTTTGGGCCATGGCGGTATGGCTGATTACTGGCAGTAGCCGGGGTATTGGGCGGGCGATTGCAGAGGTTGTATTGGCGGCTGGAGAGCGGGCCGTCCTCACTGCGCGTAATCCGGCTTCGGTGGAAGACATCGTAGAGCGCTACAAGGGGCGGGCTATTGCGCTGCCCTTAGATGTGCGGGAGCGGACGCAGGCGTTTTGGGTAGTGGAAAATGCCGTAGCCCAAGGGTATGTCCCGACCGTGCTGGTGAATAACGCGGGCTATGGATTGGTAGGCGCATTAGAGGAGCTTTCGCCAGAAAGTATTGTACGGCAAGTAGAGACGAACTTATTAGGGGTGGTGTGGATGTGTCAGGCTATAATACCTCATCTGCGGGCCCAAGGGGGCGGGTATATTTTTAATGTTTCCTCCATAGCGGGGTATTATGGGCTTAAGGGGGTGTCTATGTACAATGCGACAAAGTTTGCGGTGACGGGGCTCAGTGAGGCGCTCGCGCAGGAGCTTAGCCTGTGGCGTATTTATGTAGCGAATGTGGCGCCGGGGCCCTATCGCACCGATTGGGCTGGCGCCTCTCTGGAAAAATCTCAGGCTCTGGCTACCTTAGACAAACAAAGTCCGTATTATGAGCTGAATGCGGCAATGGCGGAGCGCTATGCGGCGATGGACGGCCAGCAGCCCGGGGATCCCGCCCATATTGGACGGGTGCTTTTAGATTGTGTGCGGAAGGGATGGGCGCCTATGCATATAATTCTTGGAGATGAGGCGCGGGAGACATGGGAACGCTACGAGCGGCTGCGGGTGTTTCCCGACCTCCAGTTTATTGGGCATGGGCGGGAAGAGGTGAAGCCGCCGCCTATGGGAGATAGAGGCGGGCGATGATAGAACCACTTCGGGGATGGTGGTATGCGGGGCGAGCCGCAGTCGCCCCGGTTCGGGATGCCCTTTCAGAAGCGCTAAAAGCCCGCCTGTACGAAGACCCGTATCAGGCCCTACATATTGCATTTCCACAAGATATTTCCCGGTCCAGAGAGAAGTGGCAGGAGTGGGTTCGCCTGCGGGTGGTGGTGCAGGAGCCGGTACCCAGTTTTTATGCGTATAGTCAGACTTTTCATAAGGTGGGGGAGGTGCGTGGTCCGTTTGTTCGGGTGGGGCTCATAGGCCTTTTGCCTGTGGAGGCTTCTGTATGCCCGCACGAGAAGACTCTCGAGGAGCGGGAGTCGGAGATTGTAGAGGCTTTACGCTTCTTAAGGGTGCAGGCGACACCGGTACATATGTTAGCGGAGGCGGATTGGGGAGAGGTGTATCCGATTTTACGGGAGGCGCTGGTGTGTCCGCGCCTATCTGTATCGAGCTGGGATGGTGTAATGCATCGGATTGCGCCCGTACAGCATCGGCATACCATTCAAAGGCTTCAAAAAGCTTTTCAGACGGCTCGTTTTTACATAGCGGATGGGCATCATCGTTGGCGGGGGGTTCGCCGGGCGGGCCTGCCATATCTACTGGTGTTTATCACTGATAAGGCGGACCCTACTTTGTCCGTTCCGTCGGCCCATCGGCTTTTGTGGTCAGAAGGGGGCGTTTTAGAGCGGTGTGAAGCCTACTTTGATATTCAGGCGGCGGGGAGTCGGGTGCCCTTATGGCGGGAAGTGGTGGGGTTGAGGCATGCCGTTGGCGTGGCCGCCCCTAATAGCAGGTCATGGACGCTTCGGCTTCGGCCCGCCTACTGGGAGCTTCTGGATCAAAAGCCATTAATAAGCTGGATTCATGAATGGATACTGGATCCCCTATTAGAGCAGGGTGGGAAACTGGAGTTTGGGCGTGATTGGGGGGATCTCATGCGCAGAGCCCGGACAGAAGGGGCCTGGCTCTTTGCTATGCCGCCCATCGAAATCTCTGAGGTTTTTCGGGCGGCAGACCGGCAGGAACCCCTACCACCAAAAGCTACCTACTTTTTCCCGAAGGTACTGAGTGGGCTAATATTTTATGAGGAAGGCTTGCAGAATGAACAGCAAAACTCACGAGGGGATAAGAGCGGTACCTAAGCGCCTCTTTCCTGCGTATTAGTCGCCGCTTTCCTCCTCCTCGTCTGTGGGGGCCATCCAGTCGGCGGGAGAATCTGTGGGCGCAGGCGGCTCATCTTCTGGCTCATCCTCTTCTTCTACAACAATTTGAGATTGACCGATCAGAAAGTCCAGCTCATCATAAGAAATATCCGGAGGGGGGGGCGTATAAGTAAGGGAATACTCCGCATAAAGGCGCTTAGGCGGAATCTTAAGATGTTTCTCAATGAGTTTCTCAATAAAGTAGCGAAAGTCATCTGAAAAGTCAAATGGGTTTTGTACGCGGGTTGGCGATGGTGTAAAGGGCGCCTTATTTTGAAAAGTGATGATATTACCACACCCCAGGCTCACAACGAAAGTATAGCGATCGGTAATGAGCTTGATCTGTGGAAGGAAACACTGCGAAATGGGGGAATCTTCTTCGTCTTTGGTATCATCTGCGAAGGTATCTTCCCAATCGGTGTTTTTGATGCGTATTTTTACCCGTTTTTCTTCCCAGGAGGGGTGGAGTACATTGTCGGCGGTAAGGCCGGGAGCCCGTTTGAGCTTAACTACAATAACCTCGTCGGAGCGGCTCTGCGCCATAAGCGCCAGCCCTATGACCAAAAGAATATAGAAAAGCCTCACAAGCCAAAGTTACAAAAATCACAATAGTCCCAGGGCTATACGCGCATTTTCGCTAAGGCGGCTCATGTCCCAGGGCGGGTCAAAGGTAACCTCTACTTCTACGCTGGTGACGCCGGGGACTTTTTCAACGGCTTTTTTGACATCGTCCGGCAGGTGCTGAGCCGCAGGACAAAAAGCCGAGGTAAGCGTCATGACAATCTTTACCTGGCCCTGAGGGTTAACCTCAACATGATAAATCAAGCCGAGCTCGTAGATGTTGACAGGGATTTCGGGGTCGTAGACTTCTTGCAGGGCTCGGATGATGGCCTCTTGAAGCAGGGCTGGATCTTGCATAGGCTTATAGATTTTCGGTGGATACGGGTTCGTGGTGCTTTTCGTGAAGGGCGGCGTGGAGGGTATGCCAGGGGAGAGTAGCACACTTGACGCGCATGGGGTAGTTCCGCACCGCCGCAAAAGCCATAAGATAGTCTTGATACAGAGGGAGGGTGTGACTTAGGGGAGGGGGATTTTCGCTCGTAAGAAGCTCATGGAAGGCTTCATAAAGCTGCTCTATCTGAGCCAGGGGCTGGCCCTTTACCAAATGGGTCATGACAGACGCAGAGGCCTTACAAATGGCACAGCTCTGCCCTTCAAAGCGAATGTCTGTGAGCGTATCGCCTTTTACTTGGAGCGTCAGATAAACCTGGTCGCCACACAGGGGGTTATACCCCTCAGCCTGATGGGTGGGCTCTGATAAGCGACCGTAGTTGCGAGGATAGCGACTGTGCTCTAAGATAAGCTCCCTGTATAGGTTTTCCAGCTCAGCGTTCATGACTAAGTGAAGATATAGGTTTGTGGAAGAAGTCATGAGCCGCTTGAAGGGCTTGGCCGAGGATTTGGAGCTCTTCGGGGAGGTTGTAGAAAGCGAGGGAGAGGCGGGCGGTAGCGGGCACTCCCAAGGCGTCCATGAGGGGTTGGGCACAGTGATGGCCTACCCTTATAGCGATTCCCCACGAGTCTAAAAAGGTCCCCAGGTCATGGGGATGGACGCCTTCCAGACCGAAAGACCAAATAGGGCTTTTGGGGCGGGCCGTGCCATAGAGGGTGAGGCCGGGAATGCTTTTGAGAATGGATTCGGCTACATCGGTAAGATAAGCTTCGTAAGCCTGAATGAAGTCATAGCCCACAACTTCGGTAAGATACTGGATGGCCGTGCTAAGGCCAATCGCTTCGGCAATAGCGGGCGTACCCGCTTCAAACTTGGCCGGCGGAGGCGCATAACGAGTTTTTTCCCAGGAAACCCGAAGGATCATATCGCCGCCCCCCTGATAGGGCGGGAGTTTCCGCCCCCAGAGCGCACGCATATACACAACCCCAATCCCCGTAGGCCCATACAACTTGTGCCCAGAGAAGACCAGAAAATCTACGGGAAGTTTCTGAACATCTATGGGCTCATGCACGACGCTCTGGCAGGCATCTAAAAGCACGGGAATCTCATAAGTTTTCGCAAGGGCGACGATCTCTTCAATGGCGGTACGAGTTCCTAACGCATTAGAGGTGTGCGAAATAGCGATAAGGCGGGTTTTGGGAGAGATGAAATCCGGTAAGGCGGAAATGTCGATAGCCCCCTCAGGCGTAAGAGGAAGGGGTCTTAAGCAGAGCGGCAGCTCTTCGGCGACAATCTGCCAGGGGACGATATTGGCATGGTGCTCCAAAGTAGAGAGGATAATTTCGTCCCCGGGCTGAAAGTAAGATCGGCGCAGCCCCTGTGCAATGAGGTTGATCCCTTCGGTAGCCCCTCGTACAAAGACGATTTCCTCGGGGCTGGCCGCACCGATAAAGTGCTGAATGGTTTCTCGGGCCTTTTCGTAGAGGTGCGTAGCTTCTTGGGAAAGCCAATGTACGCCCCGGTGGATGTTGGCATTTTCATGGGCCAGAAACGAGGCGAGCCGCTCTATGACGACCCTGGGTTTTTGAGCAGTAGCGGCGTTATCAAAGTAGATAAGGGGGCGGCCCGAGGGATGAGTCCGAGCAAGAATGGGAAAGTCTTCTCGCAGGCGGCGGGCTTTTTCTATTAGTGCGGTGGGAGTCATAGGGTAAAGCCGAATTGCGAGCGGGCGTAGTGGCTTAGGCTTTCCACAGGGAGGTCTTGGAAGGCCTCCATGAGAAAACCTTCCGCAATAAGGGTACGGGCAGTGGCTTCGGGGAGGCCACGCGCCCGCAGGTAAAAAAGCATCTCTCCCTGCAAGAAGCCAGTGGTTACGCCGTGGGTGCAGCGCACATCATCGGCAAAGATTTCCAGCTGAGGGCGGCTATAAACCTCCGCACCCCTATCCCAGA
>Ga0197142_1005060_pt1 | contig 10455 bp, 6 predicted proteins | sample GBS60_MetaG_FD_148614 | JGI IMG/M metagenome (GOLD analysis project Ga0197142, IMG submission 148614) | Sediment microbial communities from Great Boiling Springs, Gerlach, Nevada, United States - GBS 60_MetaG | ecosystem: Environmental > Aquatic > Thermal springs > Hot (42-90C) > Sediment...
GTGGAGTTGATTTCGCCGGTGGCGATTGAGCAGGGTTTGCGGTTTGCGATTCGTGAGGGTGGTAAGACGGTCGGTGCCGGTGTCGTAACCCAGATAATTGAATAGGAAAGATAAGAGATATGAGAGTGATCATCAGTCTTGCCTGCACGAGTTGTAATAATAGAAATTATACAACGACCAAGGACAAGAAAAAACAGGCACGTTTAGAGATAAAAAAATACTGTAAATTCTGCCGGAAGCACACGGTTCATAAGGAAGTAAAATGATGCTAACAGATTTACGGAATCTAAAATACCTGTTAATCAAAATATCAAAATCTTTTAGGCATTTAGGCATTTAGGTATTCAGGTATTTGATATTATGTTTAGGCCTGTAGCTCTAACGGCAGAGCATCCGGCTCCAAACCGGAGGGTTGGGGGTTCAAATCCCTCCAGGCCTGGATATGGAAAAAAGTGATCAATAAAATAATTGAATACATAAAAGGTGTTTATTTAGAAATGAAAAGGGTCTCCTGGCCAACCAGGAGTGAAATTGTAAGTTCAACGGTTATTGTTATCCTTGTATCGGTCTTTGTTGCCCTGGTCATATTTGTTCTTGATCGTATTTTTACTGCCCTCTTAAGCATTGTCATCAGATAAAAATATGAACTGGTATGTCGTGCATACATTAACCGGACACGAACAAAAAGTGAAGAGGATATTGGAAAGGGTAATAAAAGAGCAGGGGATGGAAAATTATTTCGGCAAAATCGTCATTCCTGTGGAAAATCTCATTAAAATAAAAAAGGGAAAAAAGGTAATGGAAGAGAGGAGGCTTTATCCTGGCTATATCGTTATTGAAATGGAACCGACTAATGAGGCACTGAAACTTGTGAATTCTGTTCCTGGAGTTACTCATTTTCTTGGAACGAGGAATAAACCAATACCCTTAGGACAGGATGAAGTCAATGCACTTTTAACACAGGTTGAAGAATCTAAGAAAAAAGTTGTTACAAAAATACCTTTTGCAAAAGGTGAAAGGGTTACTGTCATTGATGGACCATTTACTGATTTTGTGGGAACTGTAGAAGAAATTTATCCTGAGAGAGAAAAGGTAAAAGTGATGGTAGTAATATTTGGAAGACCAACGCCCATTGAACTTGGTTTTCACCAATTGAAGAGTTTCTGAAAGGAGTTTTATGGCAAAGAAAGTCATTGCCGTTGTTAAATTACAAATTCCCGGAGGCAGTGCTACACCAGCACCTCCAGTAGGACCTGCACTGGGTCAACACGGCGTGAATATTATGGAGTTCTGTAAAGCGTTCAATGCCGAAACCAAGAACCTTACAGGACTGGTCATCCCGGCAGTTGTTACTATTTATAATGACCGTTCCTTCACTTATGTTCTAAAAAGCCCACCTGCCTCAATCCTTTTAAAACAAGCAGCAGGCATTGCTAAAGGTTCAGCCCAACCCAATCGTGACAAAGTGGGTAAGATTACAAAAAAACAACTTGAGGAGATTGCCCAGCGTAAAATGAAGGATCTAAATTGCGACAATATTGAAAAGGCGATGAAAATAATTGAAGGGACGGCAAGAAATATGGGTATAATCGTGGAGCAGGAATGAAGAGATCAAAACGTTATAACGAAGCATTATCAAAGATTGATAAAAATAAGAAATATTCGCTAAAAGAAGCGATTGAAACGATTAAGAATATTGCTAATGCCAAATGCAATGAATCTGTGGATATCGCAGTAAAGTTGAACATAAATATAAAGAAACAGGATCAGATGATCCGGGGGACTTCAGACTTACCTTATGGCACAGGAAAAACAAAAAAGATACTCGTTCTTACAAAAGGGGAAAAAGAAAAAGAAGCAAAGGAAGCGGGTGCTGACTATGTAGGTTTTGAGGAATATATAGAAAAAATAAAATCAGGCTGGATTGATTTTGATAATGTAATAGCAACTCCTGATGCGATGTCCGAGGTAGGCAAACTTGGTAAAATCCTCGGACCCAAAGGTTTAATGCCATCCCCAAAGACTGGAACCGTAACATTTGAAGTTGGCACTCAGGTAAAGGCTTTGAAAAAAGGGAAAATTGAATTCAAATCTGATAAAGGTGGCTGCGTCCATGCACTGGTTGGCAAGGTATCTTTTCCAGTCGAACATCTCGAAGCCAATATTCAAACATTCATACAGGATCTCATTGCTGCCAAACCCTCTACAGTCAAAGGACAATTCATAAAATCCATCACACTCTCTTCCACTTTTGGACCCGGAATTAAATTAAATGAAAAAGAATTTCTAAAATCAAAATAGGTTAAAATATATATCATTGAAATGGGAGGAATGAATGCCATCGCAAAGAAATGTTGAAACCCTGAAAAAGAGCACAGAAATAATGAAAAACGGCAAGGCATTCTATTTTACTGAGTTCACCGGGCTTAATGTCCAGCAATTAGAAAACTTACGACGGGAACTGAAAAAGAATCAATGCAATTATCTGGTAATCAAAAATACACTTGGGCTTCTGGCATTGAAAAATTTAGGCTACGAGATTGAGTCAATAAAGAAAATATTTTATGGACCGATCGGTATAGCAATTGCATATGATGATCCACTTATTCCGACCAAGATTCTAAAGGAAGTTCGGGGTCTAAAGATCAAAGGTGCTTTTGTTGAAGGTAACATTTATGATGCTGGTGGGGTTGCCGAGCTCGCAAAGATACCTTCAAAAACAGTTCTTTTGCAATCAGTTGTTGGCTCGTTGAACATACTCGGCAATCTCGTTAACACCTTAAATAGCATTATGCAAAATTTTGTTTATACAGTTGATGAAATTAAAAATAAAATTAATAGTTAAATAAGGGGGTAAGAAATGACAACAAAAACAAAAAGAAGCGTTGCTGAATTGGTTGACGATATAAGCAACCTAACTGTTCTTGAACTCTCAGAACTTGTAAAAGCACTCCAGGAAAAATTTGGAGTTACTGCATCTGCACCGGTTCAGGTTGTGGCTCAAGCGGTTCCTGGTGCCGAACCGGAAAAGGCAGCAGCAGAAGAGAAGAGCGAATTCACAATAACATTAACCGCCAGCGGTGATAAGAAGATACAGGTTCTAAAGGTGCTGAGAGAACTCACTGGTTTGGGGCTGAAAGAGGCAAAAGACCTCGTCGACAACCCTCCAAAAGTAATAAAAGAAGGAGCCACAAAAGAAGAGGCGCAGAATTTCAAAACTAAACTTGAAGAAGTCGGGGCAACAGTTGAAGTAAAATAAGAATAGTTTTTGGGTTGGGATTTTAAGTCTAAAATTTCCAATATCCCAACCTAAAAATTATTGATTAAATAGGAGGCATATGAATAATATACTCGATTTTTCAAAAAACAAGATTGCATTTGAAATGCCCCATCTTCTTGAGATTCAAACCGAATCATATAAAAAGTTTCGGGATGTTGCTTTAGAGAGAATATTTACCGAGGCATTCCCGGTAATTGGTATTCATAATAAGTACGAGTTGCGCTATATATCTCATCGCCTCGGTGCTCCTAAATACTCGGTTCAGGAAGCAATTGAAAAAGGGGTAACATATTCCCTGCCTTTGAGGGTAAGTTTTCAGCTTTTATCTAAAGAGGAAAATACCCTTCGTTCGGTTATAGAACAGGAGATATATCTATGTGACCTGCCATTAATGACCCACAGAGGAACATTTATTATTAATGGCGTAGAAAGGGTAATAGTAAATCAAATTCATCGTTCACCCGGTGTCTATTTTAGTGAAGAAAACGATAATTACTCCGCAATGGTGATCCCTTATCATGGACAATGGATAGAGTTCATTGTTGATCCGCAAAATATATTATGGGCTATCCTTGACCGAAAGAAAAGAATTTCTGGAACACTCTTTTTAAAAAGTCTTGGTTATATAAAAAATGAAGATATAGTAAACCTCTTTTACACAACAAAAGTCGTAGATTTAGAACAGGCAAAAAATTATTTTCTCGCAGAAAGATTCGAATTTGATGATGTTCAACTGGAGGTTCTTGATCTTATTGATGAAACAAATTATGAGATTTTAAAGGACAATTCTGTTAAAAAGGTAAAGATCGTAGATGGGCAAGATGTAGGCCTTTCTATTCTGGCAAATACAATAAAAAAAGACCCGGAGAAGATATCAAATGTAGAGGATGCTGCCAGAAAGATTTATTCGTTGTTAAGGTCTATTCCACCTCCAACTCCAGAATTTGCAATAAATTACGTAAATGACCTCCTTTTCAACAAGAATTATTTTGATCTTGGTGAGGTCGGACGTTTTAAAATAAACCAGCGATTAGATATCAAAAAAGATCTAACTAACACAAGTTTCACCAAAGATGATTTAACCAGGGTATTAAAGGAGTTATTGCGATTTGCCAATAAAGAATTTGAGCCGGATGACATTGATCATCTTGGTAATAGACGTGTTCGACGTGTGGGCGAGTTATTAGAGACTCAATTTAAACAGGCAATAAGCCAGCTTATTCAGAGTATAAAAGAAAAGGCTTCTCTGATGGAAGAAGAAGATCTCACACCCCAGGATCTTATCAATCCCCATCTCGTCTCGAACATTCTGATGAAATTTTTTACCACATCCCAGTTATCACAATTTATGGAGCAAACAAATCCAATATCAGAGATGACCCACAAACGACGTATCTCATCACTGGGTCAGGGTGGACTTACCAGGCAGACTGCAGGTTTTGAAGTTCGCGATGTTCATTATTCCCATTACGGTCGTATTTGCCCCATAGAAACACCTGAAGGCCCTAATATTGGATTGATTTCAAGTTTATCCAGTTACGCACGGATAGATGAATACGGATTTATTGTTACACCATACTGGGAAGTAAAAAATGGAATGGTAAAAAATAAATTTGTTTATCTGCGGGCGGATGAAGAAGACAAGTATACAATTGCCCAGGCAAATACACCTGTGGACAAAAATGGCAAGATTTTAGCCGACCGTGTTCTCTGTCGCAGAAAGGGTGAATTTCCAATGGTTCCACCCGAAGAAGTAGATTATATGGATGTTTCACCCGAACAGGTATTCAGCCCAACCGCTTCATTGATACCTTTCTTAGAGCACGATGACGCTGATAGAGCCCTGATGGGTTCAAATATGCAACGTCAGGCAGTGCCCTTAATAGATCCTGATATACCACTCGTTCAAACAGGAATGGAAAGCAAAGTTGCCCGTGACTCAGGAACAATTCTTATTGCCGATGATGATGGGGTTGTGGACTATGTAGATGCAAATCAAATTGTCCTAAAAAATAATAAAGGTAGAAAGATAAAATATCAACTCTCCAAATTTCTTCGTTCCAATCAAAATACCTGTATCCACCAACGTCCTTTAGTAAAGGTTGAAGATACAGTTAAAAAAGGTCAGATCCTTGCTGATGGATATGCTACAAAAGAAGGGGTCCTTGCACTTGGCAAAAATGTGCTTGTAGCCTTTCTACCCTATCTTGGTTATAATTTTGAGGATGCAATTGTCGTAAGTGAACGATTATTGAAAGATGATACCTTCACTTCTATTCATATTCTCGAATTTGATTGCGAAGTGAGGGAGACAAAGTTGGGTCCTGAGGAAATAACACGCGATATACCGGGAATTCCTGAAACTATGTGTAAAGACCTTGACCAATTTGGCATCGTCCGCATTGGTGCAGAGGTTGGACCGGATGATATACTTGTGGGAAAGATTACACCGAAAGGAGAAAGTGAACTGACACCAGAGGAACGACTGATGAGAGCGATCTTTGTGGAAAAATCAACCAATGTTCGTGATACATCCCTCCGTGTAGAACCCGGTGTTGAAGGTGTTGTTATTGATGTGCGTGTTTTAACGCGTCGAACTACAGACCCACTTGCAAAGGCAGTGATGGAAGAGCGGGAAAAGAAAATTAAACAGGATTTTATCCAGGCACACAATGAGATTATTGCTGCCCGCAATGAAATCTTAAAGCAACTATTAAAAGAACAAACCGCCCTGTCAACTATTCGCGATGATAAAGAAAGAGTGATCCTAAAGAAAGGACAAACATTCGATGATGAATTTTTCAATAATCTTACCACTGAAAAAATTACTGCTGATGAGAAATTTGTTGATAATGAAAGACTGAATGATAAGGTAATAAAGTTGATTAATGAATATGAAGAGATGTTTCAGCAACTCAAGGCAGACGAAAAAGTTGAGAAGGATAAATTGCTGCGTGGAGATGAATTGCCTTACGGAGTTTTAAAAATAGTAAAGGTGTATATTGCCCAGAAAAGGAAGATTTCGGTGGGTGATAAAATGGCTGGGAGACACGGAAATAAAGGTGTTGTTGCAAAAATAGTGCCTGAAGAGGATATGCCATACCTTGCTGATGGAACTCCAATTGACATTGTTCTGAATCCACTCGGTGTTCCATCAAGGATGAATGTTGGACAAATTCTTGAAACCCATCTGGGCTGGGCAGCCGATAAAATAAAATTTTATGCCCTTTCACCAGTTTTCAATGGTGCCACAGTTGGAGAAATCAAAGAAAAATTAAAAGAGGCTGGATTGCCTGAGTCGGGCCAGGTTACCCTGTATGATGGTAGAACCGGATTGCCCTTTGATTCTGAAGTCACCGTCGGATATATGTATATGTTAAAATTGATTCATATGGTGGATGAAAAAATGCATGCCCGTTCCAGCGGACCTTATTCACTCATCACCCAGCAACCACTCGGTGGCAAGGCACAATTTGGTGGTCAGAGGCTCGGTGAAATGGAGGTATGGGCACTTGAGGCATATGGTGCTGCTTACTCACTCCAAGAAATGCTAACGGTAAAATCGGATGATGTGGATGGAAGAGCCGCAATGTATGAGGCGTTGATCCGTGGTAAAAATCCTCCCAAACCACGAGCACCTGCGTCTTTTAATGTGTTATTGAAAGAATTACAAGGGCTCTGCCTTAATGTAAGTTTTGAAAAAAAGGAGGAATCTAATGAGGCATAATCCTCCGGATCAATTTGACTTTGCAGATTTTACTGGAATAAAATTAAGCCTTGCTTCTCCTGAAGTAATTTTATCCTGGTCAAAAGGAGAAGTCACAAGGGCTGATACGATAAATTATAGAACCCAGCGACCGGAAAAGGATGGTTTATTCTGCGAAAAAATATTTGGTCCTGTAAAGGATTATGAATGTGCCTGTGGAAAATATAAAAAGGCAAAATACAAAGGAACTGTATGTGACCGATGTGGTGTGGAAGTCCTTCCTGCATCAGTTCGCAGAGAAAGAATGGGGCATATTGACCTTGCTGTTCCGGTTGCCCATATCTTCTTTTACAAAATTCCACCCAGCAAGATTGGCCTGCTCTTAGATTTGACTATAAACCAGTTAGAGAGAATATTAAATTATGAAGATTACATAGTAGTAGAACCAGGGAATTCACCCCACCCAAAAGGAAGAATTCTGAACGAAGAGGAATATCAGGAAACAAAAACAAAAAATTATGAAGGGCTCAGATTAGATACCGGCGGACAGCCCATTTATGACCTTCTGAAAGAAATTGATTTAGAAAATCTCGCCGCAGAATTGAGAATGAAACTGGAAAAAGAAACGCTTGAGGCAAGAAGGATTAAATTATTAAATAAATTAAAACTCGTCGAGGCATTAAGGCTTTCTGGAAATCGTCCAGAATGGATGATGTTAACAAGAATCCCCGTAATTCCACCGGATCTGAGACCTCTGGTAGCACTTGAAGGTGGCAGGTATGCCACAAGTGATCTAAATGATCTTTATAAAAGGGTGATCACACGAAACAATCGTGTTAAACAGTTACTTTCCGGAATTAAAACACCTGAGGTGATTGTCCGCAATGAAAAAAGAATGCTTCAGGATGCAGTCGATGCTCTTTTAGACAATTCAAGACGAACAAGACCAATTAAAGGAAGAGGTAATAGACCTTTGAAATCACTTGCCGATGCATTGAAAGGCAAACAGGGAAGATTTCGCAGGAATTTGCTGGGTAAGAGGGTAGATTATTCTGGACGTTCGGTGATAGTCGTTGACCCGAATCTCAGGTTATACGAATGTGGTATTCCGAAAGAAATGGCGCTTGAATTATTCAAACCTATGATTATCCGTAAACTTGAGGATAGAGGAGTAGTGGATTCAGAAAGAAGTGCGCGCAGACTTGTTCGCTCCCGTTCTGCTGAAGTTTATGAAATATTAGAAGAAGTAATAAAGGAGCACCCCGTTTTATTAAATAGGGCACCAACACTCCATCGTGTCTCAATTCAGGCATTTCTACCCGTCTTAAAAGAAGGACGTGCCATTGCCATTCACCCCCTTGTCTGTGTGCCGTATAATGCAGACTTCGATGGTGACACAATGAGTGTGCACATACCACTGTCACCAGAGGCTATAATGGAATCATATCTATTGATGCTGTCCATTCATAACATCAGAAGTCCAGCAAACGGCAAAGCAATGATGATTCCCACCCAGGACATAGTCATTGGTCTACATTATCTTACAAAGGAACGTAAAAATTCCAAACCGGTTAAAGTATATGACGATGTTGATGAAATAAACTTTGCCTTAGAAAATAAGTATATTTCTCTCCACGATGCAATAATATATAAATACAAAAATAAAAAGATTGAAACCACACCAGGAAGGGTAATCTTCAACCAATGTTTACCTGAAGAAATGCGTTTTAAAAATGAAACTTTAACCAAAAAGAGAATTGCTGCAATCGTTGATGAATGCCTGAACAAATTTGGCACTCCAAAAACAGTTGAGCTACTCGATCATATCAAAAAACTTGGCTTTGAATATGCAACCCGTTCAGGATTGACCATAGGAATTGATGATATGAAAAGTCCAAGAAATAAAGAAAAGTTATGGGATGAAGGGTTAAAGGAAATCACAGATATTAATAATGCACATAAAAGAGGTTTGATTTCTGAAACGGAGAGATATAATAAAGTAATAGACACCTGGACAAAAGTCGCAAGTGATATAGAAGAAGAATTGATTAAGGAGTTGGGTCAGGATCGTGCTGGATTTAATCCCTTGTATATGATGGTAGAATCAGGTGCAAGGGGTTCAAGGAATCAGGCAAATCAGATATGTGGTTTACGGGGTTTGATGTCTAAACCCCAGCGTAAAGTTAGTGCAGTTCAAATTATCGAAACACCAATAAAATCATCCTGTAAAGAAGGACTCACTGTTCTTGAGTATTTTATATCCACGCACGGGGCAAGAAAAGGACTGGCTGATACTGCTTTAAAAACTGCTGATGCTGGATATCTTACAAGAAGATTAGTAGATGTGGCGCAAAATGTTACTATAACCATTGAAGACTGTGGAACAATCCTTGGACAGGAAATCACTGCTTTAAAAGAAGGTGAAAAAATAGTTGAACCTTTGAGCGAAAGAATCAAAGGACGCGTTGCACTTATAGATGTCATTGACCCAACTACCAACGAGATTATGGTGAAGGCTGGTGAGGAGATAGATGATACTACAGCGGAGAAAATAGAAAAAAGAGGTATCAGTAGTGTAAAAGTTAGATCAATTTTGACCTGTGAGGCACCGGTAGGACTGTGTGCCAAATGCTATGGAAGAAATCTCGCCACAGGCAGGATGGTAGAACTTGGTGAGGCTGTAGGGATTCTGGCTGCTCAATCAATCGGTGAACCTGGCACCCAACTTACCTTAAGAACCTTCCATGTTGGTGGAGCCGCACTCAGAATTGCAGAAAGCACTGAGCGTACCGCTGATTTTGATGGTGAAATTCTGTTTGAGAAACTTTCTGTAGTTGAAAATGCTGCAGGAAGACTGGTTAGTTTAAATGACAAGGGAAGGATAATATTAAAAGGCAAAGAAACACAAAAAGAAAAGGCACGCAAAACTATATATAATATTCCGATTGGTGCCATAATATATGTAAGAGAAAAACAGACCGTCAAAGAAGGTGAAATATTATTTGAGTGGGATCCTTATTCTATTCCTATTGTATCACCTGTTGGAGGCAAAGTAAAATACAAAGATATAGAACCGAACCTGACACTTCAGGAAAATTGGGTAGACGAAAGGTCAGGAGGCAAACAGGCAATTATCGTTGAAGACCGTATGCGTAAACTCCATCCCAAAATAATTATCTGTGACCCGAAAACTGAAAAAGAAATAAAGAATTTTTCAATCCCAGCCGGGGCATATCTTATGGTAAAAAAGGATGAAACAATAACTCCCGGGACTTTAATTGCACGTATTCCAAAAGAAATCGGAAAGAGTAAGGATATCACTGGCGGACTCCCCAGGGTTGAAGAACTTTTTGAGGCAAAATATGTAAAAGATGCTGCTGTAGTTTCAGAGATTGACGGCGTTGTGGATATTGAAGAGGAAAAAGGAACCTGGATAATCACAGTAACGCCTGAGGCTGGAGATAAAAAG
>Ga0197142_1005062_pt1 | contig 10451 bp, 6 predicted proteins | sample GBS60_MetaG_FD_148614 | JGI IMG/M metagenome (GOLD analysis project Ga0197142, IMG submission 148614) | Sediment microbial communities from Great Boiling Springs, Gerlach, Nevada, United States - GBS 60_MetaG | ecosystem: Environmental > Aquatic > Thermal springs > Hot (42-90C) > Sediment...
ATTCGCCGTCCAAGGTATGCCTATGGGGCCCGGATAGATGTGGCCGAACAGGTGGCCACCCACAACGCTGTAAGGAGCGCATACATTCATGCACGCCCCACACCTTATACAGTACAGAGCCTCGCGGAAATACGCGTCCTCAAGCATCCTCATTCTCCCATTGTCGAGCAGGATTATGTGGAGCTCCCTGCCTCCCACCTCACCTGACAGTGGAGCCCGCCCAGCCATCAAAGAGACATACGTCGTTACACGCTGACCCGTCGCCGAGACAGCATGGGCCCTAGCAAGAAGCAGGGCCTCCTCGAGCGTCTCAACTATCTTCTCGACACCGATGAGCACTATCTGGATCTTAGGTATGCTTGCTACGAGCCTGCCGTTCCCCTCGTTAGTCTCCAAAACTACGGCCCCCATCTCGGCTATTCCGACGTTAGCCCCGTTGAGGCCTACATCCGCCTCGAGGAAGTATCTGCGGAGCCTGAGTCTGATGTATCTCAGCAGCTCGCGTATGTCGTCCCCCACGGGGCTTCCGGCCTCCCTAGAGAAGAGCTCTGCGAGGTCTCTCCGCGACCAGTGTATCGCGGGGAAGACCAGATGGCTCGGCCTTTCGCGGGCGAGCTGCACGATCCTCTCACCCAGGTCAGTCTCCACGACCTCCGCGCCCCTCTTCTCGAGCGCCTCGTTCATCATTATCTCCTCACTGGTCAGCGACTTGGACTTGACGATTCTCTTCGCGCCCGCCGCCTCGACAATCCTCCATATTATCTCGTTGGCCTCGGCAGCGTCACGCGCGTAGTGCACCTTCGCACCCTGGCGCTCCGCGTTCCTTGAGAACTTCTCGAGAAGCTCCGGGAGCCTCGATAGGCTCCTCTCCCTGATCCTCCTCACCTCGGCCCTGAACCCCTCGAAGTCTGGGATCTCGCGGATCGCGCTGGCCCTGCCCATAAGCCCCCTCATCATCGCCGCGTAGAGCCCACGCACAGGCCCCTGAGCCAAACGCCTCTCGACAGCCTTCTCCAGCTCCTTTATCGTCCTCAAGACCGCTTCTACACCTCTAGGAAGAGCTTCACCGTGTGGGGCCCATGAACACCTTTCACGATGGTGAGCTCTATGTCGCCTGTCCGGCTGGGGCCAGATATCAGGGTGGCGGAGAAAGGCCCTTTCTGGGAGGCCCTCCTAATCGTGCCGGCGACGTCGAGTAGCGAGGGTACTATAGAGTTGGACCTAAGGTAGGCTAGGTGGGTTGGGGGGAGGGCGGAGACCAACCTATCCGCGTCATCGAAACATATCTCGAGTATTGAGCCGGTCTCGGCCACACCCGCGGCTGGGAAGGTCAGGCCCGCCCCCGCACGCTCTATCAGACTTAGCGGCGACCTGGGCGGGTAGAGCTCGACCGCGCCCTCTAGCTCCACCTCGAGGGCCCTTAATAGCTCCCGATCGCATGAAGCCACGGCGAGGGGGGCCTGAAGCCTCCTCACTTCATCAGCGACCCTAGATATTGCCTCTTCTAAACTGTCCACCCTCTCAACCAAGCCGCCCTGCTCCTCAAACCTCTCAACGAACTGCGAGAGGACTGACAAAAACCCGTCACCGCGTGATGGGGGGCATGATGCAACTTATAAGTATCTGTCCACTCGTCACGATTGTGCTAGATAAAGATAGCAGTCATCGGCTGCGAGGTGACGTATTATGCTTGTGGCAGCTGGGGGCGTGGATGTGCTGGAGTTAGGGCAGGCCCATGGTTGGCTCGTTTCAGATTTTCTTGTATTAGGTCGGTGCTGGGGAGGAGTACGGATACAGTCCGACGTAACACTTGCAGAGACTAGGCTTCTTGCAAGGATTATGACGATGAAATCAGCGCTAGCAGGTATCCCAATAGGAGGCGCTAAGATAGGCATCGCGGCCAACCCCTCAACTGTGAACAAGAAAAAGCTCATAGAGGCTTTGGCGGAACAGCTGCGCCTCCACGGTTATGCAGGTAAATACATACCCGGCTCAGACATCGGTTTCAGCGAGGCCGACCTACAAATGCTGAACAGGAGGCTGGGCTACAGCATGCGCTACACTTTACATTACGGTGAAAGCAGGCTGTCAAATACTGGATTAGCGGTGGCCGAGAGCCTAACAACATCCATCAAATCTTTGGAGGCGATGCGTATGACCGATGGGCTTGATACTGTTGCGCTTCAAGGATTCGGGAACATGGGTTCTGCTGCAGCCTACATGCTTCAGAAACAGGGCTACAGGATCATCGCGATATCAAGCAAGCACTACACGTTGGTTGAAAAACCTTGCATAGACGTGGAATATCTCTTAGATCTAAAGGACTATGGCGACCAATGTCTCGAGATATATGCCTATAATGTGCCGCGCTCCAAGCTACTTCCTGCTGACGAGATCTTCAGGGTTGAGGCTGATGTCCATGTCCCCGGCGCGAGACCTCTAGCTATACATGGTATCCCGCGTTGCAGAGTCGTAGCCCCGATAGCAAACTATCCAGTATCCATCCTACACAGCCGTCGACTCGAGAAAGAAGGCATAGTAGTTATCCCAGACATAATATCGACCGCGGGCGGTGCAATTGGCAGCGCTCTCTCTTTGATAGGCAGGAGCTTCGAGGAGAACAGGCGATACATAACGAGTTTGACCTACCAGAACATGGTCGAGGTCGTGTCAAAAGCTCGTGAAACTGGGGCATCCTTGATGGAGCAGGCTTACGCCGAGGCAGCGAAGCGTCTAAACACGCTACGCCATTTAGGCCCAGCAGGTCTCGCATCATACTTGAGGAAATGGATTGTAGCTGGAGACGTAGGGATTTTGGGTGGTCTCCCAAGGGTTTTCACATATAGCCCCTAACTGGTGAAAGGAGGCTTCGCCAAGCTTTTAAAGAGAGTATGTCTTGCAGTTCTAGAGCATGAATAGACAGACATTGTTCATTATTGGCCTCACGCTTGTAGGTTTTGCGCTCCGCCTATACAAGGCTGACATACCTGATAGACTGATAGGTGACGAGCTTTATTATGTTCCTGAGGCGCGAAATGCTCTAGGGATTAACGAAGAGGGAGTCCCCCGACTCTACCGTGTAGGCCACCCTCCGCTAGCTATAATTCTCATATCGCTGGGCATCCGGCTTCTGGGTGATAACCCTCTCGGATGGCGCGTCAGCTCCATAGTGGCTGGCGGCTTATCCATCCCCGTGTTCTACCTGCTTGCCCGCCGCGTATTTTGGGGCAGAAAAGAATACGATTATGCAGTGCCGCTGGCCTCGTTCCTCTTCGCTTTCGAGACTCTGGGCTTCTACTTTTCGAGGGTAGCGAGAATAGACATTTTCATGCTTGTTTTCCTACTGGCGGGGGCTTATTTCCTCCTCGATGAGAGGCGTGAGCGGAAACTGTTATCCACGCTGTTCTTTGCGCTAGCTTTCCTTTCGAAAGAGGCCGCCTTGATAATCATTCTCCCACTGCTCGTCTACGCGGCTTTGGGTGAAAGCAAGAAAGATAGAAAAAAGAGGGACAAACAGCAGGCGGCTAGATTTGACTGGCGTCTTTTTCTGCAGCTATCCCTAATCACGGCAGCCATCGTGGCTGCGGTGTGGTATTTTATTGAGTGGGTCTTGCTAACACCTACAAAAGCTAACCTAGTCGAGAGGGTGTTTTCGATGCTGTCGAGGTTGTCTATTTCAAACCCCTCAGCGATTGGGCGGAGCGAGATATGGCAGTGGTTCTTCAACTATCCAGTTACTAAAGCCGTCGCCGCATACCCTGGTGTTCAAATAGATTTCGCCAGACTGGTTACGGGGCCACTCGTCACGCCCGGTCTCAGGTACGCGTATTTTATTCAGGTCAGCTGGACGGTGCTTCTTTTCACGCTACCCGTGATGGGCTATATGCTGTGGCGAGCCCGGTCAGATAAGCTGGCACGGTTCCTCGTAGTCTATTGGCTGGGCGGCCTGCTTGGCTGGGTTGTCGTCAACGTCGTGTTCAGGGGGCTCATTTACCTGTTCTACATCCTAACCTTGCTGCCTCCCGTGATGCTGGCCATCTCCTACTACATCGGTGGCCGACTATACTTGGAACAGAAAACAAGACAGGTTAAGTGGACCGCGCTGACCCTACTATACGGACTGCTGCATCTAGTGAACTTCTTCCTTCTCTATCCCGTCCCCATACCTTAGTCCCCTTCACCAGCAACATCTCGGCGAAGATCCTCGCAATCCTGTACCGAAACTCCATAATTGTAAAGACTCTGAGAAGCCATCGTAGAAAACGGCTGTTGACCACAGCCTCAGCCCCCCTGTACTCAAGCCATAGGTCCAGCCAACGCATGTGTTTGGGGAATAGATGGTAGCCCGATACCTCCACGTTGACAAGCCCCATACTCTCGGCCAAGGCCTTGAGCTGCCTACCCGTGAAGTGTCTCTCCGGGTTTGTCGCTCTCTTCATCAATCCTATTGAGTGAAGCATTACGGCCGATGGCCCCCTGAGAGACCAGTTCGCTAGGTTGGGGACGCCCACCAATACCCTCCCCCCTTCTTTCACGACGCGGACCTGCTCGTAGAAGGCTCTGTCGTAGTCGGGGACGTGCTCTATGCTCCCGAAGCTGCAGGACATATCCATCGTCCCATCCCTGACCGGCATCTTTCTAAAATCAGCGACGACCGGGTGGGTCATGTTATAGACACCTCTCTTGGTAGCCTTCTCAACCGCTCGGGAAATGATGCCGCGCGATATGTCGATAAGCACAAGCTCCGTCCGGCCGTCCATCAGATAAAAACCATACTGTGTGTGGGTGGCCTCGTTGTAGGCGTCCAGCTTCAACAGCCACCTCGAGTTCGACGGCTTAGCGCTGAGCAGATGGGCGAGAACAATGTAGCGATAAAAGACATCCGTTATGGTCTGGTGTTTCATCTTTAAGTGGAAAGAGTTTTCGGCGACCCAGTCCCAGTAGCTGGGCAGCGCTTCTTCGCTGACCTCTCTCAACCCCGCCGACGCCAATAGAGCTTCGTGCAGGCTTTTTAACCTTCTCGAGCCAGCTCGACGGTGCTGTATTGGTCATATACTTCGCAATGGAATGCATCCTGAATCTTTTTTCCCGCATCACGGGTGTTAAATTCTCACCAGTAGTGACTACTGTTTTGAGGGAGAGACTTAGGTCGTTTTCCTCCAATATCTTGATTATAGCCTGCAGTTATCCGCGATTCCATTATTTCTCCCAGCAGCTGGGCGTTTATCCCGGACCGCATGTCGAGCAACCTTACCTCTTTTCTGAACAATCTAGCTAATAGGCTTCCATCCATGAAGAAGCTGATGCTTGCGGCGGATATCGCTGGGAGCATCCTTAAGATTCTATCACCGGTATTATTCCCCACGCCCACAACCTTCTAAGATAGAGCGCCTGCCAATATGTCGCTGAGCTTTTTGTCTCCAAGATCGCCAAGGGGATCCCTGAGGAGCCCGCTGTGGTCCTCTTGAAGGTTTTGCGGGGATTGACCGAGGCTGTTGTCCTCCTTTGTAGGGGTGTCTCGGACAACATTCTAAGCGTTAGGATGGGGAGGCGCTGAAGGAGTTCTAGGGCACTGCGGCTCCTTAAATCGGCCGGCGGTATAACTCCCTGCAAAACTCAACCTTCCTAACGGCCTTATCTAACAGTTTCCTGACCTTTCTCTCCTGAATTTTGAGCAGTTTCTCTGCCCTATACCACTGTGACCTCTGCAGAAGAACTTAGTAAGCGCGATTCAAGCGTCATCAGAGTCCCTTTAGATATATTTTGATGTCGTTATGCAGGGAGTTAGTCTCAGCGGCCTTATGCATGCTTAGTGCTAATGCGGATTATAGGTATCTTTCTACGCGATGCGGCGCGGTTGCGGAAGCTTTTTAGCCACTGGGTTTGAAGAGGTATCAGCATGCTGCAGGTCCTAGTGAGGGATGACTACGCAGAGTTGTTGGGGGCGAAGGAGGTCAATGGTAGGCGCGTCGTTGTTGAGGAGCTTATCGAGAGGATCGCGAGGGTCGTCGGCCCTGAGATCGACAGTGCGCTGGAGGCGAGGAGGAGGTGGCTGGAGGACGGGAGGCCCCTCGTCGAGAAGGGGGGCTTCCCCGCGTGGGACAGGGTTTTCCACGACGCGGATGGCAACGCTAGAACCTTCGGGGAGATAGTTCAGGGCATGATAGACAACTTCCTAGGGAGGGAGAGTCCCCTGCGTTGGAGGCTTAACGAGCACGTCCCGGTCCCAGCGGAGGCCCACCCACTAAGAAACGCCGGCCTAGAGATAACGGGGCCGTGGTACCCCCTGAGCAGGGCGATCAACCAGATCAACGCCGACGTCGTGACGGCCTTCGAGGATGAGGAGGACGCCTCTCCGGCCTGGTTCGTCCCATTCGGCTCGGGCCGCAGACATGCCGCCGTGTGGGACGCGAGGATAAACGTGAAGAGGGTGCTGGCGGGGGAGGTCCCTGAGGAGTATCGCGAGGGGGGCAAGACCTACAGGATATCCAAGCCGAGGGAAGAGTGGCCGGCCGTCTTCCACAGGCTCCCCGGAATCCACCTGCTAGACTTTGACGTCCTGCTCAACGGTAGGCCCGTCCCGGCGATCGTTACCTCAGCCGTGATCTACGTGCTGAACAACTTTGAGTCCCTGCGCAGAGCCGGGAGGGGCGTCTACTTCTACGTCCCCAAGATCCAGACCCCTGAGGAGGCGCTCGTAGTGGAGAGGATCCTCCGAATGATCGAGGACGAGATCAGTGTTCCACGAGGCACGATAAAGATAGCGATGCTCTACGAGGAGGGGATAGCGGGCCTCTACCTACCGGCGATACTATGGGTCTGGCGGGAGAGGCTGATCAAGTCTAGCAACGGGAGGTGGGACTACTTGGGGAGCCTGATCGAGATGTGGAAGGATGAGGCCGTCTTCCCCGACCCCCAGACCATAACGATGAGCTCGCCGAATATGGTGGTGTATCAGCGCTACAATGCCCTCATGATGCTCATGGCTGGGCTCAGAGACGGCGAGGCGGAGGCTGCGCCGGTCGGCGGCATGGCGGCCGTGATGCTTTACCCAGCCACAGACCCCTATGGCCGACACAGGTATAACCTCAGAGCCCTAAGGGACATAAAGCTAGACAAGCTCAGGGAGAGGCTGCTCGGGCTGATATTCGTTACGGAGGATAGGGAGCTTGCGGAGCGGGGAGTAAAGCTAAAGGACATTCTGGGGGGGAGAGTGAAGGGGCGGCTGTATGACGTGTTTAGGCAGAGCTGGGTGGCCACGAAGGACGAGGCCTACATAGCCGCTGGAACAGAGCCCCTCAGAGCCGAGCTTCCAAGTCTCCAAACGCTCATCAGCGCCGAGGTGAGGTACGTCGAGGTTGATGGGCGGCGCCACCCAACCGTCGACAGCGGGTTGACGGAGGAGGAGAGGGCTAGGTTTGTGAGGCTCGGAATAATAGATGCGGACGGCGATATAAGGCCCTGGGTGATCCTGACGAGGGATATAGAGACGCCCGAGAAGCTTTTCTCAAGCAGGATATGGGGCGACAAGGACCTTTGGCACAGCCTATACGATGTGCCGCGGGGTGACATTACTCCAGAGCACATACAACACGCCTTCTACATGGCAGCAAACTATGGTTTCCAGGTACTCAACGGGAACTTAGCGGCCGCGATAGACGACTATGAGCTGGGGCAGCGCTTCATGAACGACCTCGCGACATACAGGATCTTCGTCTCGTGGCTTTGGACACTAATCCGTCACCGGGCAGCAGTCTCGAGAGAGGGGTATCTGAGGGGCCCGAGCCGAACCGAGCTGGGCATCATACCGGCAGTCGAGAGAGTCAAGATCGAGAAAGGCGAGAGGTTTACGGAAGAGGCCTTCAGAAGGCTATGGGATCTGCATGGCGAGTGGGTCAAAGAGTTTTACAGGGACTACGATAGAATAGTATCCTCTCGTATCGTTTCAAATACTGTCGGGTTGGGTCAAGACACAGCGTCACTGGTGGAGCGTGTCTCTCAGCTCCTTTCGAGGGCGTACTCCGCCGGCCCCTTCAGGGAACTCAAACTTGAAGCGGCAGCTGAGCTAGTCTCGGAGGTCCTCAAAGCCCCGCGAGAGCTGGTCAGCGAGTTGATCCTAGCCGGCGCGCCAAGGTTCGACAGGTCCAAGGCCCCCATAATAATGGAGATACTACTCAGACAGCTCACAAGCCCACGCTACATACAGCACAGTGCGAGGCTGCTTTTCGTTTTAGCAGGGCTCAACGATGAGGAGAGGGCAATTGCGCTGGAGGCCGTCTTCAGCCCCTCGCGGGCCTCAGTGGTGGAGAAAGTGAGGGAGCACAGACTCCCAGAGAAGGCGCTCAAGATACATGACTACGTATACGACTATAAAGCGTGGGGCCGGCCGGTTTCGAACCCACGACTTACCTAAAGGGCCTTAAAATTAATATCTGTCTTGACCGCTTCTAAGGGAATATCTACATTTCATAGACTTACGTGGGTATAGGGTGCCCGTATAGCGTTGTTTGCCCTCCCCCTAATATTACTTCCCTGCCCTATAAATCGGGCTGTATTGGTATTTTGCATCAAGCAGTCCCAGCAAATCCTTAACAACCGGCCATACACTCCAACCCCCTTGGCCCGGCTAGAACTGGTGGAGGGGCATTTTTAGGAGGCGAAGAACCATAAATGAGATAAGGAAAATGGACCGCCCCTATCCCGCTCCTAGGGACTGGGCGGAATATAAGAGAGGGGGTGCTCCCGGCCACGCCGCAGGGAGACGCCGGCCCCCCGGCCAGCGGAGCGAGGATGTAAAGCCATCGAGGGGGAAGAGATTACGCGAGAGACCGGAAAAATGGTCTTCCATGAAGTTCTGAGGGTTATCTAAAGAGGGGCTCGGGTATAATCGAATTAGAAAAGAGTTGCTGATAAGGCTCGGAGTCACAGTATCGCAATCAACGATAAGCTACTGGGTCCGCGGGATTTACAATCCTTTCCCGAGACCGCCGGAGATGGCACCGAGGCCCACCCAGTATCCACACGGCGTCGGCCTCAAGCCGTCGCCCGTGCTGGCATATATAATAGGTGCCGTGCTCGGTGAATGATACCTTCTTCGGCTTAGACGTGAATACCGTTTTGGTCTTAAAGCTAAGTACAGGTAGTTTGTTAAGGAGTTCGCGCGGAATCTCCCCGTTGCATTAGGGAGACAGGTGAAGATGACACAGTATCGCGGAATGTACTTCGCAAAGACACGCTCTCAAGAGCTATACGAGCTCTTAAGGAAGCCACGTGATGCGCTGAAACTAAAAGCGTACATCGAGCACACGGACTGTACTATAGCGTCCTTCCTCCGCGGTTTCTGCGACTCGGAGGCGGTTGTGCATGATATATTTGGAACTATCCAAATCCCTAACATGAGTCTAAAGATCCTGAGGTATATCTAGGATCTCTTTAGAGGTCCTTGGAATTCAGACAGCTGGGCCGCGGCTCAAGCATTGGCGAGGAACAATACTACGCGACACACTGCACAGGAAAAACATACTTACGGAGAAGTGGGCTGGAAGCTTAGAAAGAAGAGTACTCCGGCTCCCACCACTATAACCGCTGCTAAAACGGCGGCAACAGCCTTAAGGATGTTAAGTAGGATTGTTTAGGACTTCTGGACAGCTCCCACGAAGCAGATACTTCAGGATTGTTAAGATATTAGCCCCTTAACTTTTTATTCCCCCTAAAACAACTGGAGACTAAGATTACAACATCCATGCCAGCCACGACATAACACCTTATAACAACATTACTTCATTAATTAGTCAATAGTAAATAATAAATACAACGTTGTATAACTAACCGTCGCAGCATGGAAATTTTAGAATTAAAAGGTGTGTCTAAGAGATTCGGGGGAATAATTGCAGTCGAAAACGTTACTATTACCATAATGGAAGGAGAGATCTACGGACTCATTGGCCCAAACGGTGCAGGCAAAACAACACTCCTAAATCTAATAAGTGGGATCTACGCACCCGACGAGGGAGAAATAGTTTTTAATGGAGTAAGAATAAGTAACCGACCGCCCTACTCGGATGCATACAAACAAATGGTAAGGACGTTTCAGATACCAAAATTGTGGAAAAAACTAGACGTCTACTCAAACTTAATAATTGCAGGATACGCCAAAGCCAAAAAAAGGGATAGTGGAGAAATACGACGTGAAGCTCTGAATATATTAAGATTCCTTGGATTGGAGCATGCTATCAACATGCCAGCCGGCAAGCTGTCGGGCGGCCAGGCAAAACTTCTCGAATTCGGGAGAGCTCTAATGTGTAATCCAAAATTACTTATGCTCGACGAGCCTTTTGCCGGGGTATCGCCCGCAATAATGCAGAAACAGATTGAGTTCCTTAAAATGATCAAAAAAGAGAGGGGGGTTTCTGTGCTTATCGTCAGCCATATAATCAGTAAGCTCGTTGAGA
>Ga0197142_1005063_pt1 | contig 10447 bp, 10 predicted proteins | sample GBS60_MetaG_FD_148614 | JGI IMG/M metagenome (GOLD analysis project Ga0197142, IMG submission 148614) | Sediment microbial communities from Great Boiling Springs, Gerlach, Nevada, United States - GBS 60_MetaG | ecosystem: Environmental > Aquatic > Thermal springs > Hot (42-90C) > Sediment...
TTCACGAGAAATCTATTCTGCACGGTCTAATCAATAGCGGTATCTACGCACTATGAGCATCTATAGGTTGCTTCAAAAGGCTTCAGAGGGACAGCGCATTATGCCGGATGAGGCAATTGCCCTGTTTGAAAATGCTTCTCTTACCGAGCTTGGTTGGGCGGCGGATATGGTTTGCGAGTCGAAGCATCCGGGTGGCGTGCGCACCTATGTGGTCGATCGTAACATAAATTACACCAATATATGCGTATCTGGCTGTGCGTTTTGCGCTTTTTATCGGCCTCCGGGGCATCCTGAAGGCTATGTGCTTTCGGATGAAGCTATCTTAGAAAAGATTAACGAAGCAGTATCGCTTGGTGCTACGCAGATCTTAATGCAGGGTGGTCTGCATCCAGACTTGAGAATCGATTACTTTGAAGCCTTATTTCGTAAGATAAAATCGAAATTCAATATACGACTACATTCGCTTTCGGCGCCTGAGATCGTTCACATCGCTCGCATATCGGGTCTGACCGTTAGAGAGACATTATGTAGACTGCAAGACGCGGGACTTGATTCTTTGCCCGGTGGAGGAGCGGAAATTTTAGTGGATGAGTTTCGCCAAGGCATTAGCCCTCTCAAGTGTTCGGTTGTAGAATGGATGGAAGTTATGTATCAGGCGGCTTCGGTCGGCATGCGCGCCACTGCCACCATGGTATTTGGGGTCGGCGAGTCTATTCATTACAGGGTGGCACATCTAACTCGAATCAGAGATCTGCAAGACCAGACGGGTGTTTTTACTGCTTTCATTCCTTGGACTTATCAGCCAGGTAATACTAAACTAGGCGGCTTAGCAGTTGGTGGTCACGAATATCTAAGAACTCTAGCCTTATCACGTTTGTTTCTAGACAACATCGACAATATCCAGGCATCATGGGTTACACAAGGCAAAGCCATCGCGCAGCTCGCTCTGCGATTCGGCGCAAACGATATAGGCAGCACCATGATTGAGGAGAATGTTGTTGCGGCAACGGGTACTAAGCATCAAACTAATGAGTTTGAGTTAGTTGAACTTATCCGAAACGCCGGCTACACAGCCGCCCAGCGCACGACTCTATACGAGATAATCAAAATTACACCGCTTACCGCAAATTCGGAAGATAGTATCGTGACTGCCTAGCACTCTTAATATGATCCGATGCTAAAGTAAGGCCCTCATCATTCTAAGGTGTGCTTATGAAGCAAACTGTTGTGAAGACATGCGGAATCATCGGAGGTAGTCAAGGTTTTCGCACTGCGCGAAAACTCTTGGAGACAGGAACTAGGCTGGGTTCTATCACTACGCCGTTTGGTTCTTCCGCACCTATCTATAGAGTTGAAATTGCGGATTTGGTGATCTACTTTCTGTCGCGCCACGGAGAGAATGGCTATGAAGTCTCAGCCCCGTTCGTTAATTACCGAGCTAACATATGGGCTATGAAAGAGTTGGGAGTCGAAAGGATCATTGCTTGGTCTGGTCCGGGAGCAATAGATCCGACGATTTCGATAGGCGATCTCTTGGTGCCGTCGGATCTCATTGATGAGACTCGCGGGCGCGAATACACGTTCTTTGAAGGTTTAGGAATTGGTTTCATACGGCAGAATCCGGTATTTTGCCCCGAGCTTTCGAAAAGTTTGCGCGAAGTCATTGAGTCTCGGCAGGGTTATTGTCGAACTGATGATGTGTATGTATGCACGCAAGGGCCACGCCTAGAGACGCCTGCAGAAATCCGCAAATTTGCATCATACGGAGCTACGCTTGTAGGAATGACGCTAGTTCCCGAGGCATTTCTTGCTAGAGAGCTGGAGATATGCTACTGTCCGCTATGCTACGTGACCAACTATGCAGAAGGTGTAGTCGAACGTCCTTATGAGCCAGGGGAACTTTTCGAGGGCATGACGACAGCTGAAGAACGTGCAAGAGTAGATATCTCAGTAGATCAGCTCTTTACTGTTGCCGTCGAAGCCCTTCTTGCCGCTCCGCGGAGCCGCAAGTGTTTTTGCGACCGCGCTATGGAACGCTATCGCAAGCGCGGCGATATTGGCGACGACTGGCATGCTTGGATCGCGCCTAGATAGCAAGTCGGTTTACCAGTTTTGCTGTAGAGCTCGTTGCGCTCAATTCGCTGGAAGGTTCCCACAAGGAACCAGGATAACTTCAATAGCGGTATACTGATTTCGGGAAAACAAACAGGGGTTTATAATTCTGATGAACATACTTATTACCAACGACGACGGCATTTATGCAGAAGGATTGTTGGCATTGAAAGCCGCTCTAGAAAAAGTAGGGCGAGTCTACGTTGTAGCACCCGATAGACCGCGAAGTGCTTGCGGGCACTCGATAACTCTTCACAAGCCGTTGCGTGCGGATCCGGTTAAGCTTCGCGATGGTAGTATCGCTTACGCATCAAATGGAACACCTTCCGACTGTGTCAGCCTTGCTTTGCTCGGTCTTGTAGAAGACAAAATCGACTTAGTGGTGTCAGGAATAAATCACGGCCCCAATCTCGGTTGGGATCTTACATATTCTGGCACGGTCTCAGCTGCAATGGAAGGTGCAATTATGGGCGTTCAATCGTTTGCCATTTCCGTCGCAACCTACGAATCCGACATTGACTATACCGTAGCAGCAAATTTTGCCGTCAAGCTGACTCAGATTCTTAAAGAGCATAAGCTTCCCGAGAGCACGATTCTCAATGTAAACGTTCCAGGGATTCCAGCGTCCGAAATCAAGGGCATAATGATAACAAAACAGGGTAAGCGTAGGTATATGGGAAGCTTGGAAAAGCGATCGGATCCGATGGGAAGGGCCTATTATTGGCTCGGCGGTGATCTTCCGCAAGATAGCTTGGTTGAGGGTACAGACGTCAAAGCAATAGCTGACGACATAGTCTCCGTTACGCCGGTACATTTGGACCTTACGGACTATAGCGTGTTGGACGAAACGCGCTCGTGGGGTATCGAGGAGTTGGACCTTGGATCCGTTTGCTAGTTGCGAATATGGCATAAGTGCTGCGTATCTTAATCTGCTCGAGACTGGAGAGCTTGCACAACGGGCAAGAGATGCCCGCGAAATGCTCAGACATTGCTTGTTGTGCCCCAGGAAATGCGGTGTGGACCGTGTCGCTGGCGAGCTTGGAGCTTGCGGAATAGGTGCGAATCCGTTCGTGTCAAGCTATGGTCCGCACTTCGGCGAAGAGTCAGTACTAGTCGGTCGATATGGCTCTGGTACGATCTTTTTTACAGGTTGCAACCTTAAATGCGTTTTCTGTCAGAACTATGAAATTAGCCAACTGTGTCGAGGCGATAGGATTAGCGATGTCCGTTTGGCAGAAATGATGTTGGAACTTCAGTCTGAGGGCTGCCATAACATCAATTTTGTCACGCCTACTCACCAAGTCCCGCAAATACTGGAGGCTATAGTTAAAGCTGCAGAAAGCGGTTTGCGATTGCCATTGGTCTACAATTGCGGAGGCTATGAGTCGGTTGAAACGCTCAAGCTTTTGGATGGAATCGTAGACATATATATGCCAGATGCGAAATACGGCGACAACGAAGCCGGTAGAACTTATTCTGGCGTTCCCGATTATTGGGATCGATGTCGTGAAGCGATTCGTGAAATGCACAGGCAGGTCGGCGACCTTCAGATCCGGGAGGTAGCGTGCGATAACGGAAGAACAGCAAAGATCGCTACACGTGGTCTGTTGGTGCGTCATCTGGTTCTTCCAAATAATCTTGCATCAAGTGATAACGTGTTCCGGTTTATTGCCAATGAAATCAGCAAGGACACGTTCATTAATGTAATGGGTCAATATCGGCCAGAATATCGCGCTAGAGAGATTACTGAGCTTAGCAGGCGGGTTACTGCAAATGAATTTCGCGAGGCCCTTGAGCAAGCTCGCCGAGCAGGATTACATCGATTTGCGGATTAAAACTTGTATGAAAGCGTTACCGAAGGAGCTTGCAAGGACGCATGCTAAGTAGTGGTTGAAAACAAGCTCGATTGGAGGATTGAAACGGCAATGTCTGACAAAGTACGCATCGGCTTCGTCGGTTGTGGCGGAATAGGTGGTCATCACCTCAAGATATGGAGTGCGATGGAGGATGTCGAGATCGCGGCTGTATGCGACATAGTTGAGGAAAAAGCCCGCAAAGCATCTGAGACCTACGGTGGAGAAGTCTTTACCAATATGGAGGAGATGCTTGAAAAGGCGAAGATCGATGCTGTTGACATCTGCACATGGTCCGGATTGCACGCCGAGCAAGCGATGATGGCAATTCAAGCCGGAAAACACGTGGTGGTAGAGAAGCCAATTGACATCGACATAAAGAAAGTGGACAAACTTCTGGAAATAGCAGACAAAAGCGACGTAGTGCTTACCTGTATCTTCCAGAACAGAGTAAGTAACGAGATTCAAAAGGCGAAGCAGCTTATAGACGAGGGCGCCTTGGGTCGGCTGATAACAGGCAGTACTTACATAAAATGGTGGCGGGCGCAAAGCTACTACGATTCGGATGCATGGCGAGGCACGTGGAAATACGATGGAGGATGCTTCGCCAACCAAGGGATTCATGCTATTGATCAACTTTGCTGGATGTGCGGTCCTGTTAAGGAAGTAAATTATTGCCATATCGAGACCGCGATGCACAAGATGGAGGCCGAGGACTTTGGCCTTGCTATGGTGACTTTCGAAAATGGAGCTGTCGGCGTGATCGAAGCTACTACCTGCTGTTACCCAGGAATGGGCATGCGCACCGAGATCTACGGAACTAAGGGTTCGGCCGTTTTCGAAGGTTCAAAAGTTAAGTTGTTCAAAGTCCAGGATGAAGAGATAGACATCTTAGGTGAACAAGAACAAGCCGAGCAGACGGACGGCAGATCCGATCCTCTTGCCATTGGGCTTAGCGGGCATGAAGCACAGCTTGCCGACTTCATTAACTGCATAAAGACAGGCAAACAACCATTGGTTACAGGGCGAGAAGCACGAGTTGCTGTAGATTGTCTAACAAAACTCTACAACAAAGCCGGAATTACCAAACTCGGCACATAGAAAAATGATCAAAATCAACGGTAAGCTTGTCAAGCCACTGAATCCGGTCTTGGCAGGCATATATGGGGCAATTGTGGCGCTGGGCTGTGCTTACGCACTGAGCTACGTGTTCGCGCACCTCGGTCTTGGTGTTTTGGGAGCATACGAGTCTGGGCGGGCGACCTTGGCATATCGAGATCTCGAGGTATTCGGGCGTGCAGCCTTGAATCTCTACGCAGCACAGCACGTAACACTTTTTGGGCGTGGAGACATTGCAGGAAGTGTTGGAGACGCATTCCCGGGCAGACTGTTTGCTTCTCTAACACTGCCAATCACTTTGTGGACTATAATTCCCGTTATTGCTCTCCTCTTGGCCGGCTATGTAGCTGCCGCATCGAGGCGTGACACTAGTCGATGGGGAATGCTTCTTCCTGCTATGAGCGGAGGAGTGATGTATGCTTTGGTGCTCGCTGCATTGTCAGGTGTTGTACGTGCGAAAATAGGGTCTTTTGCAATGCCCGAGATAGGCGGCTTCAGTGCCAATCCGCCAGCTTTGACTTTTAGACCTGAGGTAACAAGCGTTCTCGTATTTGGTTGTGGATTCGGATTGCTTTTTACCTACATTGGCGGGCTGATTGCGGTTAGATCGAATGAACGCGACTACCAGCCGGGGAAATGGTGGACATCCGCTAAGGCCACAATATCAGCTGTATTGATAGTGCAGGTTCTAATACTCGCGACGGCATGTGTTTGGCTTGCGACGGGATCTAGGCGTGCGAATGGTAGAGTCGAAGGTGGACGAATTATTGAGATGATTCCGTCTGCAGTTGGCATTGCGTATTTAATGGCTAACGGCGCCGTGTTACAAGCTGATTTGGAGTCGAGAATTCGGTTCGAGCAACACACTCGGAAGACAATTGGCGCTAAGATGAGTTTATACAAAGGGATAGTTGAAGAGGAGCGAGGTAAGGTTTCACGGAAACCTGCTCCGCTGCGGGTAACCATACCGGTTGCCATTCTGACGGCTATTGGTTTTGCATTTGCAGGTTGGCTAGCAGTGCGATGGGGAGCTAGAGGTGGTTCGCTTCCGACTGCTGGTCGAATTGCGATTATTCATACGTTATACCTGGTTGTGCTGGCGGTGTTGTGCAGCATGGAACTCGTTCAGAGCGATTCTCTAACCACCGCCACAATTATAATCCGTCCGATGGTCGATAGATGGATATTCTACTCGTTCGCCTCAGTGTTTGTTTTGTCCACGTTCGGTGCATATTTGGCAAGTAGGCGCGCTGTGAGTTTGAGTTCGCGTTCGATATGATTATCAAGAACAATACTATCTACGACGTTTCTACGGCTTTGCGCGAGGCCGTGTTTGAATATCCGACCGACGGACTTACTGTAGAGATCAAATACTGTCCGCGTGGGTCCAGACGGTATATTTCAGGCACATATTACCGAGTTGCGCGTAACTACGAGAACGGAAAGTTGATTCGGCTTCGCATCAACAGAAGAAATAGCTATCCAGTTGCCGTTCAGTTCAAAACATCGGAGTATTACCGGCGACGGGATACCAAAGGACGCGAGATCATTTATCAGAAGTTGAGAACCGTGTTGTTTCATACGCCGGAAGACCTGATACTTGCAATATTCCTGCATGAGTTCTCACATTATCTTGACCATATTGAGGGGCGAAACGGTCGATATAAACAAACAAAAGCCGATAAGTTCGCTATAAGCATGCTTGAAAAGCTTGGGGTTATTTGACGAAAGTTCAACATGTTTTGCTTGCAACGGTCCTACATTAGTGTTATAATCCTGCAAACAGTGTAGTCAGCGTCTATCTTGTAGGAGCGGTGCTGTGTTGAAGTTAATAAGTTCGAGCTCCGAAAGGTCAAAAGGCTAAGCGAGTGATCTCGCCCCTTTTGACCTTTTGTTTTTTAGAGTCCTTGACTTTGGCGCTAAATGATTCTGCAATAGATTCAAGTATAACTGGAGGTGGGAAGAATGCGTTACTCTCCGGGTGAGGAAATCGAAGTAATCATCGATAGAGACGGTTTAGGAATGGATGAGGGAGTGGCCCATCTGCCGGATGATACTCTGGTCGTAGTTGCGGGCGCGGGAGGAAAAGTCGGTAAAACGGTACAGGCAATTATTATGAGTATAGAGAGAACTGCACTTGGAAATTCGATAAGAGCAAATGCCAAAATGTAGAAAAAAGGTTTTCCCGGGATGTTAACAGATGGCAGGCGACCTAAAGTTGCTCGCCTGCAAAGACTGCGCGAAGTTCTTTCTCCCGCTCGGCTTTGATCATAGCGATTACACTATCTCCTTGACGAAGTCGAGTATCTGCGTGTGGTATGAGTGCATGTCCATCTCTAATCACTGATATTATTAAAGTGTTAGGCGGAAGATCGAGCTGACCGATTCGCATTCCTTCTACTGGGCAACCAGGGGTTATATTTACTTCTACAACCTCGATTTCGCCCTTCTTAAGCGCAGCCAGTGGTATAACCTGTCCTGTTTCTATCTGTTGTTCGATCAAGTTGAAAATAATCCGAGTACTGGAGACAGTCTGGTCGATACCAAGTTCCTGGAAAAGCTCTTCATTCTTTGGGTCGTTAACCCTGGCTATAGTTCTCGGTACCCCGAACTTCCGTTTGGCCATCTGACATATGACGAGGTTGTCTTCGTCGTCGCCCGTCACAGCAACAACGACATTTGCTCTGGCCATTCCAGCTTCGGTCATAGAACGGACCTCACAACCATCGGCGTGCATTACAATATCGCCCAATTCGTCGGCAATTGCTTCGGCGACCTTGCGGTCCTTTTCCATAACTAGGACTTCGTGGCCTTCTTGAGTAAGTGCTTTTGCCAGATAATATCCCACCTTGCCGGCGCCGACGATTATTATATACATTGGGTTGCCTATAGCCATTATTCAACCTCCGAGGTTGTACTCTCCATTGGACCTAGGTTATGCTCTTCCATCCCTAGTCGGGCATATTGCTCAAATCCACCGAATGGTTTGTCCAGCACCTTGTCTCGGATGAGCCCAGCGCCTACACAGGTGGTACACACTGTCTCGATTCCCAATTCCGAATAGGCTGCGGCTCGTATCGGATCGTATATACGGGCTACGACCTTTGGTACTTTGAAACGAACTTTCGCTAATTGCACGGACATGATGTTTCGATTATCTCCGTTGGTTACAGCAACGAACGCATCTGCGTTTCCTAAATCAGCCTTGCGGAGCGTATCTGCATCGATGCCGTTGCCAGTGACAGTTTTACCTTTGAAATCTTTACCCAGTCGCCTGAATGCGTCCGGGTTTTGGTCGATTATCGTGACGTCATGTCCTTCGCGGGACATAGTAGAGGCAATAGTGGATCCAACCCTGCCGCAGCCTAGTATCACGATTTTCATAACGAAGACCTCCGTTGCCTGCAAAAGTGTCCTACCGGACCTTTTCCATATCAGGCACAATACCATAGTCTACACCTGCGCGCATGCACTGTCAATAGGTTGATTAGCCATCCGCACTTGTCTGCAATCTTAAACTTATTTGATTACTCAAAATGCTGGAGGATATCGAGATCGTGTTGGATAAAAAGATAATTTGGTACAACAAATAAAATATGAATTGCCAGGAGGATTTGCTGGATGACTAGCTCGAAGCGCGTATACCTGTTCAGAGAAGGTAACGCGAAAATGCGTGATCTGCTTGGCGGCAAAGGAGCTAACCTTGCTGAAATGACCAACATAGGTCTTCCTGTGCCGCCCGGCTTTACTATCACCACTGAGACTTGCAACGAGTATCTCAAGCTGGGTAAGTTTCCCGAAGGTTTGTGGGAAGAGGTAATGGCTGCTCTTGCTGACGTGGAGAAGGACATGGGCAAAAAGCTCGGAGATCCAGCCAACCCGCTTCTCGTTTCTGTGCGCTCCGGGGCTAAGTTCTCGATGCCCGGAATGATGGACACCGTCTTGAATCTCGGACTCAACGATAATACGCTGCAGGGTCTAATTGCAGCAACGTCCAATGAGCGCTTCGGTTATGATGCTTACCGACGTTTTCTAATGATGTTCTCCGATATAGTCCTATCTGACGAATATCCCAAGCTCAAAAAACATCATTTTGAGAATATTTTCGATGCCCTAAAAGAGAAAAAAGGCGCAAAGGTTGATACTGACGTAGACGCAGAAGGTCTAAAAGAGCTTGTGGCACAGTATAAGACCTACTTCCGAGAAGTTACTGGTCGCGATTTCCCGAGCGATCCGCTGGAGCAGCTAAGACTTGCGATCATTGCGGTGTTTAAGAGTTGGAACAACGAGCGTGCGATTACTTATCGAAACAAGGAGAAAATTCCGCACGATCTCGGTACAGCCGTAAACGTGCAGGTAATGGTTTTCGGCAATATGGGCGACGATTCCGGTACGGGCGTTGCTTTTACTCGCAATCCTGCTACCGGTGAAAAGAAGTTGTTCGGCGAGTTTCTAAAGAACGCACAAGGTGAAGATGTAGTTGCCGGTGTCCGAACGCCCGAACCTATCGATGAGCTTGCCAGGGAATTCCCGGCGATCTATGAGCAATTTGTAGAAATTGCCGAGAGGCTTGAAAAGCACTATCGTGAAATGCAAGACATCGAGTTTACCATTGAAAAGGGCCGGCTTTTCATTCTCCAGTGTCGAGCGGGCAAGCGCACGGGTGTGGCCGCGGTTAAGATTGCGGTCGATATGGTTAATGAAGGGCTCATCACCAAGGAGCAGGCGCTAACTCGTGTGGCTCCTGAAGCCCTTGAACAGCTTCTCCACCCGCGGATAAAATCGACCGGTGAAGCCAAGCCAATTGCAAAGGGTCTGAATGCGGGGCCCGGTGGAGCTTCGGGCAGGGTTGCTTTCGATTCCAAGACTGCTATTGCAATGGCCGAAAAGGGTGAGAGCGTAATTCTCGTCCGCAAGGAGACGAACCCGGATGACCTGGGCGGAATGCTTGCTTCTAAGGGTGTTCTTACACAGCTAGGAGGTCGCACAAGCCATGCGGCGCTTGTGGCTAGGCAGTATGGTATTCCGACGGTCTGCGGCTGCGGAGCGATCAAGATCGATGAGGAAAAACGACAATTCTCCGTCGATGGCATAGTGGTCAAAGAGGGAGACATAATCACAATTGACGGTACCCAAGGTCTTGTATATAACGTGCAGTTAGAAACCGAACCTGCAAGCATGACCGGCGACTTTGGGACGTTTATGAGCTGGGCGGATGAATATCGCAAGTTGGGAGTGCGCGCCAACGCCGATACCCCAGAGCAAGCTGAACAAGCCGTTTCGCTTGGAGCTGAGGGTATAGGACTATGCCGCACTGAGCATATGTTCCTTGGGTCGGATCGTGTGCCTCTTGTGAGGAATAT
>Ga0197142_1005064_pt1 | contig 10443 bp, 7 predicted proteins | sample GBS60_MetaG_FD_148614 | JGI IMG/M metagenome (GOLD analysis project Ga0197142, IMG submission 148614) | Sediment microbial communities from Great Boiling Springs, Gerlach, Nevada, United States - GBS 60_MetaG | ecosystem: Environmental > Aquatic > Thermal springs > Hot (42-90C) > Sediment...
ATAGCAGAACAAGTTTACTTGGTTCTCTACGAGGCTAAGGACCCCCTTCAAGCCATGAAGGACCTCATGAACAGGCCCTTGAAAAGAGAGATTTACTTTCACGCTCCCTTCCCCTCATTGTAGGGGCATCTCCCGCAAGCTCCGCTGGGGGCTCAGGAGGAATCTTCCCCGTCTCATGGGTTTTGCACAATAACCCGGCCAGATCCTTCACTGGGATGAATTCTTCCACGGGATGAGCAACGTGAAGCAGGTATCTCCTGGTTTGCTCTCCACTTCAATCGTGGCCCTATATGGTTCCATGAGCATCTTGACCATGTGAAGCCCCAGTCCTGTGCCAATTGGTCCATCGCCTTCTGGTGTGCCCTTTTTGGTAGTGAAGTATGGATCGAAGATCTTGTCCATGTTCTCGGGAGGAATCCCGCAGCCTGTGTCCCTAATTTTCACCTCTATGAAATCTCCGTTTTGGCGGCAGGAGACGGCAAGTATTCTTTTTTTGCTTTCCCGCATGGCGTCTATGGCATTTTGGATGAGGTTCAAGAAAGTCTGGGAGAAGTCCGTGTAAACCCCCTGCACCGGGGGAAGGTCCTCCTGGAGATCGTAGATCCTCTCCACGTTGTGCTTGAAGAAAAGGTCTGCCTCAAGAAACTGGAGCTCCTCTTTCAGGATGGCTGAGAGATTCAGGGGCTGGTGGTAGTCCATGTGCTCCTGTCTGCCCTTTTGGAGCACGTTTTTTATGATGTCGCTCACTTTGGCCACGTTCTCGATGATGACGTCGGTATCCTTGAGACTTTGGTCATATTCCTGGAGAAGGGAGAGGATCTCTGAAGAAGCAGATGGGCTCTGCTTGCCTGAGAGGCTCAGGATCTTGGACCTCAGTTCCAGAAGCTTGTCCTTCATGAGCTCCGCCCTTCCGAGTATGATGAGCAGGGGGGAGCTCAAGTTGTGGGCGATTCCCTGAGCCAGCATTCCTATGGTCGAGAGCTTGGATAGTTGCACAATCTGCTTCTGAAGGTATTGTTGCTGCTCGGCCAACTTGTTGCTGGTCTCCTGGATCTGCTTGAGCATCCTCTGGGACTGCGTATCTCCAACCCCTTCTTCCAGAGCCTTCTTCACCTTCTCCAAGAGGCCGAAGGCATCGAAAGGCTTCGTGATATAGTCGAAAGCCCCTATCTTCATGGCCTCGACCGCCTTCTCTATGGTCCCATAGCCCGTCACCATGATGACTGGGAGGGCGGGGTTGTGCTCTTTCATGAGTCTCAGGGCCTCCATGCCGTCCATAACGGGCATCTTCATGTCCATGACCACGAGATCTGGTCCTTGGTTCTTCACTTGCTCCACTGCTTCCTTTCCGTTTGTGGCAAAGCAGAGATCGAACTCGTCCTTGAGGATCATCCTCAGGGCCTCCCTCGGGCCCAGCTCGTCGTCCACGACTAATATCTTCGCCCTTTCCATGTCTCACCTCTCGCCTGTCAAACGGACTCGTGGACTCCTCTGCCGTTGTCAAGAGGGATAAGGATCCTGAACTTGGACCCCTTCCCAGGGTCTGATTCCGCGTCTATTCGGCCTCCATGGTCCTGAACTATCCTCCTCGCGATGGCAAGTCCCAGTCCCATCCCCTTGACCTTGGTCGTGAAAAAAGGAGAGAAGATCTCGGGGAGGCAGTCCCTCGGGATGCCGCAGCCTGTGTCCTCCACCAAAACCTCCGCCCATTCTTTGGGAGATGCCTGGAACGGGCGAGGGCAACCCCTTCTTGCCAAACGCTCTGTGGAAATCCTCTGGGTCCTGATCCTCACCTTTCCCCCTTCGTGGGTTGCCTCTATGGCATTGTCGAGAACATGGCATATGGCCTTCTCCATGTGCTCAGGGTCCGCCATCACATAGATGGGTTCGGTGGCAAGGTGGGATACAAGCCTCAGCCCCTTTGCCTCAAGCCACGAGGATCTAGAGGTCACTGCCGATTGAACTATGTCATTTAAGTCGTGCCTGGAAAGACGGCTCTCCCTGGGCATGGCAAATTCCATCAACCTTTCTGTCATCTGGTGGAGCCTGTCGACCTCTGCCATGACCACGGAGAAAAACTCCTGCCTGAAAACGGGGTCGCTATATTTTTCTGGAAGGAGCTGGGCAAAGGTCCTCACGGCCACAAGGGGATTTCTTATCTCCTGAGCCATTCTGTTGGCCAGGGTGCTCCAGAACCTGAGCCTCTCGAGATCCCTGGTCCTGGCCTCCAATTCCTTCGATTCGGTGAGATCAGTGAAGACCATTATGGCGCCCCGTATCCTATTGGAGTCGTCTTTGAGGGGTGATGTGCTCACCCCCAGAGGGGCTTTGGTCAAGGGATGGGTGACCTCGTGGCGACTGAAAATGTCTGTCCCGTCCAGGGTTCTTAGGAGGAGATCCGCCAGGACCGAGCCGAGTCTTTGAACACTCTTGCCCAGCACTTCTTCTCTAGGGAGCCCGAGAATCCTCTCGGCACTTGGGTTATAAGTGGTAACCCTGCCCATATGGTCTATAGCAACAACTCCAGAGCCTATGCTCTTGAGAATGTTCTCGTTGTATTTCTTCTGGAGATAAAGTTCCCTGTAAAGAAGCGAGTTTTCAACAGCCACTGCTGCGTAGTTGGTAACCATCGAGAGGTATTCTACATCCGAATCCGTAAAAGGCCTGCCAGTCACCTTGTTGCCCAGGGTGAGGATTCCCACGAGTCTTCCCTTGGTGAAAAGAGGGGCGCAAATCTTGGCATCCAAGGCGTCCATCTCCTTGAGCACAGTTGCCCCTTCCTTGGTGAACCCTGAAAGCTCTACCTCTTCCCTTTTCACGATCTGGTTGAACCTGAAGAGCCAGCCTCCGAGCCCCTCTTCCAGGCTCAGGACCAGGGATCTCAGCTTTCCCTCGTCTATTCCGATGGAAGCTTTGGGTCTGAAAAAGAGGCGAGAGGGTTCTCCCAAGAGAATGCAAGCTTTATTTATCTGGAACATCTCGCAGGTGGCCTGGAGCATGAATTCCAAGAGCTTTTCCAAATCCGTTATATGAGTGAGAGCCCTGAAAAACTCCTTGATGCCTTGCTGAGGGAAAGCAGGCTTCCTCTCTTGGGAAAACCATGACGAAAGCTCCGCCCCAAAAGGGACATCCTCTCCCCGAAAGTGCACTGGGAAGTGATAACCCATTCCATTGGCCTTGACACGCCTTTTGAGGAGCCGAAGCTCTCTTGAGAGCCTGGAGCGTTCTAAAGCTCTTTTCATCGCCCATTTAACCTCTTCCACTTGGAGAGGCGCGGCCACGATTTCGTAATCCAGATCACCGTTGTACACCTCTAGCATTGCCTTGTGATCCGGGGGAGTGATCAGTATGAAATTCAAATCCTCAGAGAGCCTGCGCAGCTTTTCCGCCAATGTGGGACCACTTGTGTCCGGGAGTCTCGGGTCCATGACAACCACGTCCACGGGATGGTTGGCTGCGAGAGCAATGGCTTCTTGGCCTGATCGTGCCTGGAGAAGGGCATAGTCCTTCCCAAGGATCTTCTCTATTGACTGGTGGATCGCCAACTCAGGGGACACTACCAGCACGAACCTCATGGGATTCTCCTCGTTGTGTCTCTTCCTGTCTCTCCAGAAGAGGAAGGGTGACAGTGAAGGCCGCTCCTCCTCCTGGCCTATTATCGGCGTTTATGCTTCCATGATGTTCTGTAACAATGTTATGTGCTATTGACAGTCCCAAGCCGTGCCCAGTGTCTTTGGTGGTGAAGAAGGGATCGAACACGTACTTGAGATGGGCCTCCCTTATTCCTGGGCCATTGTCCTCTATTCGAATAATGGCCTCCTCATCGCTCCAACTGAATCCCTGGGGAAGAGGGGAGTTGGACGGAGGATTGAGCCAGCTCCAGCGCCTCCTTTTTCCCGTTGTAATCTCAATTTCGCCACCTCCTCTGGGAGATAAAGCCTCAACCGCATTCAAAAGTATATTCATGAACACCTGCTTGAGTTGCTCTGAGTCTCCGTTGACGGTAAGAGGGCCTTCGTAGTAGTGGGTCGCAACAGAGATGTTCTTTTTTGTGAATTCGGTTGCAAGGAGTGACAGAGTCCCCTCCAGGGGTTCATGGATGTCCATGGGCACTGCTATGGGTTTGGGGGGTCTTGCGAAGCGAAGGAGTTGTTCTACCAATGAATTTATCCTCTCTATCTCGGCAGAGGCGATTTGGGAAAAGGACGTTCTGAACTCCGGGTCGTCGTACTTTTGGGGCAGGAGCTGGGCGAAGGTCTTGAGGGAGACAAGCGGGTTTTTAATTTCGTGCGCTATGCCCGCTGCCAGGGTACCAACCGTCGCAAGCCTCTCCACCCTCCGAATTTCAGCTTCGAGCTTCTTTATCTCCGTGAGATCAGTGAGCACAGCCAGGACGCCCATTGTCTGTCCGTCGGGCGACAACAGGGGTGTGGTTGAGGCACTGAACGTTATTCTGGCCTCACTGGGCCCAACACATATTATTTCCACCCCACAGATACGCTGGCCTGACTGCAAACTTTCGTTTAACATCCTTTTGAGTTCCATGGGAACTGACTGGAGCACTCTTTCGTGGGAGTGGTCGGTAATTCCCAAAAGCCTCTTCGCTGTCGGATTGAGAGTGACAACGTTGAGCTCAGGATCGACTGTGAGAACACCACATGTCATCTGCTCTATCGTCGTCTCCACATACTCTTTCATTGCCGCTAGTTCTCGATAAAGGAGAGAGTTTCTTATGACCACTGCAAGCTGGCTCGCCAGGCCTTTGAGGAACTCAATTTCGTTCACTGAGAAGATTTGATTATCTAGTTTTTGCCCGAGAGCCAGGAGTCCCACTAATCCGTTTTTGTCCTTAACTGGCAAAATGGCCGTTGCTTGGAGGGCCTGAAAATTGGTTCTGAAGGGCTCGTATTGTTCGGGCGAGAGCTGGGCCTTGAGCTCGTAATCTATTTTGGCGTCGCCGTCGCGACATGCGATGGAGGAGAAGAAGTTGCACGCGGTTAGCTCTTCCAGTGTAAGGCTCTCCAGCGCCTTACGGTCTGCGACAATGAACAAAACGCACCGGCTTACTTCCATGATTCGCGGCAGTTCTGTCGAGAGGGCCTTCTGAAGCGCGTTTAAGTCATAAATAGTTAGGAGACCTTTAGCGAGGCTTCTAAGTCTCAGCTGGTGAGCGTAGTACCCGTAGAAGAGAAGATGGTCCAAGGTCTTCCTGAAAATAGAATCCATTATGGGAAGCAGAAGGGCTCCAACGGTAGCAGCGAGGATTGACCATCCCATCGCGTCCGAGCGGTCGAAGGCATTCGAAAATCGGGATAGAGCAGCGAAGGAAAGAAATAGGAATGCCCATATTCCTAGAAATGTGAACGCACCCACTATTACACGGCGTATGACGACCGCGATATCCAAAAATCTATATTTCACGATGGCATAGGCTGCGAAGCTTACAAACACGGTCGCAAGAGAGGGAGCTACCCCAGGAAGGGGGCGAGTACCAGCAATGGCCGGGAAGACAAGCTGCAATAAAGCAGCGCCAATCCCAAGGGTTCCGAGGCCGGCTAACAACAGACGAAGCTGTGCCTTCTGGAGGGGGTCCATCGCGGTTTTCAACCTGGAGAGTGGAAGTGCGAGGCAGGCAACCGTGTACGATGCAAGAGTTACCGCATAAATCGAATGCGCGGGGCCATAAATAGGCGCCCGTCGACCTGGGGAGAGATCGACCCCTCGTTGGACAAGATCCGTCAGGGACAACATTGCTAATAGGCAGGCCGGCCCGAAGATAAGAATCCATATGGATTTCCGGGTCAATAAGGGGTGCTTGACCGGAAAACTTAGGAAGAAAACAAGTACGAGAGGGAAGGGCCATATTCCCATCATGAACGCGAAACGGCCGGCCCACTCGATTAAAGGAATGGTCCTGAAGTTATGAACCACAATATTGGATAGAACCCACAATGAGAGGGAAATGCATAAAAGGAAGAACAATCGGTTGACTGCGCGACCGGGGTCCTTTACGAGGACGAATATCCCGAGGAGAAGAAGAGCGGTAAAGGAAAAGAAGAGAAGTGCTAAAGGAGCTGTCACCCTAGCGTTCCTCCACCGGGTTGGGTACGTGGGTTCTCAACAAGGGCTTTAAGGAGTACACCCGCGGCCTGCTACGTTTCCAAGTGCTTTGGAGTCCTTTATTTTCTCTCTCGAGGCTGAAAGAAAGGCTGTGAAAGCACTCCAACGTCGTGCCTCCTTCTTTCACGCGCCGCTAAATCTTTTAAGAACTAAAGACGCATCCGTTCCATTTATGCCGTGGGAATTGACGATCGCAAATTGGGCGTTCGATCTCCTCGCATGCCATGGAACGTAATCTAGGTCACACTGCGGGTCCGGCGCGTCCAAGTTGATGGTAGGCGGGATGGTTCCCGTGGAGAGAGCCAGTGCAGATGCAGCCGCTTGCAATGGCCCGGCAGCCGACTGCGGGTTTCCTATCATTGACTTTATGGAGCTTACAGCGCACATATATGCGTGACGCCCCATGACCTCCTTAATGGCTGCTGTCTCGACCGCGTCGGTTACGGGATCGGAAGGAGCATGGGCGCATACGTAGTCTATTTCGCCAGGGGAGACTGAAGCGTCTCGGAGGGCTGATCGCATGGAGCAGACCAGCGCTTCTTTCAGATTGCTCGGTTCCACAGATTTCGCTGTCTCCCCATATCCGAGGATCTCCGCGTAAATTCGAGCTCCCCTCCTCATAGCTAAGTCCGCTTCTTCCAAGACTAAAATGGCCGCTCCTTCCGACAGCACCCCCCCGTCCCGGTCTCTGTCGAATGGTCGGCTTGCGGCCTCTGGGGAATCATTCCTCTTGGACATAATGTTCGCGGCACAGAAGAAGAGAAAGGTTATCGGGAAAATGGCCGCGTCAACGCTTCCTGCAAGTGCTATATCTAGCTTTCCGTTTCTTATTTGCCAAAAAGCGTGGCCTATGGAATTTAGCCCCGCCGTACAGGAGGTCGAGAAAGTCGTCGAACCTTCGGACAGACCCGTGAGGAGGGAAATCGCGCTGCACGAACTAAAGGGATCAATCGCTTTCAAGGCCCATGGGTAGGCGCACGACAGTCCTTGAGGGCCAGTGAACTTAAAAAACTCTCCCTCGATTAGATCATAACTTGGGTTGCTCGTTCCAATAAAACATGACCCCCTCTGAAGTCCGATGGTGTCCCAGAATTTAGCGTCCTCAACCGCGAGGGTGGCCGCGGCGACCGCCAGCTGGTTTTGCCGGCTCATAGTTTTCCATCTCTCGCCCGGAATGAAATTGGAAGGATCAAAGTCTCGGACTTCGCCGGCTATCTGGGTCGGAAGATCCGAGGCGTCGAAGGAGGTTATCCTCGAAATTCCGGATCTTCCCTTCACAAGGGCGTCCCAGAAGGCGTCCTTCCCAATCCCATTGGGCGCCACGACCCCTATTCCGGTAATCACGACCCTTCTAGGTTTCATGCCCAAGAACCTCCTGCCCGCAGGAAAATTTCGGACTTCCCACAGAAGGCACTTCTACATGAAAGGCGAAAAAAAGTCAAGCAAAATTTTGTTTAGTTAGATATAATTAGGCAAAATTGGTGGAACCCGTAATCGGGCCAGGAGGCAGGGTCAGGTCTTTGTGTGCGCAACGCTCTCGAGGGCCCGGGCTATGGTCCTCTTGAGCTGGGTCAGATCCGAGGACTTCACAACGTAGAAGTCAGCCGCTACTGACTTTATGTCCCTTCGGAAAGAATCGTAAGCGGAGCAAAGGATCACGGGTAGGTCGTAAAAACGGTTGCGCACTTCCTGGAGAAGGTCGAGCCCATTGTAACCCGCCATCTTTATGTCCAGGACCACGAGATCGGGCTTCTCCCTCTCGATTCGTCCCACGAGGTCCTTGCCATCTGCAGCCGTTATGACCTCGTAGCCCTCATCCTCCAGCTCCACCTGATAAAGCATCCTTATGTGTTCTTCGTCGTCGACTATGAGGATCTTGGCCATGTCCTCCTCCCAAACGTCTTAACCTGGCCACCTCTCATCGAGAAAAGGCCTCGCCTCCTCGAAGACCGTGCATTGTTCCTCAATGTACTCCTCTGCCTGCTGCATTGACATTTCCTGGGTCCTCAGCACATAGGAATAGACCCTTCCGTAGTATAGGGGAATAAGGGAATCCAGTATCCGGTCTCTCTCCCGGTCGCTCTTGGCATATGAGACCGCTCCACTGAAGAGGATCTTCGCCCAGAGATCCGAAGGAAAATCGAATCTCCCCGGGTCCATCTCAGCTACCTCCGAGACTTTAGAGAAAACCTCCTGGGGAAAGATCTCCTTCCACGTTTCCATCCCTTGTGCTAGCCCCTGACGAAACCGCTCATAGAGGGCTTGGGGCTTCACTTCCACTGGAGGAGGCAGTTCCACCTCGCCCAGGCCAAATCCGAAGATGGCTGTTGGTCTACTCCACCGAATTTTCCTCCAATAATCGGCAAAATGCATCATGGCAGTGAAGACTGTACCCAAAATCTCCTTGAAGGCAGGTGCCACCTCGGAAGCAGGATCCCTCGTCTTGTGGATCTTAGGCCTTCCAAGAAAAGACTGGCATATGGGGACTCCTTGACAAATGGCCACTATGGTCATCCATATATCAACCCCGTAACTTTCCACCATAGGATTCCACAGGGGATGCTCCAAGAAGACCTTGGCCATCTCCCCGGAGAACCCAACGTCCCCTCCAATGGGCTGGCGGACCCGTCTTCCGAACACAGACCTGGTCAACGGATAGCCAATGCTATTGGTTATGGTGCCATCGTACTTGTGCCTCACGTAAAGGGGCGCAACGAATCCGAAATCCTGGAAGACGGGCTCTGCCAAGTTCTTTATCCATCTTGGCGTTATGCTTCTCAAATCCGCATCTACAACCACACATGCCTTGGCTTCGAGCTCGACAACCTTCCTGAAAAGGTTTCTCAAATTGGCGCCCTTTCCAACCATCCCCTCTGGGGTGGAAATGTAAATTTTTGGCACATCAGTCTCGGTGCCGAAGAAGGCCTCGCGAGTTCCGTCCGTGGAGTGATTGTCTACGTTTATTATGACGCTCTTGTAATTGCGAAAGAATTGGACCAACCCGAGGCTGGCCTGTTGGGTCGGATAGGGGATGAATCTGGCCTCATTGTAGGAAGGTATTCCCACCACAATATCCGCCTGGGACACCTTGTCTGGATTCTCCTCATAGTACTCCATTTTCTCTCCGCCAAAGTGCATCTCTAAAATTTTCTTCCCACAAGTGCCTTTGGTGCCTATATAATTGGGGAAACCCTCACCGGTGTCAATAGGAAGAAAAAGATTACCGGGAATCTTCCCCGGCATCTTCCCCAGGGATTCCCTCGTGGAGTTTCACAGCCGCCCGCCGAGTGTCTAGCCCTCATAAAGTCATGCAATGCCTCGGCTTGCGTCGGGTCGGTCTTTGCGGGCGCACAGAGTGCGCCCCTCCGAGAGAACGTCCTTTCACGTCATCTCCGGGCCTGCCCCCGCTAGGCCACTTTGCCTCGGACCGCCCGCCGGAGGGGCGGGCTCTGCACGCCCGCGGGGAACTCTTGGGCTTCACCGAGGCACATCCCCGCTAGGCGAAAAGCCACCCATATACCCATCTCGGGTAACCACATGCCTCGGCATACGTCGGGTCGGTCTTTGCGGGCGCACAGAGTGCGCCCCTCCGAGAAATCCGGCCTTCGCGTCATCTCCGGGCCTGCTCCCGCTAGGCCACTTTGCCTCGGACCGCCCCCCGGAGGGGCGGGCTCTGCACGCCCGAATAGGAAGATGTGGCCGGCCTCAACGTGGCATTCCCCGTGAGGCCACCGGCCCCCCCGCCTCCCCAAGCGCGGAACAAAACGCCTTGGGCCACCTGGGGCGGCAAAATGCGCACATCCAGAGGGCCTCTCTCCCAGAAGGCCGTCCCCATGGCTCTGCTACCGCAATCCCTGAGGGAGGCCATTCCCTACCTTTTTCCGGCCCCATTGAAGCAATTGTTAGCTAGGGCCCTCGGTAGTAATCTTTTCAAAGAGATCCCGAGACTAAAGGGAAGGTGAAAAATTGGCGAGAGCCCTTCTCGTTCACCCTTGGATCCACGATTTCGCCGCATACGATTTCTGGATAAAACCCCTTGGGCTTCTGCGCTTAGGAGCATTTCTCAGGCGACACAATGTAGAAGTATTTTTCCTAGACCTCCTCGATCCCCACCATCCAGCTCTCAAGGGCGAAAAACTAAGGAGAACCCCCGTGGACAGAGGTGCACTCCCCAAGCAGGAAATACCCAAGCCTCCCGAGGTTTCCTGGTTTCCCAGGAGATATCACAGGTACGGCATCCCGCCCTCCCTCGCCCAAGAGGAAGTCAAGAAGATCCCCCCGCCAGATGCAATCCTTGTCACCTCAGGAATGACATATTGGTAT
>Ga0197142_1005065_pt1 | contig 10442 bp, 6 predicted proteins | sample GBS60_MetaG_FD_148614 | JGI IMG/M metagenome (GOLD analysis project Ga0197142, IMG submission 148614) | Sediment microbial communities from Great Boiling Springs, Gerlach, Nevada, United States - GBS 60_MetaG | ecosystem: Environmental > Aquatic > Thermal springs > Hot (42-90C) > Sediment...
AGGTCGGCGCGCAGCGCCGGGTGAGGGTCCACGTCGTCTGTCATCGCGCCCCGTGCGTGGCAGCGGCGATTCCATCGCGGTAGATCGCCCTGCCACCGTCGTGCACCCCGGCCGCACGTGACCCAACGCGGCGACGGTACGTGTGCCGGACCCAACGGGCGACCCACGGGGTCGCCCCTACATTGCCCGCCGGTAGGGTGGAGGATTGTCTGGACCACGTGCGTTTCCGTGCGGTGTCGGGGCACGGCACCGCCGTGCCTTGAAAACGATCGCATCCACGTGGTTGCGGATCACCACGTGTGCATCACAGTGGCTGTGGATGCGGGCGAACCGTCCCCACCACAGCCACCCCCGCGGGGGCTCCGGCGGAACCGCGTGCTTAGAACGGCCTTCCTTGCCGGCCGCAATCAGTTTTGGCAGAGGCGTGGCGAAGGTCGAGGGTACGGATGCCCGCGATTCGGAAAGAGCGCATGAACACAGATCGAGCAACCGGCAGTTGCCGTTCAACGTTGCGGTGGATGGCCAGCGCCGCCTGTCTCGCTGCATTTCATGCGTGTGGTTCGGACGGGGAACCCGCGGGCGTGCAGGCTGCTTCAGTGGAGCCAGTCATCGTGCAGTATTTGGAGCGACCCGACGCGGTGGCGGGCTGGGGCTCCCCACGGTTCACTCCGGACGGGAGTGGCATTTCGTTCACGTTCGCTCACCGTGATAAGCCGGAGCGTCGCGACATTGGGGTGCTTTCCATGAACACAGGGGCATTCCAGTGCTTGACGTGCGCTGTGCCGCGAACGCTCGGGTCGCACCTTTGGTTTCCGGATGGTCGCAGGTTGTTGATTTATTACTTCGGAATTTTCACGGACAACTTTTTCGTGTTCGATCTCGACCAGCCGACCCGACTTCAACGCATCGAAGGCGTAAAAACCAGCGAGCTGACACACGATCGCTTCCCCGTTCTTTCCCCCGACGGCAAGCATCTGGTCTGGACGAAGGTTCGACTCGATGGATTCCACTTGGTGATGGGGGACCTGGTGCAAGAAGGCGACATTTACCGCGCCACGAACATTCGCCACCTCTACCCACCCCCGGTGGCAACCGAAGACAACCTGCGAGAGTGGAGCACCGCGCACGCCTGGTACGAAGCGAAGTCGTTTACCGATGGTGGGAAGACCTTGGTGTTCGCGGCCACGCGCGACGAGGCTGCGAACGTAGACATTTACTTCTTGGACTTGGAGCGGGGCGCGGTGACGCGGGTCACGAGCCACCCTGAGTGGGACGAAACGGCTGAGTGTTCTCCGGACGGCCGCTGGGTGGCGTTCGAGTCGACACGCGCGCATGTCGTGCTGCGGCTCTTGTCTTTGATCGGCATGCCCCCACTCATCGATTTCGCGGCCGTGTTGCCGATCACCAACATGACACTTACGGGCCCATTGTTCGCCACGCACGAGCCTTGGTTGATCGACCGCGGGGGTGATCGCGGCTCATACCACGGGCAACGCCTGAGCACAGAGGGAGACTTCGGATGGGCAACGCGGGATGGGGTGCGTTGGCACCCTGACGGCACCCGTCTGGTGTGGGGGGCGGTGTTGGGTCCGTCCGTTCGCGACACGCACTTGGGAATTGCCACGCTGACCGCCCGTCAGCCAGGGCCACCCACGGAGCCAATTCGAGTCCCGCCCGTGGAATGGGCACCGCCGCTTCAGAACGTCGGGTTGCGCCCGAATAAAATCGATCGCTGGCTCGCCGGCGCTGCTGGTGGGCGCGCGCGGTTGCGAGTGGATGGATCGCTTCTGGGAGGAGAGTTTGTTGTGGAGTTCGACGACTTGTCCGAGCGACGTGGTGAAGTGATCGATGGCCGGCTTGCCATCTCTCTCGTAGCGTCGGACGTGGCGACGATTTCCGCCGATGTTCGCCGCACGGGCATTTCCCCTGGTTCTTTGAAAGCCCAGTTGGAGATCAGGGGTAATCAGGCGCGGGGTTCAATCCAGGTGGAACGTGCCCAAGAGCGTTACGCCGTCGAACTACCGTGAGGTGGCCGCTAGGGGGGATACTTTGGGCCGAATTCGTCCCCGTGGCGCAGCGGCTCAGCGGTCTCGTGCGCGCACAAACTCCGAGCATAGACTTGGCGGAAGCGACTCCAGTACTCGAGCAGCAGCCATGAGGGTGGTGCGCGCGCTCGCATGGTGTGTTGCCATGGTGGGGTTGCTGTCTCATGGGTGGGTGAGTGCGAGTTGGGGAGCTGCCGCGGGGAAGATTTACGTCGCCCTCGGCTTTCACGCGAACTTTTACCATTCGTGGCGCGGCGATACGCCCGACGAAGCAGGATTCGGGACTGACATTCGCGTGGTGCGGGGCATCCTGAGCATCCTCGACGAAGCGAACGCCCGCGGACTCGATGCTCGTGGTTACTGGGATTTCGACGGCTTGTTCACTCTCGAGTCGATCTTGCCACGGTACGCCCCGGACATCATCGCTGCTGTCCGCCGGCGCGTACAGGATGGATTGGACGAGGTCATCCTGGCGCCGTACGACAACGGAATGTTTAGCGCGATGACGGAAGCGGAAATGCGCTTCAATCTGCGCGCCGCTGTATCGAATCCGTGGGGGTCCGGGGTGCAAGATTTGTTCGGGCGCTACACGCCGTTTTTGCGGCCGCAAGAGTACATGTTCACCACGGGTTCGATTCCACTGCTCGAAGCGGAAGGCATCCGCGGGGTGGTGCTGGCATACTCGAACTATCCTTTTACGGCATTTTCCAACTTCGTACCTGCATTGCCCGCTCAGCAGCGCTTGGGCTTGCTGTGGTTGCAAACCGAGGAAGGTGGGGCGCGGACGGTACTCCTGCCGGCGGTGAGCATTGGCGACATCCTCAACTTCGGCAGCTTCGAGCGGTGGCTTTTGGAGCTGCGCCGGCTGCAAACCACCGGGCAAGTACAAGGCGACTTGTTGCTCCACGTGAATTTCGACGCCGATGCAGAAACCTGGCTTCCGATACCCATGCCACGCCTCTTACGGTGGCTCCCGAACACCGGCGGCCTGCGCGAATACATCGAGGTTGTGAATCGCTACGACTGGGTGTCGTTCACCACTCTCGGGGAGTACGCGGCCACCCACGCGCCCGTGGGCACAGTCGTCGTGCGCCAAGATATGGCCGACGGTGCGTGGGACGGACAGTACTCCTGGGCCGAAAAGTGGCCGAGCCAGTGGCTGTGGACTCAAATCGAACATTCGCGCTTGGCGGAGAAACGTGCACTGGCTTTGGCCCGCACGACGGACCCGGAAACACGGCAGCGCATCGAGCAACGGCTGTTCGACGGGCGCGAAAGTGCGTTTTTCGACCGGATCCGCGCACTTTCCACAACCCACTTCGGGATGAGTACGCCGCTGGTGAACGAGGAGCGGCAAGCAAAAGCCGAAACCATTGCCACTCGGGCTGCACGTGTGGCCCGCGAGGCGGAACGAATTGCAGCGGAAGAGGTCCGTGCCCGCACGACCGTTCCCGATGAGTGCACCTATGGTCTGGTTGTGGCCGATCTCCGCCGTGACGGTTCCGTGGCGGACGCGCTGGTGCGCGTGCCAGTGTGGCTCGCTCACCGGCCTGCCGGCGTGTGGGCCCATACATTGCCGGGCGGCCGGGTCGAAGCGGCTCTGGTAGACGTAGAAGACGTACCCCATTTCGGAGTACGGGCCGAGCTGTGGCTTCGGTTATCTTTAGCGCCCAGCGCTCGAGAACTTGTGTGCGTTCGCTTCGATCCTGGGAGCCCGGAGGAAGAGGCGGCCCGGACAAACGAGCAGCAGCCAACCGAACAACACGGAGTGGAGTTCACGTTGCAAAGCGACGGCCGCCCGGAAGGACTAGCCGTCGCGGGCATTGCCGTCGGAGGCAACGACTTCGTGGCTCCGTTCGTGACTTACCGCGTACACGGCACGCCGCGACGCTTCGACGCGCGCTGGCAGCGAGTCCCGGCGTCGACCGCAGAGGTACGGCCCTCGCTGTGGCGCGAACGTGCTCGTGCGGTGGTTCGCTTCCCCGTGGAAAACGACGAGGCGGCAACCGATATCGAGGTCACATGGAGCCGGTTCGCCCATGCGCCTTGGATCGTGGCTGATGTGACCGTGAAGTATCCGTACACTCCGAAGCGCGACTTGCTCAGCGGATTGCAGCAGAAATTGCGCCGCCTCGTCGATTTGCGGTGGGTGGAAGTCGCACCGTTCCCGTTGCATCCGTTGCTTCGCGGCAGTCGAGAGCGCCCGTTGCGGATCTGGAAGCGGAATTGGCTGGGGGTAGTATCGTCGTACGACCTCGACTACGGGCGCATCAATCCGGCAAACGCATCGTTGGACGCATTCAACCATCAAGTCACGGCTGGTTGGGTGGCCGTTGCTGGCGAGGGAGCCGGCTTGTTGGTCGGGTACAACGCGGATTGGTGGGCTTCGCCCGCGTTTGCCCCGATGCGTTTACGCGAGGAGAGCGGGCGGCAACTGCTGTGGCTGAACCCGTTTGGCTCGTACCATGGGCGACAAATGGACTACGCCCATCTCGGTGGATCCGGGATCGCGAGCGAAGTTGCGGCGCGTGCTGGAGCGCAGTTTCGGCCGAACGGACCAAGCTTCAACGGCCAGACGCAACGCTTTTCGTTGCTGCTTGCCCCCTACGTGGGCGACGCACCGCCGCAAGAGCTGCAAGCCACGGCCGAGGCGTTTTTTCACCCTCCCGCCGTGGTGTATGTGCGCACGCCGGTTGGAAGCGAAGTGTTGGTGCGGGAGGATTTGGAGCGTTGGCTTGTCGCGCAGTCGGCCGAGGCGTCCACGCCGCTGCCGCCCGAACCGCCGCCCGCATTTTTGGTCAATCCTACCGAACAGGCGGCCCACTTGGTGTGGGATCCACCTCGAGGAGTGAAGGCGCAATTCTACGAAGCAGCGTGGCGTAAGGCGGGAACCGAGGCGTGGACGACCGAACGGGTCGACACTCCGCGTTTGGCCATCGAGGGGCTCGAAAACGAGGTGGAGTACGAGTTTCGCGTGCGGGCCGTTGGCTACGGGGGAGAAGCCGGCGAATGGACGCCTGTGCAGCGGGTACGGATCGGGCCCGTTCGTGGCACCGGTTTCGGGCGAGAGGCACGGTCGCTCGACTGGAAGTTGGTGGTACGACTGTTCTTCCACTCTGCTCGTGCGGCCGTGGCGGCATGGATGCAGCGCTGAGGTGGCGGTTTTCCGCTCCAAGCGGCGACCATGCGGACCAAGGCGTTGGCGGCGCGTAATGCGTTTCCAGGCTTCTGCCTGTGTGGTGTCCGTAGGGTGCGGCGGCGAGGTGGTCCGCGTTGATGTGATGCGCGCTCGCTCAACTGCGCTGGACTCCAGAGTTGACATCCCGGCGAGCGCTCGCCAGCTTACGGTGCGCTGCCCGGCCAAGAGCCGGGAAGCGTTTCCAATACTCGGGAACAGAAAGGAGCAAAGGTTATGGATCCGGCTGCGAAGAAAACGGCGTTACGGATGATTCCATACGGTTTGTACATCCTCACTGCGGAAAACGACCGCGGCGACGTGGCCGCTGCCACGGTGAACTGGGTGACGCAGGCGGCGTTCGAGCCCCCGCTGGTGGTGGTTGGGGTCAAGGCCGACTCGAACGCGCACGCGTTGGTGAAGGAAACCCGGAGCTTCGCTCTAAACATGCTCGGCAAGGGCCAACAGTCGCTGGCGTTTACGTTTTTCAAGCCGGCGGTAAAGGAAGGACAAACGATTTCTGGAGAGCCGTTCGAGCGTGGCGTCACTGGGGCGCCGCTGTTGGTACGGTGCCCGGCGTTTGTCGAGTCGCGCGTTGTGGAGTTCGTCGAGCGCGGGGACCATTCCGTGGTGGTTGGAGAGGTGGTGGCGGCAGGGGTCCGGCAGCCAATCGAAACGCGTCCGGACGACGCCATCCTGTGGCTCAAGGAACTGGGGGAGAAAGTGTTTTACGGTGGCTGAGCGCTGCGGCCGCGGCCGCACGTTTTTCACACGCGCGGCCGCACAGGGCTGACGCGCTCGCGCAAACCGGTGCGAGTGGGCAATGCGCTCCCTGCCTGGACGCTTTCTGTTGTTGCTGGTGTTACTGGCGGTGGTGGTGGTTGCCGTGTGGTGGCAGCACCCGGGTCGCGAAAGAGAAGCTCCGCCGCCATCGCCCGAAGCGGTGCGTACGGTTGCTGTATTCCCGTTCGTAGGCACCGACGAAGAAAGCGCGTTGGTGGGTCGGGGTGTGTTCCACTTGCTCAGCCATCGCCTGAGCGGGAACGGTGTGTGGCGGCGGCTTGCTCCGCAAAGCTTGCTACGGCCGGCCGCACCAAATGTTGTATGGGACATCGAGAGTGCGCGTGTGAGAGCGCGCGAACTCGGTGCTGCGGCGTTCGTTTGGGGAAGCGTGCAGGTCCGCGGGTCCGATGTGACGCTCGAAGGGAAATGGTTCGAGGTGGAAGCTCCCGTGGCCACGACCACAGCGCAGGCAAGTGGCGCTCTTCGGAGCTTGCCTGCGTTGGTGGATCGCTTGGCAGAGCAGCTCGAAGCACGCCGGATTGCGCGTGACGAGGTACGCGTTGCGCGTGTGGCGGCAGTAACTTCCGACTCTCTCCCGGCCCTGCTTGCGTACGTGCGCGCCGAGGATGGTCTCGGCTCGGGCGACTTGGCCGCCGCGCAACACGAACTGGAGCAAGCAATCGAGGCCGACCCGCAGTTCGCTCTGGCGTATTTGCGGCTGGCAGAGGTGGCCGCTTGGCGCCGCCAGAACGAGCGCGCTGCGCAAGCGCGGCAAAATGCTTTGCTGCTGAGCAATCGCTTGCCGGTGCAGGAGCGAGCGTTCGTGGACCTGTTGCTGTTGCGTCTACGAGGGCAAGGAAGCGAAGCCGTGAGTGGGTACGAAGCATTGTTGCGCAGCCAGCCGTACGAGTGGGAGGCGTGGTGCGGACTTGCGGATTTGCGTTGGGAACAAGGCGATGCTGCCGGTGCGTTACAGGTTGTCGAGCGCGTGCGGAGCATGTTGCCAAGCGATGCCGACGCGTGCGGCGCGCGAGCACGCGGATGGGTGCACGAACGTGGCGGATCGTGATTCGAGCCACTCCGTGCAGTTTGGGGAGCGTTCACGGGGACCGAAGAAAGAAAAAAACAGAGAGCCCTACTAGACAGCTCATTCGACGACCTGCTAAGGCGCTTTCGTCGTTGTTTCTTGTTCGCGTGGCCCCGGCATCGGGCTGGCTTGGTTGCGGAAGAAGAAAGAACGGTAAGTCAGCTCGATGAGAAGGAGTCACACCATTTCCACCAAAGTTTTTGTCGGCAATTTGAATTTCCGCACGTCCCAAGAACAACTCACGCAGTTGTTCTCCAGCGCAGGTGAGATTCGCAGTGTTTACCTGCCATCCGATCGCGAAACCGGCCGCCCCCGCGGTTTCGCCTTCGTGGAGTTTGCTAGCGAGGAGCAAGCGGCACGAGCGATTCGCGAGTTCGACGGGCAAGAAGTCGACGGGCGTAAACTACGTGTCAACGCTGCGGAAGAACGTGCGCCGCGCTTCGGTGCGGGTGGCCGCCCACGCCCGGGGAACGGTTCTCCGGCGGGATGGTCCGCTTCAGCAGGCGGCGATTTCTTCCACCGCGACGAGCCACGCAACTTCAAAACCAAAGGCAGTCGGCGCAATCTCCGCGCGCGCAAGCGCAGTCTCAATTACTAAGCCCAACCACCCTGGCGTGTCTGAATAGTCGGAGGAATTGTTCAGACAAAAACGCCTGTGGCCATCGGCGAACACGCCGGCCATGTGCCACAATAAGAAGTTCTGCGTACGCGTCAGGCCGGGCTGCGGCTCGGTCTAGCGATGTGCGACTCGAGCTGTGCTGATCAGCGAGTCGTTAGCCCGTTGCTCGCCTGAGTACGACAATCCGGCGACCGCGCGACGTGGAATGTAGGACTTGGAGTTTGGACACGCACGAATTGCCCGTTCGGCCAGTTTGGTGCGTGTCCAGAAATTGTCTCCAGAAATTGTCCAGAAATTGCTCGGAAATTCTTGGCTGCTGGTTTCGCTTGCGGGTCGGACAGGACAAATGACCGGAAGATCTCGGCACCGTTTCTGGAAAGAGGCCTTTCAAACCCGTCCGTTTACCATGCTGGCGTCTTAAACCTCCGAGCCGGGCTCGGTATCCCCTGGACCGATGCGCCCAGTAGTGTCCGGCCCTGTAAAAGACCACCTGGCTCGACCGCTCACGGCGCGCTCATCGATATTTGTTGTTTGAGAGCGGTGCTTCGCTAGTGGTTTGCTTGAGGTGCGGAGAACTGCGATGGCGCAAACGAGAAAGGACGCTGCTACGTCGCCCGCGAACCGGCGCTCGCGCACGATCACACAAGGCATCGCGCGCGCGCCGAACCGAGCGCTGCTCCGCGCGGTGGGCTTCCGCGACGGCGACTTCAGCAAGCCCATCGTGGGCGTGGCGAACGGTCACTCGACGATGAGTGCCTGCAACGCTGGCATCCAGCGGCTCGTGGACCGCGCCGTCGAGGCGCTCGAGGCGGCGGGCGCGAAGCCCCAGGTATTCGGCTTTCCCACCGTCATCGACGGCATCGCCATGGGTACCGAGGCGATGAGGTATTCGCTCGTCTCCCGCGAGGTGATTGCCGACTCGATCGAGGCCGCCGTCAACGGCCAGGCGATGGACGGAGTGCTCGCGGTGGGCGGCTGCGACAAGAACATGCCTGGCGCGATGATCGCCATGGCACGCATGAACGTCCCGGGGATCTTCGTTTACGCCGGCACAATCAAGCCCGGCTTCTGGAAGGGCCAGCCCCTCACGATCGTCTCGGTGTTCGAGGCGGTGGGCGCTTACACCGCGGGTCGCATGGCCGAGGAGGACTTCGTTGGCATCGAGAAGAACGCTTGCCCGACGGTGGGCGCCTGCGGGGGCATGTTCACGGCGAACACCATGTCCGCGTCGTTCGAGGCGCTTGGGATGAGCCTGCTTGGCTCCTCGCAGCTTGCCTCCGCCGACCCGGAGAAGGCGGACTCGGCGGCCGAGTCGGCGCGGGTGCTCGTCGAGGCGGTGAAGAAAAACCTCCGTCCGCGCGACATCATCACCCGCAAATCCATCGAGAATGCGGTCGCGCTCGTGATGGCCACCGGTGGCTCGACCAACGCGGTGCTGCACTATCTCGCGATCGCAGCGGCGGCGGGCGTGAAGTGGACGATCGACGACTTCGAGCGCGTGCGAAGGAAGGTTCCAGTGCTCTGTGACCTCAAGCCGTCCGGGCGCTACGTCGCCGTCGACTTGCACCGCGCGGGCGGTGTGCCGCAGGTGCTGAAGATGCTGCTCGTGAATGGCGTGCTGCACGGAGACTGCATAACGATCACCGGCCGCACGCTGGCCGAAGAGCTGCGGGACGTGCCACCGGAGCCTCGCGCTGACCAGGACGTCATCCGTCCGTGGTCGGAGCCCCTCTATCGTCAGGGGCACCTCGCAATCCTCAAGGGCAATCTTGCCCCGGAGGGGTGTGTGGCGAAAATCACCGGCCTGAAACAGACTTCGATCACCGGTCCGGCCCGCGTTTTCGACTCGGAGCAAGCCTGCATGCAAGCCATCCTCGCGAAGAAGATTCGCCCCGGCGATGTCATCGTGATCCGCTACGAGGGTCCGAAGGGTGGGCCCGGTATGCCGGAGATGCTCGCGCCGACCGCCGCCCTCGTGGGCCAGGGACTCGGCGATTCCGTGGGGTTGATCACGGACGGCCGGTTTTCGGGAGGCACGTGGGGCATGGTGGTGGGGCACGTCGCCCCGGAGGCCTTCGTTGGCGGCACGATTGCACTCGTCAGGGACGGCGACTCGATCACAATCGATGCCGCGAAGCGCCTGGTCCAGCTCAACGTTTCGGCGAAGGAGCTGGCCGCGCGCAGACGGGAGTGGAGGCCACCGCAACCGCGCTATACGCGCGGCTTGCTTGGAAAATACATCCGGCTTGTGTCTAGCGCCTCGCGCGGCGCGATCACCGACGGGGATTGACCAGAACGACCAGCCGGGCTGGCCCAGGAATTCCAGCTCTTCCGATGTGCGCGCGCTCCTGGTTGGCGAGCACCCCCGAGTGCCCGAGCGGTAAGCAACGGAAGAAAACCCGCTCGACCGGCAGCATGGTACTAGCCCTGCACGAGCGCATGGGCGGCCGCCTCGCACACGACCTCGTTGGTCGCATACGCTGCTTAGGGGCTCGCGCAGGGCCAAATTTGGACAGGCATAAATTCGACGACCATAAATTTGGACACGCACGAAATTGGGATAAATTTGGACACGCACGAAATCGCAAACTTGGGCACAAAACTCCGAGGCACAAACTTGGACACTCGCGAATTTCGCTCGGGAATTTCGCACGGCGAGTTTGGTGCGTGTCCACAAATTGCCTGTCCACAAATTGCCTCCACAAATTGCCTGTCCACAAAATTGCCCGGGTC
>Ga0197142_1005066_pt1 | contig 10440 bp, 8 predicted proteins | sample GBS60_MetaG_FD_148614 | JGI IMG/M metagenome (GOLD analysis project Ga0197142, IMG submission 148614) | Sediment microbial communities from Great Boiling Springs, Gerlach, Nevada, United States - GBS 60_MetaG | ecosystem: Environmental > Aquatic > Thermal springs > Hot (42-90C) > Sediment...
ATGTGACTGCGCCAGGAGAATATATACATCTAGGCCGCGCCGCATACCTAGCCGTAAAATCTCTGCATGGATGCCTGTTATGAATCCTTCACTCAAGACCTCACACTCCAACCGCTTGGCCGCCTTTTCAACCTCCTGCGGCTTCGAAGAGACCACGAAAACAGTAGGGGTCTCAAGCTCTAGGCGCTTAGGTTCCGCAATCCCGGTCAGGCATACAACACCATTTACACCCTTCCTTTCCGCCCAGTCCAGCAGGTCTGACGCAAAGGGCCTGATTAACGTAGGCGGTATGGGTATCTCTGAAACAATTGTAAGAAAGTTCCTAGAGTCATAGATTCTAATAAGCTCCTTTGGCTCCATTCTCCTTACTGGTAAAATGGGCGGTAGTTCGCTGGAATCGATATATCCTACCTCCTCTAACTCCAACTTGTCCACAACGTAGGATACTGATATAGCTCCCGCCAGCCCTGTGTCGGGAAAGCCGACGATAAGCGGTTTTCCCAGCTTCTCATGCAAACGGTCATGGAAGCTAAAGAGTTGGTAGGCTTCCGACATGGAATATATCTGTGCTAGCTTTATAATAGCTTTTTCACATAAGCTCCGTTCTCTTCTTTATCACCTACACAATGGGTTCGAGATTGTTTTGAGTACTGCCATCTCATCTATTGTATATCCAATGCAATCTTGCGGAGTAAACAGCTCAAAATAGGACTTGTCAGCCGACTCATCTCATTTTCCATCTATGAACAGACACAACAGCCTAACATCTCTCACTCTATCAGAGATGTTGTGGAATAGTTTTGAGATATGTCCATGGGAGCCTACTGCATAGTATATTCCGATAGCATGTTGTTATGGAATGGAAAAAGATATATATAATCTAAAAAAACGATATTCATGCTTGTATTAGATAGCTTTGAATATTTCGCCCCAACTACGGTAAGGCAAGCTCTGGCTTTGGCTGAAAAATACAGAGGTAGGTCACGTTTCCTCGCAGGTGGTCAAAGCCTCTTGCCGATGATGAAGCTCGGCCTTGCAAGCCCCAATGTATTAATCGACTTGAACAGAATAAAAGGGCTTGAGTACATCAAAGAGGCCGGTAAATGGATTAGAATAGGCGCTATGACAAGACATAACGCGATAGCTTCTTCAAAAGTTTTAGCCGAAAAGGCGCCGATTATGGTTGAGGCTGCGAATCAAATAGGTGACCCGCAGGTTAGGAACATGGGTACGATTGGCGGAAGCTTAGCCCACGCAGACCCTGCAGGCGACTGGGGCTCGGTTTTAATCGCTCTCAGAGGCCTTGTTCAGGTTACAGGCCGTCGTGGAAGCAAGCTAGTGATGATTGATAAGTTCTTTGTGAACTCCTTCACCCCTAGGCTGAGGTCTGGCGAGCTAATCACGGAAGTCAGGATACCGACACCTCCAAGACGAAGCGGTGGAGCATACGTCAAGCTTGAACGACGTGCTGGAGACTTTGCCATAGCTGCTGCAGCTGTCCAGCTCACGCTCGACAACAACGATAGGATAAGGTCTGTAGGCATAGGGCTTACGTCGCTGGGTCCTACAAACCTACGAGCCGTAAAGGCTGAGAAAATCTTAACTGGTCAGCTGCCTACCGCGGAAGTTGTAGAGGAGGCTGCAAAAGCTGCAGCCGCTGAGTCAAAGCCTGTCACAGACCCGCTGAGGGGTTCCCAGGACTATAAGAGGGCCATGGCCGCGGTGCTAACAAAGCGTGCAATTATGATGGCCGTTTCACGTGCGAGGGGTGGTGGGTAATGTCGGCTCGTGTAATTACTTTAACTGTTAACGGTAGGAGGGTGTCCTGCCCTGTGGAGCCGCGGAAGCTGTTGGTTAACTTCATACGGCAGGATTTAGGGCTGACTGGAACTCATTGGGGTTGTGATACAGGAAACTGCGGAGCCTGCACAGTGATACTTAACGGTAAATCCGTCAAGTCCTGCAACATCCTGGCGGTCCAGGCCGATGGCGGGGAGCTGCTGACAATTGAAGGCTTGGCAGAAAACGGAGAGCTACACCCCATCCAGAAGGCTTTCTGGGAAAACCACGCCCTTCAGTGCGGTTTCTGCACACCCGGCTTTATAATGCAAGCGTACTGGCTTCTAAAACAGGACCCAAACCCCACAGGGGAGGTTGTTAGAAATATGCTGTCCGGGAACATATGCAGATGCACTGGATACCAAAACATAATCAAGGCCGTTTTGGCGGCCGCCAAGGAGATGAGGTGAAGGCCATGGCGGTAACAGCCTTATTCGGTGCACGTGTAAAAAGACGTGAAGACCCGAGACTCATCACGGGCAGGGGAAAGTACACAGACGACATACAAATTCCTGGGACAACATATGCCGTCTTCGTGAGAAGTCCGTACGCCCACGCACGGATAAAAAATGTTAATGTCGAAAAGGCCTTAAAGGCCGGCGCAATAGCTGCAGTCGCTGGGAGAGACCTAGAGGGAAAGATCGGCCCAGTGCCCTGTGCATGGGTCATAACAAACGCAGACATAAAAGTACCCAAGTACAATCCGCTGGCCGTCGACAAGGTAAGATACGTAGGTGACCCAGTGGCTGTAGTGGTGGCGGAGACGCCCGAGAAAGCACACGACTGCGCCAAACTTGTTGAAGTCGAGTACGAGCCCTTACCTGCCGTAGTCAACCAAGAGGAGGCTGTAAAGGAAAACGCCCCCCTACTTTACGAAGATGTCCCAAGCAACATAGCTTTTACATGGAGGCTTGAAGGAGGGAATTTGGAGGAAGCGTTCAAAGAGGCTGACGTAGTGGTTGAGCAACGTCTCATAAACCACAGGCTTCAGCCTACCGCGATGGAGACGCGTGGTGTCCTCGCGAGCTACGACCCCTCAACGGAAAACGTGACGGTCTGGATGACGTCTCAAAATCCCCACATACACCGGTTCCTGCTCTCTGTGATGACGGGCATACCTGAGCACAAGATAAGAGTGATAGCGACGGACGTGGGGGGAGGGTTCGGCAGCAAAATACACGCATACGGTGCGGAGGCCGTCGTAACCTATCTATCCAAAATTCTTGGCAGGCCTGTCAAATGGATGGAGACACGTCGGGAGAACTTTATGGCGACTATACATGGCCGTGACCATATGCAATACGTTAGGCTGGCGGCGAAGAGAAACGGAAAGGTACTGGGTCTGGAGGTGAAGGCGTATGCAAATCTCGGCGCATATTTGTCGACAGCTGCGCCGGGTATTCCAACATGGCTTTTTGGCCTGATGCTGAGCGGGCCTTACAAGATACCGGCAATAAGGTGCGAGGTTTTCGGTGTTCTAACAAACACCGCCCCAGTTGACGCATACAGGGGTGCTGGTAGACCAGAGGCAACGTACCTGTTGGAGAGGATGATGGACATTTTGGCGAGGAGGCTGGGAATGGATCCCGCCGAAGTTAGGCGTGTAAACTTCATATCGCGGCAGGAATTTCCATATCAAACCCCCGTCATAGCAATGTACGACAGCGGCGACTACCTTACAGCCTTCAACAAGGCCTTGGAGAAGTTGGGTTACAGCGAGTTCAGGAAACAGCAGGAAGCATCGAGGAAAAAGGGCCGACTTCTTGGAATAGGTATATCAAGCTATGTCGAAATATGTGGCCTAGGTCCTTCTAGGGCAGTTAGGTCAACAGGCTTCGGACTTGGGCTTTGGGAGAGTGCAACCGTAAGAGTTCATCCAACGGGCAAGGTAACAGTGTACACCGGTGGAAATCCGCATGGACAGGGTGAGGAAACAACATTCGCCCAAATAGTAGCCGACCAGCTGGGAGTACCCTTTGAAGATGTCGAGGTCATCCACGGCGACACAGGTATGATACCATTCGGGATGGGGACTTACGGCTCCAGAACAACTCCGGTGGCTGGTGGAGCTATCGCCCAGGCCTGCAACAAGATAATAGATAAGGGACGTAAAATAGCGGCCCACCTATTGGAAGCCTCGGAGAAAGACATCGAGTACAGACCGGGAATGTATAGCGTCAAAGGCTTGCCCGACAAGAAGGTCACAATCCAGCAGGTTGCTTTGGCATCATACGCGGCAGGAGCAAACGAACTTCCCCAGGGTTTAGAGCCGGGGCTTGAAGCAACCGCCTTCTACGACCCCGAAAACTTCACTTTCCCGTTCGGTACGCATGTCTGCACCGTCGAAATAGACCCCGAGACGTATATGGTCAAGATATTGAAATACGTTGCGGTTGATGACTGCGGGAAGAGGATTAACCCGATGATCGTTGAAGGCCAGATCCATGGCGGTATTGTCCAGGGGATTGCTCAGGCGTTGTGGGAACAGGCTGTTTATGATGAGAACGGAAACCTGCTTACGGCAACTCTTACGGACTATGCTGTCCCGACTTCAGCGGATGTCCCAGAGATAGAGCTCGATGAGACAGTAACGCCATCTCCACACAACCCTCTAGGCGTCAAGGGTGTGGGTGAGACAGGCACTATAGCCGCAACCCCGGCCGTAGTAAACGCTGTGTTAGACGCATTATCACACCTTGGAATAGAGCATATCGACATGCCCCTAACCCCTACAAATATTTGGAAAGTAGTGGAGAAAACTAAAAGCGCGCGAGAAATAAAGTAAGAATGGGTTAAGGATGTCCGAACCGCTTCCATTCCAGGAATACATTGAGTTGGACGGCTGGAGACACAGGCACATAGAGATAGAATCCTACAAGGCTTTGTGGAGAAGGACGGTGGAGGACTATGTGTCTTTCTGGGATTCTGAGGCGAGAAAGGTTGAATGGTTCACTCCCTGGGTAAAGACAATGGAAAAGGGCGACTACCCCCATGTATTCCGATGGTTTGTAGGCGGTGAGCTAAACCTCTCATACCTATGTCTCGACAGGCACAACAAAACCTGGCGCAGAAACAAGCTTGCACTGGTTTGGGAGGGAGAGCCAGTAGATAATAATGGAATGCCACTCGAGACTAGAAAATACACATACCGCGAACTCTACACCGAGGTAAACAGGTACGCACTAGTCTTTAAACGGCTAGGTTTGAAGAAGGGGGATAGGGTCGCACTCTACATGCCTATGATCCCGGAGCTGCCCATCACAATGCTAGCGCTTGCGAGGATAGGTGTTATCTTCACCGTCATCTTCAGCGGGTTCTCAGCCGAAAACCTGGCTATTAGGGTCAACGACCTCGGTGCCAAAATTTTGGTGACGGTTGACGGCTTCTACCGAAGAGGGAGGCTGGTTAACCTGAAGGAGATCGCGGACAAGGCACTGGAAATAGCCACCTCATGTGAAAAAACCATCGTAGTCAGACGTGCTGGCATACCAGTAAACATGAAGGAGGGGAGGGATGTCTGGATGCATGAGCTTTTGAAGGATGTGCCGTACACGGCCTACGTGGAGCCGGAGAAAATCGCTTCCACCGAACCCCTATACGTCCTATACACCTCTGGAACCACAGGTCGCCCCAAGGGCATCATACACGACAACGGGGGGTACGCAGTCCTCCTAAACTCGACAATGAGATGGGTCTTCGACATAAGGGACGAAGATATTTACTACTGCACAGCGGACATAGGGTGGGTGACGGGGCACAGCTACATCGTCTTCGGCCCCCTAATGGTCGGCGCTACGGTGGTCATGTATGAGGGAACGCTTGACTACCCGGGCCCTGACCGCTGGTGGTCCATAATTGAAAGACACGGCGTCACGGTCTTCTACACAACACCGACGGCTGTGAGGATGTTGATGAGGTATGGAGCCGAGCCTGTCAGGAAACACAACCTCAAGTCACTCCGGCTAATTCATAGCGTCGGTGAACCGATTAATCCGGCGGCATGGAAATGGCTTTACGAAGTAGTTGGTGAGAGTAGATGTCCTGTAGGCTCAACATGGTGGATGACTGAGACCGGCGGCATACTTGTAAGCCATCTGCCGGGATATCTTTTGATACCCCTCAAGCCTGGGACCAACGGGTTGCCGATTCCGGGGATAGAGGCCGCCGTCGTCGACGAACACGGAAACCCCGTCAAACCTGGAGAGAGAGGCTACCTAGTCATAAAGAACCCGTGGCCGGGTATGCCTGGGCCTCCAACAGGCATGTGGGGTGAGCCGGAGAGATACGAACAGGTCTACTACTCAAAATTCAAAGACTATTTTCTGACTGGTGACTATGCGGTCATCGACCAGGACGGGTATATTTGGGTGGCAGGTAGGGCTGACGAGGTTTTGAAGGTTGCGGGACATAGGATAGGGACTTACGAGCTTGAGTCGGCTCTGGTTGGTCATAGGGCGGTAGCGGAGGCAGCGGTCGTCGGTGTACCGGACGAGGTTAAGGGCGAGGTTCCGCTTGCCTTCGTTGTTTTGAAAAGCGGTTTCGAGCCCAGCGATGATATGGAAAAGGACTTGGTTAAGTGGGTGAGGGACACGTATGGACCGATAGGAACCCCCTCCAAGATAATCTTCGTGACAAAGCTTCCGAAGACAAGAAGCGGAAAAATAATGAGACGGGTCATAAAGGCTGTTGCTGTAGGCGCCTCTCTAGGGGATATAACGACGCTGGAGGACGAGGCCGCAGTCGAGGAAGTTAAGCAAGGATATGAAGAACTAGCAAAGGCTGTTAAACGCTAGCTGTTTTGGAGCCGTCCGACGAGAAGAGACGGATTAGGGAGATGGTTTGGCAGCTTCTTGAAGAAAAAGGTGTAGCCAGATTTCCAAGACCTGTGTATGGCAGAATACCCAATTTTGAGGGCGCCGAAGCCGCCGCGGATTTGCTTAGAAGGTCTGAGGAATATTTACGTGCTAGGGTTGTGAAGGTAAATCCGGACGCTCCGCAGAGAGCTGTAAGACGCGCTGTGCTGACCGACGGCAAGGTTTTAGTGATGGCCACTCCAAGGATTGTGAAAGGGTTCCTAGTACTCGACCCATCCAGAATACCGCGAAGGGCTTATGCCGAGGCATCGACGATAAAAGGTGCATTCAACTACGGCGTTCCAACTCATCCACGGAATCTACCGGGCATCGACCTTATTATAGCAGGGAGCGTTGCCGTTTCCCCCGACGGATGGAGAGTAGGCAAGGGCGAGGGGTTTTCGGAGCTCGAGTACGCCATACTCAAGTCCTACGGCAAGTGCAACGACCTAACACCCGTCGTAACAACCGTACATGACCTTCAGCTGGTTGAGAGAATTCCAGCAGAGCCCTACGATCTGCCCGTCAATAAGGTCTATACAAACACAAGGGTCATCAAGTGCCCGCCCCAGCCCAGGCCCCACGGTATTATTTGGGATCTTTTAGAAGAGGGGAAGGTTGCTTCAATCCCCTTGTTGAGAGAACTTGGGTCCATGTTTTCTCAATCTAGGTCTGAGTAGCGGAATGGTCGTTAGGGAAAATGGGTCGACACCTTTCCTACGAGCCAGAGAAATGCTAAGAAGGTCTGCGTAAGCTATCTGTTTGAGCAGTTCCGCAACCTTGCTACTGGCGTCTACAACAATCTCAAAGTATTCTCCGCCAAGCCCACCCAAATGCTCAACGGCCCAGTCAAACGCTTCCTTGACAGCCACGTCCTCAAAACCACTCCTATGCAGTATGTAGAAGAAATTGCTGAGATCTGTCCATCCCTCGATCTCGTTGTGGCAGGCCTCAGGCATCTCAACGTAGTAGGCTGGGTGCTTTGCATTTTCGTTGAGCTGTGCTTTAAGCCTGAGGCCTGCTGGCCTTAGATGTGTGTGTGAGATGCAGACGGCAACTCTGTTAATCAATCTCTCAACGATACGGAAATCTTCGACCCTAACATTCCGCAAATACCATTCAAGCTCTCTAACAGCTTCGAGGAAATTCGCCGGGTCTATCCCGAAGATTTTGCACAGTAAACCGTAGGCAACACCCGTCATCTCCGGCACAGCGAAACGCGGCTCTAGACCGCTTGACACAGCTATGAGCCTCTCCCATCCTAATAGTTTAGCGAGGCGACCACCCGTTGAGATGCCTACAACAGAGATTCCGCGGCTTAGAGCTTGGGAAACAGCTCTCAGTGTTTCAGCTGTCTCACCCGAATAACTGACAGCTAACACAAGTGTATCGCTCCCAATGTATGCCGGGACGTCAAAGCTCTTATGCACAAGAACCTCATAACCATCAAACAACGAGGCTACTATGTCGCCCACTATCCCGCTCCCGCCCACACCCACAAACAGCACGCGTTCAATACCGTGCCTGGGTATTTTTGCCTCCCACCCACGCCTACATCCCTCGCTGTACATGGTCGATGACTTGACGACTGCGCTCCAAGCATCTTCGTGGACATCGGAGCTCATTTATACTTGACCGCCCCGTAGCTGCTCAACTTTTTTGCTGAAGTATTCCATGGCTTGCCGCAGTTCGTCCTCACTGCTTTTCTCCGCAATAAAGTCAACCACAACGACAGAGCCGTCCTCGACTCCCTTTGGATTACTTTTAATGTAAACCGATGGATACCTTGCCATAGTTTCGACGAGGAGTGGTGCGAGTACTGATTCGACCACATCCCTCACTGTCAAACTCCTGACCACATATCCTCTGCCCCTCGCCTCTTTCGCCAGCACGGGAGCCAGCTCTCTCTCAAAAATCGACATCAACTCTTTTGGTACGCCCGGCAAGCAGACAATACGAACACCAGCCCTTTCGAGCAGCACGCCTGGTGCAGCTCCCTCCAAGTTCTCCAGCGGCTTCGCGCCGCGCGGAAGTTTGGCCATTTTCAGCCTTTCCGGAGTGAGCGCAGGGTCTTTGATGATACCCTTCTCGAAGAGCTGCATATACCTTTTCTCCAGCCGCTTGACAATCTCGGGGAAGATGACAAGCCTTTTGCCGAGCGCCATGGCTACTGCTTCGAGTGTTTTGTCGTCGTGCGTCGGCCCAAGTCCTCCGCTGATAAACAGCCATCTGGGTCTGCGTCTCAACACCTCTTTGACAGCCTTAGCTATCTCGGACTTTTCATCTCTAACCACTGTGGCTCTCCTGACCACATAGCCCAGCTGCGTCAGCCTGCCGCAAATCCAGTTAAGGTTTGTGTTAACGGTTCTTCCGTCCAACAGCTCATTTCCTACGTTAAGCACCTCAGCTGTAAACCTTCTGCTAACCATAAAACTCACCTGCTTTAAAGTCTAAGCAGCTCGACCGTCACCTCGTCATTGTTAATGGTTATTGAGGCGCAGTATCCGTCCCTAGCTGGGCCTGCGTTCACAACCCATGTCCTCCCAAGCCGTGATGCTGACCTTGCTTCATGAATGTGCCCGCAGAGGACAGCTAGAGGCCTGTATGTCTCGACATATGTTCTCACGGCCTTGCTACCTAGATGGCTTCCACGCCCCACATCAGCGTCTGTACCGTGTGGGGGAGTGTGGCTGACCAACACAAACCTTTCAGACGTGGGGGCTAGCCGTGAGAGCATTGAGGAGAACTCTTCTTCACTGAATTCTACAAAGGTGTTGAAGGGGGATAAGTTGCCGCCGCCAATTCCTACTAATTCAACACCGTGAAAACTTTCCCGGCGAAGGTGGAGGTTGTGGATGCGATGGTTCTTAGGTATCCACGTAAGGATTGATTCATGGTCACAGTTACCTCCCACAAAGAAAACTTCACGCCCACTTTCCGCCACCTTTTCCAGCAATGCCTCGGCCTGCGGAATACTGCCGAAATGAGTTATGTCGCCTACAACGAAGACAGCGTCAAACCCCTCAGCCCTCAAAGCAGTTTTAGCCGCCGCCTCAAGACTACCGTGCACATCTGATACCTGTAAAATACGCATCAAGGGGAAGACAGTCTCCCAGATATTTCAACGTTCCCGTCTATTTGTTTAAAACTTTTTAACCCACTAATAACATCACAAGACGTTGATACCGATAGCGAAGGTTAGAGACGTCGTCAAATCACCTGTAATAACGGTTGACGGTAAGACATCCGTTTTTGAGGCGGCAAAGTTAATGAGCGAAAAAAACATCAGCGGCATTATAGTAACGGATAACGGAGCGCCAAAGGGACTTCTGACCGAAAGAGACATAGTGCGTAGGGTCGTTGCGAAAAATGTCGACCCGGCCAAAACCCATGTAAAAGACGTAATGAGCACACCTCTTATCACAATAGACATAGATGCCTCCCTTCTAGAGGCGGTAGACCTCATGAACAGAAAGAAGGTCAGAAGAGTGGTAGTCACAAAGGGTGACTCGGTTGTTGGGATTTTCACAGTGCGAGATGTGGTCTCGCTTACCAGGATGTGCGGCTACTGTGGCAACATGATAAAACCACAACTTGCCTCCCAGCCTTCATCTGAGAAGGACATAGTTCTTGAGTGTAGCTGTGGAGCCGTATACCACATGGAATGCGCCAAAACGGTTGTCTACTGCATTTACTGTTCGAAGAAGCTTGTGACAGAGGTTTATTACCCAGCTCCTGAAGACACATT